>Ga0310810_10006730_pt1 | contig 13019 bp, 10 predicted proteins | sample NCmetagenome_FD_207641 | JGI IMG/M metagenome (GOLD analysis project Ga0310810, IMG submission 207641) | Soil microbial communities from experimental microcosm in Duke University, North Carolina, United States - NC | ecosystem: Engineered > Artificial ecosystem > Soil microcosm > Unclassified ... | reverse complement strand
CCGAGTTTGGGTCTGTTCCCCAGCAACTCCTCCGCAAACGTTTTTTGCAGAATGATTTCGGAGGCAGTCGGTGACGAGAAGAAGTTTCCCTGCATTCCTTCAAATGCGTCGTTATTTTTAGCGGAAAAGGGCAAACCGGCAACCATCGTGAGGTGAGCTTTGTCCTGGAAGCGCAACTCGGTAATGAAACGGATATCGGGATAGGCTTCCAGAACATTGGGGAGTTTTTCGATCTCTTGACGTGCCGGCTCATCCAGCGCAGGCGATTCACCCGGGGCCGGACCGCTGGTCTCCTGCTCATGGGTGAAACTCCGCAGCTCGCGGCGGGAGCTGACCACGACGGTATCGAATAGTCCAGATTGCTTGAGCCGTCGAGACGCGAGCTGCTGGAGACCGATTCCGAGGGCCAGCATGGCGACCAAGGAGGCCACTCCAACCGATATTCCTACCGTAGTCAGGGAGTTTCGCAGCAGCGATTCCCGCAAGTTGCGGACCGCGAGCTCGGCAACGTCGTAGGTCTTCATGGGTGGCCTCTCCGGGCAAGGGCGCTATTCTGCTCATCGGCGACGAGCTTGCCGTCGGCGAGGAAAATCATGCGTCCGGAGTATTGCTCGGCCAAAGCACGTTCGTGCGTGACCATGACGACGGTCATGGCAAGCGATTCATTGAATTCGCGGATTAAGGTCATGATCTCAGTGCCGGTGTGGCTATCGAGATTGCCGGTGGGCTCGTCGGCCAAAAGCACTTGGGGATGATTGATCAGGGCACGAGCCAGCGCTGCCCGCTGCTGCTCTCCACCTGAGAGTTCCACGGGGCGATGCCGGAGGCGCGCGGTGAGCCCAACGCGGTCCAATGCTGCGGTTGCCCGCCGTTCGCGTTCTCCGCGATCTATCTCGGCGAACCGCAATGGAAGCTCAACGTTTTCGACCAGCGTCATGCTGGGAATCAAGTTGAAAGATTGAAAAACCATTCCGACTGTATGCAGGCGGTAGCTGGCTAAATCAGTTCGCGACAAGCCGGCCAGATCGCGTTCCTGCACCCTAATCCGGCCTGAGGTGGGGCGGTCGAGGCCTGCGATGAGACTAAGGAGCGAAGATTTGCCCGATCCGGAAGGTCCGAGCAGGGCCACAAATTCGCCATTCTCGATCTGCAAGGTTACCTCATCCACGGCGCGGATCAGCGTTTCTCCCATCCGATAATGGCGGCAGAGCTGATCAGCCTGAACGGCAGGTCGAGTTGGAGGCGCCTTCTGGGGAAGCATTCGGGAACTAAGGTGATTCGCTGGGTCGCAGCCCGTAAGCGGCTATGTGCTCTTTAGACTCTACACCATGGGTTTTCGGTTCGAAGATGTTGGATAGCGTGAGGGGGCTTACTCTTGTTTGTTAGAACCGTTAAAGCGAATTTGATGGTTACTTTTCTTACCTGAGATCCGTCTTCCCGTTGTTTGACTTGTCATAACCAGCCCCGTAACATGCGTTGCGCACACGAGGAGAATTGCTTTGCGTTCAATAAAATCCCGCAGTCGTAGAGCTTTCCTGAAAAGCAGTGCGGTTACAAGCGTCGGCGCTCTTGTCGTTCCGGCACTGACTGGGGCACGCGCCATTGCAGGACCGGCGCCTGCCAGCAAAGTGCCCTCGTTCGAACTGGACGAGATAACAATCAACGATCTGGCGGAAGGAATGGCGTCGGGTAAATACAGCGCACATTCGATAGCCGAGAAATACCTGGCGCGTATCACCGCCATCGATAAGCAAGGGCCTGCAATTAACGCGGTGATCGAGCTCAATCCAGACGCACTGATGATTGCCGACTCGCTGGACAAAGAACGCCGGTCCGGGAAAGTGCGCGGGCCACTGCACGGGGTACCGATGTTGATCAAGGACAACATCGATACAGCGGACAAAATGATGACCACGGCGGGTTCTCTGGCCCTGGTGGGGGCTAAGCCATCCATGGATTCAACTGTGGCGCTGAAGCTGCGGGCAGCGGGCATTGTGCTGCTGGGGAAGACGAACCTGAGCGAATGGGCGAATATTCGGTCGACTCATTCGACGAGCGGCTGGAGCGGGAGAGGTGGTCTTACAAAGAACCCTTACGCACTGGATCGCAACGCTTGCGGATCCAGTTCGGGCTCAGGGGCGGCAGTCGCGGCGAATTTGTGCGCGGCGGCAATTGGAACAGAGACTGACGGTTCTATTGTTTGTCCGTCGGCTGCGAATGGCCTGGTTGGAATCAAACCTACAGTCGGCCTGGTGAGCCGGGCCGGAATCATACCTATCTCGCATAGCCAGGACGGAGCCGGGCCGATGACTCGCACGGTCAAAGATGCAGCAATGATCCTGGGAGCGCTAACCGGGACAGACGCACGCGATCCGGCTACCCGCGCATCTCAAGGCAATGCGCAGAGTGATTACACCAGGTTCCTGGATCCCGATGGGCTCCGCGGCGCACGCATAGGCGTTGCTCGCAAGTATTTCGGATTCAGCGAAAACGTGGATGCACTCATGAACGGTTTGCTTGATGGGATGAAGCAGCAGGGCGCCGTGCTGATTGATCCGGCGGACATTCCAACCTTCGGCAAATTCGATGACAGCGAGATGGAAGTTTTCATGTATGAGCTGAAAGCCGACCTGAATTCTTACCTGGCGCAGCTGGGACCGAGCGCGCCGGCGCGTACGTTGAAGGAGATCATCGACTTCAACGAGAAGAACAAGGCCAGCGAGATGCCGTACTTCGGGCAGGATTTATTTATCAAGGCAGAAGCGAAGGGCTCGCTTTCAGAGCGAGGTTATACCGATGCGCTGGAAAAGAATCACAGGCTGGCGCGAACGGAAGGCATCGACGCCCTTATGGACAAATTCCAGTTGGACGCGATCGTGGCTCCAACTGCCGGTCCAGCCTGTCTCACGGACCTGCTCAACGGCGACCATTTCACCGGAGGTAGCTCGAATGCTGCCGCGGTTGCGGGATATCCGAATATTAACGTTCCCGCAGGATTTCTGGACGGCATGCCCGTGGGAATCTCCTTTTTCGGGCGCGCCTGGAGTGAGCCGAAGTTGATCAAGATAGCTTATGGATTTGAGCAGATGACAAAAGTACGGAAGCCGCCGCAGTTCTTGCCGACTTTGCCGCTGAATCCGCGAGGGTAACTTTTATGGCGTGGCTTTACTCTGAGGCGCAACGCGGCGGCGGAACTCTTGTAGCAAATCCTGCAATTGCCGGCTGAATCGGACGGGATAGGCTACCGCATTGTGCAGGCGACGACTCGACTCGGGCAACTTACAGATCTCTTCACGAGCGCGTCGTTGAACGTCGGAGAGCGAGGGGGATGGCTGAACGGGTTTGCCGTCACGCATGACACACTGCAGCAGGGGGATGGTATTTTCAGAGGTATCGCTGCACGTGGTGATGACGTCTTCCTTGTACTTGCCGTCGGGACCGATGTGCCGGTAAACCTGCTTGCAACCCGGATACGAGATTTTTCCACCACTCAGCTTGGCGCGATAGGAAGGGCCCTCGCCACCGCGCACGTCCACCAGTTTGTAAACAGCGGAAAGCGCCGAGGCATCTTTCGAAGTAGCCAGGCTGGTGCCGACCCCGAAGGCGTCCACTTGGGCGCCATGGGCGAGCATTTCGGTGATCACATGTTCATCGAGGTCGCTGGTCGCGAAAATTTTGGTAGATTTCAAGCCACCCTGATCAAGGCGACGGCGAACCTGCTGAGAGAGTTCGCTTAGATTGCCGCTGTCGAGCCTGACGAGTCCGGGCTTCATGCCGGATTCGATAACCTTATCGATGGCTGCCATGGTGTCGTAGGTGTCCACCAGCAGGGCGGCTTCGGGAAAAACCTTTTCAAAGCGGCGAAAGGCCTCTTCTTCGTCTTCGTAAGCCATGATGAACGAGTGCGCCAGCGTGCCATAGATTGGCACGCCGAAACGACGTCCGGCTTCGACGTTGGAAGTGCCCTTGCATCCGGCAATGTACGCGGCCCGGGCTGCCAGAGTGCCGGCTTCGGGACCGTGAGCCCGACGTGTTCCGAATTCGATAACGTCACGGCCTTGCGCGGCTTCGACGATACGCGCTGCCTTAGAAGCGATCATGGTCTGAAAGCTGATCATGGACAGCAGAAAAGTTTCGACTATCTGGGCTTCGATGATGGGGGCAACGATCCGCAGAAGCGGCTCTTCCTGGAAGACCGGGGTGCCCTCGGGAATCGCCCACACTTCCCCGGTAAAGCGGAATTCCCGAAGGTAGTTGAAGAAAGCATCGCCGACGTGCTTGAACGCGGGCCGTGAGCGCAGATATTGGATATCGGAGGACTGAAAGCGCACCTGCTCCAGGTAGTCGAGCGCCTGCTCTAAACCGGCGGCGACCAGATAACTGCGCTCGGCTGGAAGGGCGCGAACGAAGAGCTCGAAACTGGCGTCCGCCCGGAACCTGTTTTCAAAATAGGCGGCTGCCATGGTGAGTTCGTATAAGTCGGTCAGCAGCGCGGGATGGCCAGGACGATCGAACAAGGTGACCTCAATGGAGATTATAAATAGCTAATGGTTTACCAAGGCGCCGGCAGTTGAGATCCGGGAGTTTGCGCTTCGCGCAGACAAGAAGGCTATTTCCCTGCTCCTTTTGACGGCAGCACAGCGTGCCTGGGAGGGGGCATGGGAACGTTGCCCTTGCGGTCGCGCCACAGAATCGCATTGAGCTGCGCCGCATTCGCGGCATCGGGCCGTGAAAAATCCATCTTGCTGGATTCCTCTGCCCCACTTCCGCGCCTGGGATTCATTTGATAGATCAGGCCATTCTGCAAATTTCTGGAATCGGCGTCGTACATTTTTTGATCGCCGGGGCCGGAAAAGAGGGGCGCCATTATGGGAGCGTGGGCGTCGTTCTGGTTCATGGGAGGCAAACCGAGTAGAGCTTCCATGGTACGGACCATATTCACCGTGGTGTAGAACTGGTGCGCGATGTAGGGATGATCGCTTGAACCCGGTGAATACTTACTAATGACGAAGGCTATGGAGCGGTGGGCATCTACGTGGTCGGCCCCGTCCTGTGCGTCATCTTCCAGCACAAAAATTGCAGTGTCGTCCCAGTAGGGGCTGTGGGAAACGGCCTCTACCACTCTGCCAAGAGCCAAATCATTATCAGCGACTGCGGCTACAGGGGTGGGAGCATTGGGTTGCTTGCCGGCAGTGTGGTCATTGGGCAGATACAAGAGCACGAAGCCAGGCAGCTCAGATCCGGTCTTCCCGGTACGGGCCCGCACCATGCGATTGAATTCATTCAGAAACTCATCAACGCGGAGCTGATCAGGATATTGCGTATTAAAGTCGGGATAAAGCGGATCGAAGTGATCACGCAAATCGGGCTTGGTGGGCACCATGCGCATCACCAGAGGAACGTCCCAAGGCCACGGGCTGGTTGAGCCGTGCGGCTGGCCCACGTTAGCGGGCAAAGGCTCGCCCTTGCGAACCACGTCGCGTCCGCAGGGGTGCGCGGCAGGATGGGGTGTTCCCTCGCGGGGAGAAGCGCTCTTTTTTTTCCTAGGCGTGCACCATTCGCCAAAGATGAATTCCCCGTAGTCACGGAATGTGACTCCGTGGCGTACCAGGTTGTCCCACAGAAAACCGGTCTGGGGATCGTCCACATCGGGTACGTTGTGCTGCAGAGGATAGTCATCGGCAACGGTGCCCTGATAATCGTAGGTTCGCTCCTTGCCGCGATAGGCAACCTGCCATGTCTTCTCGTTGTAATCGGTGGTGATAGCCGCGGTAGACCAGTCGTGGCCATCGCCGGAGACTTCCCCGCTATCGTAAAAATTGTCGAGAACACCAAACTGCAGAGCCAGCTTGTGCTCGTTGGGAGTGATGTCCTGGCCATACAGGGTTAACGAACTGTCCCCGTCACCGACTTTCAAGTCACCCAACACCTGGTCGAAAGTACGGTTTTCTTTGATGATGTAGATCACGTGCTTGATGGGGTTTACGCCACCGGTGAAGGAAAAGCTTCCGGGGTCAATGTCAAACAAATTCTGTGCTTCGGTTTGTTTTGTCAGCTTGGGAAGGTCTGCTTCCAGCTTGTGCAGACTGAGCCGCGCGATCGAGCCCGCCATGAGAGTGGGGAGGTAGGGGTGCTCGCGGCGGCGCCGTTCCGACTTCAGGGCGCTAATTCCGTTGTTGGGGCCGGTTCCGACGCCTTTGCCGGTGGCAATCAGGAGATCGTCCCCTTGCACCGCAACTGCGGTTGGATACCAATCGGTGGGAATCAGGCCCAGAGGGTTTTCGGGTGGTCCTTCCTCGGAGAGATGCGCGGCGTTGATCACCGCGACGGAATTGAGGGAGGAGTCGGCGACAAAAAGACGCGCACCATCGCCGCTCAGAGCTAAGGCACTGGGGGAAGTTCCACGATCACGTTCATTTGGAGTAGTCCAGGCAGAGCGGCGAACTTTGCCGGAGCTTGTGTCGAAAGCAACAATCTTGTCGGCATTCGCCAGAGCAACGTAAAGCAGCTTTTCGTCAGGGGTCAGGAGCATGGCCGTGGGATGCGAGCCTGGAGCGGTTGGTCCGGAAGGTGGTTCGAGCGGAATCCAGCGAACAACATTGCCATTCTGGAGATCCAATTCCGCGACTCGCGAGGCGTTCCACAGACTACACCAGGCACGACGGCCATCCCGGCTGGCGACCACCGTATACGGAAAAGCAGAAGGGACTACGTCGGCAATGCTTAGATCGAAATGCTTAACAATTTGCCCGGTGGCGACATCCAGAAGAACGACATTGTCGGATAGGTTATTGGCAACCACCAGGCTGTCGCCGCCGTTGTGGGGGATGACAGCAATGCCAGCGGGATACGGAATCACCGACCCCTTAGGCAATTTGAACAGTCCCTGGAGCACCCATTTCTCAGGAGCAGCCTTCTGGGGAGGAATCTTGATGAAACGGCTGGGAACAACTTTTCCGTCGCGAAAACTATAGACGGCGATTCCGTTGCCGGTATTTCGAGGCTTAGAGCCCACGGGGTCGGTGATCGACCCCATCGAGGCGTAGAGGGATTGGCCATCCGAGCTGAATGCCAGGCCAAGAAAATAGCTCTGATGAGCATCATCGCCCAGGCGATCGTCGGGAAAATCCGCGATTTGATTGGTGCGCAGATCGAAGATCGAGATGGACTGATGGGCCTGCGTTTCCTGGCTGCCATAGCCGTTGTTGAGCAATGCGGCGTACCTTCCATCGGGACTGATAGCGATGGTGGCAGGGAAAGTATTGGTTGAGCCCAGGCGTCCAGGAGAAGGCGAGGTCAAGTATTTGCTGGTCGGAAGATTGATCCGCTCACCGGTCCGGTTCTGAGCGAAGGCTGCGATGAGAAGGGCTGCGGGAAAAAGGATGGGCAGGCTTCGAAGGAATTTCAAGCCAATCTCCTGGATAGTTTTCTAACGGCAGCATTTTAGCGGAGAGGAGGCGCACCGCTTGCCCGGAAGCTCCGGAAGAGCGGCCATTGCCTAAGGTCTGGGCCGGGATGGATTGGAAACAATCTCGGTAGCGGCAGCCACGTTGTGGCGGACATCGGCACCGCGCACCCAAAAGATGACGTCTTCTGCGATGTTGGTGGCGTGATCGGCAACGCGCTCGAGATTTCGCGCTACCAAGAGCGCATCCAACGCCTGGCGAGTCACCTCGGGAGTTTCATTCATTTTGCGGGTCAGATTGATGAAGGCTTCGTCACGCATACGATCTACGACGTTGTCCATCTCAAGGACGGCTTGCGCCAACTCAGCTTTGCCTTCAATAAAAGATTCCAGTGCGCGACGCACCATTGCCGACGAGGCGGTCGCCATGCGGGGAATATCTATGGGAAGTTCCGCGGGGGGCAGCTCAACCATGTCCATCACCCGTTCCGCGATATTGACGGCCTGATCGCCAACCCGCTCCAGATCAGAGTTGATCTTGGTCACGGCGAGGATGAAACGCAGATCAACCGCCATAGGCTGCTGCAGGGCGAGTAGATCGAAAGCCTGCTCGTCAATTTCCCTCTCCGCGATATTGATGAGAGACTCATTTTCGAGCACCATATGGCAGCGTGACAGGTCACGCTCGATATAGGCCTGGCAAGCGCGGTCAACCGCCTGCTCAGCCAGTCCGCCCATCTTGAGCAACTTCGCCCTAAGGTCATCGAGTCCTTGCTGAAAACGAGTACGCATTATCCAAACCTGCCTGTGATGTAGTCTTCCGTCCGCTTATCGGAAGGATTCGTAAAGATCTTTTCGGTACGGTCAAATTCAATCAGCTCGCCGAGGAGGAAAAACCCGGTAAACTCCGCTACCCGCGACGCCTGCTGCATGTTGTGGGTGACGATGACGATGGTGTATTCCTCTTTCAGCTGGAAGATGAGTTCCTCAATCTTCCCGGTTGAAATGGGGTCCAAGGCGGAGGCAGGTTCGTCCATGAGAAGGACCTGGGGTTCGACGGCGAGAGCGCGCGCGATGCAGAGGCGCTGCTGCTGTCCGCCGGAGAGGCTGGCTCCGGATTGCTTTTTCAACTTGTCTTTGACTTCATCCCACAGGGCAGCCTGTTGCAGGGAGCGCTCGACAATCTCATCCAAGGCTCTGCGATCCCGAAACCCGTTCAACTTCAGTCCGGCGGCCACGTTGTCGTAAATGGACATGGTGGGAAAGGGATTGGGTTTCTGGAAAACCATTCCCACACGACGTCTCACCTGGGTGGCAGAGGTGCCGTTATAGACCTGCACGTCTCCGATCTGGACAGTGCCCTCGACGCGGGCTCCGGGAATGGTTTCGTGCATGCGATTCAGGCAGCGCACGAAGGTAGATTTCCCGCAGCCGGAGGGGCCGATAACCGCGGTGGCGTGATTGGCGGCCAGATCCATCGAGATCTGGTGGAGCGCCTGAGTTTTTCCGAACCAGGCGTTCAGGTTTCTTACTTGAATACCGACGCCCATCAGCCGGCTCCTCGGAGCATACCGCGTCCCGCCGTCAAACGAACTGCGCTAACCGCGAGTACGATCAGAATAATAAGAATCAAGGCTCCAGCCCAGGCCTGCCGATGCCACTCTTCAAACGGGGAAATTGCATAAGTAAAAATCTGCAAAGGCAATGCCGCGGTCGGCTGATTAACTTTCCAATTCCAATACTGATTGCCGAATGCCGTAAACAGCAGCGGCGCGGTCTCTCCGGCTACACGAGCAAATGCTAGCATGATCCCGGTGACCACGCCGGAAGTGGCGGTTCGGAGGGTGATCGAGAGTGTCGTACGCCAGCGAGCGATGCCCAAACCATAGGCCGCCTCGCGTACGTGGGTGGGCACGAGGAGCAGCATCTCTTCGGTGGTTCGGGCAATCGTGGGTATCATCATGATGCCGAGCGCTACGCCCCCCGCCAGCGCGGAGAAATGCCCCTGGAGCAAAACCACCAGGCCGTAAGCCACAATGCCAATCACGATGGAGGGAATGCCATTCAGCACGTCCGCCGTGAAGCGGACGAGGTCTCCGAAACGGTCGCGACCGTATTCCGCGAGATAGATGCCAGCCCCGATTCCCAGAGGTACGCCGATGAGGCTGGCGATGGAAAGAACCAAGAGCGATCCTCCGATAGCATTGGCCATGCCACCACCGGGCTCGCCGACCGGCTTGGGGGTCTGAGTGATGAATGCCCAGTTCAGGGCGCCGAGGCCCTTGTAACATAGGTAGCCGAAGATGGCGATGAGCGGAATCAGAACCAGCACCAGAGCCGCCGCCGCCGCCAGCGTCATGATGGAGTTCATCAATCGGCGACGCAGGCTGACCGTTCGATCGCGGTCCGAATTGGAATGTTTTTCAGGCATTGCTTCTTGCCGGGGTACCGCGTGTAACTGTCCACACCAACAACTGAGCCAAAACGTTAACCACGATTGTGACCAAGAACAACGCCAGTCCGATTTGTACCAGTGAACTCAGATAAAGATCGCCGGTAGCTTCGCTGAATTCATTGGCGATCACGCTTGCCATGGTGTAACCCGGCGCGAACAGCGACCGGGCAATTTCCGGGCGGTTACCGATCACCATGGTCACGGCCATGGTTTCGCCCAGGGCTCGGCCGAGACCAAGTATGATTCCGCCGAGGATACCGGCTCGCGCATTGCGCAGAACTCCCATCCGGATCATCTCCCAGCGAGTAGCGCCCAGCGCCAGTACGGCTTCGCGTTGCTGCTGGGGCACCGCATTGATGACCTCGCGAGTGATCGAAGAGATGATGGGGATAATCATGATGGCGAGGATGACGCCGGCGGCAAGCATCCCGATGCCGTAAGGCGCTCCTTCAAAAAGACCGGTCCAGCCCAAATAGCGAGCGGCCCAAGGTTCTGCGTAGCGGCGCAGCAGAGGCACCATGACGAAGATGGCCCACAATCCATAGATCACGCTGGGAATGGCGGCCAGCAACTCGGTTGTAAACGCCAGAGAACCCCGCAGCCATCTCGGGCTCATTTCGGTGATGAAAATGGCAACGCCTACGGCGAGGGGTACAGCGAGGATGAGGGCAAGAATTGAGGATACGACGGTTCCGTAGATAAACGGCAGAGCGCCAAACTTCTCATTGACGGGATCCCAATCCTGAGTAAAGAAAAACCTGAAACCAAAGGCGTGACGGGCGAGAGTGCTGGTGGTGGCCAACTCATACACTATCAAGCCGACGATGGCCAGAACGGCCACTCCGCAGGCCATCATCAAAGCCTGAAATAACTGGTCCGGCAGCGGGGAGCTGCTCTGCCGGATCAACGAACCGGCACGCGGCCGGACCTTGCCAGATGCCGGTGAATTGATAACGGGCTCGGGCCCCGGGAGTCGAGGCGCTCCTAAGGCTTGGTTAGCCATGTCGTAAGCCTAACAGGACGCTGTTACAACAGTGTTAAAAGGGAATTATGACCCTGCCAGTACGCAGCTGGGCAGGATCTCACCGCCCAGGCGGCGACTCTGGCTTAACGGACTTGTTTGAGAGCTTGTTTGATCTTCTGAACGACGGTGTCAGGAAGAGGCGCATAGGCCAATTCCTTGGTCATCGATTGGCCAGCGGTTTCGCACCAGTTCACCAGATCAACGAGGATCTTGCCCTTGTTAGGATCTTTGGATTGAACCGGAACAAGTAACCAGGTGAAGCTGGAGATCGGATAGGCATCTTTGCCGGGAGGATTGGTAATCGAGACCCGGAAGTCGGCGGGCATACTCTTAACCGAAGCGGCGGCAGCAGTGACACTATCCAAACTGGCTTTCACAAACTCTCCGGCGGAGTTCTTTACGCTGCCGTAGTTGATTTTATTCTGCACGGCATAAATGAGTTCTACGTAGCCGAGGGAGCCTTCCATTTGACGAACCATTCCAGCTACGCCCTCGTTGCCTTTTCCACCTAACCCAACGGGCCACTTTACCGAGGTGCCCTTCCCCGGTCCATTCTTCCACTCGCTACTGACCTTGGACAGGTAGTCAGTAAAAATGTAAGAGGTGCCGCTTCCGTCGGAGCGGTGGATGACAATGATGGGCTGGTTGGGAAGGTTCACGCCTGGATTGGCGCTGGCGATGGCCTTATCGTTCCAACTGGTTATTTTGCCGAGGAATATACCGGCCAAAGCGTCTGGCGTGAACTTCAGTTCTTGAGTTACACCAGGTACGTTGTAGGCAGGAACCACTCCACCCAATACTGTCGGGATGTGGAGAATTTTTACTTTGGCCTGCGCGAGTTGCTCATCGGTCATGGGGCCGTCGCTGGCGCCGAAATCCACCGTTCCGGCCTGTACCTGGCGAATACCGCCACCGCTGCCAATAGACTGGTAGTTGACCTCGACGTCGGAATGAGCTTTGTGATACTCGCTGAACCACTTCGAGTACATTGGATAAGGGAACGTCGCTCCTGCCCCGTTCAGCGTTGTCTGGCTGAGAGCGGGAAGCGCGAAGGCAAGACAGAAAACGAACCCCAAGCGTCTGATCAAGTAAATTCTCCTAGAGATGATCTCGCTTCGTTTCTACCGTGAGATTGTTACAAGACGGTTACAGCCAAGTGAAATTGCGATGAAAGAAACCGGAATGCTAAACCGAGTCAAGTACCTGAAAGCAGAGCCAGAGTCTATGATTAGCTGGAACTCATGAGCACACGGCGTTCACGCATCGGAGTATTCGACTCCGGCTTTGGCGGGCTGACGGTATTGAAGGAGTTGGCGGTCGCCATACCTGACTCGGATTACCTGTATTTTGGTGACACGGCGCGTCTGCCCTACGGTTCAAAGTCCGCGGAGACCGTAGCGCGGTACGCGCTGGGCGCCGCGCATTACCTCGAAGAGCACGGGGCGCAGTTGCTGGTCATCGCGTGCAACACCGCCACAGCCTTAGCTTTGGACCTGATTAAGCGGGCCGCTCACGTGCCGGTTATCGGAGTAGTGGAACCGGGGGCAGCCTGCGCGGCCGAGTGCAGCAAATCAGGGAAGGTAGTTGTCCTTGCGACAGAGGCGACGGTAAGCAGCCATGCTTATGAAAAGGCCCTGCAGGCCCGGGGTATCACATCCACCGAAAAGGCTTGCCCGTTACTGGTGCCGCTGGTGGAAGAGGGTTGGGTAAACCATCGAGTAACGGAGGAAGTCGCCCGCATTTACCTGGGCGAAGCGTTCAACGAATCTAATCAAGGGGCAGATGTATTGCTGCTGGGTTGCACTCACTATCCCCTGCTTCGACGCTTGCTAGCGAGAGTAGGACCGTCGCATGTCAAGATCGTGGACTCGGCAGAGTCAACGGCGCGAGCGGTCGCGGAAACACTTCACAGGGAACCGCTTTCCAGTTCAGAAAGCGAGGAGCGGAGAAGTGTTCCGCGGATGACGTTTTTCGCTACCGACTCGCGGGAAAAATTCCAGCGACTCGGGGCTATGTTTCTTGGGCACCCGATCGGCGAGGTTCAGCACGTCAACCTGAAGGAGTAGACAGGTCTTTTGTGAGCAACAAAAAAGGCCGCTCCGGTAAGAGCGGCCGTTACTGCGCGAAATCAACTC
>Ga0310810_10006729_pt1 | contig 13019 bp, 9 predicted proteins | sample NCmetagenome_FD_207641 | JGI IMG/M metagenome (GOLD analysis project Ga0310810, IMG submission 207641) | Soil microbial communities from experimental microcosm in Duke University, North Carolina, United States - NC | ecosystem: Engineered > Artificial ecosystem > Soil microcosm > Unclassified ... | reverse complement strand
GGTGCCCACACTGATGTGCGGCGGCACCGAAAACCAGTTCATGACGCTCGCCCGGATGCTCGATCGGGTTCGGTTCGACGTCGAGTTCGCGTGCCTGCGCCGGTGGGGCGGATTCGTGGACGAGCTCGCGGCGCGCAACATTCCGCTGACCGAATACCCGGTATCGACTTTCCGCAGTCTCACGGCGGTGGCGCAGCAGGCACGGTTGACGCGGCACATCCGGCGGCGCCGCATTCAGATCGTTCACGCGTACAACTTCTACGGCAATGTCTTCGCGACGCCCCCTGCGAGGCTCGTCGCGCCGGTCGTCATCGCCTCGATTCGCGATCGTGCGCCATACCTCACCAGGATGCAGAAGCGCGTGCAGCGCTACGCGTGTCAGTTTGCCGATTGCATTCTCGTCAACGCTGACGCCGTACGGGACTGGCTGATCGGCGACGGCTATGACGCCTCGAAGATTGCCGTCATCCGCAACGGTGTCGACCTGACGCGGTTTGACCAGCTGCCGTCGCCGATCGACCTGCGGCGCGAGCTCGCGCTACCGGATGACACCCCGATTGTCGGCGTCGTGTCGCGGCTGACGCGTCTGAAGGGATTGGAGCAATTTCTCGAGGCTGCGGCGATCGTGCGGTCGCGGGTACCCAGAGTTCACTTTCTGGTCGTCGGCGAAACCAACCCGATGGACCGCCAATATCTCCGAGAGTTGCAGGAGTATGCAGCCCGCTGCGGTGTTGCCGAGCACATCACTTTCACCGGACTTCGCAGCGACGTGCCCGCAGTGCTTGCCAGTTTCACCGTTTCGGTCATGCCGTCGCTCAACGAGGCGCTCTCGAACGTGGTTCTCGAATCGATGGCGGCAGGCGCGCCGACCGTTGCAACGCGGGTCGGTGGAACGCCGGAAGCTGTGATCGACGGCGGCACCGGCATCCTCGTCCCGCCTGGGAATGCGGCTGCTCTGGCCGACGCGATCATCGAGCTGTTGAACAATCCGCAGCGCGCTGCGCATCTGGGACGCGCAGCCCGGTCGCACATTGCGGATCACTTCTCCGTTCGCCGGATGGTGCATGCGACGGAGGACCTCTACACCGACCTGCTGGAGCGGAAGCGACGCAAGCGTCTTCCGTCCGCCGCATGCTAGCGACTGTCTCAACGTCAGGCGTTGCGGAGGTTGTCCGCGATTACGAGTCCTTCGTCGCCCTCGAGCGCGAATGGAACGACGCGGTGGAACGCGCGCAGATTCCGCATCCGTTCCTGCGCCATGAGTGGGTACGAACGTGGTGGGACAGTTTCACCGCCTCGCCCCGGTTCGCTCGCTCGGGCGACCCTGGCACTCAGCTGCATGTCATCGTGGTCCGCGATCAGGAACACATCGTCGGCATCGCGCCGCTGATGCGCGAAAGCGCGGTCGTTTACGGCTTGCCGGTAAGACGCCTTGCACTCATCGCGAATGACCATACACCGCGGACGGATTTTGTCGTCGCAGGTGATGAGAGCGAGATCTACCGAGCGATTTGGAACTCGCTCGCCAGCGAGATGGACCAGTGGGACGTGTGGCAGCTCACGCAACTGCCGCGAGCGTCGCGAACGATTCCGGCGATTTCGAGCCTGACGTCCGCGGAGCACTTGCGGAGCGGCACGTGGAAAAGCTGCGACTCTCCATATCTCGAACTTACCGGCACCTGGGAGAGCTATTGGGCGAGTCTTTCCGCAAAGTTTCGCTCGAACGTAAGGAATCGACTCACCCGGCTGAATCAGATCGGCACGCCTGCACTTGAAATCCTTTCGGACACGACGGCGATCGCAGCGGCGCTCGACGATGCATGGCGTCTGGAAGCGTCGGGGTGGAAGGACCAAGAAGGGACATCGATTGCCTCCGATCCAGCCGTGCAGAGCTTCTACACGTTGCTGGCGCAGCGCGCCGCCGAGTGTGGTTGGCTGCGGCTGCTGTTTCTGACGGTCGGCGGGAAACGGATCGCTGTCTCGTACAGCGCCGAGTACGACGGTCGTCTCTTGCTATTGAAGACTGGCCACGACCGCGAATTCCATGCGTGCTCGCCGTTCAAGCTGCTGACGTATCTCGCGACGCAGGAGGCGTACGCGCGCGGCCTCCGCGAAATCGATTTTCTCGGTGATACCGAGCCGTGGAAACAGGAGTGGACGTCCACGGTGCGCGGTCACGACTGGTTGTTCATTTTTTCGAACAGCAGACGAGCCCGGCTTTTGCATTCCATCAAGTTTCAGATGGCACCGGAGATCAAGAAGAAATGGCAAGCGTAGTCGGAACATTCGTGCCGACCTACCAGGGCCTCGCGGCAACGCACTTGGTCGGACGTCCGTCTGCGTTGGAGGCGCCGTTTCCGTTCAACGCGCCTCGGCGGATTGCCTACTATCGTGCCCGCAACGCGATTTATCACCTGTTTCGGACGCTCAGGGAAACCAAGCGGTCGCTGACCGTGCTTGCCCCCGACTACTACAGCGGCAACGAAATCCTCGCGATGCAGGCGGCCGGCGTGAACATTCACTACTGCCCCGTCGGCCCCGACATGCAGTGGGATCCCACTGACGTCGAACGACTGTGCCGCCAGCACTCTCCGGACATCCTCTACGTCATTCACTATGCCGGCTGGCCACAACCGATCGCGCAGCTCGCTGACTTGTGCCGGGCGCGGGAAATGCTGCTCGTCGAAGACTGCGCGCTGTCACTCCTGAGTGAGACCGGCGACGGGCGGTCGCTCGGCAGCTTCGGGCAGTGGTCGGTATTCTGTCTTTACAAAACGCTCCCGTTGCCGAACGGCGCCCTGCTCGTTCAGAACGATTGCCCGATTGAATCGCTGGAACGGCTCTACCTGCGGCCGGCAGGGGCAGCGTCGGTTGCGGGACGAGTCGCGGAACTGTTCGTCCAGCGCATTCGCGGACGCGTCAACGGGGTCGGCGCCGCGCTGCAGGCGCTCAAGCGTGGCATGGGCATGGCCGCGGCAGCTCTGGACGTGCAGCGCGCAAATGTCGGCGACATCGGCTTCAACCTGGACGAAGTGGATCTTGCGATGTCGCCCGTTTCGACCCGCTTACTGCAACGGCTGGACTTTGCAGACATTCGGCGCCGCCGCGTGGCGAACTATCGCCAGCTGCTGAGAGAAATCGACGCGCATGTGCAGCCCGTCTTTCCGGTGCTTCCCGATCGCGTCTGCCCGCTCTTTTTCCCCGTGCTGGTGCCTGAGAAGGCGGAGGCGGCCAACGCGCTTCGCCGGCGCGGCGTCGATGCACTGGAGTTCTGGAACGATCCGGTTGGCGACGGCAGCGAAATGTCGTCGTCGACGCGCTTCTTCCGCGAGCATGTACTCGAGCTTCCGATCCACCAGGACCTTTCGCCGCGGCATGTCAGCCATGTCGCCAGGCAGATCAATCTGACGCTCGGAGCGCGCCGCGCCATGCCGAGGGCCGCATGATCGCCCGGGCGGTTGCGGAAGTTCGCGAGCGCGCCGCCGACGCCGCTGGATGCGATGCGGGAGAGATTCGCACGGTGCGCGTCGATTCGACGTGGCGCTTCACCGAGCTTCGGTCCGTTTGGGATTCGCTGCTGCAATCCAGCGAAGCCGCGTCGCCGTTTCTGACGTGGGAATGGCTGCACCCGTGGTGGACGCATTTGAGCGGATCGTCCGCGCTGCGATTGCTGAAGGTGGATGCCGGCAATCGCCCGATCGCGATCGCACCGTTTCGACTGACGACAAGCGTTGCGCGCCTGCCCTGCCTCGACATGCTCGGAACCGGAGGAGCCGGCTCCGATTATCTCGACGTCATTACGCGTTCGGGCTTCGAAGCGGAGGCGCTCGACGCGATTGAACGGTTCGTCGTCGCGCAGAGCACGGCGCTTCGCCTGACGCACCTCGCGTCATCCGCCGCAGCCGCAGGCGTGGTCAGCCGCCTCGAACGCCGGGGGTGGACGCAGGTGACGACACCGGGCGGTATCTGTCCGTACATTCCGCTCGCCGGCCAGACGTGGGATTCGTACCTGGCGACGCTCGGCGCATCACATCGCGCCAACGTCCGCCGGCGTTTGCGTGGGCTGGAGCAGAAGTTCGACGTCCGATTCGAGCGGGTGACGGGTGACCACGAGCGGCGCGACGCACTCGAACGGCTCACGCATTACCACCAGTCCCGGTTCGATTCGGGCGGAACGGCGTTCCACACTGCGGCTCTGTGCGCATTTCACGACGAAGCGACCCGGCGTTTTCTCGATCGCGGCTGGCTGCGGATGTTCGTCCTGCGGGTGAACGGCGCCACAGCCGCCGTCATGTACGGCTTTCTTTATAACCGCACGTTTTATTTTTACCAGCACGGATTCGACGATTCCTATCAGCAATACAGCATCGGTCTGGTACTGATGGCACTGTCGATTCGCGCCGCTCTGGAGGAAGGCGCGGCTGAATTCGACATGCTCTGGGGTACCGAACCGTACAAATTCCTCTGGGCCCGCCACACCCGCGAGCTCCACAACATTCATCTCTTTCCGCCGCATCTTGGCGGGCGTCTTCATCGTGGTCTGTTTTGCGCCCGTCGGCGGCTGAGCGGTTTCATCCATGCCTCTTAAAGTTCGTCGCTTCCGGAGTCATGTCAAAACGGCGGTCGCATCCGCTCTCGCCAAGGCGCATCACCGCGGACTCGCAGGCCCGCGCGGAACCTATCGGCCGCTCGTAATCGGCTATCACCGCGTCGTCGAGGATTTCGACGCGGAAGCAAAGGTCGAGATGCCGAGCATGCTGACCAGCCTCGCGATGTTCGAACAACATCTCGATTGCCTCGGCCGGTACTTTCGGTTCGTGTCGCTCGACGATGTGGGTGACCATCTGCTGAACGGGATCCCATTTGACGAACCAGTCGCTGCGGTCACCTTCGACGATGGCTATCGGGATGTGTACGAACTGGCGCTTCCGGTGCTCCAACGTAAAGGCGTTCCGGCGGCGATGTTCGTGGTGACCGATCTCGTAGGCAGGCCGGCCTGGCAGATCCACGACAAGCTCTATCACCTCGTCGCAAAGGCGTTCCGATGCTGGGACGACCCGCGGTCGGAGCTTGCGGCACTGCTGGGCCAGCTCGGCCTCCCCGCTCAGTATTTCACGCGCCGTTCGGTGATCGCGACGCCGATGACCGCGGTGTCGGCGTTCCTTCCGGAGCTCCCGCAGTCGGACATCCGCCGCCTGATGAGTGGCCTCGAATCGAGCGTCGGCAACGGCTTCCACAACGTGCCGTTGACGGTGACGTGGGAAATGATTGCCGACATGCGTCGCCGCGGCTTCACGATCGGTTCGCACACGCGAACGCACGTATCGCTGCCCGTGGAATCGCCTGAGCGGGCGGCGGCCGAGATCGAACAGTCGAAAACCGATCTCGAACATCGTCTTGGCGAGCGCGTCGATCATTTCGCCTACCCGGGCGGGCACTTTAACGCCGCGATTGTCGACGCGGTGGCCCGGGGCGGCTATCGATTCGCCTATACCGCATGCTGTCATGACGACTCGCGGCATCCGTCGCTGACGATTCAGCGTCTGCTGCTGTGGCAAGGCTCGTCGGTCAACGGCGAGGGCGAGTTCACTCCCGACATTCTGAGCTGCCAGGCGCATCACCTCTGGCCGCCGGCGTGGAAATGCGAGCGGGTGCACCAGGCATGACCGCGAAGGAGATCACCAGGCCCGCGGCATTGCTCGTGACGGGCCGCGTCATTGGCTTCGTTGCGTCGTTTGCCATCGGCATCGTGCTCGCGCGTTTCTTCGCGCCCGCGGTGTTTGGAACCTACAAACAGTTCTTTCTGCTGTACGGCACCCTCTACGGGCTGGCGCAGCTGGGGATGGCGGAGAGCCTGTATTACTTCGTGCCGCGCAACGCCGCGCGCACACCGCGATACGTGTGCAACGCACTTCTCACGCTCGCGGCTGCAGGGCTGCTTTGCCTCGCCGCGCTCTACGGCTGGCGCTCACAGATTGCCGCGCGCCTGACCAACGCGGCGCTCGCCGACTACATGTTGCTGGCCGGGCTGTTTCTCACGTTGATGCTCATGTCAACCGTGCTCGAGATCGTGATGGTCTCGCGCAAGAAACACCTGATGGCCGCCGTGACCTACGCGTGCTCCGACATCGTTCGCACGCTGTTCTTCATCGCGCCCGCCTTTCTTGTGGGCAGCCTGCGGGCGGTGTTCATTGGCGCAACGGCTTTTGCCGCGGTTCGCCTGGTACTCCTGGTGGTGGCGTTGTGGCGTGAGTACGGGCGCGAGTTCCGCATCGACGTCGGATTGTGGCGCGAGCAGCTTGCCTACGCGCTGCCATTCGCGCTCGCAGTCGGTGTCGAAGTCATTCAACAGAACTATCACCAGTATGTCGTGGCGTCCCGCTTCGATGCCGCGACCTTCGCTATCTATGCGATCGGCTGCCTGCAGATTCCGCTGGTCGACATGATCATGACCTCGACGGTCAACGTGATGATGGTCGGAATGGCGGAGGACGCGTCGCACGGGCAGGCCACGGTCTCGCTCTGGCATGAGACCATCTGCCGGCTTGCGTTTCTGATGGTGCCGCTCTCGATCTTTCTGTTTGTCGTGGCCCAAGACCTGATCGTCGCGCTCTACACGTCAACCTACGCCGCCAGCGTGCCGATTTTCATGGTGTGGGCGCTGACCATTCTGCCGTCGATCTTCGCCGTCAATGCCGTGCTGCGCGTGTTTGCTGAAACCCGCTTCCTGCTGATCATGAACGTATTGCGGCTGGCGATGGTCGCCGCGCTGATCGGTTGGTTTATCGCGACCTTCGGCATGAGCGGCGCGGTGCTCGTGACGCTCGTCAGCACCCTGCTCGTCAATCTCGTGGGCGTGGCGCGGATTGCGCGGTTGCTGCATCTGTCGTTGCCGGAAGCGTTGCCGTGGGGACGTCTGGCAGCCATCTTCGCGTGCGCGGTCGTGGCCGCGTTGCCGGTGATGTGGATCACCCGCGAAGTCTCGCTGCGGCCGATTGTCGCGCTCGGCGTGAGCGGCGCCGTCTACGCCAGTACTTACTTTGGACTGAGTTACGTGATGCTCCGCCTGAAGGCGGAGCCCACCGACGATCACCGAGGATCCAGGCCGGTACTCAGCCGCTCCAGCGTCCGGCCTCGATCACCGGTGGGGTCCGGCTTTAGCCGGACCTGAGAAATCTAGGCAGGGTCCGGCTTCGGCCGGACCTGAAGGAGATCTGCTGTGTGTGGTATCGCCGGAATCGTTCGCTGGGATGGACAGCCGGTCCGTGAAGACGAGATTCGCGCGATGTGCGGCGTCATGGCGCATCGCGGCCCCGACGATGAAGGCGTCTACATCGGCGACGGCGTCGCGATCGGCATGCGTCGCCTCAGCATCATCGACCTCAATAACGGGTTCCAGCCGATCTCGAACGAAGACGGCACTGTCTGGATCGTCTTCAACGGCGAAATCTACAACTACCACGAGCTCCGACGCGACCTGCAGCGCCGCGGCCACACCTTCAAGACCGCCAGTGACACGGAAACGATCGTTCACCTCTACGAGGATCTCGGACCGCACTGCGTCGATCGGCTGCGGGGCATGTTCGCCTTTGCGATCTGGGATTCACGCCGCCGGCGCATGCTGCTCGCGCGCGATCGCCTGGGCATCAAGCCGCTCTACTACCACGAGCGTGATGGTGAACTGCTGTTTGCCTCTGAGCTGAAACCGATTCTGCAGCTCGCAGAAGTCGAGCGATCGCTTGATTGGGAATCGGTCGGCCATCTGTTCACGACACTTGCAACGCCCGCGACGCGCAGTATCGTCAAAGGAATCTCCAAGCTGGAACCGGCACGCATCGGGGTGGCGAGCCAGGGGCGCAGCCTGCGCATCGAACGCTACTGGGATCTGGATTTCTCGCCCAACGAGCGCGCGACTGAGGACGAGTTCGTCGAACAGCTCAAGGAACAGCTCGCCGACGCCGTCGCCCTACATCAGGTCAGCGATGTGCCGGTTGGCGCATTCCTGAGCGGCGGCCTCGATTCGAGCGCAGTCGTCGCAATGATGTCACGGCCGAAAGACGTCGAGCTGAAGACCTTCTCGATCGGGTTTGCTGAAGCGACTCACGACGAACTGCCGTACGCGCGCGAGGTTGCAGCCAGATTCGGGACCGATCACTATGATCTGGTTCTCCGGCCCAACGTCGTCCAGATTGTCGAGGACCTCACTTGGTATCTCGACGAGCCATTCGGCGACACGTCGGCGATTCCCACCTACATGGTGTCGAAGCTCGCCGCCGAGCACGTGAAAGTCGTATTGAGTGGCGATGGCGGCGACGAGCTGTTCGCGGGGTACGACAAGTACGTGGTCGAGCGGCGTGAACGGGGGCGGGAACAGATTCCGCGCGCGCTCCGCAGGGTTGCCGGTGCGATCGGCTCGCTGATGCCGCAAGGCATGACGGGACGGCGATTCCTTCGTCACCTGGCTCTCGAAGGGCCGGATCGGTACTTCGACGCGTCCACGATGTTTCACGCCGACGAGATCCGGCAGTTGTTCCGGCACGAAGCGCTCGCGCAGATCGCTCGCCACGACGCCTGGGCAATCTCCCGTGCGGAATGGCGCGAGCCGTCCGGCGACTGGCTCTCCGCGGCGCAGTACGACGATCTCAACCGTTACCTGCCGCTCGACATTCTCACCAAGGTCGATCGGATGTCGATGGCACATTCCATCGAAGCGCGGCCACCGCTGCTCGACCACAAGTTCGTTGAATTCGCCGCGACGATCCCCGCACGCTTTCGCCTGGCCGGCCAGGACACGAAGTACATCTTCAAAAAGGCGATGCGGGGGATTCTGCCGGACGCGATCATCGACCGGCAGAAGCACGGCTTTGCCGTGCCACTCGCGCACTGGTTCCGCGGCGAATTGGCCGGCTTCGCGCGCGATGTGCTGCTGTCGGAAACCTGCCGAGAGCGCGGCATCTTCGACACGCGGACAGTGGAACGGCTGTTCCAACTGCATCAAGGCGGGCGCGATCTCGATCTGCAGCTCTGGACGATGCTGTCGTTCGAGCTGTGGTGCCGCCGCTTCATGGACACGACGGACGTGCGCGACGTGGCGCCGGTGCGGCCGCGACAGACGTTGAAAAGGCCGGCAACACCGGCGCTTGTCGCGCCAGCTACCTAAGCAAGTGATCCATCGAATTACCACTCGACTCGACGCGATTTCCCACTGAGGAGCGCGTTTGGGAAAAGGATGAACACCTTTTCCCTTTTCCGCCCTCATCTCGCCTGAATCCAGCAACTTACAGCGGCACCCATATTGATCACCCAATGACCGCGTATGCGAATCCTCTGGGTCAAGATGGGCGGCCTTTGGCCGGCAACAACCGGTGGCCGCGTCCGCAGCCTCAACACGATTTCGGAGCTGGCGCGTGGTCACCAGGTCACGGTCATCACCACGCACGGCAATGGCGATGACCCGGACGGACTGAAGCAGCAGCTCGCGGGGTGCGAGCAGGTCATCTCGGTTCCTTATGCGGTTCCGAAACGTGGCAGCGCGGCGTTTGTCGGCGCCGTTGCCAGTTCGTGGTTCTCACATTACCCCGTCGATCTATGGAAATGGCGCGTCCCCGAAGTCCGTCGCGTGGTCCGCGAGGTGCTTGCCGCCGGAGATGTCGATCTCTGTGTCGCCGATTTTCTGTTCGCGGCCGCAAACGTGCCGATGGCGGACGGGGTACCGGTGCTCCTGTTCGAACACAACGTTGAATACCTGATCTGGCAGCGGCTGGCCAACCTCGAAACGACCGTGTGGAAGCGTGCCCTGTTCGAGATGGAGTGGCGGAAGCTGCGCGCGTGCGAGGCGGACGCGTGCCGGCGCGCCGCCCTCACCGTCACCGTGTCGGATGACGACCGGCAGCGTCTCGAGGAACTCGGGGCCGGCATCCGGGCCGTCCCCATCCCCACCGGTGTCGACACGAGGTACTTCACTCCGCGGCGAGATGCCGAAGTCGCCGGACGGCTCGTGTTCAGCGGCTCGATGGACTGGCATCCGAACGAAGACGCCGTCTGCTATTTCGCCGATGAGATTCTTCCGCGCATCCGCGCTGACATTCCCGGTGCGTCGTTCACGATTGTCGGCCGCCACCCCAGCGCGCGGGTGCGCGAACTCGCGGCGCGTCCGGGCATCGTCGTCACAGGGACCTTGGACGACGTGCGGCCTTCGATTGCCGAAGGGTCGGTCTACGTCGTGCCGCTCCGTGCGGGCAGCGGCACGCGCATCAAGATTTTCGAGGCGCTCTCGATGGGCAAAGCCGTCGTGTCGACCAGTGTCGGCGCCGAAGGGCTCGCCCTCGAATCGGGACGCCACTTTCTCGCCGCCGATACCGCGCACGATTTCGCGCAGGCCGTGATCCGGCTGCTTCGCGATCCCGCGCGGCGCCGGGCGCTCGGCGATGCCGGCCGTGCGCTTGTCGACGCCAACTATTCCTGGTCGAAGGTCGCGCGCCAGTTCGAGGCGCGCTGCGAAGAGGTCGTTGCCGAGCATGCATATGCAGGACGGGAAGCCATCCGTAGTGTTGATCTGTCACGAGCAGGATCGCCTCGACACCGAGGGGCTCGCGTCGTGGCTGGCGAGCAGCCTGCGGTTGGCTGGTCTCATCATCATCCGTGATCCGCGCAGCCGGCGGTGGCGTACCGCGCGCCGCGAAGTCCGGCGCGTCGGCTGGCTCCGCTTCCTCGATGTCATCGCCTACCGGCTGTACGCGCGGCTGCGGCTTGCGCGGGGTGAACGCGCGTGGAAGCAGACCGAGATCGCCCGCCTTCGCCGGCGCTACCCCGCCGACCTGACGGCTGCCCCGTGCATCGTTGTATCGACACCGAATTCGGACCAAGCGCGTGCGTTTCTCGAGCGGCTGCGGCCGGACCTGGCGATCGCGCGCTGCAAAATCATTCTGAAGCAGGCGATCTTCGGGATCCCGAGAGTCGGGACGTTCGTGCTCCACCCGGGCATCTGTCCCGAGTACCGGAACGCGCACGGCTGCTTCTGGGCGCTGGCACGCCGCGATCTCGAGCGGGTCGGCATGACGCTGCTCCGTGTCGACCCGGGCATCGATACCGGCCCGATCTTCCTGCACGGCACGTGTGACTTCGACGAGGTCGAAGAGTCACACGCAATCATTCAGTACCGCGCGGTCACACAGAACCTCGACGCGATCGCGAACGTCCTCACCGCACTTGCCCGCGGCGAACGCGTCCCCTGCGTCGAAGTCGAGGGACGCGAATCCGCCGTCTGGGGTCAGCCGCAGCTCACCGCATATCTGCATTGGAAATCGGAGGCGAGACGGAAGCGACATGCGACCCGTATCCCTGCTCTTTCATGACGTCTACGAATCGAATCCGAGCGAGAGCGGTTTCCGCTCTCCCGCGGCTGATCGCTACAAGCTGTCGGTGCCTGAGTTCGAGGCACAGCTCGACCGGCTCGCGCAGCTTCGGATCCCGAATCCCGAATCCCGAATCCCGGCCGTGGTCACCGTCGACGACGGCGGGATCTCGTACTACACGGTGATCGCCGACAGGCTCGAGGCGCTTGGCCTGCGCGCCCATTGTTTCGTCTCGACGGATTGCATCGGCGAGCGCGGATTTCTCACGCCGCAACAAATTCGCGAGCTCGACGCGCGCGGGCACACGATCGGAACGCACTCCGCCTCACATCCGCCGCGCTTCAGCGCACTGACGACCTCCGACATGCGACGCGAGTGGTCGGACAGCCGGCAACGGCTCGAAGACATCGTCGACCACCCGGTCACAGCAGGCTCGGTGCCCGGCGGCTACTTCTCACGCGCGGTGGCCGAGGCGGCCGCGTACGCGGGACTGCGAACGCTCTACACCTCGCAGCCGACTACGAGGCCGTCGATGTTCGACGGCTTGCGCGTCGTCGGGCGCTTCACCATCCGGCGCGGGCACGCGGCTGATATGGCTTTTCGTTTCGCATCGGCAGCGCCTTGGGCACGGTGCGGTGCCTGGCTTGGCTGGAACGCAAAGGCGCTCGTCAAGCCCGTGCTCGGCGCCTCGTACTCGCGCGTTGCGGACTGGATCCTGGAGCCAAATCGGTGAAACCCTTTGTCGTCGTTATCGCGTTGTTTGCAGCAGCGTTTGCCGCGGCAGAACAGAACGCGCCGCAGCCGCCCCGCGCATCGGTCGAAATTCCGCAGCTAAAGACTGCTGGCCAGACGATTCGAGTGCCTGCTGGCGGAGATCTCCAGAAGGCGCTCGATGAGGCGAAGGCCGGTGATCGAATCGAGCTGCAGCCGCGGGCGACCTATCAAGGTCCCTTTCGGTTGAAGGCGAAGGAAGGCAACGAGTGGATCGTCATTACCTCGTCCGCCGAGTTACCGAAACCGGGCCGTCACGTTCAGCCATCACAGGCTTCGTTGATGCCGAAGCTCACGTCGGCCGGTGACTTCGTCGTCGCGACCGATCCTGGCGCGCATCACTACCGCTTCGTCGGGATCGAGTTCGCGCCGAAGGCGGGCTCGTTCGTGAGCTCGGTGATTCAGTTCGGCGATCGAGAGGCATCCGCTGATGCGGTTCCCCATCACCTGATCGTCGATCGGTGCTATATCCATGGCGACCCGAAGATCGGCAGCCGCAGAGGGATCGCCCTCAATGCGCGCGACGCTGCGGTGGTCGATTCCTACGTGGCCGATTTCAAGGAAGTGGGCGCCGACTCGCAGGCGATTAGCGGCTGGAATGGTCCCGGCCCTTTGAAGATCGCGAACAACTACCTGGAAGCGGCCGGCGAGAACATCATGTTCGGCGGCGCCGACCCGAAGATTCAGGATCTCGTCCCGTCGGACATCGAGATTGTTCGCAACCATCTCACCAAGCCGCTTCGCTGGCGGAAGGGTGACCCGGCCTTCGAAGGCGTCGAGTGGACGGTGAAGAACGTGTTCGAGCTGAAGAACGCGCGCCGTGTCGCGATCAACGGCAACCTGCTCGAGTACAACTGGCCGCAGGCACAGAACGGCTTCGCGATTCTGTTTACG
>Ga0310810_10006728_pt1 | contig 13021 bp, 10 predicted proteins | sample NCmetagenome_FD_207641 | JGI IMG/M metagenome (GOLD analysis project Ga0310810, IMG submission 207641) | Soil microbial communities from experimental microcosm in Duke University, North Carolina, United States - NC | ecosystem: Engineered > Artificial ecosystem > Soil microcosm > Unclassified ... | reverse complement strand
CCGTTCAGCGCCAATGCAATCCGGACAGGCGGCGCGGCATCGTCCAGATGCCGGCCGCCGATCATCAATGTCGCGGCCTCAGGCCGCGTGCGTACCCAGGCCAGACTCGGCTTGAGATGCGGACCGTAGCCGTCCTTCGCTGTGACGCCCGCGATTTCCGCGGTCAGCCCCCAGCCGCGATCGAGCATCCAGCCTGGCGGGCGCATCGTGTAGACGTCTGCATTCCCCGGCCTGGCGCCGCCCACGAACGGCGGCTCGACGAACGGCCACCGGTACCGCGTCGGACCTCGGCGCGAGGCCGGATCGATCAACGCGAGATCGGTGCGCCTCGGATCGGCCACATACGAGATCAGCACGGCTGGATTCTGCCGCCACGTTTCCACCAGCGCGAGCCACTCATGTCCATGCGATGCCCGGATCATGGGCGTCTCGGCGCCTCGGAGCCAGTCGGCGATGCGCCGCATCCCCGCATGCATCGCGACATCGCGAGGTCTCCCCGGATCGGGATCCGATCGCGTGCTGTCCATCACGTCGGAGAAGGCGCGGAACGCCGGGCTGCCCGAACCGCCATACTGGACCATGGCGGGCGCCGCGATCCAGAGCGACCAGATGACCAGCGCGGAGGCGCCGAGCGCAACGACACGCGGTCCTGCCAGTCTGAGCGCCTGCACGACCAGGAATGCCACCAGCAGTACGAGCGGCAGCGCGTACCGTGTCGTGACGACTTCGTGGAACATCAAGTGAAAGATCGCGTACGGCACAAACGCGATGACGACGAGCGCGAGCACCCGGGGCGCCGTAAGGGCAACGCGGACGAGTCCCACCAGAGCCACCGCCACCACAACCGCGCCGGCCACGAGGCTCCCCCACGGCCACGCAAACGAGTAGATCAGCGCGTCGGCGGCAACCCGAACGAGCTCTCCCCGCGCCGCGTGCCGCATGTTCCACAACATGACGACGCCCGACAGATCCTCGCCGGCCTGCGACCCGAGAGCCACCGCGTACGAAGACAGGCCGCCACTGGCGATGACGAGGGGTATGCCCCACACGAGGATTCCGACAGCCGCCGCCGCGACAACCGCGATGCGCTCGCGCATGGCGAGATGGAGCGGCCGCCATCCAAGCGCGACGGCTAGGAGCGGCAGCGTCAGCAGGGACGTCTGCGCCCGGATGCCGACGGCTACGCCGGCGATGAACGCCGCCCAGATCAACGTGCGCGGCCGCGCGATGCCGTTCATCGCCGAGAGCGTCAGGGCTTGCGCAAGCACCGCGCCGGCAAGCCCCATCGTGTCGCTCAGCGGCCGCAGCGCGGTGAACCAGGCCAGCGGCGACAACGCGACGATCGCGGTGGTCCACCAGGCGCGTGGTTCGGAACGGTCGAGCGCGAGAAACAGGGCAAACAGCGGCACGATCATCAACCCGCCGCAGACCGCACTCCAGATCGCAAGCCCGCGTGCTTCCGGCGAGGCGATGCCGCTCGCGCGCAAGGCGCCGGTCGATGCCTTGGCCAGCGCAATGAACACCGGGTAGCCAGGGGGGTGGGGCTGGTGTTTCGCGACGTCGAAGTGCTGCACGCCGAGGGCGAAATTGATTGAATCGAGATCTTCGAGGGTCGGCGGGAGCGCGAGGACGTGGGCGGCGATGAAGACGAGCGCGAGCGCCGTAATGGCTTTGCGCAAGCGGTTCAGATGGCGCGCAGGCGGAGCGCCTCGTTCAAGCTGCCCAACCGGTAGCCGCGCAGATCGATGGTCACGTGCGCGTAGCCGATTGCCCTGAGCTCGCGGTCGATCGTTTCCGAAACGCCTGGCTCGAGCGCGCGGGCGATTTCGTCGGGCCCGAGCTCGAGCCGCGCAATCGTGTCGTGATGCCGCACGCGGCAGATGCGGAATCCGAGCGAGCGCAGCACGTTCTCAGCGCGCTCGATCATCCGCAGCTTCTCCTCGGTGACCTCGCTGAAATAGGGGATCCGCGACGACAGGCACGCCGAGGCCGGCTCGTCCCAGGTCGGCAGTCCGGCCCGGCGAGAGAGCTCGCGGATCTCGTCCTTCGTCAGACCGGCTTCATCGAGGGGGCTGCGCACGCCGAATTCGCGGGCCGCCTGCCGCCCCGGACGGTAGTCGCCACGGTCGTCGGCATTGGCGCCGTCGACGATCACCGGGATGCCGCGCTCGCGGGCGATCGCGGAGAGCTGCGTGTACAGCTCGTGCTTGCAGTAGTAGCAGCGGTTTGCCGGATTGGCGCGATACTCCGGCCGTTCCATCTCCGCGGTGCGGATGATCAGGTGCGGGAAGCCGAAGTCGCGGGCGAGCCGGAGCGCGATCTGACGGTGGCGATCGGGATAACTCGGACTGTCAGCGGTGACGGCGAGCGCCTGGCCGCCGAGGGCGCGATGGGCCGCGTATGCGAGGTAGGCGCTGTCGACCCCGCCGCTGTAGGCAACGATTACCGAGGGGAACTCGCGGAGGGTTTTTTGGAGCGCCGCCTCCTTGACACTACTCGTAGTCCTCTCCGGCGGTGTCATCGTCTTCATCGACTTCGTCGACGTCGTCGAGATCATCATCGTCGTCGCCGTTTTCGTCGTCATCGTCCTCGTCGTCTTCGTCGTCGTCGTCTTCTTCGACGGCTTCGAGTTCGACGGGCGTGATGCTGGTCACTTCGAGGTTCGAGCCGCAGTCGGGGCAGCTGATCAGATCCCCCTTGTCGACATCGAACTCGTCGACCTCGATCTCGGCATCACATTCCGGACAGGTGGCCATTACATACTCCTGGATAATCTTCGGATTATAAGTCAGAACCTGATAAATTCTGCAACGAGCTCCACGCGCCGCAGCGCGAAATGAGATAACGTCGAGCATGCCGGCGCCGAGCGTGACCACCACAAAAACCGTCATTGTTGCCGACGACACCGCGTTCGTGCGGGAGCGATTCGCCACCGCGCTGTTGAGCGCGGGGCACAGCGCCCTGACGGCGAAATCCGCGGCCGAACTGCTCGCCCGCGTCCGCGCGGATCTGGCGCGCATCGATCTCATCGTGCTCGATCTCCGTCTGCCGCACGCCGGCGGTGTCGAGCTCGTGCGATCGGTGCGCAAGCTGGATGAGGGACGAATTCCCATCCTGATCTTCAGCGGCACGATCGCCACCGCCGACGAAGTGCGGCAGCTCGCGTCGCTCGGCGTGGCGGGCTACGTGAACGAGTACAGCGCGGTGCAACACATCCTGCCGTCGCTCGCGCCGCACCTCTTCCCCGACAACTTCAATCGCCGCGGCAGCCCGCGCGTCGTCCTCGGGATCCCGGTCGCGTACCGGTTCGGGAACACGATCGCCGCCGCCCTGACGTTGAATCTCAGCAAGGGGGGGCTCTCGATTCGCACGATGAGCCCGCTGCAGGGCGGCTCCAAGGTGCGCGCCCGCTTCCGGCTGCCCGGATCAAAGCGCGACATCGAAGCGGAGTCGCGTGTCGCGTGGAGCGATCGTCGAGTCGGGATGGGATTGCAGTTCGAGAAGGTGGAGCCGGCGGATCAGGCGGCCATCGACGAGTTCGTCGACCAGCATTTTTTCACTAACCGGAAGGGATGACTTCGCTGTTCGCTGGACGGCTTCGCTGATCGTTGTCGGTTACTCGCGGAGCAGCCGTAAGGCATTCGCGATGACGATCAGCGATGCTCCCATGTCGGCTGCCACCGCCATCCACAAAGTGGCGGCGCCCGCGATCGCGAGAATCAGGAACGCCCCTTTCAACACGATCGAGAACGCAATGTTCGCGCGGATGTTGCGCAGCGTTGCCCGACTGAGGCGGAACGCGTAAGGGATCTTCAGGAGTTCGTCGGCCATCAAGGCGACGTCCGCGGTCTCCAGGGCGGCATCCGTACCGGCAACGCCCATCGCGATGCCCAGATCCGCGGCGGCCAGAGCCGGCGCGTCGTTGACGCCGTCGCCCACCATCGCGAGCGAGCCGTGCCGCGCGCGCAGATCCTCCACCGCCTTCACTTTGTCCTCGGGCAGCAGCGCCGCACGGAACCCGTCGAGGTCGAGCGACTCCGCGAGCGCGCGAGCAGCAGGCTCCTGGTCGCCGGTCAGCAGCGTGATCTGTGTGATGCCCTGCTTGCGCAGCAGATCGACGACGTCGCGGCCCGCCTCGCGCGGTTCGTCGGCGACCCCGATCACGCCAATCGCGGCGCCGCCGGCGGCGACGATGACCGAACCACAGCCCTGAGCCGCGAACCGTTCGAGGGCTGCTTCTACCGCCGGCGAACACAACCCGCGCTCCTCGACGAGACGGTGGCTGCCGGCGAGAATCGTGTCCGATCCAAATCGCGCCTCGGCCCCTCGGCCCGGCAGCGACTGAAACGCTTCCACCGCCAAGGGCTGTAATCCGCTCGCCGCGGCATGCGCCACGATCGCACGACCGATCGGATGCTCGGATCGCACTTCCAGCGACGCGGCAATACGCAGCACTTCTATCGCTTCGACCGCGCCGATCGGGACAATGCCGACCACCTGCAGACGGCCGTAGGTCAGGGTGCCGGTCTTGTCGAACGCGATACAGCGGATCGCCGCCATGCGTTCGAGGTGCGCGCCCCCCTTGATCAGCACCCCCTTCCGCGCCGCCGCGGCGAGTGCCGAGACGATCGATACCGGCGTCGAGATGACGAGGGCGCACGGGCACGAGATGACGAGCAGCACCAGCGAACGGTAGAACCAGGTCGCCCACGATGCCCCGGCGACGAGCGGGGGGGCCAGCGCAACGGCGACGGCCAACGCCAGCACCGCCGGCGTGTAGACGCGCGCGAAGCGATCGACGAACGACTGGCTCGGCGCGCGTTCCGACTGCGCGCGCTCGACCAGGTGAATGATCCGCGCAAGAGTCGAGTCGCGGCGCAGCCGGCTGACCATGATGTCGAGCGCGCCGCGGCCGTTGATCGTGCCGGCAAAGACTTCGTCGCCGGCGCGCTTCTCCACCGGCAGCGATTCACCGGTCACCGGCGCCTGATTGACGTAGCTCTCCCCCGCCGCCACGCGGCCGTCCAGCGGGATCTTCTCCCCCGGCCTGACGAGCACCGTGTCGCCGACCGTGACCACGTCCACCGGCAACCGCTGATCCTGTCCGTTTCGCCGCACCACCGCTTCCGCGGGCGCGAGATCCATCAGCGCGCGGATTGCGCCGCGCGCACGATCCATCGCCCGCGCCTCGAGCAGCTGCGCCAGCGCGAACAGGACCACCACCGACGCGGCTTCCGACCACTGTCGCAGCGACATCGCGCCGAAAACGGCAATCACCATCAGCACGTTGATGTCGAGGTGGCCGGCGCGTGCGGAGCCGAATGCGCGGCGCGCAGTGTGACCGCCGCCGCTTACGATGGCGATGAGAAATGGCACCCAGACTGCCGGACCAGCCGCCCCCAACACCGACGCGGCAAAGCCGACCGCGAAAGCAATGGCCGAGGCGATGACAAGACGCTGGCGCGTCAGGACCGATCCTGCGGCCGGCAAGGGCTCCTCGTGCTCGAGCCACGCGCGCATGCCGGTTTGCGCAACGGCTTCCGCGATTGATCCGGTGGAAAGTTTCGCCGCGTCGTATTTGACGCGCACGCGCTGCCCGACGACGTCCGCGTCGAGCGCCTCCAGACCCGAGAGCCGTTTGAGCCGGCGCTCGAGAATTGCCACCTCTTCGTGGCAATCCATCCCCTCGATCTTGAATGTCGATTCGGCGTGAAGTTCGCAGACGGTGCAGGTGCTCATCGGCGCGGCTCTTGAACGTGGGTCAGCGCCTGCTTCAGCAGCTCGAGAATGTGTTGATCGTCGACGGCGTAGTACACAAGGCGGCCAGCGCGGCGCGGGCGCACCAGACGCATGCCGCGAAGGAGCCGCAGCTGGTGCGAGACGGCGGACTCGCTGATCCCCACGAGCGAGGCGATGTCGCAAACGCACAGCTCGCCGGTCGCCAGTGCATCGAGGATGCGGACGCGGGTAGGATCGCCGAGGACGCGGAACGTGTCCGCAAGCGCTTCGACGGTGCGCGGCTCCATCAGGAACGGCTTGCGCGCGGAGGCGTGGTGCGGCGCGTCGCAGGAGGGGGCATCAACGGGGCTACGGCTAAGCGCGGCAGACATCTGAATATATGAGCAAGTGCTCATACATAGTATACCGCAGAATCCGTGCGGTGATGTGAGGCCGCCCTCGCTGCCACACCGTGGCAACTTGACACGTTTTTCGCCCTGTCAGTAGTATGCAGGATTGGGCTGTAATCGGCCTGCTTTCTATACCTTACGCATATCGCGGTTGACGGCAAGCTTCACGCAACAGCCCGGCTTGTCGAGCCAACCTGACACTTCTCGAAACGGAGTACTCGTGTGATCGAGGTCCAGCACATCACCAAGCGCTACGGCACCGTCACCGCCGTGGACGACGTCAGCTTCCGCGTCGAGCGTGGCGAGATCCTCGGCTTCCTGGGGCCGAACGGCGCGGGCAAGACGACGACGATGCGCATCCTGACCGGTTACATACCCGCGACGGAGGGACGCGCGATGGTTGCCGGTTACGACGTCTTCACGGAGCCGCTCCAGGCGAAGCGCCGTACGGGATATCTGCCTGAAACACCGCCTCTCTACCCTGATATGACGGTGCGCGAATATCTCGACTTCGTCGCCCGAATCAAGGGAATCCCTTCGAACGAGCGCAAGGACCGAGTCGGCACCGCGATGCAGCGAACGTTCGTTGCAGACATGGCCGATCGACACTGCGCGAAACTGTCGAAGGGCTACCGCCAGCGCGTCGGCCTTGCGCAGGCGCTGATTCACAATCCCGACGTGCTCATTCTCGACGAGCCGACGGCTGGTCTCGATCCGAAGCAGATCATCGAAACGCGCAGCCTGATTCGCAGCCTCGCGGGGGACCACACCATCGTGCTCAGCACGCACATCCTCCCCGAAGTCGCCCAGACGTGTCAGCGCGTCGTCATCATCAACAAGGGGCGCGTCGTCGCTGTCGACACGCCCGACAACTTGACGGCGCGGCTCAAGGGATCGGCGACGATGTACGTCCAGGTCGAAGCGGGGGGCGCAGATGCGGGAGCGGCACTCGCCGCGGTTGCCGGCGTGACGCGCGTCGTCGCGGCGGACCATCACGAAGGTGCGGCCGGAGTTCCGACCGCATTCGAGGTGGAGAGCGCTCCCGACGTGGACGTCCGCCAGGAACTCGCGCGTGCAATCGTGACGCGCGGCTGGGGACTGCTCGAACTGCGCCCTGTGCGTATGAGCCTCGAGGACGTCTTCCTCCAGGTGACGACCGAAGAGCTTCCGGAGGAGGCCGCCCGTGCGTAACGCGCTCGCGATTGCGAACAAGGAGTTCCGGTCCTATTTTGCCTCTCCGATCGCCTACATCCTGATCGGCCTGTTCTCGCTGCTGTTCGGATATTTCTTCTACGTCTTCCTCATGGTGTTCGTCCGTCAGAGCGAACAGATGATGCAGTTCGGCGGAGGGGGAGGGGCGAACGTCAACCAGATGATGATTCGCGGCCTGTTCCAGAACACCGCGGTCATTATCCTGTTCGTCATGCCGATGATCACGATGCGCACCTACTCGGAAGAGAAGCGCTCGGGGACGATCGAGCTGCTGCTGACGTCGCCGCTCACTGACCTCGAGATCATCGTGGGCAAGTTCCTCGGGGCGTTGGCGCTCTACGCAGCGATGCTGATCGTGACGATGCTCTACATGGCAATCCTGTTCAGGATCGGCAACCCTGAATGGCGCCCGATCGTGGCCGGCTATCTCGGGCTGCTGCTGATGGGCGGCTGCTTCCTCTCGGCCGGCCTCTTCATCTCGAGCTTGACGAAGAACCAGATTGTGGCGGGCTTCCTGACCTTCGCGACGTTCCTCATGCTCTGGATCATCAACTGGATGGGGGAATCGTCGGGCCCGACGACGCGCGACGTGCTCAACTACCTTTCCATCACCGAGCACCTCGACGATTTTTCACGAGGCATCATCGATACGAAGCACGTGGTGTATTACCTCAGCTTCATCACGTTCGGACTGTTCCTGACGGCCAAGTCGGTCGACAGCGAACGGTGGCGCGGGTAGCCGTCTTATGTTGAAACGAGTTCTCGGGCTTCTCGGGTGGCTTGGCGTCGCCCTCGTCTTCGCCGCGGTGGCAATCCGCTTCACGAAGCCGGAATGGCAGCAGTGGTACAACGGCCTCGCGCTCGCGGGGCTGGCCTGCACGCTTCTCTATATCCTCAGCCAGTGGCGCGAGGTCGCGCGGTCGTTCTCGGGCCGCCAGGCGCGCCTCGGCTCGCTCGCTGCGGTCAGCGTGGTCGTCGTCCTGGCGATTCTGTTCGCGATCAATTACCTGTCGTCGCGGCACAACAAGCGCTGGGATCTCACCTCGGCGAAGCAGTTCTCGCTGTCGGACCAGACCAAGAAGGTCCTGCAAGGGCTGCAGAAGCCCGTTCGGATTCGGGTGTTTGGAGAGCCGGACGATTTCACACGCTTCCATGACCGGCTCGACGAGTATCAGTACCAGTCGAAGCAGCTCAACATCGAGTACATCGACATGGTGCGGAATCCGACCAGGGCGAACGAGTACAAGCCGCCGATTACCGTCTCTGGCACCGTCGTCTTCGAGTACGAGGGACGCACCGAGCGCGTGAGCTCGAACGGGGAGCAGGAGTTGACGAACGGCCTGATCAAGGTGATTCAGGGCAAGACGCACAAGGTCTACTTCGTGCAGGGCCACGGCGAACATTCGACCGACACGACCGACCGCGGCGGCTACAGCAGCATCGGAGCGGCGCTGAAGAGCGACAACTTCGAGACCGACGCGCTGGTGCTGGCACAGCAGAAGGCCGTACCGGACGACGCCTCGATCCTGGTCGTGGCGGGTCCGAAAACCGATTTCTTCCCGGCGGAAATCGACATGGTCAAGAAGTATCTCGCCAAGGGGGGCAAGATCTTCTTCCTGCTCGATCCTCCGGAGCGGGCAGATACGCCGCCGATGCCGAACCTGCTGACGCTGATGAAAGAATGGGACATCGATGTCGGCAACAACATCGTCGTCGACGTCAGTGGTATGGGCCAGCTGCTCGGCACCGATGTCTCGGTTCCAGTCGCAGCCAAGTACGAGGCGCATCCGATCACCGAACGGTTCAGCCTGTTGACCGCGTACCCGCTCGCGCGATCGGTCGCCGCGATCGAGGGTGGCGCCAACGGGCACAGCGCGCAGAACCTGGTGAGCACGAGCAGAAACAGCTGGGCGGAAACCGACATCAAGCGGCTGACGACGTCAGGTCAGGTCGAGCGCGAACTCGACAAAGGCGACAAGTCCGGGCCGGTATCGCTGGCCGCGGTCGTGTCGTCGCCGGCGACCGATGCGCCTGCGCCGGCACCCGATCCGAAGGATCCGAAGGCGGCGGACGCGCCCAAACCGGAATCACGCCTGGCCGTATTCGGCGACTCCGATTTCGTCTCGAACGGATTCCTGGGCATTCCTGGCAACCGCGACCTGTTTCTCAACACGGTCAACTGGCTCGCGCAGCAGGAGAACCTGATTTCAATCAGGCCGAAGGATCCGGAGGACCGTCGCGTATCGCTGACGGCGGACCAGGCGAAGCTGATCTTCTGGCTGTCGATCCTGATTATTCCCGGCTTCATCCTCGCGGCCGGTGTCCAGACCTGGTGGCGGAGGCGGTAAATGCGCGGCGTCCGTTTGCTGATTCTGCTGCTCGTCGCGATCCCGCTCGGCTGGTACGCCTATCGCGACTCGAAGAAAACTCCGGGCGACGACACGCCGAAGAAGGACAAGGTTTTCACCGTCGAAGCGGACAAGATCGATGAGCTGGAAATCAAATCCGAGTCGGGCGACCGGACGGCGCTGAAGAAAAAAGGAACCGACTGGGAGATCGTGCAGCCCGTCGTCGCGCCCTCCGACCAGCCGGCGGTCTCCAGCATCACCTCGAGCCTCGCCTCCCTCGAGATTCAGCGCGTGGTCGACGAGAACGCGGCACGCTTGAAGGATTTCGGGCTCGCGTCGCCGCGTATCGAGGTCGCCTACAAGTCCGGCGGCCAGCAGCGTCGACTGCAGATTGGCGACAAAACGCCCACGAGCAGCGATTTGTACGCCAAGCTCGCGGACAATAACCGGGTCTTCCTGATCCCGGCTTACCTCGAGTCTACGTTCAATCACGGCACATTCGATCTGCGCGACAAGACGGTCCTCAAAGTGGATCGCGAGCAGCTGGACAAGCTTGAAGTCGTCACGGACAAACGCACCGAACGCTTCGAGAAGAAGAACGGCGACTGGATTATCGCGGAGCCGGCGGTCGGTAAGGCGGAGTTCAGCGCCGTCGACAACCTCGTCACCCGCGTCAGCTCCCTGCAGATGAAGTCGGTCGTCAACGATGCCGCGGATCTCGGCAGCTACGGGCTCGACAAACCAGCCGCCACGGTGCGGGTCGGGTCGGGCTCGTCACTCGCCACGCTGCTCATCGGGAAGGGCGCGGAATCGGGCAGCGTCTACGCCAAGGACGCGGCCCGACCCGCGGTTTTCACCATCGACTCGACGCTCGCGGACGACCTCAAGAAGGACGTTTCGGATTATCGGCTGAAGGACCTGTTCGACGCGCGGTCGTTCAACACGACGCGGGGCGAGATCGCGCGCAACGGCCAGACCACGACGTTCGAGAAGACGAAGACCAAGGACAAGGACGGCAAGGAACAGGACAAGTGGCGGCAGACGGCGCCGGCGGCGAAGGACCTGGATGCCGCAAAGGTGGAAGCGTTCATCGCTGTTGCGTCCGGGGCGCGAGCCACCGGGTTCGTCGACTCCACGGCAAAGACGGGGCTCGACAAGCCGGAGCTGACCGTCGCCTTTACCTACGACAACGGCACGCAGGAGCGCGTCACCTTCGCGCGCGCGGGAGGGACCGCGTATGCGTCGCGTGCAGGGAGCCCTGGCGCCGCGAAGGTGGACGCCTCGACCATCGATTCAATCATCAAAGCGCTCGAGGACCTGAAATAGCTCTTCGCCTCGCCGGTCTTCGTGTGGTCGCACTCGCGTGCGTGCTCGCGCCGGCCGGGTGCGGATCGCACCGGGCCGCCGCTGTCGCACCGGCGCCCCCCTCCCCCGCGGTGCGCGAACTGCAGGCCGACCTCTCGCGTGTCTTTGGCGCGCCAATCAACCGGCGCGGCGTCTGGGCCGTTGACATCCGCTCACTCGACACCAGGGAGCGACTCTTCGAGTTGAACCCGGACAAGATGATGATGCCCGCGTCGAATATGAAGATCCTGACGCTGGCCGCGACCGCGGACGCTCTCGGATGGGATTACCGGTTCACCACGACGCTGGAAACCAGCGGAACGATCCGCAATGGCGTGCTGCACGGAGATCTGGTCGTCCGCAGCAACGGCGATCCCTCGATCAATTCGCGCGCGAACCGCGCGGATGCCGTACTGTTCGAATGGATCCGGGCGCTCGAGGCTGCGGGCATCTCCGCGATCGACGGGCGTGTCGTCGGCGACGACCAGTCGTTCGACGACGAGTGGATTGGCGCCGGCTGGGCGTGGGATTACCTGCAGTACGATTACGCGGCGCCGGTCGGCGCCCTCGAGTTCAACGAGAACCTCGCGACGCTGTCGATCTCGCCAGGACCCACGGCGGGATCGCCGCCGGTCGTCACGTTGTCGAGGGGCTCGGGTCTCGAGCTGTTCAGTCGTGCGACGACGGGCGCCGAAGGGTCCGCGAGCACGCTCGACTACCGGCGGCATCTCGAACGTCCAATCCTCGAGGTCACCGGATCGATTCCGGCCGGGGCACCAACGATCACTCGCAGTGTGGCGGTGGTCAATCCCACGATATTCTTCGCGCAGTCGCTGAAGGACGGGCTCATCGCCCGCGGCATGTCGGTCAGCGGCGAGGCGGTGGATTTCGACGACATCGCGGCGGAAATGGCCTCCACCGAGCGGCGCGTGCTCGTCACCACCCAGTCGCCGCCGCTTCGCGATATCGCGACCGTGCTGATGAAGGTCAGCCAGAATCTCTACGCGGAGACGTTCTTGAAGGCGCTCGGGGCGTCGAAGAACGGGCTGGGCACGACCGAAGGGGGCCGGATCGCAGCGCGCAACACGCTGACGTCGTGGGGCGTGGCGAGTGACGGCTACGTGATGTATGACGGATCGGGCCTCTCGCGCTACAACTACGTCACGGCATCGTCCGTGACGGCCATCCTCGAACATATGTACCAGGATCCGCGTCATCACGATGCGTTCATCGCGACGCTGCCGATCGCGGGAAAGGACGGCACCATCGCGTCACGCATGCGCGGCACGCGTGCGGAAGGGAACGCCGTGGCCAAGACCGGCTCCATCTCGAACGCGCGATCGCTTTCCGGTTATGTCAAAACCCGCGACGGCGAGATGCTCGTCTTCTCGATCCTCTCGAACGACTTCGTCATTCCCGCAGCGACGATTACCTACATCGCCGATCTTGCCGTGGAGACGCTGGCGAATTTCACGCGACGGTGACAGGGCATAGGACATAGGACACAGGAGACAGGAGACAGGAGACAGGAGACAGGTTCAGACGCTACCGATAAAGGCGCACTTCTTGCGCCGTCAGAGGTCGCGCCACGCGTTCGTCTCGCTCGCCAGCACACGAATCGGAAGTCTCGTTATTGATGTTCGGCCAACAACTTCGTATGAGGTCGCTTTCGATTTGAGCACTAAGAGAAGGCAGCCACCGGTTCCGCACCAGTCTTGACCCGAAACGTAGACGACGATTTCGCTTACCCGATCGCCATCAAGATCCACGGAAGCTGAAGAGAACCGCACAGTCTTGTCTTCTCCGAATACGGAACCCTTAAGGTACGATTGAAGGAATTTCCTTAAGAGGACGTCCGACGTGCCGGCTGATGCAAGCGGTTGCTTCGCAATACTCCGAAGCGCCGGTGGAACGGCGGCACTGAGCGCGCAACTCGTCACACCAATGACGCACATCGTTTTGATACCGCGCAATAAATCTAGAATCATC
>Ga0310810_10006727_pt1 | contig 13021 bp, 10 predicted proteins | sample NCmetagenome_FD_207641 | JGI IMG/M metagenome (GOLD analysis project Ga0310810, IMG submission 207641) | Soil microbial communities from experimental microcosm in Duke University, North Carolina, United States - NC | ecosystem: Engineered > Artificial ecosystem > Soil microcosm > Unclassified ... | reverse complement strand
CGGCACGGGTACGGCGTGGACAACAACTACGTCATGCGGCGACGGTGGGATTATTTCGTGAAGAACCTGCAGGGGGCGGAGCCGCCGAAGGAGTATCAGATCGGCAAGCCTCAGATCGTTCCATAGATCGGTGTCAACTGCCAGCTGGTAGCTGGGTGGTCGTGCTGGTCGCTGAGTGATGCTGGATGGGATCGCTCGGCGGCCGGCCTCCTCACGCCTAACGCATTGGGACCGCTGATTCGAGCTGCCAGGTTACGCATCCTGTCGCTGCTACTCGCTTCCGCGGTGGGCGGGTGTGCCGCCGAGCCGGCGGACGACGCTGGTGCCTACGAGCACGTCATGGCGTTCGATACTGCACGCCTGCGGTTTGGCCGCCCGAGCGATACGTTACAGCTCGTCCTCGAGCTCGCCGTGAGTCCGGAACAGAAGTCGATGGGTTTGATGGAGCGCCGCCTGCTCGCGCCCCACGCCGGGATGCTCTTCGTCTACGACAGCATACAGCCGGGCAACGCGGGGTTCTGGATGTATCGAACCCGCATCCCGCTCGACATCGCGTTCCTCGACTCCGCCGGCGTCATCCGCTCGGTGCGCTCTATGACTCCGTGTCCCACCACGATTGCCCAGGGGTGTCCTACCTACACGCCGGATGTCCCGTACCGCTTTGCGCTCGAGATGAACGCAGGATATTTCGCACGAAACGGGATCAACGTTGGAGACTCGTTGCTTCTCCGCAGCCTACCAAGGACGGCAACCGCGGACCGGGAGGCGCCCGTCCGGCCATAGTCTGGCTCGGCGAGTCTGGTCGGTGGGTTTGGCAGATACCTACTCACCAGCGGCACCGCCGCGCGGCGTCTCCAACTTCGGGCACGTAGCCTTCAGTCCGACGCACGGCCACGTATAGCACCGACTGATGCCAACCCCCTACGAGAGCGCGCGGCTCAATCTCCAGCTGTTCGAGTTGCGGCGAGAGCCCGTTCTCCGCGAGGCGCGCGCGTGGTTCCTCGCCGAATTCACGCCCGAGAGCTTCGCCGAGCTGGCGCGGATGGCCAGCAGTGAGCGGAACGCCAGCTTCCGGATGGTGCTTGGCTACTGGGACATGGCCGCATCATTGGTGACCGGCGGGGCGATCGACGGCGACGCGTTCCGGGCTGCGCACGGAGAGATTTTTCTCACATTCGCCAAGGTGCATCCCTTTCTGGAGGAGTTGCGGGCGGCAGCCGGGGAGCCGGAATTTTGCCGGCACGTCGAGCAGGTCGTGTTGGCGGCACCGGACGCGAAGGGGATCATGACACGGCGGCGAGCGGCGGCGCTGTCAGCAGCACGAGCGCGGGCGGGCAACCCACCACCGACCGCAGGCTGATCCCGGCATATGCACAGACCGCATTCATGTTGGCGGCTACGCTCGCCCTAACGAGCAGTGAGGCACAGGCAACGCGATGGCACGCGGGATGATTGTCATGTGGTCGCGAGCGGTGCTCAACGCAGGACGCGGCGGATCGCCTCGTCCGGCCGACCCATCATCTCCCATCGCACCAGGGAGACCGGGATCAGTCCCACGGCGTCGAACGCGTCCATGAACTCGCGCATCGAGAATTGCTCGCCCAGCTCGCGCGCGCGGTCGCTCATGAGGCGCTCCACTTCGATCTTGCCGGTCACGTAGCTCGTGCCGTACGTGGGCTGCTGCAGGTAGAGGTGCTGCTCGCCGCGCACCGTCTGCGCGTCGAGCCGGAGCCAGCCGCGCGGCGTGTTCGTCGACGCGAACGTGGCAGCCTGCTCGAGCGTCATCTCGTTGCTGTGCATGCGCAGGTCGCCTAACGCACGGGCCGCGCGCTGGGCGAGCAGGATGTAGATGAGCTCACGGGTGCGCGGGCGAGCGTCGAACATTCCCGCGTTCAGCATCATCTCCTCCCACCCGGTCGCGTGTCCTTCGGTGCGCGTGTCGAAGATGTTGTAGAGCAGCGGCCCGCGCCGAATCGGGCTCGGATGCGGCTCGTTCGTCATGCGCGCGAGGTCGAACCAGTGGTAGCCGTGCGTGCGCATCACTTCGGGGTCGCGGTAGTCCACCTCGGTGAAAAACTCGCGCGGACCTGCCGAGAAGCTGCCGACGCGCGCCTGGAGCGCGGGGCCCATCCAGGGTTTCACCGTGAGGATGTTGCGGTCGCGGAGAAATGCCATGTATTCGTCGACGGCTGCGGCGAAGCGTCGCGTGTGCTCCTCCGCGCTCGCGACGGGAGTGAGGGCAGGAAGGTCGCGGTTCCGCACTTCGGCCAGGGCGAGCGATGAGCGCGCTCGCGCCAGCTCACGCTCCATCAGCCGCACTTCGTCCTGCCAGGTGTAGGGCAACAGCTGAACGTTCTTCAGGTACCAGTCGTAGTTCGCGACGCCGATGCCTGACGCGCCGGTTTTCGTCGGGATCTTCGCGGCGAGCCATGTCGAGAAGCTGTCGGTGGCCGCTTTCGCGCGCCTAACGTCCGCGAGCAGCGTGGGCGAAGCGCCGCTTCCGAGTCTCGTCTCGAGATCAGCCAGCGTGGCGCTCTGATCGCGAACGTCACCAGCGCTCCGCATCCACAGGTCTCGGCCATTCCCAACGAGGTTGGCTCGTGCCTGCTCCAAAAGCGCGGGGATGACGCGCACACCGCTGTCCACGCGCGCGGCATGAGCGGCGGACAGTGGAAACGTGTAGCTCCAAAGCTCGACGGCACCGGCGGCATGCGGCCCCTCGCGCGCGGGCTGGTCGCTCTGTTCCACGAAGACCGTGACGTAGAACGCCGGGTTGTTCGCCCACGGTCGCAGCACGCGATGGTCGAAGTCGAGCCCGTTCATCTCCGCCCGCACGATGTGGAAATCGACCTGGGCGGTCGTGGGCCAGCCGGTGGTGTCGAAGGCGGCAAGCCGTTTCTGGTACGTGGCGAGCTCGCGATGCTGCGCCGCCATCGCGCGCGGCGAATAGTCGGGAACGCCACGCACGAGCTTCGGTTGCTGGAAGGCGCGCCATGCCGTGAAGAACGTCACGAGGTCTTCATGGCGCCGAGGCGCTGACTGCTGGCCCCAGGCGTTAGGCGCCGCGGCGGGGCTGGCCAGCAGGAGCGTGGTGAGGACGAGCGAGATGGTGGCGCCGCGCATGGCAACGTTCTCCCGATCCGTGAGTGCCTGTGAGAGGAGTCCGGCGGCTCATATCATACCGCGCTAGAGGCTGCCGCGCTGTGGACCGTCGCTTGCGGCATGCCCACCCATGCAACGCGGAATGGTCCTGGCACTCGTGGCGTCCGGGCTGGTCGGCATGGCCGCGGGGCTTGGCGTGTTCACGTTCGGGTACGCTCGCGGCTACTCCTACCTAACGAATGATCCGGCCGCCTGCGCGAACTGCCACATCATGAGCGAGCACTTCGCTGCCTGGAGCAAGGGCAGCCACCACGCAGTGGCCACATGCAATGACTGCCACACGCCCCACAACCTGCTGGGCAAGTACGCGGTGAAGGGCATGAATGGCTTCTGGCATTCCTTCTACTTCACGACGGGCCGGTACCCCGATCCGCTCCGCATCACCGAGCGAAACCGTACCGTGACGGAGCACGCCTGTCGGTACTGCCACGCCGAGATCACCGACGCGATCGACCACGGGCCGGGGACGATCTCGGCTGCATCGCAGACCGGCGGAATTCACCTGCTCCGGCTGTCACCACCGCGTGCTGCGGAGCCGATCTCCTGCATTCGATGCCACAAGTACGTCGGACACTGGGTGCGGTGAGGAAATGCGGCACCGCACTCCATTCAACCGATACCAACCGTCTCGTTCGAGGACCGCGGAATGAGCGAATCCCACGACAGCGCAACGCCCACGCCGGCGCGACGACGCCTTGGCGCCTGGTGGCTCGTCCTCATCGCGATTGGTAGCGCTCTGGCAATCGTGGGCATCGCCGCGCTCCTGACGTCGATCTTCCAACGCCAGCAGGAAGCGCGGACTCCGTTCTATCGGGTGGTCGCTCTCAATGACACGATCGACGACCCTGCCATCTGGGGCAAGAATTTTCCGCTCCAGTACGACGATTACCGGAAGACAGTCGATCAGGTGCGCACACGCTACGGCGGAAGCGAGGGTGAGCCGCACACTCCGAGCAACGCGGATCCGCGTTCGGTCGTCGCGCAGTCGCGGCTGCAGGAGGATCCGCGGTTGCGCGACTTCTGGGCGGGCTACGCGTTCGCGCAGGATTTCCGCGAGGAGCGTGGACACGCGTACATGCTCGAGGACCAGGAGTTCACGGACCGGCAGCGGGTGACGAAGCAGCCGGGGACGTGCCTCCACTGCCACGCCTCGCTCTACGTTCCGTACAAGCGCGTCGGCAACGGAGACCTCATCAAGGGATTCGAGACGCTGAATGCCATGCCCTATTTCGAGGCCCGGAAGTATGTGAAACATCCTGTCTCGTGCATCGACTGTCACGACCCCGAGAATATGCAGCTGCGCGTCACACGCCCCGGCTTCATCGAGGGGATCCGGCTGCTCAGGTCGAGCCAGGGAATCGCGAACTACGACGTGAACACGCAGGCGACTCGGCAGGAGATGCGCACGTTCGTCTGCGGGCAGTGCCACGTGGAGTACTACTTCAAGGGGCCGGAGAAGCGGCTTCAGTATCCATGGAGCAAGGGGCTCACCGCCGACAGCATTCTGGCGTACTACGATTCGACAGGATTCAAGGACTGGGTGCACAAGATCAGCGGCGCGCCGGTGCTCAAAGCGCAGCACCCGGAGTTCGAGATGTACAATCAGGGCATTCATGCGCGCTCCGGCGTTGCGTGCGCCGATTGTCACATGCCCTACAAGCGCGAGGGGGCGATGAAGATCTCCGACCATCATGTGCGGAGCCCGGTGCTCAACATCAACCGCGCGTGCCAGACGTGTCACAAGTGGTCGGAGGAGGAGCTGAAGGCGCGCGTGGAGACGATCCAGGACCGGACGTTCGAGATGCGGAACATGGCGCTCGACGCGGTGCTGCAGCTCACGCGCGAGATCGCCACGCAGGTGCAAGCCGACAGCACCGTGCCGACGGTCGCGCTCGCACGCGACTACCAGCGGAAGGCACAGTTCCTCGCCGACTTCATCGAGGCGGAGAACTCGATGGGCTTTCATGCCGACCAGGAAGCGGCGCGCGTCCTCGCGAAGTCCATCGACTACGCACGCCGCGGACAGATGGCGCTACGCGGGCAGAATCCGCCACCGGTCACGAACCCCGCGCGTACAGTCCCGTACCGCACAGGCGCAACTCGCTGAGAACCGAACGCGACTCTGCCGGAGGAACGACCGTTGGAGGGGCTTAGCGCGGACTCATGAAGGCTCAGCGTGTTCGCGTTGCGCCGGATCGTTGGGGAGCCCATTATCCGGCACTGACACACGCTCGTGCCAGCCTCTCACCGCCCAATGACCGCCATCACCTTCGACGAGGTTCGCGCAGCGCTGCACGCGACGTACGGCATCGAGCGTGAAATCGGTGAGGGCGGGATGGCGGTCGTGTACGCCGCGGTCGATCGCAAGCATGGCCGGCAGGTCGCCCTCAAGTTGCTTCGAGCGAACGTGTTCGAGCACGGCGCGGCCGAGCGTTTTCTCCGCGAGATCGGGCTCACCGCGCGGCTGTCGCATCCCAACATCGTGCCGCTGCTGGATTCGGGCGAAGTGCTCGGGCTCCCGTTCTACGTCATGCCGCTCATTCAGGGAGAATCCCTTCGTGATCGCATGGCGCGCGACGGCCGGTTCCCCGTCGACGACGCGATCCGCATCGCGGTCGAAGTCGCGGACGCGCTCGCGTACTCGCACGCCCAGGACATCATCCACCGGGACATCAAGCCCGCGAACATCATGTTGTCCGGGCGCCATGCGCTCGTGGCCGACTTCGGGATCGCGAAGGCCGTGACGGCGGTGATGCCCGGTGAGGATCTCACCGAGGCTGGGCTGGCGGTGGGTACGATCGCCTACATGAGCCCCGAGCAGGCGCTCGGCGAACGGTACGTGGACCGCAGGAGCGACATCTTCAGTCTCGGCGCCGTGCTGTACGAGATGCTCGTGGGCGAACAGGCGTTCGCGGGCGCGACTCCGCAGGCGACGCTCGCCAAACGGTTCTCGGGTGTGGTTCCATCCGCTCGCGCCAGCCGCAGCGACGTCCCCGAGCCAGTCGAGCGCGTGCTGGCGCGATCGCTGGCGGTGAATCCGGACGACCGCTTCGCGACTGCCGCAGAGTTCGAAGCGGCGCTATCGTCCGCGTGGCGGTCGATCTCCGCGGAGACCGGCGCGATTCGCGTGTCGGGCGGCTCCATGCAGGGCCCGTCGCTCGCCGTGCTGCCGTTCGAGAACCTCAGCGACGACCCGGAGAACGAGTATCTCTCGGATGGCATCACCGAGGAGATCCTCACGCTGCTGTCGCTGCGGCGGACGATCCGCGTATGTGCGCGTGTCTCATCGTTCGCGTTCAAGCACAAGCAGGACGATGTCCGCGCCATCGGCGCGAAGCTCGGCGTGCGAAACGTGCTGCTCGGGAGCGTGCGGCGCTCCGGCGGCCGGTTGCGCGTGACCGCACAGCTCGTGGACGCGACTGACGGATTCCAGAAATGGTCCGAACGGTACGACCGCACCGTCTCGGACGTCTTCGCGATCCAGGACGAGATCGGGTCGGCGATCGTCGGGGCGCTGCACGCAACGCTTTCCGGCGCCGAGATGCCCGCGCCAGCGAAGCCCGCGCAGCCGCCGCCGGAGGTCTACGAGGCGTATCTGCGTGGCAGGTATTTCTGGAATCGACGCACCGGCGAGAGCATACGTCGCGCGATCACGAGCTTTCGCGAGGTGATCGAGCTGGACCCGCGGTATGCTCCCGCGCACGCCGGGCTCGCTGATGCGCTCGTGACCATGGGCGTGTACGGCGCGGCGGCGCCTAACGACGTCATGCCGGACGCGCGGAAATCTGCCGAGGCGGCGCTCGCGCTGGATCCGGCGCTGGCGGAAGCCCGCACCGCGTTGGCGTTGGTGCAGGGCTCGTACGACTGGCGGTGGGCCGCGGCCGAGCGGACGTTCCGAGAGGCGATCGCGCTCAACCCGCTCTATCCAGCGGCGCACCAGGGATTGGCATCCGTGTGTCTCGCACCGCAGGGTCGGTCCGGCGAGGCACTCTCCGCGATGCAGGCGGCCCTGCGCCTCGATCCGCTTTCGCCGGTGCTGAGCGCGACGTCGAGCAGCGTATTCCTGTATGCTCGTCGCTACGACGAGTCCGTCGCGGCCGCGAAGCACACGCTCGATCTCGCCTCCTTCGCCCCCGCGCACTTCTTCCTGTCGCAGGCATTGGTGCAGCTCGGCCAGCTGGATGCGGCGATCATGCACGCCGAGCTGGCAGTGGAGCTGGCGGGGCGAAGCAGCGAAACGCTGGCGGCGCTCGGGCATGCGGTGGCCGTTTCCGGCGACGCGCCCCGGGCCCGGTCCATCCGGGCGGCGCTGGAAGAGCGATCGCGCAGTGTGTATGTGTCGCCAGCCCACCTGGCCGTGATCGACATTGGCCTCGGGGAGCTCGCGCTCGCGCTGGATCGGCTCGAGGAGGCCGTGAGGGTCCGTGCCGCGGATCTCGTGTGGCTCGCCGTGAAACCGGGCTACGATGCGTTGCGCGGTGAGTCGCGGTTCCAGGCGGTGTTGGACACTGTCGGACTGGCGTCAGTAACCATCCCGCGCTGACCGCCGGTGCCAGCGCGACCGCGGTGAGATCACTCCGCCTGCCGCATCCCATCATCCTGTTGTTAGGCGGCATCCTCATCGCCGCCGCGCTCACATGGATCGTTCCTGCCGGCGAGTTCGAGCGGCGCGATGACCCCGTGACCGGCAGAAGTCTCGTCGTCGCGGGCACGTACCACCCCGTGCAGGCGACGCCCGTCGGTCCGATGGGCGCGTTGCTCGCCGTGCCGCGCGGACTGGTGGCGGCGGCCGAGGTCCTCATCGCGATCCTGTTCGTCGGCGGCACGTTCGCGCTCGTCGAGGCGCTCGGAACGTTAGGCAGAGGCGCCCAGTTGATCGCGCGGCGATTTCACGGACGAGGGATCTGGGCGCTTCCCATCCTCGCGCTGGTGTTCGGCACGTTCGGCGCGCTCGAGAACATGCAGGAGGAGATCATCGCGCTCATGCCGGTGCTGCTCGTCCTCGGCGGCGGGCTCGGGGTCGACGCGCTCACGATGGTGGCGGCGAGTGCCGGCGCGGCGATCGTTGGCTCCGCGTTCGGTCCCTCCAATCCGTTTCAGGCGGGGATCGCGCTCGCACTCGCGCAGCTTCCGTTGCTCTCAGGCGCCGGGATACGGATCGCGCTGCTCGTCGTCAGCCTCGCGATCTGGATCGCGCTCACGATGCGCCATGCGATCACGCATCCCGTGCCGCGGTCGGCTGACGTCGTAAACGCGGAACCGCTGACTCGACGCGACGTCGTCATCCTGGCGCTCGTGCTCGCGCCGCTCGTGGCCTACGTCGTGGGCGTCGTCCGATTCGACTGGGGATTCAACGAGCTCTCCGCGCTGTTCTTCATCGCGGGGTTGATCATCGGCGTCATCGGACGACTCGGCGTGAGCGGGAGCGCTGCCGCCTACCTGAAAGGCATGGAGACGCTGGTTGGGGCGGCAGTGCTCGTCGGCGTTGCTCGCGGCATTTCGGTGGTGCTCACCGATGGCCGTATAATCGACACGATCGTTCAGGGGCTGGCGTCGCCGCTCGTTGGGAAGCCGGCGAGTGTTTCCGCGCTGCTCATGGTCCCGATCCACGTGCTCATCCATCTCCCCGTATCGAGCGTGAGCGGGCAGGCCGCGCTTACGATGCCGATTCTCATCCCGCTGTCGGACGTCATCGGCCTGTCTCGTCAGGCGACGGTTCTCGCCTATCAGACCGGTGCCGGAATGGCCGAGCTGATCGTTCCGACCAATGGCGCGCTGATGGCGATTCTGCTCGCCGCGGGCGTACCGTTCTCGCGATGGTTCGGGTTTGCGCTGCGCGGATTTCTCGTTCTCACCGCCGTCGGAGCGATTGGCATCCTGGTGACGGCGACTTCAGGGTAACCGCACGGCGTGCCGCCCTGATCGAGGGGTACGAGCCCGCGTGTTCAGGCTGCCCGTCGTGCCGACGCGTTAGGTACGACGCTGGCCGACGGCGTGCGCAGGTACGAGATCGTGAACAGCACCGCCCACATGAGATCGATCGACGCAAAGCCGACGACCTGACCGTTGACGCGGCCGCGGGCGTACAGCAGGTACACGGGCACGACGAAGACCAGCTTCTCGACGATCGCGACGAGCATCGCGGGCCGAAACCGGTCGGGCGCGCGTGAGATCAGGATGAACATGATCTGCCACGCGATGCACAGCCCGAGAAATCCGTAGAAGTGCTCGGGGTGCGTGATGGGCGTGCTGGCGCGCGCGATCACGTCTTCCATGCCATACTGCGGTGCGATCACGACAATGCCGTAAATTCCAGCGATCAGAAATACGATCTTGGCGAAGCGCATAAATGCGACGTTGATGGTGAGTAGTGAAGATTCCTCATCTACCCGCAAGCGGGCGCCCGGCTCGGAATGACACTCAATTAAAAAACGCAGTCGCGGCGCGCAACAGGCCATCCTGGAGCACCATTCCATCGGCATTACTGGCGAAACACGGGCAGAGCAGTTACGACTACACTCATGCGTATGCAGTAGTCGCTGTCGAGCAGAACGGGGGGTTGTATGAGCAGCTACGACGATCGACCGAAGGCACCGGACACCTCATCTCGACTCAACCGGTCGCCGGCCCAGCATCGGGAAGCGGAACGGATTCGTGGAATCGAGGCGATCGAGGCGACGTTCCCATCGCCCGCGGCGGCGACGCCTGACGATCTGGTCCAGATGGCCATCCACGCGCTCGGGTTCGACGCCGGAAGTCTCTCGGCGTCCCTGGGGATCGCGCGGTCCGAGGGCGAGGCGCTCGTGCGCTCTCCCGGGCAGATCTCGCGGCGGCATCGCGCGTTACTCGCGCAATATCTCGAGATGAACGGCGACGCTCGGACGGCCGCCCGTAACTCCGCCATTGCGGCGAAGCTCCGCGAGTCCATCGCGCAGAGTGACCGTGCCGCCGGCGCGGATGGGACATTGCCGAATTCGAATCGATAGTCGTCAGCGGCGTCGCCGGGGGCTGGCATCCTCATGAGTGGCCGATCCCCCGGGTTCTTACCATGTTCTGACATCGCGACTCCGGGATGGGGCGACCGTTAGAGGGCGTCGCGCGCGACGCACCGACGGACGCATACCTCGAGAGGCCTCCCCATGTCGAATGACCCCCGCGCCACCACGATGGCGTGGACCGAGCACCTGCGCCGCGACCTCCGGCACGCGCTGCGGATGATCGCGAGAATGCCCGGTCTCGCGACCGTCGTGATCGTGTCGCTGGCCATCGGGATCGGCGTCAACACCGCGATCTTCTCGTGGATTCAGGGGCTCGTCTTCAAGCCCATCCCCGGCGTGAAGGACGCGGCGAGCTATCAGCTCGTCGAGCCGCGGAACGAATCGGGATCGTACACGAGCGCGTCGTGGCTCGAGTATCGCGACTTCCGCGAGCGCATGCATTCGTTCCGTGATCTGCTCGCGTACAGGATGGTGCCGCTGACGATCGGCGAGTCCGGCCGCACGACGCGCTCGTCCGGCATGCTCGTCTCGGCCAACTACTTCTCGGGGCTCGGGCTGGAGCCGGCGTTAGGCCGCTTCATGACGGCCGACGAGGTGACGCGACCCGGGAGCGAGCCCGTCGTCGTGATCTCGGATGGCTTCTGGAAGACGCGCTTCGCCAGCGACCCGTCCGTCGTTGGGCGTACGGTGCGGGTGAACAACCAGAGCCTGACGATCATCGGCGTTGCACCGAAGAAGTTTCAGGGCACCGTCACCATGATCGACTTCGATCTGTGGGTGCCGGCGACCATGGCCCCCGTGCTGTTCAGCGGCTCGCGCGAGCTGGAGGACCGCAGCTCGCGCGGCTATGCCATGATGGGCCAGCTCGCGCCTAACGCGACGCGTGACCAGGCCCAGCGCGAGGCCGAGACCGTGATGGGCGAGCTCGCGCGGCTGTATCCGCAGACGAACGCGACGATGGGCGTGGACGTGTTCCGATTCTGGCAGGCGCCGCGTGGGCCGCAGCGGATGTTCGTCGGTGCGCTGGCCATCCTGCAGGGGATCATGCTCCTCCTGCTCATGACGGTCTGCGCGAATACGGCGAACCTCATCCTCGCGCGATCCACTGCGCGGCAACGAGAGGTTGGTATCCGCCAGGCACTCGGCGCCAGCCGATGGCGGATCGTGAACCTGCTCATGATGGAGAGCCTGTTACTGGCGCTCGGAGGCGCCACGCTCGGGAGCTTCATCGCGATGTGGGGAACGAACGCGCTTCGGGCGGTGCCGATGATCGGCATGTTTCCGATTCGCTTCCAGACGAGCCTCGATGCGGGCGGGCTGGCGTTCGCCATCGGGCTTGGACTCGCGTGTGGGCTGATCTTCGGCGCCGCGCCGGCGCTGCAGCTCTCACGCATCGACGTGTTGCGGGCGCTGCGGTCGAGCTCGCGCGCCGCGCCGCAGGGCCGAGTGCGGACCGCGCTCATGGGCGTGCAGGCGGCGCTCGCGGTCGCAGTCCTCATCGCCGCGACGTTGTTCTATCGCAGCTTCAGCGAGACGCGCGACATGGACCCCGGATTCAAGCGCGAGGGGGTGCTGCTCGCGGCGTACGATCTGAGTGGCCGCAATGTGGACTCGACGGCTGCGCGGCTGTTCGCGGCGCGATTGCTGGAGCGGCTTCACGCGTTGCCAGCGGTCGAGGCGGCGGCGATCGCGTCGTCCGTTCCGCTCGACATTCATGGATTGCCTAACAGGTCGTTCACGCTCGAGGGGCGCGCGCGCGCTGACGCCTCGCCGGATCAGGCGCTCGCGAACACCGTGACGCCGGACTACTTCCGGGTCATGGACATCCGGCTTCGTGCGGGCAGGCTGTTCGCGGATCTCAATGACGCCGACGCGCCCGCGCAGGCGATCGTGAACGAGGAGTTCGTGAAGCGCTATCTCGAGGGAGCCGAGCCGCTCGGGCGGCGTCTCGAGACGCGTGGCCGAGCGTACACGATCATCGGCGTGGTGCGGACGGCGACGTACGACTCGTTCGGCGAGCGTCCGAAGCCGATCATCTATCTCTCCTACCGAGACCGGCCAAGCGTTGCCGGGGAGATTCACATCCGCACGAAGATCGGCTCGGAGTCGTTGCTGACGCCGGAGCTCCAGAAAATCGTCCGGGACCTCGACCCGACCGTTCCCATCTACGACGTGCGGACGCTCGTCGAGCACGTGGACAAGAACCTGTTCCTCCGGAAGATTCCGGCGCGGATGTTCGTGGTCCTCGGTCCGTTGCTGCTCGTGCTTGCGGCGATCGGGATCTATGCCGTCGTGGCGTACACGGTGTCGCACCGCACGGCGGAGATCGGCGTCCGGCTCGCGCTCGGGGCCACTGGCGGGCGGGTCGTTAGGCAGATCGTCCGCGAGAGCCTGCGCGTGGTCGGAATCGGTGCGGGCGCTGGAATGGCGGCCGCGTTCCTCGTGGCGATCCACGTCATGCGGGGGGCGCCGATCAACGCGGTGGTGTTCGTCGGGGTTCCGCTGATCTTGATGGCGGTGGCGGCGCTGGCGTGCTGGGTGCCCGCGCGTCGGGCATCGCGCGTCGACCCGGTGGTGGCGTTGCGGTCCTCGGAGTGACCGTTCTCGGTCGGGATTGGGCGGCGGAGCCGACCCCCGTCGCCCGAGTGGCCTAGCGTCCCCCGGACGGCCTGCCGCGCACGCGCGTGGACGCGGGTTCGATTGCAGGTATCGCTGCCGCCGAGCGTCGCACGCGTTTCGTCTCGTGCGCGGACAGGTCGCCCGGGGGGTGGCCCAAGATGGCCCGATCGTGAGAAACTACCAACATCTCATGTCACCCGACCGATACGTGGTGTAACATTTCGCCGCGTTTTGGCGTTTTG
>Ga0310810_10006725_pt1 | contig 13022 bp, 12 predicted proteins | sample NCmetagenome_FD_207641 | JGI IMG/M metagenome (GOLD analysis project Ga0310810, IMG submission 207641) | Soil microbial communities from experimental microcosm in Duke University, North Carolina, United States - NC | ecosystem: Engineered > Artificial ecosystem > Soil microcosm > Unclassified ... | reverse complement strand
CTGGACCACGTCGTTCGGTGACGCATAGCCGTCGGCCGGGCCCCACACCGCGGCGAGCGCGTCGTCCACCACTAGCGACGGCACGAGCGCGCGGGCGTCGTCGGGGCCGATGATGCGCACGTCCGCCCCGAGGCTCCGCTGGAGCGCCACGTTGGTCCGGAAGCGGGCGAGGGTCGGCTCGTCGGTGACCACGAAGAGGTAGCCCTCCTGGTGAAAATCGCACGGCACCCCCATCTCGTCCTCGAAGCGCTGGAAGAACGCGATGCCCCGCTGCGAGAACTCGATCTCCACCCGCGTCGCGAACTGCACCCGGATGCCTCCGGCCGCCTTGCTGGTGGAGCCGGCGCCGACCGTGTCGCGCTCGAGCACCACCACGTCGCGGGCCCCGCGCCGGGCCAGGTGGTACGCGATGCTCGCGCCGATGGCGCCGGCTCCGATCACGACGATGTCGGCGGCGCGCGGAACCGTCGGGCTCATGCGATCGCCGCGCGGGGGACGAATCGCGGCAGCGTGGTCTCGGGCGTCACCTCGTCGAAGGTCACGGACACCGGCATGCCGATGGTCACCCGCTCGGGCGGACAGCCCACGACGTTGCTCAGCATGCGGACTCCCTCCTCGAGCTCCACGATGGCCACCACGTAGGGCAGGCCGTCGTCGAAGGCCTTCCCCCAGAACGACAGGCGCACGGTCGAATGGCTCCACACCCGCCCGCGCCCGGAGGCGGCCCGCCACTCGAGATCGGGGCCCAGGCAGTGCGGGCAGAGCGCGCGCGGGAAGAAATGCGGCCGGCCGCAGGCGCGGCACCACGGCAGGCGCAGGACGCCCTCCCGGCAGCCATCCCAGAACGGGCGTGTCGCCGCCGAGGGACGCGGCAGGGGCCGGGCGTAGTCGGGCATCAGAGCCCCCGCCCCAGCACCATCACCCCGCACAGGGAGAAGACCCCGCCGTTGCCGCTGACCACACCGACGCGCGCCTCCGGCACCTGGCGCGCGGGCTCGGCCTGGTGCCGAAGCTGGCGAACCGCCTCGCAGAGGTGGTTCATCCCGCCGATGTGGGCGTGCGAGAGCAGGCCGCCGTGCGGGTTCACCGGACATGGGCCACCCAGGTCGAGCGCCCCCGCCGCCGCGTAGGCGCCGCCTTCCCCCTCGGGGCAGAGGCCCAGAGCCTCGACGCCCAGGATGGTGGAGATGGTGAAGGCATCGTGGATGCAGCAGAAGTCGGCGTCGCCGATCGCGAGCCCGGCGCGCGCGAGGGCCATCTCCCCGGCCGGGCGCAGGCCGAGCTCGTCCAGGTCCGGCATCTGGTTCACGTTCTTGTGGGTCGCCTTGCCCCCGAAGCCGAGCACGCGCACCGGGGTGGTCGCGAGATCGCGCGCGCGCTCCACCGTGGTGAGCACCACCGCGCCGGCCCCGTCGGACATGACCGAGCAGTCGAGCAGGCCGAAGGGATCGGCGATGGGCCGGGCCGCCAGGTAGTCGGCCAGGGTCAGGGCCTTCCGCATCTGGGCGCGCGGGTTGAGGACGGCGTGGGCGCGCGCCGAGACCGCGACCGCCCCGAGCTGCGCCTTGGTGGTGCCGTAGCGGTGCATGTGACGCTGGGCGGCCAGCGCGTACGGGATCACCATCCCGATGCAGCCGAAGGGCTCCTCGAACTCCTCCTGGCCGAGCGATGGTCCCTGGGGCAGACCGTGCACGCCCTTGGGCCGCCCGGTGAGCGCGTTCTCGCCGAAGGTGCAGAGCGCTACCTCCGCGTAGCCCTGGCCGATGGCCGCGATGGCGTTCAGGATCATGTGCATCGGGGTCACGGTGCCGCCCGCGTCGATGGTAGCGGCCAGCGCGGGCCGGAGCCCCATGTACTCGAGCAGGCTCTGGGCGAACATGCTCATGGCCTGCGTGTAGGGATCGAGGTTGTAGACCGCGTCGACCTGCCCGGGGGCGATCTCGGCGTCGGCCAGGGCCAGGCGGGAGGCCTCGGCCTGGAGCCCGATGGACGTGCTGCCCTCGAGGCGACCCACCGCGGTCTCGGCCATGCCCACGATGCAGACGTCGCGCACTACCGCTTCACCAGATGCTTGGCGATGATGTTCTTCTGAATCTGGGTGGTGCCGTCGCCGATGCAGAGGCCGCGCGCGTCCCGCAGCATGCGCTCCACCGGGAACTCGCGGGTGTAGCCGTAGCCGCCGTGGATCTGGAGCGCGTCGTTGCACACCGAGACCGCGATCTCGTTGGTGTAGGCCTTGGCCACCGAGGCCTCGAACGGATCGGGCGCGCCGCGGGCGGCCCGCCACGCCGCCCGGTAGACGAGCAGCCGCGCGGCCTCCACCTTCACCGCCATGTCGGCGAGCATCCACCGGATACCCTGGAAGTCGGCGACGCGCTGGCCGAAGGCCTGGCGTTCCTCGGCGAAGCGCAGCGCGGCCTCGAGTGCGGCCTGGGCGATGCCGAGCGACATCGGGGGATTGCCCGCGGCGCGCTCGCCATCCATGATCTGAAAGATCTTCCGAAACTCGCCCGGCGCGATCAGCACGCTGGCCACGGGGACGCGGCAGCTCTCGAAGACGAGATCGGCCATCGCGGTGCCGCGCAGCCCCATCTCCGGGATGTCGCGCCCGCGCGCGAACCCGGGCGTGTCCTGCTCGACGAGCAGCGCGCCCAGCCCCGGGAAACCCGGCACGTCGTCGAAGCGGCAGATGACCACGTTGAGATGCGAGACGCCGCCGAGGGAGCAGAAGGTTTTCCGCCCGTCCACCACGTAGTGGTCGCCGGCGCGACGGGCGCGGCAGGCCAGGCCGCGAAGGTCCGAGCCCGCACCCGGCTCGCTCATCGCCCACGCCACCAGGCGCTCGCCGCGGGCGATCGCGGGCAGGTGGCGGGCCCGCTGCGCGTCGGTGCCGAAGAGCGCGATGGCCTTGGCCCCGAAGCCGTTCTGCTGGCCCACGATGAACGCGGTGGCCACGCAGCACCGCGCCAGCTCCTCCATGACCAGGGCCAAGTCGAGCACGGTGCCCCCGGCGCCGCCGTAGACCTCGGGCAGGGCCAGGCCCAGGAGACCGGCGTCCCGCAGGACGGGAACGTTCTCCCAGGGGAAGGTCTCCTCCTCGTCCCAGCGCGCGGCCTTCGGCCGGAACTCCCGCTCGGCCAGGCGTCGCACCGTCTGTTTCAGCTCGCGCTGCTCGGGAGTGAGCTCGAAGTCCATCGCTCACGCGCCCGCCAGGCGCTCGCGGAGGCGGGCCCTCTGGATCTTGCCGGTCGCGGTGCGCGGGTAGTCGTCCAAGAAGACGATCTCGCGCGGCACCTTGAAGTTGGCCAGGCGCGCGGCGCAGAGCGCGAGCAGCTCGTCGGCCCCGCACGCGGCGCCCGGCTTGAGCTGGACGAAGGCCACCCCCACCTCGCCCCAGCGCGCGTCGGGGCGCGGGACCACGCAGGCCTCGGCCACCGCCGGGTGGCCGCCCAGCACCGCCTCGACTTCCAGCGGCGCCACCAGGAAGCCGCCGGTCTTGAGCACTTCCTTGAGCCGGCTCAGGAACCGGAAGAGGCCGGGCGCCTCCTCGCGACCGAGGTCGCCGGTGCGCATCCAGCCGTCCGGCGCGAAGAGCGCCGCGGTCTGCTCCGGCATCTTGTAGTAGCCCGGGGTGACGTGGCCGCCCCGCACCTGGATCTCCCCTTCCCGGCCGACCGGCCGCGGGTCGCCCGTCTCGGGATCGACCACCCGGATCCCGATCTCCGGCAGCGGTCGGAAGAGCGCCTCGTCCTCGGGGCCGCGGGCCAGGTGCACGCCGCTGATCGCGCTGGCCTCGGTGAGCCCGTAGCCGGTCCACACCTGGCCGGCCTTGAACTGCTGGAAGGCCACCGTGATCCCGGCCGGGTTGAGCGGCGCGGCCATGATGCGGGTGAGGCGCGAGAGATCGTGCGCTCCGACCCGCCCGGTCTCGGTCATGGCCAGCAGCATGGTGTCCACGCACGGCAGGTAGGTGATGCGCTCGCGCTCGAGAAGCTCGAGGGTCGCCGGCGGATCGAAGTGATCCTCGAGGACCAGGCACGCGCCGGCCGACAGCGCGGCGAACGAGAGGTGGCAGGTGCCGAACGAGGAGAAGAGCGGCACCGCGATGAGCAGGCGCTCTCCCGCCCGGAGGTCCACCGCGCGGCCAGCCGCCACCGTGTTGCGCGAGACGTTCCGGTGGGTCAGCTGCACGCCCTTCGAGAACGAGGTGGTGCCCGAGGTGTAGATCATGTAGCCGACGTCGTCCGGCGACATCTCCGGCCACTCGCCCCGTGGCAGGGGCGGACCGGCCAGCATGGCGGTCAGCTCATCCGGATACGCGACCCACTCGAGCGTGGGCAGCGCGGCGCGCACCGACTCCACCGCGGCCCGGAAGTCGATCCCGAGGAACCGGTCGACGGAGAGCAGCGCCCGGCACTCGCCCTGGCGGAGGCAGTAGGCCAGCTCCTCCGGCTTGTACCGGGTGTTGATGGGCACCGCCACCGCGCCCAGGATGCCGAGGGCGTAGCGGGCAAAGATCCACTCGGGCCAGTTGGGCAGCCACACGCCCACCCGGTCGCCGTGCCCGATACCGCGGGCGCGCAGCCCCGCCGCGAGCCGGCCTGAGGCGTCGAGCAGCCCCGCGAAGCTCACCCGCCGGTCGCGGTGGACCACGGCCTCCGCGTCCCGGTAGCGGGCGGCCGCCCACGCGAGCAGATCGCGGGAGCTGGGCGGCGGCCAGTCGGCCGCGCCCCGGTCCATCAGTAGAGCTCCCACCAGGAGTCCTTGGCCGCGAGCAGGAGGGCGGCGGGCTTCTCCAGCACGATGCGGCCCGACTTCATCACGTAGGCGCGCCGGGCCATGCCGAGGGCGGTCTTGATGTTCTGCTCCACCAGCACGATCGCGGTGCCGAAGCGCCGGTTGATCTCCGCTGCGGTCTCGAGCACGCGCTGTACCAGCACGGGGGCGAGGCCGATGGAGGGCTCGTCCATCATCATGAGGCGCGGCTGCTGCATGAGCGCGGTGCCGACCGCGACCATCTGCTGCTGGCCTCCCGACATGGTGCCGACGATCTGATCGCGGCGCTCGGCCAGGATCGGGAACAGCTCGAGGATCTCGTTCATCCGCCGGTCGATCCCGGCGCGGTCGGCCTGGGTGTAGGCACCGAGCGCGAGGTTCTCGACCACCGTGAGGTCCGGAAAGACCCCGCGGCCCTGCGGCACGAGCGCGATGCCGCGGCGGACGTTCTCGGCCGGGTCCCCGTTGGCCCAGACCTGCCCACCGAAGCGCACCTGCCCGCTCCGGGCGGGCAGGAGGCCGAGGATGGTCTTGAGCGTGGTGGACTTGCCGGCCCCGTTGTGGCCCAGGAGGGCCACGACCTCGCCCTCGTCCACCCGGAACGAGACGCCCTGGAGCACGGTCTTCTTGCCGTAGCCCGCCTCGAGCCCTTCCACCTCGAGCAGCGCCGCCATCTAGACCCCGAAGTAGATTTCGGTGAGCGCGGGATCGCGCGTGATCTGCTCGGGGCGGCCGCGCGCCATCACCCGCCCCTGGTGCAGGAACACCACCTCGTCGGAGAGCTGGGCGATCAGCTCCATGTTGTGCTCGATGAGCAGCACCGTCTTGCCGTGTTCGACGAGCCGCCGCACCATCGGGACGATTCGCTGGAGCGAGTCGGTGTCGAGGCCGGAGGTCGGCTCGTCGAGCAGGAGCACCTCCGCGTCGGTCGCGAAGATGCGCGCCATCGACAGGAGCTTCTGCTCCGGGTACGCCAGGTCCTCGGCCAGCTCGTGGGCCCGCCCGGCCAGCCCGAAGAACTCGAGCACCTCGAGGGCGCGCCGGCGGGCCGTCGCCTCCTCCTCGCGCACGCGGGCCGGGCGCAGGAAGAGCGAGACGACGCTCTCCCCGAGGGGCGTCCGGCAGCCGAGCAGCACGTTCTCCAGCACCGTCATCTTGCCCCACAGGCGCAGGTGCTGGAAGGTGCGGACGACTCCGCGGGCCTCGACCTCGTGCGGGGCCATACCGAGCAGCTCCTCACCCTTGAAGCGAATCGACCCGCCGTCGGCGCGCAGGAAGCCGGTGATCAGGTTGAACACGGTGGTCTTGCCCGCCCCGTTGGGGCCGATCAGCCCGGTGATGAGGCGGGGCGCCACCTCGAAGGTGCACGCCTCCACCGCCTGGATGCCCCCGAAGGCCTTGGACACCCCCTGCACCGTCATGATCGGCGCGTCCACCGCGGTCGCCCTCAGGCCGCCCGGCGGGGCCGGGCGCGCCCCAGGATGCCCTCGGGGCGCACGAACATGAACACGATGAGGAGCGCGCCGTAGAGGATCTGCCGCATCGGGGCGGCCACCGTGTCGGGAATGGCGAGGAACTTGAGCGCTTCCGGCACCGCGAGCAGGATCAGCGAGCCGACGAGGGGCCCGGCCAGGCGCTCGGTCCCCCCCAGGATGACCAGTGAGGTGATGAAGATCGACTCGTCGAGGCTGAAACTGGTGGGGTTGATGTAGGTGATGTAGTGCGCGTAGAGGCTGCCCGCGAGCGCGCCCAGCGCGGATGAGATCGTGGTGATGGTGATCTTCACCGCCACCACGTTCTTGCCGGTGGCGGCGGCCGCGATCTCGTCCTCGCGCACCGCCCGCAGGGCGCGCCCGAAGGCGGAGGCGGTGAGGCGCCGGCAGATCAGATAGGTCAGCGCGGCGAGCGCGAGGGAGAGCACCACGTACTTGAAGGGGTCGTCCACCACTAGGCCGAAGACGCGCGGACGCGGGATCCCGGGCAGCCCGGCGTGCCCGTTCGTGAGGGACGTCCAGTTGATGAACACGGTCAGGATCACCACCTGGAGCCCGAAGGACGCGACGATATAGTAGTCGCCGGCCACCCGGAGCGAGGGGATCGCCACCAGGGCCGCCGCGAGCGCCCCCACCACCGCGGCCACCAGCAGCCCGCCCCAGAATCCAAGCCCGAGCTGCAGCGCGGCGAGCGCGGAGGCGTAGGCCCCGATGCCGTAGATGGCGGCGTGGGCCAGGGAGAAGATGCCGGAGTAGCCGACCAGGAGGTTCAGGGAGGTGGCGAGGATCGTGTAGATCCCCACCATGACCAGGTAGTGGGCGATGTAGGCGAGCATGGCCCGGTCAGATCTCGGCCGAGTGGATGGTGCGCCCGAAGAAGCCGCGCGGGCGCAGCACGATGAAGACCAGGAAGACGCCGAAGCTGATGGCGGACTGCCACTCCGAGGGCAGCTTCCAGATCCCCAGGTTCTCCAGCAGGCCGAGGAACAGGCCGCCCAGCATCGCCCCCGGGATGGACCCGATGCCGCCCATGATGACGCCCACCGAGGCCAGCAGCACGAAGCGGGTTCCCCGGAACGGCTCGGCGCCCACGTCCATGGCCACCAGGATCCCGGCCGGCGCGGCCAGCGCCGAGCCCACCGCGTACGTCAGCAGGTGCACCCGACGGAGGTCGATCCCCACCGTGCGGGCCATCTCCGGGGCGCTCGACACCGCGCGGATCGCCTGCCCCCAGCGCGAGCGCTTGAGGAACAGCATCAGGGCCCCGTAGCCAGCCAACGCCAGGGCCACCGTGAGGATGTGCAGGTAGGTCAGGAAGACGGGCCCGATGATCACCGCGGTGTTGAGCGCCCCGATGTCCATGCGCATCGGGTCCGGGGTGAACACGATCGCGAGCACGTTCTCGAGGAGGATGAGCAGGCCGAGCGAGGCGATGAAGATGCTGGTGCGGAAGGCGCCCCGGCGCTCGAGCTGCTGGTAGAGGAGCAGGTCGATCAGGAGCCCGGAAGCCGCCGAGGCCGCGATGGCCACCAGGACCGCCGCGGCCAGCGGCAGGCGGAGCCACGTCTGGGCCACGTAGGCGTAGTAGGCGGCGAGCGCGAACACCGCGCCGTGCGCCACGTGGAAGTGGAGCGTGGTGCCGTAGATGAGCCCCCAGCCGATCGCGCAGAGCGCGTAGAGGCTCCCGACCACGAGACCGGTGGCGAGGAGCTGGAGCGCGAGATCCACGGCGAGCCCGCGTTCCCCGGGCTACTGCGCGGCCTTGATGATCTTCTCGACCTCGACCTTGCCGTCCTTGAGCACGCCCACCTCGATGTCCATCACCGCGGCGTGGTTGGGCTGGAAGACCAGCTTCCCGGAGATGGTGTCGAAGGCCTTCATGGACTCGATCGCATTCTTGACGCCCTCCCCGTCGAGCTTGCCGCCTGCTTTCTTCATGGCCGTCTCGGCGGCCGCCGCGAAAATGCGGGTGCCGCTGTAGTACTGCACCGCGAAGAAGCCCGCGTCGGTCTTGTACCGCTCCTTGAACTTGCGAGCGAACGGCGAGTCCGGATTGAAGGGGAGCCGGGTGGTGAGCATCCCCTGCGCGCCCTTCGACTTCAGCACCTCCGGGATCTGCACCCAGGAGGTCGCGGCCATCGGGATCGTGATCCCGAGCTCGCGGGCCTGGTCGGCCACGATGGCCACGTTGCGCCCGTACGAGGAGATGAACAGCAGGTCGCCGCCCTGGGCCTTGAGCTTGGCGAGCTGGGCCCGGAAGTCATTGCCGTCGAGCGCGATCTGCTCCTCGGCCAGCACCTTGCCCCCGCCCGCCCCGAAGCGATCGCGGAAGGACTTGGCCGAGTTGCGGCCTGCTTCGTCGTTGGCCACGATCATGACCGCGGCCTTGAACTTTTTCTCCTTCGTCAGCCAGTCGCAGAGGACGCCGACCTCGTTGGAGACCACCGGAATATTGTTGTAGAGGTAGTCCTTGTTGGCGAGGTTGTCGGACTGTCCGCCCCCGTTCATCATGACCACCCGACTCTGGGCCCCGATGGGCTGGATGGCCAGGGTCGGCGCCGAGTACGAGGTGAGGGTGAAGGGGATCTTCTCCACTTCGACCAGCCGCCGCATCGCGTTGACCGCCTTGGAGGCGTCGGCGGCGTGGTCCTCGTAGATCACCTCCAGCTTGTGCCCTCCGATGCCGCCCGCGGCGTTGATCTCCTCCGCCGCCATCTCGGTGCCCCCTTTCATCCACACGCCGTACGAGGCGCCGGAGCCGGTGAGGGGCAGGATCGCCCCGATCTTGATCGGCGCTTGCTGGGCCGCGACGGAGGTGACGACGAGGAGCGCGAGAGACAGCAGCAGGGCGAGACGCTTCGACATTGAAGGAGCCTCCTGGTCAGGGGTGCGGGCGGAATTCGATCGGCACGACGCGGCGAGCGTATCGGCTCGCCGCCGTGAAGTCAACCCGCCGGGCGGTCCAGCACGCCTTCGGTCGTCGCGCCGACCTCGGGCCACGCGGTACGCGCGATCTGGTTGATACGGGCCTTCACTTCCGCGAGCGCGCGCGGCGGCTTGGCGGCGAGGTGGGCCGCGTAGTCCGCCGCGGCCGCGGGGAGCGCCGCCGCGGGCACCACGCGGTGGACCAGCCCCATCGCGTGCTGCTCGGCGGCCGAGTAGCGCCGGCCCTCCATGGCGATCTCCCGGGTGCGCGCGGGGCCCACCAGCCGCACGAACGGGGTGGCGAGGACCGGGTGGAGCGCGACGCCCATGTCGATCTCGGGGACCCAGCACTGCGCGCTCTCCGCCGCGAAGCGGAAATCGCAGCCGAGGGCGAGGGCCCAGCCCCCGCCGACCGCGTGGCCGTTGAGGGCGGCGACGACCGGCAGCTCCAGCCGCTCCAGGGTGGCCGCGAGGCGGGAGAAGAGCCGGACGAACTGGCCGGGCGGTGGTGGCGTGTCCGAGCCGCGGCCCAGGTCGGCCCCGGCGGAGAAGACGGGCGGCGCGCCGGTGAGCAGGATGGCCCGCGTGGCCCGGTCGTCGCCCAGCTCGGCGAGAGTCGCGGTGAGATCGGACAGCAACGCGCGGTCGAGCGCGTTCCGGCGCTCGGGTCGCGCGAGGGTCAGGGTGACGACCGCGCCCGCTCGGGCGACGGTCAGATCAATAGAGGCCCTTCCGGAGGCGGTCTTCCATGTCGCGCTCGTAATCGTCGGCGCTGCACTGGGCGGTCGCCTTGAGGTCGATCTGGTCCCACAGGATCCTCGCCATCGAGGGCAGCCCGGCCACGTCGGGCCAGCGCTCCCGCTCCCAGAGGCCGGAGCGCTTGAAGGCCTTCGCGCAGTGGAGGAAGCACTCCTCGACCTCGACGCCGATCGCCACCTTCGGCTGCTTGCCCTGCACCTCCAGCCGGCTCAGGATGTCGCCGTCCCGGACGATGCAGGCCCGACCGTTCACGCGCAGGGTGTCCTCGCGGCCGGGGATCAGAAAAATCATCCCGAGGTGCGGGTTCTCCACGATGTTGGTCAGCCCGTCGATGCGGTTGTTGCCGACCCGGTCCGGGATCACAAGGTGGGTGTCGTCGAGCACCATCACGAAGCCGGGCGCGTCCCCCTTCGGGGAGACGTCACAGCGGCCCGCCCGGTCGGACGTGGCGAGCAGCACGAAGGGCGAGCGGGCGATGAACTCGCGGGTGTGTCCGTCGAGGTGCGCGCGCTCCTTGAGCCGCGCTCGCTCTCCCGGCGCCCCGAAGATGGCCCGCAGCTCCTCGCGGGACGTCACGATGTCCTTGAACATGCGATCTCCTAGCCGCGGGTGAGCGGCTTGTAGCGGATCCGGTGCGGGGTGTCGGCGGCCGCGCCCAGGCGCTTGTGCCGGTCGGCCTCGTAGTCCTCGTAGTTGCCCTCGAACCACACCACCCGGCTGTCGCCCTCGAAGGCGAGCATGTGGGTGGCCACCCGGTTGAGGAACCACCGGTCGTGGCTGATCACCACCGCGCAGCCCGCGAACGAGAGCAGCGCGTCTTCCAGCGCGCGCAGGGTGTCGACGTCCAGGTCGTTGGTGGGCTCGTCGAGGAGCAGCAGGTTGCCCCCGCTCTTGAGCATGGTGGCCAGGTGCACCCGGTTGCGCTCGCCGCCCGACAGGTCGCCCACCCGCTTCTGCTGGTCGGAGCCCTTGAAGTTGAACGACGCCACGTAGGCCCGCGAGGCGATCTGCCGGGTGCCGAGCTGGAGCTGCTCGGCCCCGCCCGAGATCTCCTCCCACACGTTCTTGGCCGGGTCGAGCGCGTCGCGGCTCTGGTCGACGTAGGCCAGCCGGACGGTCTCGCCCACGTGCAGCGTGCCCCGATCCGGCTTCTCCTGCCCGGTGATCATGCGGAACAGCGTGGTCTTGCCCGCTCCGTTGGGACCGATGACGCCCACGATGCCGCCACGGGGCAGGCTGAACGTGAGGTCCTCGATCAGCAGCCGGTCGCCGTAGCCCTTGGCCAGGTGCTCGGCCTGCACCACCAGGTCGCCCAGGCGCGGCGGCGTGGGGATGATGATCTCGGCCTGGCCCTCGCGGTCGCGCCCGCCCTCGGCGAGCAGCTCCTCGTAGGCCTGCAGCCGCGACTTGGACTTGGCCTGCCGGGCCCGCGGAGACATGCGCACCCACTCGAGCTCGCGCTCGAGGGTGCGCTGCCGCGCCGTCTCCTGCTTCTCCTCGATGGCCAGGCGCTGCCTCTTCTGGTCGAGCCAGGAGGAGTAGTTGCCTTCCCACGGGATGCCGGCCCCGCGGTCGAGCTCGAGGATCCAGCCCGCGACGTTGTCGAGGAAGTAGCGGTCGTGGGTGATGGCCACCACCGTGCCCGGATAGTCCTTGAGGAAGCGCTCGAGCCAGGCCACGCTCTCGGCGTCCAGGTGGTTGGTGGGCTCGTCGAGCAGCAGCAGATCGGGCTTCTGGAGCAGGAGCCGGCAGAGAGCGACCCGCCGAACCTCGCCGCCGGAGAGCGTGGCCACCTCCGCGTCACCGGGCGGACACCGGAGCGCGTCCATGGCGATCTCGACGGTTCGGTCGAGGTCCCACCCGTTGGCCGCCTCGATGGCATCCTGCACCCGGGACTGGTCGGCCAGGAGCTTCTCCATCGCGTCGTCGTCGAGGGGCTCCCCCAGCTTGGCGTTGATCTCGTCGAAGCGGGTGAGCAGGGAGCGGACCTCCGCCACCCCGTCCTCGACGTTACCGCGCACATCCTTCGTGGGGTCGAGCTGGGGCTCCTGCGGCAGATACCCCACGCGCACCCCGTCGGCCGGCCAGGCCTCGCCGAGGAAGTCACGGTCGACGCCGGCCATGATGCGGAGAAGCGTGCTCTTGCCCGCGCCGTTGCCGCCGATGACCCCGATCTTGGCCCCGGGATAGAACGACAGCCAGATACCCTTCAGGATCTCCCGCTTGGGCGGGACGATCTTCTTCAGATCCTTCATCACATAGATGTATTGGTGCGCCATAGAGGCGAAATTATACTCGCGAAGTGGCGTTTAGGATTGACAAAAGCACGACCGGCCCCTATAAGTACGAACCGTGACGCCGGCCGTGGGTGCCGACCTCCTGTCCGTTCGAAACATCTCGATGCGTTTCGGGGGTATCGTCGCCCTCGACGACGTCTCCTTCGACATGGCCCTGGGCCACATCGTCGGGCTCATCGGTCCGAACGGGGCGGGCAAGACCACGCTCTTCAACTGCGTGAGCCGCCTCTACACGCCCAACAGCGGCGACCTCGTCTTCGAGGGCAAGTCGATCATCAGGAACACGCCGCACCACGTGGCCGCGCTCGGCATCGGGCGCACGTTCCAGAACCTCGCCCTGTTCCCGACCATGACCGTGCTGCAGAACGTGATGGTGGGCGTGCACGCGCGCACCCGCAGCGACTTCCTCAGCAACGCGCTGCGGCTGCCGTCGGTCAAGCGTGAGGAGCGGATGATGCACGAGGCGGCCATGGAGGTTATCGCCTTCCTCGGGCTCGAGCCGGTCGTCGGGCATCCCGCGGCCGGCCTGTCGTTCGGCACGCTCAAGCGGGTGGAGCTGGCGCGGGCCCTGGCGGGCAATCCCAAGCTGCTCCTGGTCGACGAGCCGGCGGGCGGCCTGAACCACGAGGAGGTCGCGGCGCTCGGTGACGTCCTGCGCTCGATCCGCGATCGCCGCGGGGTGACCGTCCTCCTCGTCGAGCATCACATGAGCCTGGTCATGCAGGTGTCCGATCGGGTGGTCGTGCTCGACTTCGGTCGCAAGATCGCGGAG
>Ga0310810_10006723_pt1 | contig 13023 bp, 9 predicted proteins | sample NCmetagenome_FD_207641 | JGI IMG/M metagenome (GOLD analysis project Ga0310810, IMG submission 207641) | Soil microbial communities from experimental microcosm in Duke University, North Carolina, United States - NC | ecosystem: Engineered > Artificial ecosystem > Soil microcosm > Unclassified ... | reverse complement strand
GACAGGATCGCGATAAGATGCGGGATTGGTACAACACACATCTGGGGGTGAGCAAGGACCCGAACGGAGCAATGTTCCTATGGCGCGATTCGGAAAATCCGGAAAAGAAAGGATCCACTGTCTGGTCTCTCTTCGCGAAAGAGACGAAGTATTTTCAGCCCTCGCAAAAGGATTTCATGATCAATTTTCGCGTTGAGAACCTTGAGGGGCTGGTCGAGACCCTGCGGCGCGAGGGAGTGACAATTGTGGACAACGTCGAAACGTACGACTTCGGAAAATTCGTCCACATCATGGATCCGGAGGGGAATAAAATAGAACTCTGGGAACCGGTCGACTAGCATGGAGCTCCAACCTTACCTCAGCCTGGTATCAACCTCGGCGATCCTGGCAGCGGGCATCTTCGCCGGCGTTCAGCTGCGTCAACTCTACAAACAACGCGCACGCGAATCGGCGATGCAGCTGTTTCGCTCGTTTCAAACCCCCGAAGTCACCGATGCCATCAATATCGTTTTTGACTTGCCGGAGGGATTGTCAAAGAAGGAGATCGAAGAGCGGCTCGGAAGAGACAACATCCGCAGTGTCATGATGTTATTTGGCACCATCGAAAGCCTCGGCATTCTTATTTTCCATCGCGAAATTAAGATTGAAATTGTCGACGACTTTTTCAGCGGCATCATCATCCTTGCCTGGAAGAAATTCGAGCGATACATCAGGGAGATGAGGGAGATCGGCAAGCGCGAGACCTACTATGAATGGGTGCAATGGCTCGCAGAACAATTTGTGAAACGGGAATCCCATATGCCTGCCGTTCCGTCCTACATCGCCCACAAGGATTGGAAGCAATGACGCCGCGGTTTGATCGCAGACGAACCCTGTAAATCCAGGAACTGACGAAGAGAATTGAAAAACCCGATCTGGTAAGGATCGGGTTTTTTGTTCGCTATGAGTTGTGAATCAGTATTGGTGCTATTAGTACCGCGGCACCTTAGGGTCGATCTTCACCGACCACTCTTCAATCCCGCCGATGAGGTTCTTCACGTTCGTGAACCCGTTATCGTAGAGAAATTCCACGGCGCGGTTACTTCTGTTGCCGTGATGGCAGTGCACCACGATTTCGGCATTCTTGTCGAGTTCTCCGAGTCTCCCCGGCAGCTCGCGAAGGGGTATGAGCTTCCCCCCGAGGTTCGCGAATTTGAATTCCGACGGTTCGCGCACGTCAAGAAGCACCGGTGTATGGCCGTTGTCCATTTTTTTCTTCAGCTCTTCGACCGTGATCTGGAGAGAATGCAAGTCGTATGTCTTTTCGATGGGAGGCTCCTTGAGGAATCCGAGATTGTACTTCCGTACCTGCTGGAAGCGAGGAGGCTGAACCGGGAGATCGGCCATGACAAAATTGACGAACTCCTGTTTCGACGCGACATGCAGGGAAGGATTGAATTTGCGCTCGAACCCGATCGTCGAGCTCGGCTTCGGGCTCATTGCTTTCCCGCATGAGGATCCGGCAAAATGCGTCGGATAGATTTCAACGCTGTCGTCGAGCTTCAGCAGCTTCCCCCAGATGCTATCATAAAGTTGTTCCGCGCTGCCGTCAAGATCCGGCCGCCCCGTATCGCCGACAAACAGCGTGTCGCCGGTAAGAGCGAACCATGGCTCGCGGCTGCGCGTCGTATCGGTAACGAGAATGCTGACGCTGTCCGAGGTGTGACCGGGTGTGTGGAGAATTTTCAGGAGAATGTTGCCGACCGCGATCTCCTCTCCGTCCTTAAGGCGTACGACAGGAAAACCGGCCTGCACCGACTCGTGGTAATGCACGTTTGCGCCTGTCGCATCGGAAAGTTTCTTCGCGCCGGAGATGTGATCTGCCTGCGCGTGCGTCTCAAAGATGTGCGTAATGTTCATGCCATGATCGCCGGCGTACTGAAGATACTGGTCGATCTCGAACTGGGGGTCTACGACCGCGCATACCTGCCGTTGCGTACAACCGATGAGATACGACAGGCACCCGCCCGCCTCATGCCGGAATTGCTGAAATATCATTATGTTGTTTTACTTGTTAACCTTTCAGTTGCTTTTGCTATCGCCATCAGGAGCGCTTCTTCCCGCGTCGGCGCTTCTGAGCGCGCGATGATCGTGCCGGGATCGACGTTGTCGATATGGCAATGAAATTCTTTCCCGAAACTGTATGAGACAACGTTACATGTTAATCCGCCGATTTCTTTCGAATCGATCTGAAGCCCTTCGGGTCGCAGCATATCATGCCCCCCTCTCGATTGCAGCGATGGGCTCGCTGTACTCCGGTTGTTCAATCGAATCTATGGGCGAATCTGTCGGCGAATCTGTCGGCCAATCTGTGGAATCCAAAACCTTCGAATGTAAGGCTTGCATACAAGTGACTCCTTTCCACGAATGTATGATTTACGGTGAACCAGTGATTTAGAGACTGATTGAAGTTTCTTTTACAAAAAGCCCCCACAAACACCCGAGTTGTCTCCCGCCTGATAAATTAAGGAATTATGGGTGTAAGATGCAAGATACGGGTACAAATATGGGATATTTTTTGTTATATTTAATATTATGAAATTCACTCTGTTTCGATGTTTCCTCGCGGTTACATTGACCCTTGCAAGCAGCATTCTCTGTTGGTCCCAACGGAAAGATAACGACATCAAGTTCCGGCTGGCGCAAAGCTATGAGCGGAGCGGCGACATTGAGTCCGCCCTGAAGATTTACGACGAACTCTACGCCAGGGATTCAACCAATGTCGTGTATTTTGAATCACTTCGGCGGGACTACCTCCAGCTCAAGCGCTACGACGATGTCATCTCCCTGTTCCAGCGGGCCGTCGCAAAAAATCCGAACGATATGAGCCTTCTCGCCCAGCTGGGTACCTTCTATATGCAGAAGAACGACGAGAAAAGCGCGAACGAAAACTGGGACCGCGCCCTGGCGACCGATCCGAATCATGAACAGACGTACCGCGTCGTCGCCAGCACGATGGCGGAAAGCCGGCTCTTCGAAAAAGCGATCGCGGTCTACGAAAAAGCCCGCGTCGCCTGCCACAATGCGACCCTGTTTTCGAACGAGCTCGCGCTCCTCGATGCGATCGTTCTCAACTTCACCGGAGCCACGCGTGAGTATCTGACGATGCTCCGCCAATCCCCGACCATGCTCTCGTTCATCCAGTCCAGGATGTCCGCGTATACCGACCGCCCCGAAGGATTGCGCGCCGCGATCACCCTCATCGAGGAGGCGGTGAAAAAAGATCCCGACTCGCTGGCATTCCTCCAGCTGCAGTCGTGGGCGTACATGGAAGGAAAACAGTTTGACCGCGCGTACGACGTTACGAAGGCCATCGATGCGAAAACGCATTCCGGCGGACGCGAACTTTACAATTTTGCTGAACACGCGTTGAAGGAAAAGGCGTACGCCGCGGCGGCAAGCGCGTTCCAGGATGTCGTTGCGACATATCCGAAGTTTGACATGCGGCCGCAGGCGCAGTTCGGGCTCGCGCATACGCTCCAGGATTCAATGCTCTCGCGGGACACCGTGACCGCGTTCTCAATGTATCTTGGAAGATCGGCTCCTTCTCCCGCCGATCAGAAGCGGTACGACGTGATTATCGATGCCTACAAAAAGGTCATCGCACAATATCCCTCGACGCAGATCGCTGCACAGTCGCTTCTCTCGATCGCGATCATCCAGCAGGAGCATGCGTTCGATCTGCAGTCCGCGCAGACGTCGCTCGAAACGCTCATCAACAACTACGCTGCCTATCCCGGAACGATCATGGAAGGAAGATTGCGGCTCGGAGACGTCCTCCTCTCGCGCGGCAATACCGCGAAGGCTGAAGAGCAATATCTTCTGCTGAACAACTACCCCGGGGGCTCGGATCAGAAGGAACGTGCGGGATTCCGGCTGGCGGAAATCGATTATTACAAAGGCAATTTTAAGGAAGCCCTGAAGAAGCTTAAAGTTCTCACCATCAATGTCGTCGCCGATATCGCGAATGACGCGCTCAAGCTGCAGATCTTCATCTCGGACAACACGGGTTCGGGCGACGCCGATCTCCGGCGTTTTGCGGCGGCGGATTTCCTGAAGCGGCAAATGAAGTATACTGAGGCAATGGATGCGTTTGAGTCGATGATCATCGCGCTTCCTACGTCGACATTGGTCGATGAGGCCGTTATGAACATCGGCGACATCCAGCTTCAACTGCGGCAGTATGACGCCGGCATCGCGTCGTATGAAAAGCTCATCAAGGACTTTCCGGAAAGCCTTTCATTGGATATTGCGGTCGTGAAAATCGGGACCGCCTACGACCTCGGTTTGCATAATACGACAAAAGCGATCGAGTCGTATCAGAGGCTCCTTACGCAGTATCCGAATTCTATTTACGTCTCCGATATACGGCAGCGGATCCGGGCACTGCGCGGGGAGACCATATGAGGAAGTTTGCAGGTATGCTGACACGGTGTATGGTATTTCTAACGCTCCTTCTTTCCCTCGCCTCTGCGGCGTTTGGGCAGAAGGTGTTGATCCCGATGGATCTGAAACAAACCGACCACCTGAAAGCGTACGGTATCGCTTACTGGGCCCTGCAGAAAAATATTGACGTCGATTGGCTGCTGAATTACAGAGGCGGATCGTTCATGCTCGACGGATTCGATCTCGTCACGGCCGAATGCCGTGTGCGGGGCGTACTGTACGAAGAAGTAGGCGGAAGCCAGGCCGCCCAGATTTATTCCGAAGTGCAGGCGGATGACAACAACATGGACGTCGTGCGTCTCGAGAAGCCGCCGAAGATCGCGGTCTATGTGCCTCCGAATTTCCTCCCGTGGGATGACGCCGTCACGCTTGCCATGGATTATGCCGAGATCCCGTATGAAAAAGTATGGGACGATGAAGTGATGCACGATAAGCTTATGCAATACGATTGGATACACCTTCATCACGAGGATTTCACCGGCCAGTACGGCAAGTTCTACGCGAATTTTTCTTCGGCTCCATGGTACATCGAGCAGCAGGTGATGTACGAAAAGAAAGCGAAGGAGCTTGGGTTCAGGAAGGTCTCTGAAATGAAGGGGGCCGTGGCGCGCAAGATTAGGGAGTATGTGGCGAGCGGCGGGTTCCTTTTTTCGATGTGCTCAGCCACGGATACGTATGATATCGCGCTCGCCGCGGAGAACACCGACATCTGCGAGTCGATGTATGACGGCGATCCTGCCGATCCCAACGCGCAGAAAAAGCTCGATTATTCCAAGTGCCTTGCGTTCGAGAATTTTACCATCGAAAAAAATCCGCTGCGGTATGAATATTCCGACATCGATACGCCTCCGAGCGACATGATCGATCTCTCGCAGCAGAGCACCGACTATTTCACGCTCTTCGAATTCTCCGCGAAGTATGATCCGGTGCCGACGATGCTGACGCAGGATCACGCGAACATCATCAAAGGATTTATCGGACAGACGACGAACTTCAAGAAGAGCCTCATCAAAAAGAACGTCACGATCCTCGCGGAGAAAGAGGGAACCGACCAGGTTCGCTACCTCCACGGAAATTACGGCCGCGGAACATTTACGTATTACGGCGGCCATGACCCTGAAGACTACCAGCATGCCGTTCACGATCCGCCGACCGACCTGAAGCTGCACAAAAATTCTCCGGGCTACCGGCTGATTCTCAACAACATTCTTTTCCCCGCGGCAAAAAAGAAACAGCAGAAAACCTGAGCGTATTTCCTGTTGCAATCATCGGATTATTTTGTAAATTGGTTCGATGAGAATTGCAATTATTTCCGATATTCACTCCAACATCGAAGCGTTAGAGACTTCACTGCGCGCCATTGAGAAGCAGCGCGTCGACGAAGTCGTCTGTCTCGGCGACATCATCGGCTACGGAGCCAACCCGAACGAATGCATCGAGCTTGTCCGCAAGACCACGTCTCATGTTTTACTCGGCAATCACGACGAAGCTGCGATCGATCTCTCGAGGACAGAATACTTCAATCCGTTTGCGCGCATCGCCGCCGAGTGGACGAACAAACAACTCTCCGACGAAAACGCTGCGTATGTCGGCGAGCTGAAGTTCATCCTGGAGCGCAACGGCCTGATGTTTGTTCATTCATCCCCATACGAACCCGAAGAATGGCACTACATCCTTTCTCCGGTCGACGCACAGTTCAACTTCGCCTATTTCACGGCGCCAATCTGCTTCGTGGGACATTCACATGTTCCGGGAATTTTTTGCGAGGATATCTGGACACTGGAGGTCGTGCCCGGGAAGAAATTCATCGTTAACGTGGGAAGCATCGGGCAGCCCCGCGATAACGACTGGCGGTCGAGCTTCGGGATCTTTGATACGGAGAAATGGACCTACGAGAATATCCGGCTGGAGTACGACGTCAACACCGCCGCGGAAAAGATCCGCAAAGCCGGTTTGCCAAAAGCGTTAGCCGACAGGCTGCTCGTCGGCCGATAACGGGGAGTTGGTCCCCGTCCTACCTTTTGCTTTTCCTTAGTTGTGCAACTTTTTCTTTAAGGAGCGACGCCTGCTGAGACGACAGGCCCGACGTCGGGATGTTGAGATATTCGCCCAATGCTTCGCCGTTCAGCTTCATATGCTCGAGCGCTCCCGCCACCATAATGCGCGCGTCGACATTGGAAAGCAGTTCGGGATGCAGGCGGAACACTTCCTTCGTCTTCAGGGCGCACGTCCCAAAAAATCCTTTGTCGAACAGCACTTTTGTTCCGTTCAGCTGCAGCGTACCGGTCTCTGTCGTGCTCACCGGCGGAGCGGAAACCTGTCCCTTATTTTCCCCGTGGACAGTCGTGGTCCGCGGAATCTGAAGCTCGTCCTTCGACGGTTCGGCAGGCAGGCTGCGGACGCGTTCCATGGCGAGTCTGAGCAGCAGGTCTTCCTGGCTCAGGGCGCGAAAGTCGGAAAGATCGACGATGACGAATTCCGGAACGACGAGTTTATCCTTCCCGTCGATGAGAATCGTCGCTGAAGCTTTCTTGTCGAGCTTCATTGAATCCTCAGGCTTGAGAACGTCGCCGACCGCAACCGGTGTCCAGTCTTCCTGGACATTATGCCTGACGTAGACTCCTCCTTTGGCCGCCGTGACCTTGATATCCGCAAACGCGGTCAACGCCAGCGAGAGAGTTACGCTTAACAAGAATGCCGCATGCAATGATAGTGTTTTCATACTCTTTCTCCGTTCCTATAATTTAATTAACAGCATCAAAATCAACAAGTTTCACCCACCCGCGGACGACGCCGAGATTAAGCTCGACATCATCAAAATACTCCTTCGCCCCCGCATTCCAGGCTTCCTCAAATCCGCGCCGGATTGCGGTCGTTTCGACCGGAATCCATGCCGTCTCGACGCCCCGTTCGTTCATTCGGATCACATACCTCTTGGGATTGTCGCTGATGAGCGGCGCATGCTGAGCGTCGATCCCCGTATCGAACATGACATAGATATGCGCCTTCTCCGGATGTTCCGGCGGCACGACGTCGATGAAGGCCGTCGAAATTCCCATGCTCGCAAGAAGCGAGGAATAACACACACTAAAGTCGTCGCAATCTCCGCCGTTCAGCGAAAGAGTTTCCGAAGGATATTGAACAAAATCCTGGCTTTGTTCGGGGTCATTCACATACACGACGCGTTTCGCGAATGCATTAAAGACGATTTCGGCGCGTTCGAAGTTCTGCCGCAGTGCGGGCACCGTATCAAGATCGGATTTGCGATTGCTCAGCTCTTCGCGCGTAAATTTGAGAACCTCCTGGTCCTCAGGCGTTACAAAATACTTCAGGAGCCCGGCGTCCCCGTTCCAGTCGTTCTTCCCGCGGATAAGGACCCGCGACTGATAACGGTCGCTCTCTTCGCTCCCAGGCGAGACTGCGACGCGCACTTCGGCTTCCCGCACCGAGGACGTCTTCACCGAGCGTATCTCGTCACTGAAGACAGCGTAGAGCGGAACTTCCGCGACCTCACCGGGCAAAATATTCTGTGCCGGGGTCTGCGAGGGAACATCCATCAATCCGTCGACATAAAAATTCACCTTCGCTTCGATCGGCCGCGTCGTCGTGTTCCGCACTCTTGCCGACCCGATCGGTTTGAGCGCGTACTGCATCTTTGAAGCGGGGAAAAGTTCTTTCGCTATCGAGACGTATTCGATGCGCGCAAAACTCTCCTGTGGCCCGCCGAACGACATGCTCGCCGTGACCGACAACTTATTGTTCGTGAACTGATTGAAGTCGATATTGCTGACGTTTGCCTCGAGGAACGTGTTGATGTCCGACTGCCCCTGGCGATTTTCCTGCGAGAAGAACCCGAGATAGCTCAGATCGATTCGCACCCGCGCGAGCACCGTGCCGACGCCGAGCGCAAATGCGTCGTTGGAAGTGGCGCCGTCGATATACAGGCCGGCGCGCACGGCGGCGAGGGGGTGTGCGTACCACTCCGTTCCAATGTTAAAGTTTCGTTTCGTATCTCCTTCGGCGCAGAGGAGTACATTTTTAAATCCTGAATATGCCGCACCGACGCGAAGCACCGCGGGTATGTCCAGCTCATATTGCTCGACGGAGCTGTCGAGTTTCCGGTCGACGATGGGAATGAGGTTTTTTGCTTCCGCTCCGATCTTCCAGAATTCGCCCGCCGACCAGAGAGCCCCGATGTCGACGGTCGCCTTGTTCCCGGAATAGTCGACGGTCGAAGTCTTGATGTTAAAGTTCGAATCCGTCGTGTACTTTGTGTCGCTGACAACCTCGTCGTAGATGTGAACGCCCGCTCCCAGCGATAACGTGTTCGTCAGCCGGGCCGCATAGGCGAGAGCGGCATCCTCGCGAAAGGTGATCTTTTTGTCGAACTGCAGCGACTGGGTCGAATCATCGAGCTTAAAGGTCGACGGGACGACGAACTCCAGGCTCGCGCCGGGAGATATTTTTGCCGCAAGATAGTGCATCTCGCTCAAACGCCTCCCGAGGGCCAGCGTCCGAAGCGCGGCGCTTCCGCCGGAGCCGTTGAACGAATAATCGCTGGTGAACGCTGCTTCCCAATTATTCATGAAGATAATTGCCGAGGGGTTCCAGTCCAGCGAGAGGAGGTTTTCGCCTGCCGCGGTTGAAGCTGCAAGCGAGATGGAGCGTGAAGAGCTAACGTTCTGCGAGTAGTTGTTGGTCGTCATGATCAAGATCATCAACAGCAGTATGCGGGTACGCTGTCCAAAATTCATACATTACGCTATCATGTGAGCGAATAGACAAAGCTATGGCGTGTGACAGGCCTGACGGAAATATTTTCCCCGGCGCAATATGTTGGAACGCGTGACATGGATGGTATAAATGTATGAAATTTCCTCACGTCATCCCAGCCCGCATCAATAGCGGACGACGATATACGGCAATCCCCAGAATCTGTTCGAAAACGGCCTTGCGTCGTCGAAGAGCGATCCGTGCGAAAGCACGTCGACGGTGGCGTTAAATCTTCCGACATTCGTGAAAATTCCCAACGCTCCGTAGAACGTCGCACTGTAGGTCCTGTCGTACGCGGTTCCGTTCCACAGGCTTCCTGTAAGTTTCATGCGGACGCGGCGGACGCCGAATACCGGGACGGGATTCGTCATGTACCGGAGTACGGCGAGCTCAGTGTCGGGATCGGCGCTCGAGACGTGGAGCGTAACCTGCACCGAATCACCGATGTGGAGAACAGGGATTCCGCTCATCACCCGGCCAAAGCGCAACCAGGTATTCGCCGGATCGGTTACGGTATCGGTCGACCATGGGAACGAGTACTCTATCGATCTGATCTCAAAGAGATTCGCGTTGTCCGGCTGTGTAGCACCTTCGACAAGAGTGATTGCGACCGGTATCCAATTCCTGAGATAAGAACTTGTGCGCGCAATACGGCGGAAGCGGATCTTGCGGACAACCTGTTCCGAGAAGGGCTTTGTAATGATCGTGTCTGCCCAGCGGCTCGTATCCTGGTATGCCGCTGCGATAATGAAATTTCCGGTAATGGTTCTGGTGATCGTCGCGATCGCGATCGAATCGCCGATAATATCGACATTGATGTGGCGGGAAACGGCAACGATCCTTCTTCCCCACCTGATCGGCCGTATCGCCGTAGCTTCTTTATCCAGGCTCTCCGGGGAACCGTCGTCGATCACGGTTTCATCTGCGGAAGACATCTCGCCGAGTGAGTCCGATTCGACAGACCGGATGATTGCTTCTTTATCTGTTGAAGGAGTTCCTGAGGAAGGGGAAACCGCAGAATCTTTCGCGCAGCTTGAAACTAAAAGCGCCATTCCGCATATCAGCAAAATGGACGCTTTGTTCTTCATCGGATCGTTGTGCTTCATAAGCACCCCCTTAAAATGGTACGCCCCGCCGCTCTTTCCCACACGCCCGCACGTGAATTAGGATAATGAAGAGCGACGGGACGAATTTAAACTTTCTACTTATGCGGTAACGGTACTACACCGACATTCGTTGTTTGTCCCGCATTGACGCCGACGTTGACAAGCGCCGTATCTCTGTATGTCGTCGTATCCCACGCAGCAAAGTAGACCGTGTACGACGCCGGGGGAAGCGCGATCAATCTGAACTGGCCACTGAGCGTGTCGACGTTCGTGCCCGCTGTATCAACCGCGGCAGATGCCGTTACGGTCGCCCCCGCGCCGATCGGCGTCACGATTCCCGTGATTGCTCCCGTCGTGGCGACGGGGTGAATTCTGATAACCGGCTTCATCTGATAGGTGCCGTTGCCGAGTTGGTTGATCGAACGGTTTGCGTCGAAATCAAGCATCAGCTCGTACGTGTAATCCGCCTGCAGCGTAAACTCATGAATCAATTTAATGCCCGTCTGAAGGCCGCTTGGGATCCGCAGCGGGTACGTTACACCATTGACGACAACGTTGCTTCCCTCGTCGAGAATTAACCGTATCTGCGTATAATGTCCCGCATCGAGCATCGCGTCCCCGAGAATCACTGAGGCGCCGTTCGTCAGCGAGAGAAGATTAAACGTGCGCAGAGAATCGTTGATCGTGATCCAGCCGTGCGTTGCGCTGTTAACCTGGACCGACTTCACGACAATATTGACGGCGTCGAACCCTGCCGGGCTGTCCGTCATGAGAATCTTCAATTCGCCCTGGTTCGAAAGGCTTATCGGCTGTTTATCGCAGCCCGCGAGAACGACAGCCAGGAGAATCGAAATGATTGCTATGGTGATTTTGCGTTGCACGTAGTTTACGGATTAAATTATTGGTTGAAAATCTTCCAAAACTATTTCAACTGTCATGCCAGAATCGGCGGGATGCAAATCGCGTAAAGCATCCTTGAATTTGAAATGATTTAAGGATGTGGATATCAGGTGAGGATCTTGCGACTGCCGGAAAATGAGAGAGAACTGCGGGAATGCCGGTTTTCAGGCGAAACCAACCTGAATCCGGGACTTACTGCTTGTTGAGAAGGCGGTAGTTCTCGATGATTTTGTCGAGATACAGGTGGTACCTCTGGGGAAGATTCTTGTATTTGGGCTTCGAAACCTGGATCGATTGGTCCAGAGTCTGGGACTTGTCGACAAGCTCGGTAGCGTTATGCAGATACTCCTGAACCTTCTTCAGGACTTTCTCCTGCACGTCGGGCTGCTCGTTCGGAGCGATCGCGCGGATCGCCGCGGAGACGTCGAACTCCTTTTCGACATACATCTTGAAGCAATATCCTCTGAAGTATTCCGCAATCGTGCCGCGATTGAGCCCTCCCAGGTCATCGGCCGTTTCCGATATGGCATTCCGTGAAAATTGTTTTTCCTGGAGCGAGCGCATAACTCTCTCTTCGATATCGAGAACTGAATCGGTGCTTGCGGCAACTTCTTCCGGAAAATCTTTTAATCGTATAATGTCCCGGTCGTCTGCCTTCGCGAGAAGCGCGGCCCGTTTGACGGCGCTCTGGAGCTCCCGGACATTTCCCGGCCACGAGTATTGCTGCAGCGCGTGAACCGTTGCGGCGCTGCATTTCACGGACGGCGCCTCGAGCCCTGTAAAGTACTGGACGAGCAGGACAATATCTTCTTTCCGGTCACGAAGCGGCGGCAGCTGAATGCTCAAGACGTTAAGCCGGTAAAATAGATCCTGCCGGAATTTCTTTTGTTCGACCGACTGGCGGAGATCCCTGTTCGTCGCTGCGACAACACGGATGTTGACCTTCCGGGTTTCCGTTCCCCCGACCCTCTCAAATGTTCCTTCCTGCAGGATCCGGAGGAGCTTGATCTGAAATGCTTCGCTCGTTTCCGCGATCTCATCCAGGAAGATCGTCCCTCCGTCCGCGAGCTCAAATCTTCCCTGCTTCTCTTTCACCGCTCCGGTGAAGGCCCCTTTCTCGTGACCGAAGAGCTCGCTTTCAAGCAACGTCTCCGACAAGGCCCCGCAGTTCACGGCGACAAACGCCTTGCCGTGGCGGAACGACTGTTCATGAAGGGCACGGGCGACCAATTCCTTCCCCGTGCCGCTCTCGCCGAGGACCAGCACCGTAGCGTCGTTGTCGGCAATTTTCCTGATGAAGTCGACCACAGAAGCCATCGGGCCCGATGCGTCATAGATGATCCCGTTAACGTTGAGCGTTTGTGAAGCTGATGCGCCGCCGGGTTCCGGTACGAAAGGCTTCAGGTCTTCGGCGCGCGAACGCAGGTCGGTCACTTCGCGTTTATATCTTCGTACTTCCTCCAGCAACGTCTCGGCCTGCTCTTCCGTGTTCTCACCCTTTGTGACAGCCAATTCTTCTTCAAGAGTTTGTAATACCAGCTCTTTATTTCTTAGCTGGCGCATGATCCCCTCGTTTTCCTCAGAAAGGCTGAGCACTTCGCTTTTGGAGATCTGATGCTTATAGAAGAGCAGACCCATGGTAACGGAAACGATTGCAAAGATAGACGGTACGACCGGGAGAACGTAGGAAGCAGTTAAGAACAATATGAATGAAGCCGCCGCCAGCACGGCGATCATGCCGAGAATCGCAAGCAGGCCT
>Ga0310810_10006722_pt1 | contig 13023 bp, 7 predicted proteins | sample NCmetagenome_FD_207641 | JGI IMG/M metagenome (GOLD analysis project Ga0310810, IMG submission 207641) | Soil microbial communities from experimental microcosm in Duke University, North Carolina, United States - NC | ecosystem: Engineered > Artificial ecosystem > Soil microcosm > Unclassified ... | reverse complement strand
GCGCCGACGATCACTACTTCGTGATCGTGAACGCGTCGAACAAGGACAAGGACGTCGACTGGATGCGATCGCAGGTCGGATCGATGGTCGACGTCGAGGACGAGAGCGACGACACCGCGCTGATCGCCGTGCAGGGCCCGAAGGCGGTCGGCGTGGTCGACGCGCTCGCGGGCGGCGGCCTCGCGTCGTCGGGAAGCTTCACGTTCCACGACGCGACGATCGCGGGCGTGAAGGTGATGGCCGCGCGCACCGGCTACACCGGCGAGGACGGCTTCGAGCTCGCGTGCCCCGCGGCCGACGCGGTCACCGTGTGGAACGCGCTCATGGACGCCGCGACGCCGCTCGGCGGCTTGCCGATCGGGCTCGGCGCGCGCGACACGCTTCGCCTCGAGGCGAAGCTGCCGCTCTACGGCAACGACATCGACGACACGACCTCGCCGCTCGAGGCCGGGCTCGGCTGGGCGGTGAAGCTCGACCGCCACGCGTTCCTCGGACGCGACGCGCTCGTCGCGCAGAAGGCCGCCGGCCTCACGCGCGCGCTGGTCGGCTTCACGATCGAAGGCGGCGAGCGCGCGATCGCGCGCCACGGCTACGACGTGCTCGACGGCCCGCGCGGTCAGAAGATCGGCACGGTGACGAGCGGCGGGCCCGGCATCAGCGTGCCGGGATCGATCGGCATGGCGTACGTGCCGATCGCGCTCGCGCGCGAAGGTCAGCAGATCACGATCGACTGCCGCGGCAAGGACGTCGCCGCGAAGGTCGTGAAGGGCAAGTTCTACAAGCGCCCCGGCGCGTGACCAGCGCATTGGAGGATCGATGAGTCATTCGTACCCGCAGGATCTCCGCTACACCAACGACCACGAGTGGCTGCGCCCGTCGGGCGGGCGCGCGACCGTCGGCGTCACCCAGTTCGCCGTCGAGCAGCTCGGCGACATCACGCTCGTCGATCTACCCAAGGAAGGCGACCTCGTCACCAAGGGCCAGCGCTTCGGCACGGTCGAGAGCGTGAAGAGCGTGAGCGATCTGTACGCGCCGGTCAGCGGCCGCGTGACCAAGGTCAACGCCGGCCTCAAGGACGCGCCCGAGAAGGTCAACGAGTCACCGTACGGCGACGGCTGGATGATCGAGCTCGAGGTGCAAGCGGCCGCCGAGGTCGACGAGCTGCTCACCGCCGACGCGTACGCGGATCTCGTCGCGTCGCAGGGCTGATTACGGGCTTCGGGCTTCAGGCCTCGGGCTTCGGCCGGAGAGAGATCGGAGGCCGAAGCGCCGATTCTGGCCGAGGCCCGACGCCTGAGGCCCGAGGCCCGTCACATCGCCCGGAAAATCTTCCAGCTCTCGTGGCCGCCGTCGATCTCGAAGTAGAACCCGAAGTTGAACGTGATGTTGCCGTCGTCGCCGCGCAGCACCGCGGGCGGGTTCGGGAACGGCGCGGCGGCCTTGAACGCGCGGATCGCCTCGTCGTCGAGGAAATCGACGCCGCTGCCGCGGACCACGGTCGACTTGATCAGCTGGCCGTTGCCGTCGAGGACGACGCGCAGGATCGTCACGCGTGTCTTGAAGCCGTAGACCGCGCCGGTCGGATCGAAGCGGCGCCACACGTCGGCGGGCCGCCACTCCTGCGCGACCTGCCGCTTGGTGCGGTTCATGAAGCCGGCGCCGACCCACTGCCGTGAGTTGACGGCGGTGATGTCGCCGTCCTCGACGTCGTCGTAGTGATCGACCGACCCGCCGCCGGCGACGCGCTGGAGCATCTCGTCGGACGGCCTGAGGTTCGGCACCGGCGGCGCGCCGCCGCCGCCGCCCGCTTGGCCCGGCGTCTCCTGCGGATCGCGATGCTCTTGCGAGATCGCGCCGGTGCCGTGCTGCTGGTGGTAGCCGTCGTTCGAGGTCGCGGTCTCGCCGGTCGCGGAGCCCGCGGTGCGCTGCTCCTGCGCGACCTCGGACGGACGCACCGCGCCCGGCGTGCGCATCGATAGCTTGCCGGGCGCGTCGGGCGCGCGCTCGTCCTGGCCGTCGGGGCGATCGCTCGGCGGCTTCGTGGTCCCCGGATCCTGCTTGGTGTTCGGATCGACCTTGAGCTCCTCCGGCTTCGGCGCCTGCACCATCTTCTCTTTGACGGCGCCGCGCGCGACGGTCTGCTTGTCGACCTTGGTGTTGTACTCGCTGAGGAAGCGCGCTTGATCCGGTTGGATCTCGACCTGCGGCTTCACGGTCTCGACGACCTGCGACTCCTCGGGCGGACGCTGCGCCATCTTCTGCACTTCTTCTTGCAGCTTCGCGAGCGCCTCTTGCTGTTGCTGCTCGAACTTCTGCTGATCCGCGGGCGTGATCGTGTCGAGCAGCGGCTCGGGATCGATCGACTTCAGCCGATCGAGCTGCGCGGGATCGAGGATCGCGACGGCGACCGGCGGCTCGTCCGGATCGCGCTCGCCGTGGCACTGGCGCACCTCGCGCGCGAAGTCGGCGCCGAGGTCGGCGAGCGTGGTGTCCGGATCGAACGGCGTGTCGGCGTAGGTCGCGGCGGCGCCGGCGGCGAGGATCGCGTCGCCGACGCACGAGGGCTCGAGCGGCTCGGCAGGCTCGGAGTCGGCGGCCTGCTGCTTCGGCGCGACCGGGCCGTCGGCGCCGCGCAGGAAGGGCGGGATCACCACGAGCAGCGCGGCCGCGTGCAGCACGACCGCGATCGCCGCGGCGGGAACCATCGCGGTTCCGCGCCGAGCCCGGCGGCGGAGGCGTGCCGACAAGCGCATGGTGCTCATACGATTATAGGAGGCGTTCGGCGTCAGGCATCTAGCGAATCATTGGATTCGCGAACGTGAAAGGCACGCGGATGCGGATGTCCGCGGCATCGTGGAGGAGTCGGCGCGGCACCGGACCGAGGGAGCGGAGCTGACGCAGCCCGGTCGCCAGCGCCGCGTCGAAGGCGGGATAGGCGCTCGGGACATCGATGCGGATGTCGCGGATCGTGCCGTCCGCGGCGAGGCGGAAGCTCGCGATCACGCGACCCGAGCGGAGATCGCGCGCGAGATCCTTCGGAAAGACGACCGCGTCCTCGAGCTTGCGGAGGAACGCGCGGAGGTACGGATCCTGCGCAGCCGCGGTGACGGTGATACGGCCGTCACCCGCGCCGCCCGGCGCGCCGGCGCCGCGCCCTCCCGACGACGGCGACAGGTCGTACGGATCGGGATGGGTCGCGTCGGACGACGCCGCGACCGCGCGATCGTCGCCGGGCGCGCCGTGACGCTGGACGTCTTCCGCGCGCGGGCCGACGTCGGCGTACGGCGCGCGATCGTTCGCGCGCGAGGCGCCCTCGATGCGCGTGGGCGAGGTGCGGCCGGCGGGCGCGTCGAAGATCGGATCGCGATCGAGGCTCGCCTGCGGCGCGGTGCCCGCGCCCTGCCCGGTCGCGTCGCCGACCGACGCGCGCGACTCGCCTTCCGCGCCGACCTGCGCGCGCGCGCGATCGCCGGTGTCGGGATCGGGCGCGCGATGGATCGCCTCGGTCGTGCGCGGCGGCGCGTGGGTGTCGTCGTGCGCGGCGCGATAGGCGTCGCCGCCGTTCCACGGCTCCGCGCGCGTGAGCTCGTGATCGCGGCGCCCGGTCCACGCGCCGTCGCGCGGGCCGCCGCCGCCGCCCGCGCGATCGCCCGGATCGCCGATCGCGTCGCCCGCGCCCGGCACCGGCGCGAGCGGCAGGCGCGCGACGTCGACGTTGGTGAACGCGAAGGTCACCGCCGGCGTCGGCGAGAGCGGGACATCTCCATGCTGCTCCGGCTCCGGAGATGCGGCGTTCGCGTCGTAGCGCGGCGCGCGGATCGTGATCCACGCGAACCCCGCGATCACCGCCGCGTGCGCGAGGATCGCCCCGACCATCGCGATCGCGACTCGACGCGGCGTCCCTCGCTCCTGCACTCCCCGAGTATTACGCGGCGCGCGGGCTGCCGCACACGCGCGCGACCGCGCTCAGCAATTCGGCCAACGGCACCGGCTTGACGAGCCGCGCCACGCAATCGATGCCCGGATCCTCGCGGTGCGCGGTCACGACCACGACCGGGATCTCGCGCAGCGCCTCGTCCTTGCGCATCTCCTGCCGGAACTGCCAGCCGTCCATCACCGGCATCATCAGATCCAAGACGATCATGCTCGGGTGCTCGTCGGTGTGGCGCAGCCAGTCGAGCGCGAGCTTGCCGTTCGCCGCCGTGATCACGTGATAGCCCGCCTGATCGAGGACGTCGTGATAGGCCTCGCGCACGTCGACGTCGTCCTCGACGATCAAGATCGTGGGATCGGGGGCTGTGCTCATGAGAGGTTCTCCGTGGTGGACGCGCGCGCGCGTGCCGGCGGTGGCGTGTTGTCGAGGCGTTGCGAAGTGGAGGCGACCACCGCGGCCCGCGGCAGCTCGACGGTGAAGGTCGCGCCCTGCTCGGGCCAGCTCGCCGCGCGGATCCAGCCGCCGTGCGCGTGCACGATCTCGCGCGCGATGTAGAGGCCGAGCCCGAGCCCGCCGTAGTGGTGCGCCGGCGCGGCGCGCTCGAAGCGATCGAAGATGCGCGGCAGATCGTCCGTCGCGATGCCGATGCCGTGATCGCGCACGGTGAGGATCGCGGTGTCGGGATCCGCGCTGACGTTGATCTCGATCGGGTGACCGGCGCCGTACTTGAGCGCGTTCGCGAGCAGGTTGGTCACGACCTGCTCGACGCGCAGGCGATCCCACGGCCCGCGCACGCTGCCGTCGACGGCGAGCTCGAACGAGCAGCCCGCCTGCTTCGCCTCCTCGGCCAGGCGATCGGCGACCTCGCGGACGAGATCGCCGAGATCGCAGTCCTCGACGTTCAAGGTCAGCCGCCCGGTCGCCAACCGCGAGACGTCGAGCAGGCTCTCGACCAGCTTCGCGAGCCGGTGCGTGTGGCGCAGCGCCGCCGCGGTCTTCTTCGCGACCCGCTCGTCGCCGCCGTTGATCGTGCGCTCGAGCCCGCCGAGCTGCAGCATCAGCGCGGACAGCGGCGTGCGCAGCTCGTGCGACGCGACCGACAGGAACTCGTCGCGCGCGAGCACGGCGCGCTCGGTCTGCGCGTAGAGGACCGCGTTCTCGAGCGCGGTGCCGGCGCGCCGGCCGAGATCCTCGACCAGCCCGAGATCCGCCATGTCGTAGTTGCGGCCGCGCGCGCTGAACAGCGTGATCGCGCCGAGCGTCTTCGCGCCGTTGCAGATCGGCACGACGATCGCCGAGCGCATGCCGAGGCCGCGCAGCACCTCGCGGTGGCGCGCGTCGTCGGACAGCATCCACAGCGCCTCGTCGTCGAGCTCGCGGAACAGCTGGGCCTTGCCGTCGCGCAGGACGCGCGGCTCGGCGCCCGCGCGCGCGAGCCGCTCCGCGGTGGTCTCGCCGTCGCCGTTGCCGTTCGAGCCCGCGCGCACGCCGTCGCGCGCGCGCCACGATTCTTCCAGCGCCTGCGCCTTCCCCGGATCCCGGTGCGCGACGATCAGCGGCTCGCGCAAGGGCGTGTCTTCTTCGCCCGGATCGATCGCGTCGATCACGCAGACGTCGGCGAGCCGCTGCGTGATCACGCCGCTGAGCTTCTCGAGCGCGTTGGGCAGCTCGAGCGTCGACGCCAGGATCTGGCTCGCCTCGGCGAGCATCTCGGAGCGCACGCGCGCCGCCTCGGTCTCCTCGCGCGCGCGCACGAGATCGTCGAAGTCGGTGTGGGTGCCCAACCAGCCGACGATCTCGCCGCCGCGGTTGCGCTCGGGGATCGATCGACACAGGTGCCAGCGGTACGAGCCGTCCTGCGCGCGCAGGCGGCACTCGACCTCGAAGTGCGTGCCGCGCGCGAGCGCCTCGGCCCAGCGCAGGCGACAGAGCGCGCGCTCGTCGGGGTGGACCGCGTCGAGCCAGCTCTTCGGGCCGTTCGGCTCGGCGAGCGACGTGCCGGTGTAGGTCGTCCAGCGCTGGTTGAAGTACGTGACGACGCCCTGCGGATCCGCGGTCCACACGATCTGCGGGATCGCGTCGGCGAGGTTGCGGTAGCGCCGCTCGTTGACCAGCTTGATCTCGGCGACCTCGAGCTCGCGCATGCGCCGCTCGGTCGCGAGCAGCGCCTCCGCCTGCTGGCGGATCCGCTGATCCATGCGGAACAGATCGACGAAGGTCGCGACCTTCGCGCGCAAGACGTCGGCGTCGACCGGCTTCATCAGGTAGTCGACGGCGCCGACCGAGTATGCGCGATAGATCGATCCCGGATCGGTGCCCGCGCCGGTCAAGAAGATGATCGGCGTGTGCGCCGTGCGCGGCCGCCTCCGCAGGAGCGACGCGACCTCGAAGCCGTCGATGCCGGGCATGACGACGTCGAGCACGATCACCGCGAAGTCGTGCTCGAGCGCGCGGCGCAGGCCGTCCGCGCCCGACTGCGCGGTGATCATCTCGTAGCCGAGCCCCTCCAACACCGACGTGAGCGCCGTGAGGTCTTCACGTCGATCGTCGACCAGCAGGATCTCGATCTTGTTCGTCGTCTCGGCTGGCATGTCATCTCTCCCGGCACACGCGGATCATGGAGAGCAGCCTCGCCATGTCCACCGGCTTGGCGATGTAGTCCGACGCGCCCGCTTGCATGCACTTCTCGCGGTCCGCCTTCATCGCCTTGGCGGTCAGCGCGATGATCGGGAGATCGCGGAAGCGCTCCTGCGCGCGGATGCGCCGCATCACCTCGTAGCCGTCCATCTCCGGCATCATGATGTCCATCAGCACGACGTCGACGTCGCGGTGATCGTCGAGCAGCGCGAGGCCGTCCTTGCCGCTCTCGGCGTGGAACACGACCGCCTTCTGCCGCTCGAGCGCGCTCGCGACCGCGAAGATGTTGCGGATGTCGTCGTCGACGACCAGCACCTTGGCGTCCTCGAGGGTCGCGCCCTGCTGGAACTCGTCGAGCATCCGGCGCTGCTCGGCCGGCATGCCGACCATCGAGCGCAGGAGGAACATCGACGTCTCCTCGAGCAGCTGCTCGGGCTTGGTCGCGACCCGGACCACGGTCTTGTCGGCGAGCTTGCGCACCTCGGCGTCGTCGGCTTCGCCGAGCGGCGCGATCGAGTAGAGGACGATCGGCAGCCCGGGCGCGGCGGCCGCGATGCGCGTCGCGACCTCGACCCCGCTCATGTCGGCGAGGTTGGCGTCGATCAGCGCGCAGTGCGGGCGCTCCTTCGCGATCGCGGCCTCCGCGGCGCCGCCCATCGTGACGCGCGCGATCTCGAGATCGCCCTCGCCGATCACGTCGGTCAGCGTGCGCTGCTTGGAGTCGTCGGCGACGATCAGGAGCCGCGGCCGCTCCTCCTCGGCGCGCGCGAACAGCGGCGCGAGCGCGGCGGCCGGATCGCCGCCGCCGTCGCGATCGAAGTACGCGGTCGCGCCCTGCGCCATCGCGCCCATCGCGTGCTCGGCGCCCGCGCCGACCGCGAGGACCGGCACGTGCCGGGTCGCGCGATCGTGCTTGATCAGATCGAGCACGACCCAGCCGTCGATGTCGGGCAGCTTGAGATCGATCGCGATCGCGCTGCACACGAGGCGCTGCACGAACGCGAGGCCGGCCTCGCCCTGCGGCGCGACCACGACCTTCCAGCCCGCCGCGTGACCGGCGTCGAGCATCGCCTTCGCGGTCGGCTCGTCCTCCTCGATCACGAGCAGCACGCGATCACCGGCGTGGACGCGCTCGCGATCGTCGAGCTTCGCCCACGACGACGGCGCGAGCTGCTGCGGCTCGTGCACCGCGCGCGCCCGCGAGTCGCGCAAGGTCACGGCCGCCGCCGACGACGCCTCGGGCTGACCGAAGACGCGCGGCAGGTACAGCGTGAAGGTCGAGCCGCGGCCCGGCGCCGAGTCGACCTTGATCTCGCCGCACAGGAGGCGCGCGATCTCGCGGCTGATCGACAGGCCGAGGCCGGTGCCGCCGTACTTGCGGCTGGTCGTGCCGTCGGCTTGCTGGAACGACTCGAAGATGATCTTGTGCTTGTCGGGCGCGATGCCGATGCCGGTGTCGATCACGCGGAACGCGACGACCTGATCCGCGCGCGACAACATGTCGTGGCTGCGCGACCAACCCTCGCGGGCCGGCGCGATCTCGACCGTCACGCTGCCGCGCTCGGTGAACTTGATCGCGTTCGACAAGAGGTTCTTCAAGACCTGCTGCAGCCGCTTGGTGTCGGTGTAGATCGCGCGCGGCGCGCCCGGCGCGATGTTGATCGCGAGCGAGAGGCCGCGCTGCTCGGCGACGTGCCGGAAGTTCTGCTCGACGTAGTCGCGCAGCTCGGTCAGCACGACCTCCGACGGATCCGCGGTCATCGTGCCCGACTCGATCTTCGACAGATCCAAGATGTCGTTGATCAACCCGAGCAGGTCGGTGCCCGACGCGCGGATCGTCGACGCGAACTCGATCTGCTTCGCGGTGAGGTTGCCCTCGCTGTTCTCGGCGAGCATGCGCGAGAGGATCAAGAGCGAGTTGAGCGGCGTGCGCAGCTCGTGCGACATGTTCGCGAGGAACTCGTTCTTGTACTTCGAGGTGAGCGCGAGCTGCTCGGCCTTCTCCTCGAGCTCGGTCTTGGCGAACCCGACCTCGCGGTTCTTGACCTCGAGCAGCTTCGCCTTCTCCTCGAGCTGCTCGTTGGTGCGGCGCAGCTCCTCCTGCTGCTCGCGCAGGCGCTCCTCCGACTGCTTGAGCGACGCGGCCTGCTTCTCGAGGCGCTCGTTGGTCTGGCGCAGCTCCTCCTGCTGGATCTGCAGCTCGGTGGTCAGCGACTGCGACTGCTTGAGCAGCGTCTCCGTCTGCATCGACGCGGAGATCGTGTTGACGACGATGCCGATCGACTCGGTCAGCTGATCGAGGAAGACCTGGTGGATCTCCGAGAAGTGTCCGAACGACGCCAGCTCGATCACCGCGTTGACCTGGCCCTCGAACAGGACCGGCATCACGAGGATGTTGAGCGGCGGCGCCTCGCCGAGCCCCGACGAGATCTGGATGTAGTCGGCGGGCACGCTGGTGAGCAGGATCTTCTGCTTCTCGAACGCGCACTGCCCGACCAGCGACTCGCCGAGCTTGAACTTGTTGTTGACGCTCTTGCGGTTGCGATACGCGTAGCTCGCGAGGAGCTTCATCACGGTATCGCCTTCGTTGTCCTTCTCGGCGATGTAGAAGACGCCGTGCTGCGCGCTGACCAGCGGCGCCAGCTCGCTCAAGACCTGCTGCGCGACGGTGACGAGGTCGCGCTGGCCCTGCAGCATGCGGGTGAACCGCGCGAGGTTGGTCTTCAGCCAGTCCTGCTCGGTCGTCTTCTGCGTCGTCTCGCGCAGCGCGCGGATCATCTCGTTGATGTTGTCCTTGAGGGTGCGGACCTCGCCCGACGCCTCGACCGTGATCGATCGCGTCAGGTCGCCCTTGGTCACCGCGGTCGCGACCTCGGAGATCGCGCGGATCTGCGTGGTCAGCTGGCCGGCGAGCTGGTTGACGTTGTCGACGAGATCGCGCCACGTGCCGGCGGCGCCGGGCACCTTCGCCTGACCGCCGAGGCGTCCTTCGACGCCGACCTCGCGCGCGACCGTCGTGACCTGCTCGGCGAAGGTCGCCAGCGTGTCGGTCATCGAGTTGATCGTCTCGGCGAGCGTCGCGATCTCGCCGCGCGCCTCCAAGGTCAGCTTGCGGGTCAGATCGCCGTTGGCGACCGCGGTGACGACCTTCGCGATGCCGCGCACCTGATCGGTCAGGTTCGAGGCCATGAAGTTCACGCTGTCGGTCAGGTCCTTCCACGTGCCGGCGACGCCGCGCACGATCGCCTGGCCGCCCAGCTTGCCCTCGGTGCCGACCTCGCGCGCGACGCGCGTCACCTCGGACGCGAACGCGTTCAGCTGATCGACCATCGTGTTGATCGTGATCTTCAGCTCGAGGATCTCGCCCTTGACGTCGACCGTGATCTGCCGCGACAGGTCGCCCTTCGCGACCGCGGTCGTCACGTCGGCGATGTTGCGGACCTGCGCGGTCAGGTTCGACGCCATCGAGTTGACGTTGTCGGTGAGGTCCTTCCAGGTGCCGGCGACGCCGGGCACCTGCGCCTGACCGCCGAGCTTGCCCTCGGTGCCGACCTCGCGCGCGACGCGCGTCACCTCCGACGCGAACGCGCGCAGCTGATCGACCATCGTGTTGACGGTCGCCTTCAGCTCGAGGATCTCGCCCTTGACGTCGACCGTGATCTTCTTCGACAGGTCGCCCTTCGCGACCGCGGTCGTGACCTCGGCGATGTTGCGGACCTGCGCGGTGAGCGACGACGCCATCGAGTTGACGTTGTCGGTGAGGTCCTTCCAGGTGCCGGCGACGCCGGGCACCTGCGCTTGGCCGCCGAGGCGACCTTCGGTGCCGACCTCGCGAGCGACGCGCGTCACCTCGCTTGCGAAGCTGCGCAGCTGATCGACCATCGTGTTGATCGTCGCCTTCAGCTGCTGGATCTCGCCCTTGACGTCGACCGTGATCTGCTTCGACAGATCGCCCTTCGCGATCGCGGTCGTGACCTCGGCGATGTTGCGCACCTGCGCGGTGAGCGAAGACGCCATCGAGTTCACGCTGTCGGTGAGATCCTTCCAGGTGCCGGCGACGCCCTCGACCTGCGCTTGGCCGCCCAATCTTCCGTCGGTGCCGACCTCGCGCGCGACGCGCGTCACCTCCGACGCGAACGCGCGCAGCTGATCGACCATCGTGTTGATCGTCGCCTTCAGCTGCTGGATCTCGCCCTTGACGTCGACCGTGATCTTCTTCGACAGGTCGCCCTTCGCGATCGCGGTCGTGACCTCGGCGATGTTGCGCACCTGGCCGGTGAGGTTGCCGGCCATGACGTTCACCGAGTCGGTGAGATCCTTCCAGGTGCCGGCGACGTCGGGGACGATCGCCTGACCGCCGAGCTTGCCTTCCGTGCCGACCTCGCGCGCGACGCGCGTCACCTCCGACGCGAAGGCGCGCAGCTGATCGACCATCGTGTTGATCGTGTTCTTGAGCGCGAGGATCTCGCCCTTGACGTCGACCGTGATCTGCTTGGACAGGTCGCCCTTCGCGACCGCGGTCGTGACCTCGGCGATGTTGCGGACCTGACCGGTCAGGTTCGACGCCATCGAGTTCACCGAGTCGGTGAGATCCTTCCACGTGCCGGCGACGCCCTCGACCTGCGCCTGACCGCCGAGGCGACCTTCGGTGCCGACCTCGCGCGCGACGCGCGTGACCTCCGCGGCGAACGAGCCGAGCTGCTCGACCAGGCCGTTGACCACCTTCGCGTTGGCGAGGAACTCGCCCTTGAGCGGACGCCCGTCGATCTCGAGCGACATCGTCTGCGACAGATCACCGGACGCCATCGCCGTGATCACGCGCCGGACCTCGGCGGTCGGGCGCGACATGTCGGCGACCAGCATGTTGAGCGCGTCCATCGCGGTGCGCCAGTCGCCGCTGAGATCGTCGAGCGACGCGCGGTGGCCGAGGCGGCCCTCGCGGCCGACGATCTCGCCGACCCGCGCGATCTCGCGCGTGAGGCGCTCGTTCATGTCGACGACGTCGTTGAACGCCTGCGCGATCTCGCCGGTGACGCCGGTGTGATCGAGCGAGAGGCGGACCGAGAAGTCACCGCGCTTGAACGCGCGCAGCGCGCGCAAGAGCTCCGCCGCCGAGAAGCCGAGGCCGAGGTCGCGCTCCGCGTGCGCGCCGTTGGCCCCGTTCTTCTTCGGTGGTTCTTCCTTCACGCCGTTCCCGTTGGGCCCGTTCGGCTTGGCGGCGGCGTCACCGCCGCGCTTGCCCTTCTTGCCGCGCTCTTGCTGCGATCCGTTTCGATTGGTGACTTGCATGACTTCTCGTTTCCCCCTGCGATCGAAGCGCTCTCTCGTGCGGGTCACGCGGCGCAGAACTTCTGGACGGTGCCGAGCAACGTCGGGTACGGGACCGGCTTGACCAAGCACGCGTGCGCGTCGAGGCGGGTCGCCTCTTCGCGCGCGTTGCCCTGGCCCGACAACAAGACGACCGGGATCTCGCGCGTGCGCGGGTCTCGCTCCAGCTCCGCGCGCAGCGCCCAGCCGTCCATCACGGGCATGAGCAGGTCCATCAGGATCAGCGCGGGCCGGCCGCCGTCGCGCAGCCGCTCGAGCGCCTCGCGCCCGTTGGCCGCGGTGATCACCTCGTAGCCCTCTTCGGCGAGGATCTCGGCGAGCTGATCGCGGATGTCGGGATCGTCGTCGACGACCAGCACGCGGTTCGCGGCCGACTCGACGCGCTCGTCTTGCGTGTAGCCGGGCACGACGTAGCCCTCGGCGCGCGCGAGCCACCGCATGACGTCGACCGCCGACACCACGCCGGCGACCGTGCCGTCGGGCTCGACGACCACGACGCGGCCGATGCCCTCGTACGCCATCAGCGCGGCCGCGCGCGCGAGGCTCGCCGACGCCGCGAGGGTGAACGCGAACGGCATCATCACATCGCCGACGGTCGTGCCGCCGCCACGCGCGAGATCCGACATCGAGACCACGCCGATCACGCGGCCGCGTTCGTCGCACACCGGCGCGCTGCGCACGTGCTTGCCGATCATGAGCTCGGCGAGGGCCGCCAGGCTCATGTCGGGCGCGACGCAGAGCACGTCCCGGCTCATGACCGAGGACACCGTGACGTCGTCGCTGCCGGTGCGGCGTCGAAGGGCGGCCATCGTTTCAACCTACGCTTGGCGAGGGAGCCTTCAAGATCGTCGTGTTTTGGATTTCTGCACACGCGCGTGAGGTCCCTCGATGAGTGCATATGCAAAGCGCGTGGTCGGGCGATCACGCGGAATCACACGAGGCGACGTGCCACGATCTGTGGCGTACGCGCTCGCTGAGGCGATCGAGCACATCGGCCCGGATCTCACGCGGTGCCCACAACTGTCCGCAGCGCCTTACGTCTCCGGAGAATTGACACTACTCCCGACGAGCGGGACCATCGGGGCAGTGGAGGATTCGCTCGGCCTGTCCGGTCGCAGCCTGCT
>Ga0310810_10006720_pt1 | contig 13024 bp, 15 predicted proteins | sample NCmetagenome_FD_207641 | JGI IMG/M metagenome (GOLD analysis project Ga0310810, IMG submission 207641) | Soil microbial communities from experimental microcosm in Duke University, North Carolina, United States - NC | ecosystem: Engineered > Artificial ecosystem > Soil microcosm > Unclassified ... | reverse complement strand
CTGGCCGAGCTTGGGCTGAAATACATTCCGACGACGACCAACTTCATCATGTTCGACGTTGAGGACGAGGCGGCTGCCGTCGCCGCCCGCATGCAGGCCGAAGGCGTTATCGTCCGGCCGCTCGGACCGTGGGGATGCCCGCATTCACTCCGCGTCAGCGTCGGCACGCAGGAGCAGAACCAGAAATTCCTCGCCGTCCTCAAACACGCGCTCGACGGCGTGCCCGCGTAAGAAACAAACCCAACACACCGTCGCAGCCGGCTAGCGGCTTTTCCTTGCTAACTTTCGCGGGCCCTGGCCGTCCGATTGGGGGTGGAGGTGTAGATGAAGCTCGCATCCCTTGCTCTTCTCCTGGCCGCGGCTATGCCGGCGGCAGCACAGAATTCTCCGGTCGATTGCCAGGCACGGTTTCACACCGAATACGGCTACGGCACCCAGACCTTTTACGGGCAGGAAACGCACAACATCGCGCGGAATTCCATTTCCCTGCTCTCGCTCCGCCCATCGCGCAACGGCGGCGTTGCGGTGGAAGGCTGGGATGGGTCCGATATCGAAGTGACCGCGTGCAAGTCGGCCGACGAGCAGTCGAAGCTCGGCCGGATCCGCGTCTCGATCAATGGCGGCGACGTCACTTCCGATGGCCCTGAAGATTCCGGTTGGACGATCCATTTCCTGGTCCACGTCCCCAGCGGCATCAATTTGAAAGCCGAGGCGCACAATGGGCCGCTGTCATTCAAGCGCGTGAATGGAACAGTCGACGCGCAAACCCAAAACGGCCCGATCAGCGTGCAGGATTGCACCGGCAACATCAGCACCGAGGCGCACAACGGGCCCATCAGCGTTTCCGGCTCGAGTGGCAAGGTAAAGGCAGAAGCGCAGAACGGACCGGTCACGATCCGCCTGAACGACAGCGAGTGGAAGGGCGAAGGCCTGGAAGCCAGCACGCACAATGGTCCGATCTCGCTGCGTGTACCGGCGAACTACCGGTCGGGGGTCGAGGTGACCTCAGCGGGACGCAGCCCGTTCAGTTGCGGGATGTGCAAGACCGAGCAGCGCACCTGGGAAGACGACGGCACGAAACGCGTGCACTTTGGCGCTCCGGGAGCTCCGGTGGTGGTGCGGCTGTCGACGACGAATGGACCGGTGTCGATCCGGGATACGTTCGAATAACTCGCAAAGGAAATGGAGGGCGGCACTTGCCGCCCTCCAACCATTTCGACCACTCCTACGCCTGCTTCCTGATCTGATGTGCCTCCGCGACTTCTTCCGGCAGCATGGGTAAGAGCGCCGCGCCGAAGAGGCCGGCATCGCTGCCCAGCATCGCGCGTGTCACGATCGTCTTGCCCGGCTCGATCTTGCCCGTCGGCGGGGGCGTGGTCGCGCGAAATACGAACGAGCGTTTCTTGACTTCCTCCATCATGGTGGGCGCGAACGCGTCCCAGGCGCTCGCCATGCCGCCGCCGATCACGAACATCGGGAGGTTCAGGATGTTGATCATGCCAGCTAGGCCGATGCCCAGCGCCGAACCAACCTTGCGATAGATGGCCTGCGCCGGCTCGTCGCCTTGAATGGCCATCTGGTAGACGTTCTTCGAGCTGAATTCGGGTGTGTCGGACATAGCCTTCTTGAGTTCGGGCGCTTGGCCGCTGTCGATCGCTTCCTTCGCCATGCGCACGACCGCGGTTGCCGACGCGTACTTCTCGAGACACCCGAGGTTCCCGCACTTGCACGGGACGCCATTGGATTCGACGGTGACGTGCCCGAGCTCGCCCGCCATCCCGGTCATGCCATGCCAGATGCGGCCGTTCAGGATGACGCCGCCGCCCACGCCTGTGCCTAGCGTGAGCATGCACATGTCGGGACGGTCGCGGCCGGCTCCCAGCCACTTCTCACCCATGGCCGCGGCGTTGGCATCGTTCTCCAGGATCACGCGCGTGCCGAGACGCTGCTCGATCTCGTCGCGTACGGGGAAGTTGTCCCATCCGGGAAGGTTTGGCGACTCGTGGATGAATCCCTTCTTCATCTCGATGATGCCCGGCACGCCGATACCGATCCCACGCAGGTTGCCGGCACTGCTGAACTTCTCGGCGAGCTGTCGGATGTCGCTGCACATTTCGGCGATGACGGTCTCGCGGCCGCGCGATACCTGCGTGCCCGTGGTCAGCTTTTCAAGCAGGCGCCCATTCTCTTCCACCAGGGCGACGCGCAAGTTCGTTCCACCCAGGTCTACACCGATCGCATAGCCAGCCATAGCGCGAAATTGTAAATCACGTAGGTGTCATGAGAGTGTCGCTGACGAAATCTCAGGTGATGCCAGCGATGGCAAATGTCAAATGGCAAAAAGGCCTTCTTCACATTTGCCATTTGCCATTTTCCATTTGCCATCACTTCTGGCATTTTGGGCAGTAGTGGCTGCTGCGTCCGCCGATGACGAGGCGCTTGATGGGCGTCTTGCACTTCAAGCACGGCTCGCCCTCGCGGCCGTAGACGCGGTGCTGGAGCTGGAAGAAGCCCTCATCGCCTTCGGCATCGACGTAGTCGGAGACCGAGGATCCGCCCGCCGCGATGGCCTCGTTCAGCACCTCTGGAATCGCGGCGTAAAGCTTGCGCAGCTCCTCGCGCGTGAGTGAGGCGGCGCGCCGCCGCGGCCGAACCCCGGCGCGGTACAACGACTCGTCGGCGTAGATGTTGCCGATGCCGCTCAGCAGCTTCTGATTGAGTAGAGCACTCTTGATCGGCGTCTTGCGCTTGCGGAACAGGCCGGTGAAGAGTTCGAAGCCGATGTCGAGCGGCTCCTTCCCCGGCGCGGCAAAGCCATGCTGGTCGCGAATCACGCTCAGTTTGCCGAACATGCGCGGGTCGACGAAGCGTACCTCGCGCCCGGACTCGAGCTTCGCGATCGCATGAGTGTGCTTGAGAACTTCGTCTTCGGGACGCGCCACCTGCATGCGTCCCGTCATGCCGAGGTGGACAATCCACTGGTGCTTCTCGGCGCCGCGTTCGAGGTCGAAGACGATGTGTTTGCCGACGCGCCGCACGGCCGCGATGCGCGTGCCTTCCAGCGTCCGAGCGATCTCCTTGGCCGGCGATTTCAGCGGCTGATGGCGCTTTCCGATCCAGACCGACTCGATGTTGTCGCCGCGCACGCGCTTGTCGAGCCCGCGCGCTATGGTTTCGACTTCGGGAAGCTCAGGCATATCGACCAGCGTACAACGTCGAGCGTACAGCGTCTTCGGCGATTCCGGCGCTGCACGCTGAGCCCGGTACGCTGTACACACTAAGTCATTGCCCCTGGTCTCCCGACAATTTAGAATTCTTCAGTAACAGCCCTCCCGCGCTCGTTACGATTTTCCTCAATTCCAGCAGGGAATTCGTGTGCTATGGCGCGCGCGCCCAGCACCGAATGGTCGAGGCGCTATGACGCACCTGAAAACCGCCATTGTGATCGGCGCCCAGTGGGGCGACGAGGGCAAGGGCAAAATCGTCGACGTCGTCTCCGAGAGTTACTCGGTCGTTGCCCGCTATGCCGGAGGCCACAACGCCGGCCATACCGTCATCATCAACGGCAAGAAGTATGTGCTGCAGCTCATCCCATGCGGCGTCCTGCGGCCGGGGCGCCGCAGCGTCATCGGCAACGGCGTCGTGCTCGACCCGGTCGCGCTGATCAAGGAAGTCGGCATGCTTCGCGACGCCGGCATCGACGTCGACGGGCGTCTGTTCGTCTCCAATCGCGCGCACGTGATTCTGCCGTATCACCGCATGATTGAACTGGCGGCAGAAAATGCGCCCGGACGCGTCAAGATCGGTACCACCTCGCGCGGCATCGGTCCGGCATATGAAGACAAGGCAGGACGCCGCGGACTGCGCGTGGCCGATCTGCTCGATCCGGCGCTGCTGCGCACCCACATCGATAACGCGTGCCGCGAAAAGAACACCATCGTGCATGCGCTCTACAACTCCGAGCCGCTCGATCCGGACCAGATGTATGCCGAGTATGCGCGCGTTGCGGAACAGGTTGCGCCCTTCGTCGCCGACACGTGCACGCTGCTGAACCGCGCCATCCGCGACGGCGAATCCGTGATGTTCGAGGGAGCACAAGGCACGATGCTCGACATCGACCACGGCACCTATCCGTTCGTGACCTCGTCGAGCGCCACCTCGGGCGGCGCCTGCACGGGCACCGGCGTGCCGCCGACGTCGATCGGCGCAGTCATCGGTGTGACGAAGGCGTATACCACGCGCGTGGGCGGCGGGCCGTTCCCGACGGAAAACCACGAAAAGCTTGGAGAAGAGCTGCGCCAGAAGGGCAACGAATTCGGCGCCGTCACCGGGCGTCCGCGGCGCGTCGGCTGGCTCGATCTGCCGCTGCTGCGCTACTCGCAGATGGTCAACGGCATCACCTGGATGGTGGTCACGAAACTTGACGTGCTCGACGAGCTGGCGGAGATCCCCATCTGCGTCGGCTACAAGGTGAACGGCAAGAAGACGTCCGAGATTCCCGCGCACGCCAGCGGCTACGACCGCATCGAGCCGCTGTATGAGAAGCTGCCGGGCTGGAAGAAGCCGACCAGCGGCATCAACCAGCTCGACAAACTGCCGCAGCGAACCAAGGACTATCTCGCATTCGTCGAGCGCGAGACCGGCGCCCGCATCGGGATGATTTCGACCGGGCCGGACCGCGACCAGACGATGTTTGTCCCTGAATTTGCCGACGCGCTGAAGCACGCTGCCGCGCCTACGATCGACGCCCCCGTCGTGCCGCGAGCCGGGGCCACGAAAGCAAAGGCGCGCTAGCCGATGCAGTGGTTCTCAGTCGCGCAAATCGTTGGATACGTGTCGTTCCTGCTTGGCGCCGTCGCTTTCCTGCAACGCAGTGACCAGCGCATGAAGCTTTGGCTCGTCGGCCAATCGGCGACTTACGCGATCCATTTCCTTCTGCTGGGGAATCCAGCAGCAGCAGCGATCTCCGTCGTGTCCGGCACGCGCTCCTATGTCGCGACGCGGTCGAAGTCCCTGCTCGTCGCTGCGGCGTTCATCGTACTGAGCTTTGGAGTTGGATTCGCATTTGCCGGACGCGGCCCGGGCTGGCTGCCGGTCGCGGCGTCGATTGCCGCGACGGTAGCGATGTTCACCATGAGCGGCGTTCCACTCAGGCTGGTGATGCTCGGCGCGACATCCCTGTGGCTGGCGAATGACGTGCTCAGCCGCTCGATCGGCGGCACCGCGCTCGAATCCATGATCGCCGCCACCAACCTCTGGACCATCATCCGCATGGTGCGCGAACCGCAAGCAATGCCCTCGGGCCTGGCCGCCGAAGCCGATTAGATTGTCGGTAAAAATATTCCTCAAAACGATAATTATTTATTGACAAACGATAAATCAAGAGCTAGGATTCCGCCTGATTAGCAAGCCCGGATGTCATGCTTATGAAGCGAACTTCAACCGCATTTCTTCAGTTCGTCGTTGTGCTCGTCGGCATTGGCGGGCTGGCCTTCATGCTCTTGGAACCCCAGCTCGAGGGCAGGAATCGGAACGCCACACTCTTTCAGATTTACTTCAACGATCCGTTCCTGCTGAGTGCGTATACCGCCTCCATCGCGTTCTTTGTGGCGCTCTATCAAGCATTCAGGCTGCTGGGATATGTCGGTCGAAATGAAGTGTTTACCCAGCGTTCGGTGAATGCTCTTCGGACGATCAAATACTGCGCTCTGACGCTTTTGGGTTTTGGTGTGGCATTCGAGGCCTACGTCAATATTTTTCAGCGCACCGTGTCCGACGACATTGCGGGCGGAGTGGCGATGGGGCTCATGATGATTTTCGTCTCTGCCGTCTTCGCGACTGCAGCCGCCGTGTTTGAAAGAACTTTGCAGAGTGCCGTGGACATGAAGTCCGAGAACGACTTAACCGTCTAGCGAGGCCGGCATGGGCATCATCATCAACATCGACGTAATGCTGGCGAAGCGGAAGATGAGCGTAACCGAGCTCGCCGAGAGAGTCGGGATCACGATGGCCAACATCTCCGTGCTGAAGAACGGCAAAGCGAAAGCCATCCGGCTATCTACGCTGGAAGCGATCTGCAAAGCCTTGGAGTGCCAACCCGGCGACATCCTGGAATACAAGTAGTTAGCGGCCATCCTCACAGACCCGGCAACGCGACGCCGTTGCGCAGGCGCCCTTCGGCTACAATCGGGGCCGTCGAAGGAGATTGCCATGCTCGTTCTCGCCGTCACCTGGGTCGCCAAGGAGGGGAAAGACGAACAGGCCGTCGAACTGTTCCGCCGGCTCACCGTCGATTCGCGCAAAGAACCGGGGTGCATGATGTACATCGTTCACCGGCATAACGAAAATCCCAGGAACTTTTTTATCTACGAGCAGTACCGGGACCAGGCTGCGCTTGACGCTCACCGTGCCGCGCCGCACTTCCAGAAGATCGCCGCCGCCGCGCTGCCTGAAATCGCCGAACGCAAGGAAGGGAATCTGTACACTCCGCTAGACGGAAACTAGAAAGTTGAATTGAAAAAGCAAAAAGTGAAAGCCGCCAGGCTTTCACTTTTCACGTTAGACACTTCTCTCTTACTTCCTGCTACTTTCGGTCGATCACCAACTGTCCGCCGTGCGCGAAGTTCTCCTTGTCGACCTCGAGGAAGGCGACAGTGGTGTCTTCGCGCTTCGCGCCGATGACGTCGACGATGATCTGGGTGATCTGTTCGGCGGCTTTGCGCTTCTGCTCGACAGACCGCCCTTTGACGAGAGTTACTTCTACGTGTGGCATATTCGGTCGTTGGTCCTTGGTCGTTGGTCGTTGGCGAAACCGCGGATCGTAATGGCCAACGACCAAAGGCCAACGACCGACGACGTCTTACTTCGCCAGCTCGTATCCGGCGAAGAAATAGGCGATCTCGAATCGAGCGGTGTCTTCCGCATCGGAACCGTGGACGGCGTTAGCCTCGATGCTGGAAGCGAACTTCTTGCGAATGGTACCCTCATCGGCCTTGGCGGGGTTGGTGGCGCCCATCAGCTTGCGCCAGGAGGCGATCGCGTCTTCTTCCTTCTCCAGGCAGATCGGAATGCACGGCCCGTTCGACATGAACCGGGTGAGCGACTCGAAGAACGGCTTTCCCGCGTGGACCGCGTAGAAGCCCTCGGCCTGTTCCTTGGTGAGGTGCAGCATCTTCATTCCGACGATGCTGAACCCGTTCTGCAGAATGATGTTGATGATCTCGCCGTGTGCGTTCTTCTTCACCGCGTCGGGCTTGATGATGGCCAGCGTGCGCTGCAATGTCTTCATGCTTACGAGAATTCCCTTCTGATTTGTATGACTCGAACTTCTACTTCGCCGCCGCCGCGCCCATGGCGGCGATGATGGTCTCGCCAATCTCGGCCGGCGACTTGACGACGCGGATGCCGGCGGCTTCCAGCGCCTTCATCTTTTCGGCCGCGGTACCGTGTCCGCCACTGATGATCGCTCCGGCGTGGCCCATGCGGCGTCCCGGAGGCGCCGTCTGGCCGGCGATGAAGCTGACCACCGGCTTCTTCATGTTCTGCTTCACCCACTCGGCCGCAGTCTCTTCCGCGTTGCCGCCGATTTCGCCGATCATGACGACCGCTTCGGTCTGCGGGTCCTTGTTGAACTCGCGCAGCGCGTCGATGAACGTGGTTCCGATGATCGGGTCGCCGCCGATGCCGATAGCGGTGGATTGCCCGACGCCGCGCTGCGTCAACTGGTGTACGGCTTCGTACGTCAACGTGCCCGAGCGCGAGACGATGCCGACATTCCCTTCCTTGTGAATTCGCGCCGGCATGATGCCCAGCTTGCATTTTCCGGGCGAGATGATGCCCGGACAGTTCGGGCCGATCAGGCGCGACTTGTTGTCCTTGGCCTTCATGAACTCGAAGGCGCGCACCATGTCGACCGTGGGAATGCCCTCGGTGATGCAGACAATCAGGGGTAACTCGGCGTCGGCGGCTTCCATCACGGCGTCGGCCGCGAACGGCGGCGGAACAAAGATGACGGACGCGTTGGCGCCGGTCTTCTCGACCGCTTCGGCCACCGTGTTGAAGATCGGCCAGCCCTCGTGCGTGGTGCCACCCTTGCCGGGCGTAACGCCGCCTACGATCTTGGTTCCGTATTCCTGGCAGGCCTTGGCATGGAACGTGCCTTCGCGGCCCGTCAGGCCCTGCACGATTACCTTCGTATTCTTATCGACTAGGATTGCCATTTATCAGCTCTCAGCTTTCAGCGAACTTACTTCATCGTATAAATACCGACAACGTTGCCTTCGGGATCCGCGATCCAGGCGTACAGCCCATGCTCGCCTTCCTTCTCCGGCCCAAGCACGACCTTGCCTCCCGCGGACTCCGCGCGCTTGATCGCCGCCGGCACGTCGTCGACCATGATGTACATGACGGTGTAGTTCCGCGGTTCGTTCTGCCGCGTGTGCAGATGACCACCGACCTCGTGGCCGGTACGAATCATCTCTTGGCCGCCGCCGCCAGCCTCGAAGTTCCAGTTGAACACGGTCGAGTAGAACGTCTTGGCTTTGGCATAGTCACGGACGCCGATTTCGAAGTGACAAACCTTGTCGACGTTCTTCTCTTCCGCCATACCGCACTCCTGTCGCGATTTACTTCTTTGCTGCGGCGACAACTTTCTCCGCCGCGTCCTTCATTGTCTCGGCGACGACGAAGTTCAGCCCCGAATCCTTCAGGATCTTCCGGCCCTCTTCGACGTTTGTCCCTTCGAGCCGCAGCACAATCGGCAGCGAAACTTTCTGGTTCCGTGCAGCCTGCACAACGCCCGTGGCGAGCGTGTCGACGCGCAGGATGCCGCCAAAGATGTTGATCAGCACCGCGCGCACGTTCTTGTCGCTGAGCAGGATGCGGAAGGCGTTCTCCACCTGCTCGGCGTTGGCGCCGCCGCCCACGTCAAGGAAGTTCGCCGGGGAGCCGCCCGCGTACTGGATGATATCCATGGTCGCCATCGCCAACCCGGCGCCGTTGACCATGCAGCCGACGGTGCCGTCGAGCTTGATGTAGTTGAGGCCGTACTTCGAGGCCTCCACTTCGAGCGGGTCCTCTTCCGTCAGGTCCCGCAGCTCTTTCAAGTCGGGATGGCGGAAGAGCGCGTTGTCATCGAAATTGACTTTCGCGTCCAGCGCGAACAGCCGGCCGTCCTTGGTGGTGATGAACGGATTAATCTCGACCAGCGATGCGTCGGTGTCGACGAACGCCTTGTAAAGCGCGATGAAGAACTTCTTCGCCTGCGAGATCTGCTCCGGCTTCAGGCCGAGAGCAAATGCGATCTTCTGCGCCTGGAAGGGCTGCAAGCCGACGCCCGGCTCGATCCACTCCTTGATGATCGCCTTCGGATCGCGCGCCGCGACCTCTTCGATCTCCATGCCGCCGCTCTGCGACGCCATGAACACCAGCTTGCCGACGGCGCGATCGAGCACGATCGAGAGGTACAGCTCGCGGTCGATCGGCAGCGTCTCTTCGATGAGCAGCCGCCGCACTTCCTTGCCCTCGGGGCCCGTCTGGTGCGTCTTGAGCTGCATGCCGAGGATCTTCTTCGACCACTCGCTCGCCTCGGCGAGGTTCTTGGCGACCTTGACGCCGCCGCCTTTGCCGCGTCCGCCGGCGTGAATCTGGGCCTTGACCACCACGCCGGTTGCGCCAGCGTCGATCAGGTCCTTGGCGGCGCGCTCGGCTTCTTCCGGCGTTTGCGCCATCTGCCCGCGGGGAATCGCAACGCCATACTTCGAGAGGATTGCCTTTGCCTGGTACTCGTGAATTTTCATGTATGGATTACCGTGTGGACACGGGCGACTCACCCGTGTTGTCGCCGCGAAGCGGCGAAGCGTTTCTTGTGCAGCCGCTTAGGACCGCTCAAAAACTGCGCAAGCAAACTATCGATTGTATCGGACGATGTTGCAGGTGGGCAAACTGCGAAAACAATTCACCGCGGAGGCACGGAGACCCTGAGAATTCAGGATTCCTCCGCGCCTCGGCGTCTCCGCGGTGAGTAGGTTCTTACTGTCCGAACGACTTTTCGTTGATGTTCTTCGCGAAGCGGTCGTTGAGCGTCTGACCCGCCGCCGGATAGCCCGTCAACGCCTTCGTCAGGTTCTCGACGCGGACGCCGTACGGCGGATGCGTCTGCGACCACGCGCTAAGCGCCTGCGCATTCTTCGGATCGTCGGCAGCGGTCGCCAGCGTTTGTAGGAAGTCGCGCAGACCTCCGGCGCTGTAGCCGGCCTTGGCTGCGAGGTCGAGCCCCTTCTTGTCCGCAGCACCTTCATCACCCGAGCTGTAAGGACGCGTGGCCAGGAAGTTGGCCGCCATGTCGCCGAACTTCCCCATGATCGTCTGCGTCATCTGGTCCTGCGACATGTGCTTGGCGCCTTCTTCGGCGAACGTTTTCGCGGCCAAGCCAGTATTCGCCTGTTTCTTGACTTCGTGCTCGAGATGGCGCCCGTCGATGTGCGCGATCTCATGGGCCAGCACGCCGGCGAGTTCCGCCTCGCTCTTCATGTTGGCAAGCGCGCCGCGCGTGACGAACACAAAGCCGCCCGGCAACGCCATGGCATTCATCGACTCGGTGTCGAGGATCGCGAAATGATAGGTCACATCCTGCCGCGCGCCCTGTGCCGCAACCGTCGACCCAACAAGCTGCAGGTAGTTCTGCATCGGCTTGTTGTCGTAGAGGCCGAACGCTTCGATCAGCTTCGCCGCCGTGGCCTCGCCGACCTGTTCTTCCTGCTGCGGGGTCCAGTCCTTGTTGATGTCCGAGAATTGCTTGGCCTTGTCGGCGTAGGGAGCGGTCTTGGCCCGCGCGTCATCCATCTTCTGTTTCAGCTTGTCGAGCCCGCCGAACTGCGCCGAGGCCGACGCCGCCAGCAGGACCGTTGTCATCGAAATTGCCAATAGTCTGCGCATCGTCGCCTCCTTATTTCCCCTTCTTGTCGGCGGATTTCGCCGGCGGTGTAGCCAGCTTGCCTTCCTTGGCGAAGGCCTGCACTTCGCTCGCATCGGCTTCGAGCAGCGTAAGGCGCGCCGCCTTGGCTCTCGCGTCGGCCGATGGATTCGCGTTGAGCAGCGCCTCTTTGACCTTGCCGTCGGGACCGACGCCGTTGAAGCCCGCCGACGCGACGTCCTTGGTCTGCCGCGACGAGCGGAGGGTCACCTTCTGGGTCAACACGCCCTTCGGCGCCGGCGGTGGCGGCTGCTGCTGGTCCGTCTGCTGCTGATCGGCCGGCTTCTGGTCCCCCGGCTTCTGATCTGCCTGTCCCTGTTTCGGCTGCTGCTTGGCCTTGCTCTTGGCTTGCGGTGACCATGCCGATGCCGGTCCAACCGTCAGCAGGCCCGCAGTCACGATGAATGCCAACAGCCACGTGATGGTTCGAATTCGCTCTCTCATTGTCACCCCCGAAAAATTAAGACTTTGCCGCGGACGCGCTTTCCCTCCGCAGCCCCTGCAATTCGTAGATTGCCGTCTCGATGGTCTTCCCCTTCACCTTCACGCCGCCCAGCGACCGCACGACGGCGGCGTCCCCCAGTTTGGCCAGCGTAAATTCGCTGATAATGATGTGACACTTGTATTCCTTGTTCAAGCTCTCCAGCCGCGACGCCAGGTTCACCGGGTCGCCGATCACGGTGAACTCGATCTTCTTGCCCGCGCCGACGTTGCCGAGAATGACCTCGCCCGAGTTCAGGCCGACGCCGATATCGATCTCCGGGCGATCCATTTCCTTCCAGCGCGCGTTCAGTTCCTTCAGCCGCTCGAACATTTCCAGCGACGCCTGCGCCGCCAGCATGGCGTGATTGCCCGGCGTGAACGCGCCCCAGTAAGCGAGGATGCCGTCGCCGATGAACTTGTCCACGATGCCGTCGTATTTGAAGATCGTCGAGCACATCGCCTCGAGGTATTCGTTCAGCATCGAGATCAGCACCATCGGGTCGGACTTCTCCGTCAACGTGGTGAAGTTGCGCACGTCGGAGAAGAAGATGGTGAGCTCGCGCTTCTCGCCGGCGAACTGCAGGTTGTCGACGTTGCTGAGCACGTACTCGACGAGTTGCGGCGCCATGTAGCGATTGAGCGTGCCGCGCGTCTGGCGAAGTTCGCGGCCGGTGGTAGCAAACCGGATTACGCCCGTTGCGACAAATGAAAGGACCAGCGAGAAGCCCGGCGTTACGAACGGGAGCCACAGGTGCTGGTGTCCGAAGCACCAGTAACAGAGCAAGGTGTGCCCGCCGAGCAGAACCAGCAGCACGACGGCGCTCCACAGGCCGGAAGCGATCGCCACCAGGACACCCGCGCCTAGCATCGCAAACACGATCACCGACGCGGTCGAGTACCACGCCGGCGCGACGCGAATCCCTTCGTGGTGGATCAGGTTGTCGACGGCCGTGGCCTGGTAAACGAAGCCGGGCGCGATTCCGCTGAAGGGGGTCGCGCGGACCTCATAGCTGCCGATCGCGCTGGCGCCGATCAGCACGATCTTGTCGCGAAAATAATCCGCCGGATACTTCTTCACCTGCGCATCACACTGGTCCGGCTGGGCCGAGCACAGGACGTTCCAGATGGGAATGCGCTCGTAGACGAAATTGTCTCCGTGCCAGCGCAGCAGCAAGTTGCCGTCGTTATCGACCGGAATGGTCCAGCCGTTATGGGTCGCGTAGCGACCGTCTCGCAGGAAGGGTTGCGGCGGCTTTCCCGGGCTGAGCACCTGGTCCGCAGTCCGCGCGCCCAGGGTCGCATACGCGCGATTTCCGAAATTGAGCGCCAGGTTCGCCCGCCGGAGGATGCCGTCCGGATCGATCTCGGCGTTGAGCACGCCAAGCCCGGCGGCCGCCTGCGCCAGCTCAGGCAGAGGAGCGTTGATGGCCGGGTTCCCCTCTAGCGGCTTCGCCAGCAGGTTCGGCTCGAGCTTGTAGCTGTCGCGCTCCAGCAACTTCAGCTTTTCCTGCCAGGCAGACAGTTCGGTTTCGTCCATGCCGGCCGAGTCGGCGAAAGTGTAGCCAAGGA
>Ga0310810_10006719_pt1 | contig 13025 bp, 11 predicted proteins | sample NCmetagenome_FD_207641 | JGI IMG/M metagenome (GOLD analysis project Ga0310810, IMG submission 207641) | Soil microbial communities from experimental microcosm in Duke University, North Carolina, United States - NC | ecosystem: Engineered > Artificial ecosystem > Soil microcosm > Unclassified ... | reverse complement strand
GCGTTGGACCCCCAGCACGAGATTTCGCCGGCCCGCGACAGGGCGCAGGAGTGTGCGAATCCGGCACGCACCGTCTTGAACGGGCCAGCGGCGCCGACCCTCACCGGCGTGTTCCGCTGGAGCGTCGTGGCGTCTCCGAGCTGCCCTCGCTCGTTATTGCCCCAGCAGTATGCGTCCCCGTCGCGTGTGACACCGCACGTGTGCGACGAGCCGGCACTGAGCTGCGCGAAGACCAGATCGCCTGCCACCGTCGCCGGCGCTGTGCGATCCTCGAGAGTGCCGTCGCCGAGCTGACCCTGATCGTTGGAGCCCCAACAGACCGCGGAGCCCGAGGTATCCAGGGCGCACGAGTGCCGGCCGCCCGCAGCCACGGTCGAGCGTTCGGCCGGGAACGACACCGTGCCAACGCTCGGTGGTGCCGGTGTCGAAGACGCAGCGTCGCGCGCGCTCGTGGTCGTAGGCGAAGGCACGATGACCGGAGCGGCCGGCGGAGGTGGAAGCTTGATGACCTCGGGGGCCACCGAGGGCGCAGCACGGTTCGCGACACTCGGTGTGCCGGACACTTCGCCGGAACTGGCCGACTTGCCTCCGGCGCGGTTTACCGGCGCGGGCAGCGGCGTATTCGCGCGTGCGAGCGACCGTTCGGCGGCTCGACTCGCGTTGCTGTCCGCCACGCTGGAGTCGATGATCGCCGTCGACGGCGTTAGGGAGTCAGAGGAAGTCCCAGCCGGAAGAGCCGGAATTGCATTCACGTTAGGCAGCGACGTCGCCGGCGGCTCGATGGGCCGCACAGGGATCTCGACTCCGCCATTGTCCGCGAACGTGGCCGGCGGGCGAACATCGGTGGCAACGACCGCGCGGCCGCGCATGAGGCGCACGCTCGCTCCGATCGCAGCCATCACCAGCAGGGCAACGACGACAAGTGGCACGACCGACCGGCGCCGACGCTGTTCCTCGATGATGTCATCGAACGCTTCGCGTCGGGCCGCCTGCATCTCGAGCATCGCCGGATCGCTTTCAGCCACACGCTCACGGGCGTCCGGCGGCACGGCGGTGCCGGGTCGCGGAGTCGGCAGCGTACCGTCGCGCCGAAAGCGAACGGTCTCCATGGCCGCCGACAGCATGGAGTCGCCTCGCTCACGTGCGGCGGAGAACACCATTGCGCGCCGCCGCTTGCGGCGCTCGGCATGCCAGCGCGCCCATCCACCTTCCGGCACAATGGTCGACGCGCGCTCCAGCAGTTCAACAGCGCCGCTCCATCGCTCGCTCGCGAGCTTCCGCGTCGACCCTTCCACCAGATAGATCAGCCGATCGGGCGTATCCGGTCGGAGTTCGTCGATGGGTGGGAGATCCTCTCGCTTTTGTTTGTAAATGACACTGTACAGCGTCTCGCCGTCCCAGGGCCGGCGCCCGGTGAGCATCTCCCATCCGACGAGGCCAAGGCTGTAGAGATCGCTGCGTCCGTCGAGCTCGACGCCGTCGATCTGCTCGGGCGACATGTACGCGGGTGTCCCGATGGCCGTGCCCGTTGCCGTGAGCTGCGAATCGGTCTCGAGAGAACGCGCGACGCCGAAATCCGACAGCAGCGCATGACCCGTGTTCTCGTCGATGAAGATGTTCTCGGGCTTCACGTCGCGATGCACAATCCCGCGCTTATGCGCGTGCGCGAGCGCAGCGGCCACATCGCGGACGACTCGGTCGACGCGCTCGAAGGAGCACGCGCCATCCTCGTTCAACATCTCGCGGAGCGTACGTCCGGGCACGAGCTGCATGACGAGCGCGAGACCTCCATCGCGCAGTCGTCGAACCGCGTAGAGCGTGACGATGTTCGGATGGCTCATCTGTGCGACGGTCCGCGCCTCGCGAGCGAGCCGCGCGACCGCCTCATCGTCGTCCGCGTATTTCGGGCGGATGACTTTGATGGCGACCTCACGGCCGAGCTCGCGATCGCGGGCGCGGTACACGACCGCGGTCGCGCCCCGACCTAGCTCGCCGAGTATCTCGTATTCATTCTCGAGATCGGTCGTTGCGACTTGTGCTTCCGTATCACCAAGCATCAGACAGCTCGTCTTTCCCGCGGAGTGACACCGATACCGGCCGACGGTAGTTGGCAGCGCGGGATGAGAACATTAGCGCGAGTGAAAGATGAAGGCGACCTCGCCCATTTCGATGCGATCGCCGTCAGCCAAGATGACCGATGCGCCTGCACCGCCACGCGAATCCAGCGCACGTCCGTTCACGGTTACCGGGTTCGTCGACGACAGGTTTTCCAGCCGCCAATGGGCTGGGGTTCCGGTTGTACCCCGCGGGCCAGATCCGTTCGACGCGGGCGCCGACTGGTGGAACGTCATCTCAGCATGTGCCCGGCTGACTGTCGGTTCGCGGAGTTGAACGTGCCGGTAGGGCGCGCCCTCTGCGCGACCGAACGTGACTCGGGCGCCGTCGGGTCCAGCTGTTCGGACGAACCGAATTTCCTGGCCAACGTCGCGCCCGGCAGCGATCTCGAGACGGCCGGGCAGGAACTGGAGCGTTCCGTCAGCGGGTCGCCAATACCGGATCGAGGAGCCTTCAATGGCATCTCCAACGGGATCAGGCGCCTCATCGGTGGGCTCGTCACCGTGAGCTACTAGTGGGATCGTCGAGACAGCGCCCTCCCGCGTTCTGATCGTCGCCGTGGCAGGCGCAGCGGTAGCCGTGCGTTGTTCCGCGGGATCAACTCGCGCTGGAGATCGGCGGTCACCCGCCGATCTCCGGTCGTCCGCGGTTGGCGACGTCGAGCGCGGGGCGCGCGACGGCGGAGCGCTCGGACGCGGAATCTGTGTTGGGGACGAAGACGGCACGACGAAGAGCGGGATCGAATCACCGCTGTGCTCGGCGCGTTTTCGTCTGCGCGCAACGAACCACCCGATGAAAATGAAAGCGGTCAACAGCGACAGGATGATGAGCGTGATCATGACCCTGCCTCCGAAAAGATCCACCATGAGCCGATGAGTGGTAGCGGAATTGGAGTGTCACCCGCAGGCCGTGGCAGAACGCCATTCGTTACTCGGCCACAGGCGATGTCAGGACAGCACGCGAACGATCGATATGCGCGATGCGTCGGTAGGAACTGGTCCGGGCAATTTCTGTTCCCCGTACTGCTGGGCTCACTTGCGTTTTCGGTCGCGCTCCGTTGACTGAACTCACAGTGCTGGATAGTTTTCCCGACTCTCTCCGGGCCTGTAGCTCAGGTGGTTAGAGCGCACGCCTGATAAGCGTGAGGTCCGAGGTTCAACTCCTCGCAGGCCCATCCAAAGTCAGATAGAAGAGCCCCGGTGACCATTTCTGGTTGCCGGGGCTTTCTTTGCTTGGTACTGGACACACCCTGGCGGCGACGATGGTTACGTCGCGAGTTCCACATCGGTCTCCCGTGTACGGCGACGCGTGTGGCACGCGGCGCGCGTTCTGGGGGTATAAATCCTTCGATGCGGTGGTGAACGGGACAGGAGGAAGATGAGACACGGAACTCTCGGTCGGGTCGCTCTCCTCGGCGCGCTGCTCTCGAGTGCATGCGCGACCCACCGGCCATCCAATCCGCTGGTGTCAGCGCGGAGCGTCGCCCCGAAAGTGGTGGTGCGCAACGACAACTGGCTCGACGTCGTGATCTACGCAGTGCACGGAAGCTCGCGGTTTCGCGTTGGCACGGTGGGAGGCTCGTCGACGACGACTTTCCGACTCACTGGAGAGGCGGCGAATGGCGCGACGCCACTTCAAATCCTGGCGGACCCGATCGGCTCGCGGAGTACGTACGTCACCGATCCGGTGACGCTCAGCCCAGGCCAGCGCCTCGAGCTACAGCTCGGGAGTCCCATCTCCATCTCGACGTACGCGATTTTCAACGACTAGCGCCTGGGCCGTCGCCGCGTACGCGAGCGGGCAAGCACGGAGCTAGTCTGCGGCGACCGGCGCGCGAGACGTGTACAGGCTGCGGAGCGCGTTTCGGTCGGCCTCGGCGATGTCGGTGACCCACACCTGTGGGTACATGATCGAATCGCGATGGCCGACGTGTTCGAGGCCAAGCAGATGGCCGATCTCGTGTAGCGCGGCGCCGCGCTGCATCTCGGGCGTGAGCACGCGACCACGGTGATCATGCAGCGCGAGCGTGATGCGCGCGTTACTGATCTCGGCGCCGACGTCCTCACGCCAGGTTTTCCCGATGCAGGTTCCGGGGAGTGCATCTACCCACTCGACCACGACATCCGCGTCTGAGGCGGACGCCACTCGCGCGAACCGAACGGGTACTCCTGCCGTAGACCAGCGGCGGAAGCTCGCCCAGGTAGTCTCGAGGAGTCCGGGATTCCAGCCGCGTGTGCCGGGTGCGGCGGCGATGAACACGCGAATCGGCCGACGCGAATGCCGCTCCCACCTGGCGCGGACGGGAGTGGCTACGATCGTCACGTCGGCGACCGCGGCAACGGGCGGTGCGGGACGCGCGCCAGCGTTCGCGCCGAACAGTGCGGCGCCGAAGTAGAGGGGGAGCAGGAGAGGGAACGAGCCGCGCATCGACGATTCTCTGACGTGAAACGGACTACCGACCGTTCTCGATGTCGCGCCGGCACAGGCGGCACGACACGGTCGAGCTGGGCACGTTAGGCACGTACGCGATAACTCCAACCGCGTCGCGTCGGATCTCGTACGCGCGTGTCATCCGGTAGGTGTCAACGACGGCATGCGTGGGCCGCGTGGCACAGCCGTTGGTTCCGGCGCGGCGTTTCGCGCGGCGCGACGCCGTGATCGCTTGACGCCGGGGATCAATTCGGCCAGCGATCCAACGAGTGCGAGGCAAGCGGCCCATGTGACCCACAGCACGCCACGCAACAGCGGCAGTCGTGACTGCGGCAGCGCGGGGTACGGGTGCGCACCGGTGAACCGACGGCGGCGTCCGGTGACGGAGGGCGGTGTTTGTGTCCGATCGGTTGAATCGCTCATCGGCCTTCCCAAAGCAGCGGGTGGTCCGAGGCTGGAAATCGCCTACGGAACCAAGGCGATGACGATCACCGCGATACGAAGGGCACGTTATGCCGCGTACGCTACCGCCGGCGCGCCATGCCGTTGGCGTCGGCGAACAGATTCGCGACGATACGCACGTCGTGGCCGGTATTGGTCGGCAGGTCGAACACGTGGTCGACGTGTTCGTGGGAGCCCCATGCGTCGAACGCAGCACCCTCGCAGATGAACGCGAGGTCGGCGACGGTGCGCATACGAATGGTCGGGATCGGTTGATGGCCGTTGCCGAACTGACCGCCTCGGATGGTGAGCGGTCCAGGCGCGCGAAAATCGATCATGACTCCATCAGGGTGCAGCCTGTCCGTCATGAAGCGGACTTGCTCGAGCAGCACCGGGTAGGCATTGCCCGTAGGGCCTTTCGCTGTGAGGAGCCGAGCCGACGTCTCACAGCCGACGCCTTCGATGCGGACGACGTCGCACGGTGGTCCGAGCGAAAAGCAGGTTTCGGCGTTGCCGCTCATCGCGCCGCCGATCCACTGGAACGATCCGAACGACCGTACGCCCACTCGTCCCGTGGTGTCACCGTTCGCCCGACAGTGTGTGAACAGGTGCTCTTTGGATTGGGTGCCTTCGATGAGCCAGCCACAATCGGTGTAGCCGTAGACCGAGACCGAGTCGAAGCGTGCGTGCTCGTTGTTCTCGTCGACGTCACGACGACGATGCCAGAAGCCGCGCTCGAGCATTCCGTTTCCGAACACCCGGATGTCGCGCCATTGGTGCATGGTGCTCGGTATGACTCCGGGCCCGTGGCGCGTGCGCTCCATGACGAACGCGGCCTCGAGCGGTTTCTCGACCGTAACGTCCACTCGTTGCCAACTCGGCTCGCGGCAGTTCTGGAACACGAACATCGGATCGCGTGCGTTGCCGCGCCACACGAAACGCACGCGTGTGGCGGGTCGCTCGGACCGCACGGCAGGAAGATCATCGCGATCGCGCATGACGATCGGCTCGGAGATGATCAGCGGAATCGCCGGCAGTGGAGAGCCGTCCGCAAGATGCTCGCGGACGAGCCTGGTGTGGTCACCCATGTATACGCGCGCTGCTCGTATCGTGCCGCGGTGAGGCTACGCGCTATCGGCTGCTTCCGCGAGCATCGTACTCATCTCGAGCGCGTTCGTCGTTCCGTAGTTCGCATAGCAGTTGTTGAACACGAGGTGAGTCTCCTCGGACTTCTCGGCCACCTCGAGAACCCGGGGCACCCAGCTCGCGAGTTCGTCACGATCGTAGAGGTATCGATATTTGTCGACGACACTCACGCCGCGCCGGTTCCACAAGTCATCGCGGCGTCCGTGGAAGCGAACGATCGATAGTGCCGGTGCCGTCACGGCTACGATGGGTGGCACACTGTTAGGCAGCCCCTGCGGCTCATCGACGATGACGTACGGCAGCGCGTGATCGCGAAGGAACGTCAGGTTGCGGTCGCGGCCCCGCACATCGAACCAGGCGCGATTTCTGAATTCGATCGTGCAGGGAATGCCATCCAGGCGAGCGCGAGCCTCGAGAATCGCGTTCCGAGCCGCCGCGCCCGGCATGAACCACTGAGGATATTGCAACAGCACTGAGCCCAGCTTGTTCGCCGCGATGAGCGGCTCGATGGCATCGCGAAAGAGTGCCCAGACCTCGTCGTAGATATCCGGCGGAAGATCGCGGGCGTAGACGCGCTTCTGCGATGCGACCGTTGGCGGAAGCGCCTCCCGCAGCGTGCGTGGCAGGCGGGCGACTTCAGACGGGTGGCCGGTCATCAAGGCGTACGCCTTGATGTCGAACCGGAAACCATCCGGAGTGCGATCGGCCCACAGCTCCGCGTTTCTCCGGATGGGGAGTCCGTAGTACGAGGAGTCGACCTCGACCATCGAAAACCGACTGGCGTAGTACCGAAGGCGGTCCTCGGCCGATTCCACCCCGGCCGGGTAAAAGAGGCCCGCAGGCAGGATCGTCCGATCGGTCCAACTCGCGGTGCCGATTCGAACCCGGTGTCCATTGCGAAACGTGAGCGCGGTAGTCGGGGCATCGGCCACCGCGGCGGCGCGGTCGATGGCGGTTCGCGTTCCGGGATCGTGGTGGGCGGATATCGCCTTGCTCACGCAAACCCTGGATGGAATGTTGTGAAACCGCGTCCGTGGTCGATGCCGTAGGGGTTGGCACCTAATTCCCCGACACGAGGTACGCCGATGTGGATGCTGATCAAGGGCCTGCTGCTCAAATGGGCCATGCTCAAATGGCTGCTCCAGAGCCTGGGCTCATTGGGGATTCTCGTCCCGATCGCCTTCGTGTTGAAGCTGGTGGGACTCCCGGCGCTCATCGTTCTCGCGGTGCTCGCGCTCCCGATCCTGATCATGCTCGCGCTGTTCGGAATGCCATTCATTCTGGTGTTCCTGCTCGGGGGAGCGCTACTGGCGATTCTGTCGGCCGTGTTGTCGTTCGGCCTGATGGCCCTGAAGATCGTGATCCCCATCGTGCTGCTCGTGTGGGTGCTGCGGTGGATCATGGGGTGGAATGGATCGAAGCCAGATGAGGGAACGCCGCCGCCGCCCGCGACAGGGCCGGTGAGTGACGTCTGACTTCTCGGACTCGGGAATCGGGAATCGAAATATGCGGCCGGGAGCATCGCCTCCCGGCCGCGTTTTACATCCGGGCCTGCCAATTGTCGGCCCGCGATCTCTGACTTCATCCTCCTTGATCGCCCGGTAGGCCGGGAGTCATTCTTCGGCCAATGGCGAATCCCAGCGAACGCGCCGTCGGCCGAAGCGTTGCGCGTAAGGACGGTATCGGCAAAGCGAACGGCCGCGCGGTGTACGCCGACGACCTCGTCTTCCCCGGCATGTTGTGGGGCCGGACGATCCGTTCGGAGATTCCTCGCGGTCAGGTAAGAGGCGTCCGGCGCGAGTTCGACCAGGCGGGCTTCACGGTAGTCGACTATCGCGACATTCCGGGCACGAACGTCGTGGCGCTCATCGAGATGGATCAGCCATGTCTCGTCGAGCGTGAGATCAGACATGCCGCGGAGCCGATTCTGCTTCTCGCGCATGCGGATCGAGAACGCCTGAACGCCGCGCGCGTCGAGATCGACTACGAGCGTATTCCGGCGGTGCTGGACGCCGAAGATTCCGACGTTGTGTTCAAGCACATCCACATCGAGAAGGGTGACCCGAACACGGCGATGGCGACCGCGGACATCGTCGTCGAGGGGGTGTACCGCACGGGTGCGCAGGAGCACGTGTACATCGAGCCTAACGGTGTGATCGCGGTTCCCGAGGAGGGCGGCATCGCGGTCCACGGCTCGATCCAGTGTCCGTACTACGTGCACAAGGCACTCGTCGCCCTGCTGGGCAACGCGGTGTCGCACGTCCGCGTCGTGCAGACCGAGACGGGCGGTGGATTCGGTGGCAAGGAAGAATTCCCTTCGGTGATTGCGGGCCACGCGGCGCTCCTGGCGCTCAAGTCCGGCCGGCCCGTGAAGATCATCTACGATCGCGCCGAGGACATGGTCGCGACGACGAAGCGTCATCCATCGGTGGTGCGGCACAGAACAGGCGTGGCACGTGATGGCCGCATCGTCGCGATGGACATCGACGTGATGCTCGATGGCGGCGCCTACGTGACGCTGAGCCCTGTGGTCCTGTCGCGTGGTACGATCCACGCGGCCGGCCCTTACCGGTGTGCGCACACCCGCATCGTCGGGCGCGCGGTGATGACGAACACGCCGCCGAACGGCGCCTTCCGTGGTTTCGGGGCCCCGCAGACCCAGTTCGCCATGGAAGTTCACATGGACCGGATCGCAGAGGCGGTAGGCATGGATCCGGTGCAGTTGCGGGAGATCAACGCACTGCGGCCAGGCGATACCACGGCCACTGGGCAAACGTTGGGGAACGATTGCAGCGCGCTCGACACGCTGCGCCGTGCCGTCAGGAAGTCCAGGTACCACGAGAAACGGGCGGTGGCGAAGGCCCAGGGACGGGGCATCGGCATCTCGTTGTTCTATCATGGCTCCGGATTCACGGGGAGCGGCGAGCTGCGTCTGGCATCGCGCGCCGCACTCGAGGTGACGGATCGCGGCGTCCGCGTGCTCACGTCGAGCACCGAGATCGGGCAGGGCACCCGCACGATGCATGCGCAGATCGTTGCCGACGCGTTAGGTGTGCCGTACGAGTCGGTCGAGGTCGCGCAGCCGGACACCGCGAGAGTCCCCGACAGCGGGCCGACGGTTGCCTCGCGCACCTGCATGGTGGTTGGCGGCATCCTGCAGCGGGCGGCAGCCGAATTACGCCGCCGGATCGGTGATGCGACACCTGCCGAATACTTCCGCGAGCACGGCCCCCTGCGCGTAGAAGCGGAGTACGAACAGCCGGACTGGATTCGCTGGGATGACCAGACTTACACGGGGGATGCGTACGCGACGTACGGGTGGGGATGCAACGTCGCCGAGGTGGAGCTGGATCCGGTCACGCTCGAGGTGCGGCCGTTGCGGCTCACCGCAGTGGTCGACGTCGGGAAGGCGATTCACCCGGCGCTCGCCATCGGCCAGATCGAAGGCGGCACGGCACAGGCGTTAGGCTTCGCGCTGCTCGAACACGTGGTGATGCGCGATGGCGCCATGGCCAATGCCCAGTTGACCAATTACACCATTCCGACCTCGCTCGATACGCCGCCGATCGACGTGGTGCTCGTGGAGAACCCGTACCCGGGGGGACCGTACGGCGCCAAGGGGCTTGGTGAACTGCCCATGGACGGTCCCGCTCCCGCGGTCGTGAACGCGATCCGGAGCCTGGGACTGGACGTTCGCGAGGTGCCGGCGATTCCGGAGGTGATCCTCCGCGAGTCGCTGGCGCGCCGGGCGTCCTGACGATGCAATTCCGGTTGAACGGTCGCGAGGTCGACACGGACGCGCATCCGATGCGCCGTCTGCTCGACGTGCTGCGCGAGGACTGCGAGCTCACCGGCACGAAAGAGGGCTGTGGCGAGGGCGAGTGCGGCGCCTGCACCGTGCTGATCGACGGACAGGCGGTCGTGTCGTGTCTCGTGCCGTTCGCGCAGGTGGAGGGGCGCCACGTGCAGACGATCGAGGGCGCCGACGCGCAGGCACTGCAGCGCGCGTTCATGGATCACGTGGGTGCGCAGTGCGGCATCTGTACTCCGGGCATGATCATGGCAGCGATGTCGTTAGGCCCGGATCCGACTCGGAAGCAGATGCAGGAGGCGCTGGCAGGCAACCTGTGTCGGTGCACGGGCTACGAGGCCATTTACCGCGCGATCAAGGCGGCGAAGCGCGCCAGCCGGGCGCAGGCGACGACATCGAGTGTGGCGTCATGAAGTCCGCCGTCACGCCACTCCTGTTACGGCGGCCGCGCTCCGTGCGTGAGGCGCTCGTGATCCTGCGGGATGATGGGCCGGTCGTTCCGCTCGCGGGCGCGACCGATCTTTACGTCTCGCTCAACTTCGGGACGCTGGCGGCGACGCGCTTTCTCGATCTGTGGCCACTCGAGCCGCTCCGACGGATCGAGATGCGCGGCGACGTGCTGTGGCTCGGCGCACTCGCGACGTACACGACGCTGACTCGGTCGCGGCTCGTGAACCAGCGGCTTCCGATGCTCGTGGACGCCGCGCGGCAGGTCGGCGGCGTGCAGATCCAGAATCGTGGGACGATCGGCGGGAACATCGCGAACGGCTCGCCCGCCGGTGACACACTCCCGGTGTTCGCCGCGGTTGATGCGGTGATCGTCGCGCGGAGCGCGGGTGCGGAACGGCGGATCCCGTTCAGCGAGTTCTACACTGGATATCGCACGAACGTCCTGCGCGCGGACGAGCTCATCGTGGCGGTCGAGATTCCGGCGGTGCCGGGGCATCAGTGGTTCCGGAAAGTGGGGACCCGCGCGGCGCAGGCCATCTCGAAGGTGGTGATGGCCGGCGTTCGTTCGGATGCTCCGCGTATCGCGTTAGGCTCGGTGGCCCCGGTCGTGCTTCGCGCGCGTCAGGCCGAGCGGGCGTTGGCGGCGGCGCAGGGCATCGATGCCGCAGTGGCCGCGCTCGCGGCGGAGATCACGCCCATCGACGACATTCGGTCGACGGCGGAATACCGGAGGACCGTCGCCCAGAACCTCGTGCGGCAGTTCTGGGCTGCCACCGCGGGCTGACTCAGGGCGAATCAGCGACGGTCGGAACGCAGCAGGGCGCCCACGCCCGCGGGCGACAACGGGCGCGAGAAGAGCAGGCCCTGACCGAACTCGCATTTCAGACGCAACAACTCGGCGACCTGCTCTTCAGCCTCGATGCCCTCGGCCACCGTGCGGAGGCGCATCGACTTGCCTAACGCCAACACGACGTGCGCGACGCTCACGCCCCCGCGGCCCACGCGATCGATGAACGCCTTGTCGATCTTGAGGATGTCCACCGGGATGCGCGGCAGCTGGTGCAGCGCCGCCTGGCGCGCGCCGAAGTCATCGATCGCGATACGGACGCCGAGCGACTTCAGCGATTGCAGACGAGCGAGGGCAGTGCCGGCATCGTCGAGCAGCACCGCATCGGATACCTCGAGTACGAGGCGTCGCGGATCGATGCCCGAGTGCTCCAGCGCATTCGCGACGTCGGCGACGAGCGACGGCTGCCGCAGCTGTGTGCGCGAGACGTTCACCGTGAGCGTCAACGCGCGAGCCGTCGCCACCTGATCCTGCCACGTCTTCACCTGCATGCAGGCCGCGTGCAGTACCCAGCGACCGAGCGCCGGCGAGAGTCCCAGCTCGTCGGCCACGGGCAGGAACGCCGCGGGCGGAATGTCGCCGCGTGACGGATGCCGCCAGCGCAGCAGCGCCTCCACGCCGGCGATCCGCCGGTTGTGGAGAATGACGATCGGCTGGTATTCGATCTCGAACGCGCGGTTCTCGACCGCTGCACGGAGCTCGCCCTCCAGCTCGACGCGGTCGACGAGCGTCGCACGGATACGATCCGAGTATACCTCGCACGCGCCGCGTCCTCGGCGCTTGGCGGCGGCGAGCGCGGCGTCCGCGTTGCGCAGCAGACTGTCCGCGTCGTCGTCGGGTGTCGCCTGCGCGATGCCCGTACACGCGCTGATTCTGAGCTCGCGTCCGTCGACGGTGATGGGGCGCCCGAGTGCCTCCGTAACGCGTTCACTGATCTGCACGAAGTTGCTCTCGTCGGCCATGTCTTCGAGCAACAGCGCGAACTCATCGGCGCCGGGTCGCGACGCCGTGTCTCCGCCACGCAGCGTTGCGGTCAAGCGGATGCCTACCGTCGACAGCACGTGGTCTCCGGCAGCGTAGCCGAACGCGTCGTTGATTGCGCGGAAGCCGTCGAGGTCGAGTAGCATGACCGCTACTGGCCGCTCGTGGCGGTGCGCACGGGCGAGGGCGTGGCCGACACGGTCGTGGAGCAGCGTCCGTGTGGCGAGGCCGGTGAGCGGATCGCGGAGATCCGGTGTAGCAGAGGGGACATCAGCGACGCGCGCGGCGCTCGTACTCACCGCTTCGCTCGGCGAAGGTGGACTGACAACACTGGATGAGTCGTCTGGCGACGGCGAGCCATCGGAACGTGTCTCGCCAACCTCTGTGACGATCGCAGGCAGGTCAGTCGTGTTGGCCCCGAACGCGAGCCCCGCCGCTGCGAAGGCGAGAGCGTACGCGCCGATGGCCAAGGAGACCGCCCCTGACGTTCCACCCGACAGGTAGAGACCGGCCGCGAACGACACGCCGGTGACGCCAAGAGCGACGGAGACGACACGTGACAGACGAACGAGCGAATCGGTGACAATGCGCACGAAGATCGAGTTTCGGATTGCGGGAGACGTCTCAAGCGCGCACGCCGGCGACGCGCGTTGTAAGACGCGTGCGACCCCTGCGGCGGCACGTCAGATCGCGCACATTTAGGCCATGAACATCCCGCATCTGGAGTTCGGTGCTCCCTGGGTCCTGTTGCTGCTCCTGTTCCTGCCACTCTGGTGGGGGTGGCGGCGCCGCCGTCGGCCGGCG
>Ga0310810_10006718_pt1 | contig 13026 bp, 13 predicted proteins | sample NCmetagenome_FD_207641 | JGI IMG/M metagenome (GOLD analysis project Ga0310810, IMG submission 207641) | Soil microbial communities from experimental microcosm in Duke University, North Carolina, United States - NC | ecosystem: Engineered > Artificial ecosystem > Soil microcosm > Unclassified ... | reverse complement strand
CTGACGTACTCGGTGACTTCGCCGCGAATCACATACAACCCGCCGAACTGCGCATCGAAACCCTTGACGGGAGCTGCATCGACGTACAACTGCTTCAGATAGTGATCGGCTCCGTCGAAGTCACCAGTGCCCGGACCCAGGTTGTCCCAGGAGCTGATGAACTGATTGCCGGCGAACGCTCCCGCGTTAATCGTGTAGCGCTTTTTCGAATCGAGGTTGAAGCGCGCGCGGATCTGCTCGCGGTACTGCATGTGATTGGAGGTGACGACATCGGCGCTCGACTCGATGTATCGATAGCGCGTGCCAATGGCGAACTGCTGAAACTCGAACCAGCGGCGCAGCGGCGGGTCGGAAGGCGGTGCGGCGGTGGACGCTGGCGGAGTCTGGGCATGCGCGCTCCCGGCGAATGCGAGGAGCAGGAACAGGGCGAGACGGCATCGCGGCATCGCGTAATCCTACTCTTGAAGCGCAGTGCTCGACGTCGTGGTCGAACGCTTCAAATCGTTAAATTATGCGAAAGGGCTTTCGTGGTACTCTGAGCGCCCCAGAGGTTCACGATGCGATCACGTCCGGCGAGACTGACCCTGAGCGCCCTTGCATGGATCGCCCTCGGCGCCGCGGCGTTCTTCACGTTCGACATTCAGCAGCAGATCGACACGCGTCGATCGGCGCTTCGCGCATTCGAGTCGACCGCACGCGACGCGGCCGATGCGCTCGACGACGCCCAGGCGGGTCAGCAGGCGTACGTGGCCAGGGGACAGGACCCGCGCGAGTGGCTGCCGAAGGTCGCGACATTTCTCCAGACGGCGTCGTCCAGCATCGACTCCCTTCGCGCCTCGGCACAGAGCCCGGCCTCTGGACCTCCGCTGCTCGATGCTTCGACCGCGATGACGGTGATCGGCAACGTCGATCGTCGTGTTCGGCAGCATCTCGCCAACGACGAATTCCAGGCGGCGGCCGACGCCGTGTTCTCCGAGGGGGCGGACGCGATCTCTGGCGCGGTATCCGATGTCGGAACGGCAGTCGCCTCTGAGCAGCAGGCCGCCGATGCATTCGAGTCTCGTCAGCGGCGTACGCAGATGTACGCACTTGGCGGTGCGGCTGGATTTGCCGCCTTTATCCTGGCGATGCTCGGTCTGGTGTCGCCGGCCGCGCCCGCACCGGCAACGGTGGAGAGCGAGGAGACTGGTGAGCGGGAATCGGATTCCTTTGCAGCGCTCGCTCACGAGCCTGTGTTCGACCAGAAGCGGGCCGCCACCGCACCGCCGGTCACTTCAACGGCGGCACCTGACACTTCCGCTCCTGCACTGGTCGCGATCGCGAACATCTGCACCGGCTTTGGCCGCGTTCGCGAAGCCGCTCAGTTGAAGGATCTGCTGCAGCAGTCCGCCGAGACGATGAACGCCCGGGGGCTCATCGTGTGGCTCGGGAACAGCTCAGGGGGCGACCTGCGCCCGGTCCTGGCCCACGGCTACAGCGACTCCACGCTTGCCCGGATACCGACGGTGGCGCGGTCGGCGGACAACGCCGCAGCTGCCGCGTACCGCAGCGGCGAACTGCAGATCGTGAAGTCGCGACCCGGCACTTCTCAGGGCGTTATAGTCGCGCCACTCCTGTCCGCCGACGGTTGCATCGGCGCACTCACAGCGGAGATCCGCGAACAGGGCGAGGAGTCGGAAACGACGCGCGCGCTCTCGCTGATTCTCGCCTCACAGCTGGCAGGGGTTCTCGCCTCCGCCGCTGAAAACCAGGAGACAACGTCCGCCGAAGTCCACACCGTGTCTTCCGACGCCCACACAGCGGCCGGCTAGTGTCGTCAGGGCCGCGCGGCCGCACGTGCCCGCGCGCCGCCATGGCAGACCGATCTGCTTCAGTTCGCCGGTAGAATCCGATTTATGCCCAGCGCCCCACCGGAGTTGACCAAGGAAGCCGTCCTCGCCTCGGCCGAACAGCAGAAGGTCAAGTTCCTGCGGCTGCAGTTCACCGACATCCTCGGAACCATCAAGAACGTCGAAATTCCAAACCGCCAGTTCGAGGAAGCGCTCGACGGCAAGGTCATGTTCGACGGCTCCTCGATCGAGGGATTCGTCCGGATTGAAGAGTCCGATATGTACCTGCGCCCGGACCTGGCTACCTTCTGTGTCTTTCCGTGGTCCGGACCCACCGGCGAGAACGTGGCTCGTCTGATCTGCGACATCTACAACCCCGACGGGACGCCTTTTGTCGGCTGTCCGCGTACGACGCTGAAACGCGTCATCGCCCTCGCACAGGCGCGAGGCGTGACGATGAAGGCGGGACCGGAAGCGGAGTTCTTCCTGTTCCAGTCGCGCCAGGGGCGACCGACGACCGAGTCGCACGATGCGGCGAGTTACTTCGACCTCAGCCCGGTTGACCAGGGAGAGGACGTGCGCCGCGAGATCGTTCTTGCGCTCGAGGCCATGGGATTTCACGTGGAGGCCGCGCATCACGAAGTCGCTCCGGGCCAGCACGAAATCGATCTCCGCTATGACGACGTGCTGACGACAGCGGACAACATCAGCACGTTCCGCTTCGTGGTGAAGAACGTGGCCATCCGCAACGGTTTGCACGCGACGTTCATGCCCAAGCCGATTTACGGCATCAACGGGTCGGGCATGCACACGCACATGTCGCTGTTCTCGAAGGGGACCAATGTCTTCTTCGATGCCGACGCACCGATGCAATTGAGCCGCACGTGCCTGAATTACATCGGCGGTGTTCTACGGCACGCGAAAGGCTTCTGCGCCATCACGAACCCGCTCGTCAATTCGTACAAACGCCTTGTGCCAGGCTACGAAGCGCCGACGGCCGTCGCGTGGTCGGAGAAGAACCGCAGCCCGCTGGTGCGGGTTCCCGCGGCACGAGGGGGTGCCACTCGCATCGAACTGCGCATGCCCGACCCGGCGTGCAATCCGTACCTTGCGCTCGCGGTGATGCTGCGCGCCGGACTCGACGGAATCGAGAAGAACATCGATCCCGGTCCGCCGATCAACAAGAACATCTTCACGATGAGTCATCGCGAACGCCGGCACCTGCGGATCGACGAACTGCCCGGCAACCTGAGCGAGGCACTTGACGAACTCGAGAAGGACGACCTCGTTCGCGAGACGCTCGGCGAGCACCTGTTCGAACATTTCCTCGCTGCGAAGCGCGAAGAGTGGCACGACTACATCCGGCACGTGTCGCCCTGGGAAGTCGACCGGTATCTGAGCGTGTACTGATTCCGCCGCCGCTACGCCTTCCCCACCGGCACTCTGGGGCCCGCACTCCTCTGTCCGCTCGTTCGGCTGTCGCCGGGTGAGGTCGATCCGCAATTGGCGACCGTCTATTGAACAGGACGTGGCCCGCGAGGCGCGCGTGCGCCACCCTCGCATTTCCTTCTGTTTTGCAGGCTATTTACGACAACCCTCCGCCGGGCACGCGATTTGATGATGGTTGCCGTAACCGCGTCGGGTCAGCGGGGTACTTCATTCAGGCAGGCGCTGGCGTCGCCGTACCCTGTTTCACGTTCACGACCCGATGCGGTCTGACCGTTTTCGGTGCTGGAGGATGTGATGTCCAGGATGTTGCGCGTTCTTCTGACGATGATCGTTGCCGGAAGCATGGCCGCATGTGCGGGCACGCTCAGAAGCCCGCATATCGCCGACCTGCGAAACAACCCGGGCCGGTATCAGGATCACTCCGTCAACATCGATGGCGTCGTCACCAGTTCGTGGGGCGTTCCGCTCGTGCCGTTCCGCCTTTACAAGGTTGACGATGGCACCGGAGAAGTGACCGTCCTGTCGCAGAGTTCGCGGATGCCAACCCGAGGTGCGCGCGTGAAAGTGCGAGGCCGCGTGTCCGACGTCGGCGTTCTCGGCGGCAATGCGCTCGGTCTGCACCTGAAGGAAGAGCACCTCTCAGTCAAGCGCTGATCTCACCTCGGAGCCCGGCGGACTGCAGCCTCGTGCTTGAGGTTACGCCGGGCTTCAATGACCGTGTCCGCCAGCATCGTGCGGAGTTGCTTCGCGTCAGCCTCGAGGGCGGCAAGCCTTGAGGCGTCGCCGAGCCGCAGCTGCGCAGCCATCCAGAACCAGCGGTCGATCTCGTCGACCTCGGCGATCGCAAGCGTGAGCTTCGTCACGAACTCCTGGACCGACTTGGCGACGCATGCGTCCCGGTAGTTCGAAGACACACTCCCCGCACAACGGGCGATCTGCCTGATGATCGAATCTGACGCGACATCACGACGAAGCGCGCGGACGAAGCGCAGGACTCCGAACGCGAAGTCGGCGACCCGTTTGCGCAACGCCTCGTCCTGCTCGGGCATGCGTCATCGCGCAGCAGTCGGCTTGCCAGATCTGATTTGCCGAAAACCGTGAAAACAGAAGACCGCGTCGCGCCGTAGCGCAGTTCCTGCTGGGCGGGCCACCGGCGCCGTTGCAGATCCTGCCCTGCTAGCCTGTGATCCTCACCACCACAGCGGTTGTGTCGTCGTTCGGCGGCATGTCGCCGCGGAACTCAAGGACCGCCGCAAAGATCGCGTCGACGATCTCTCGAGCCGATCGATCGTGGAGCTGGTCGATGACCTTGAGCAGGCGGTCGGATCCGAACTCGCGCAATAGCGGGTCCTGCGCATCCGTGACGCCGTCGCTGAAGAACACAAACAGATCGCCAACCTTGAGATCGAGCACCACCTCGTCGTAGGTGGATCCCGAGAACGACCCGAGTGGCACTCCCGGCAGCTCGATTTGAGCCGCTGGCTCGCCGCCGATGACATCGCCCCGACGTTTGCGTATCGGGTACGGCAGGCCGGCATTGGCAAGCGTGACGGTTCGACGCTTGAAATCGAAGACGGTATACAAGAGCGTGCAGTAGTACTCCTCGAGCTGCCGTTCGTGCAGGATCGTGTTCATCGAGGCGAGGACAGTTGCTGGACCGGAGCGGTCGGCTGCGTACCTCCGGCGGAACGTGCGCGAGCGCACCAGCTCCCCTGCAAAGGCTCCATACAATGCCGCGGGTACACCCTTGCCGGATACGTCGCCGACAGCGATCACCAGGCTGTTGGGCTCTGGCGCCAGGTAGTCGTACAGGTCGCCTCCGAGCTCACGTGCCGGCTCGAACCTCGCAGCAACGTCGACGTGCTTCATGCGCTTGGGCAACTCGGCTGGCAGCAGCGCCGCCTGGACGCGTTGCGCGAAGCGGATCTCCTTCTCGAGACGAAGCTCGTTGCCGCGAATGGTTTCGTAGAGGCGCGCGTTTTCGATCGCCACGGCCGCCTGGCTTGCGAGCAGCGTCAGGATCTCCTCGTCAGTCTTCTTGAACGCATCGAGCTCCGGGCTCTCGAGGTCGAACACACCGATGCATCGATCCTTCAGCAGTAAAGGGATCACCAGCTCTGAACGCGCATCTTCAACCAGGCGGATGTAGCGCGGATCTTTCGACACGTCGGGCACGACGACTGCCTGTTTGTGCAGGGCAGCATAGCCTGTCAGGCCGAGGCCGACCTTGATACGCGGCACCGTCGCCTGCTCACCGTAACGCACGGCCACCTTCATCTCGAGCTCGTTGGTGTCGTCGTTGATCAGCAGAATGCCGAACGTTCTGTAGTCGACTACGCGACGGGTGAGATGCGCGATGCGTGTGAGCAATTCATCGAGATTCAGGATTGAGGCGAACTCACGACCGATGTCCGCGAGCGTCTCGAGCGTGCTGGTGTAGTGCCGCTCGTGTTCGAAGAGGCGGGCGTTCTCGATCGCCACGGCGACGTGCGCGCCGAACTGGCGCATCACCATCTCGTCGATTTCGGTGAACTGTCCCACCTGGTCGCTGAGCAGATTCAGCGCGCCGATCACATTGCCCTTGCGCCGGAGCGGAACCACCAGTTCGGCCTTCGAACCCGGCACCGCCTCGACGTAACGGGGATCCGCGTGCACGTCGTTCACAACGACCGGTCTGCCTTCCAGCACCGCTGTTCCCACGAGGCCCTGCCCTATCTTCAGCCGCAGTCCGTGTGCGACGTTCTCCGGATAGCCGACCGAGTAGGCCACCTTCAGTTCTCCCGCTTTTTCGTCGAGCAGGTAGGCGGCAAATGCGTGGAAGTGCGTGAGGCGTGAGATCAGCTGCGGAATCTTCTGCAGCAGTTCCTCGAGATCGAGGACCGAGGTAACCTCGCGGCCAAGGTCGAACAGCGTGGCGACAATCTCGCGGAGATTTGCCGGTGGTCGTGGCGATGGAGTGGAGTCAGACAAGGGGTTCGGCGGTTCGTCAGGCCAAAGTATAATCGCATGGTCACCATGGACCTGACTTTGCCGCTCGACCACGCCGCCATCGAGCGGATTCTTCCTCACCGCTATCCGTTCCTGCTCGTCGATCGCATCACCGAGTTCGAGGAAGACAAGCGGATCGTCGGAATCAAGAACGTCTCGTATAACGAGCGCTACTTGTGGCAGGGACACGAGGGACGGCCGGTGATGCCGCCGACGATCCTCACAGAAGCCATCGCGCAGGTCGGTGCCATCCTGATTCTCGCGAAGCCTGAAAACCGTCAACGGCTTCCGCTCTTCGCGGGCATCCAGAAAGTGCGCTACCGTCGGCCCGTGCACCCGGGCGACGTGATGGAGATCGAAGCGACCGTGATCCGCTTGCGCAACCGAATGGGTCTGCTCAAAGGCATCGCCCGCGTGAACGGGAAGCGGGTGATCGATGGAACCATGACGTTCGCTCTCGCTCCGCCGCAGACCGAAGCTCAACCTTCCTGAAAACGCGGAATCGTTGCGGCCCGACGAGAATCTATCGTCGAGCTCACGCGACGGCATTCACGTTGCAGAGATGCCCTCCAACTTTGGATTGGAGGACGCATGCTCGAGACAATCGCGATCATCCTGTTGGTGTTGTGGCTCCTCGGAATGGTGAGCGGCTACACGATGGGCAACTTCATCTACGTTCTGCTCGTGATCGCCATCGTGCTGTTCCTGGTGCGACTCATCAGCGGGCGGCGGGTCGTCTGACGACGACACGTCCTCTCAAGACTGGCGGAGCGTCGGGTCTTAGGGCCTGACCTCCGCAGCAAATCGAACAGGATCTCGAACGAATGCGGCAGGTCTCCGGACCTCACCGCCTGACCATGGCTATGCCCACCAGCACGATCGCGCCGGCGACGGCAAGACGGGGGCTGAGTGGTTCGGCGAGCACGAGGGTGCCGAGTGCCATCGCGATGACGGGGTTCACATACGCGTAGAGTGACACCGTCGCGACCGGCAGATGCTTCAACGCGTACGCATACGCAGAAAAGCCCGCGAGAGAACCGAAGACGACGAGGTAGCCGAGAGCGGCGGCGGTCCGCGGATTGAACGCGAGCTGTGCCCATTCGCGATGCACGAGTGATGCGAAAGCCATCGCGATGCCTCCGAACAGCATCTGAAAGGCCGCGACTGCAAGGACGTTTTCCGCGGGCGGACGACGGCGCGAATAGCTTGATCCGATCGCCCACCCGACGCACGCGACCTGCGTCGCGAGGATTCCCAGGAGGAATGCGCGGCCTCCCTCGACCTCGAGTTCAGGCCACACCAGCAGCACGATTCCCCCGAATCCGACCAGGAGTCCGGCCAACCGGCGCAGCGTCAGCGGGGAACGATCCCCGGTCATGCGCTCCAGCGCAATCATCCAGAATGGAATGACAGCGACCAGCAGAGCGGTCAGCCCGCTCGGCAGCGTCTGTTCGGCCCACACCACGCCGCCGTTGCCGAATCCGATCAGAAGGATGCCCAGGACCGCCAGGGCCGGCCACTCCTGTCGGCCAGGAACCCGGTCTCCACGCAGCTTCATCACCCCGAGAATGAACCCACCCGCGGCGGTCCATCGAAGGGCGCCCATCAGCATCGGCGGAACGGTCTCAAGGGCGATCCTGATGGCCAGGTAAGTGGTGCCCCAAAGCAGGCAAACGGCCACCCAGGCGGCATAGGCCAGCCTCGTCGTCGAGTTCGATGACATGTGCGCAAACACTGTAGAATGGCGCCCATGAATCCCAAAGCTTCATCGCTGGCCGCGCTCATGGCGATCGGCCTTCTGTCGTATGCGTGCGGAGGCAACGCGCCTGCGTCCGCGCCACCGTCGACTCCGGCAGCGGACGCGACACCTTCTGCGGCTACGACGCCAGCCACACCTCCCGCAGAACAGACGAATCCGGTGCTGGCCAGAGCCGTGCCGACGCCGGAGATCGAGGCGATGACCAAAGCCGTCGCTGCCCTCGGCCCCCACAAGCAGGCGAACCTGCCGCCGATTCCATTCCGCGGATACGCTCCGCCCCGGCCGCCCGATGTAGTGACTGCCGCGTTCGTGTTCGCTGCCGAGCACCCGGAGATCACGAGCTACGTGCCGTGCTTCTGCGGCTGCCAGCAGGGCGGACACAAGGGCAACCACGACTGCTTCGTCCGATCGCGCGCCGCGAACGGCGATGTCATCGAGTGGGAAGAGCACGGCGTCGAGTGCGCCGTGTGCATCGACGTCGCGACGCGCTCGCGTCAGCTGATGGCGTCTGGTGCGTCGGTCCAGGAGATCCGGTCAGCCATCGAGAAAGAGTTCGTCCCGACCGCGCAGACCATGACTCCGACGCCCAAACCGCCGGCGGCGCACAGCCATTGATACGTCGTGGATGAACGGGCTGCCGCATTCGCGCACCTGTTCCTGGCAGTTCATGAAGGCGTGTACATCGGCACCATCGGTGCCGATCGCACGTCGACGATTGCTGCGAACCCCCACGTCAAACTGATCCTCGGCTACGGCAGCGAGACGCCGGATGCCGAGGTTCGCCCGTTCGATCCCGAACACTTCCACGACGCACAGTCACGCTCGACGATCATCGAGCGGCTCGAAAACGACGGCAGCCTCGTCAACTACCTCGTACGCCTGAAGCGCGCCGATCAGGCGTCGGTCTGGGTCGAGATCACAGCGAGGGCCGAGCCGGTCGACGCCGGACTGCGGGTCGAGGCACTCGTCCGCGACGTCAGCGAGCGCAAGAAGCTCGATGACGAGACTCGCGACATCTATCACCAGCTTCTGCAGGCAGAGAAGATGGCCGCACTGGGCCAGACGGTGTCGGGTGTCGCCCACGAGCTCAACAACCCGCTGGCCACGATTCTCACCTGGGCCGAGCGCCTCTCACAGAAGACGACGCTCGAGCCGGCTGTGCGGCGGGGGCTCGAAATCATTCTGAGCGAGTCGGAGCGCGCGGCTCGCATCGTTCGCAACCTGCTGACCTTCGCGCGTAAACGCCAGACCACTCGCGCGATGATCGACATCAACCAGGTCGTGCGCGAGACGCTGGCACTTCGCGCGTACGAGCAGCGCGTCACCAACATCATCGTCATCGACGCCCTGGCGGCCGGACTCCCGAACGTCTTCGCCGACGGTCACCAGGTTCAGCAGGTCCTCCTGAACCTGACCATCAACGCGGAGCAGGCGATGCTGTCTGCGAACGGCCGCGGCGTGCTGGTCGTTCGGACCTGGCACGACGCCGAGCGCGAGTGCGTCATCCTCGAGATCAACGACGATGGTCCCGGGATCGCGGAAGACGTTCAGGCGAAGATTTTCGACCCGTTCTTTACGACCAAGGAAGTCGGCAAGGGCACTGGTCTCGGCCTGACGGTCGCGTATGCGATTGTGAACGAGCACGGCGGGCGGATCCGGCTCGAGTCGCGGCCAAATGCGGGCGCATCGTTCTTCGTGGAGCTGCCGGTGTCAGGCGCCCGCCTCCCGCCGACGCCCCAGCCGCGTCCGCGCCAGGCGGTTGTGCCGACGCCGCAGACACACGCGTCGATTCTCGTGGTCGACGATGAGGCTGCGCTGGCTGCGGCGGTCTGCGCTGCGTTGCAGGACGCGGGGTTTGCTGTCGACCAGGCTTCCGACGGAGAGCAGGCCCTCATGCGTGTTCAGTCGCGCCCGTTCGACCTGGTGATCTGCGATCTGAAGATGCCTCGCGTGGACGGCAGGACGTTCTACGGGATGCTCGTGGCCGCGAAGCCGGCGATGAGGGACCGGGTGATTTTCGTCACCGGTGACGTGGCAGGCACCGAGGCAGAGAAGTTTCTCGAGGAATCAGGCTGCCGGTGGCTGGCCAAGCCGTTCAGGCTTGCCGATCTCGTGCGCGTCGCGCGTGAAGCGCTCGCGACAAACTGACTCGCTCCAAAAAACTAAACCCGCGGTCGCATCCTGACATTCGCAGGTGCGCGCCGCGGGTTTGTCGACGATCGAATTGCTGAAGACTCAGCGAGCGACGGCGATTGCCTCGCGAACGCGCGGAGCAATCGACGCGACTTTGACCGGCGCCGCGACACGAGGCTTGCGGGGAGCGCCGTAATTGAGCACCATCGCCGCTTCGCCCTGGCGCTTTGCGACCTTCGGCAGTGCGGCCTTTGCCATGGCCGGCCTGCTCGTCGCCAGTTCGACCAGCGCTTCGCGCATGATGACCACGTGCTGCGGCGTCATCTGTCCGAGCGACTCGCGCAGCCGCTTGATGGCGCGCGCATGAAGCTGCGACACGCGCGATTCGTTGACGCCAATCTCCGAACCGATTTCCTTCATCGTCGCCTCTTTGTAGTAGTAGAGGCTGATGACCTTCTGCTCACGCGCGGGGAGCGCCGCGATCGCCGCACGCACGCGATTCCGGGTTTCTGATTTTTCGTAGGCAGCGTCGGGAGCGTCGGGTTCTGAAGGGACGAGAACGGTGGGAAGGTTGCTTTCGTCGACGTGATCACCGCTGGCGAGCGGCGAGGTCGCTTCGATCGTGTTGATGCGCACGATCGTTCGGCTCAGCCGCTTCTCGTCAGAGCCGACGCGGGCCGCGAGGTCGGCCATCGAAGGCTCGTGACCGAGCTCGCGCCGCAGCGCCTCGCGAGCGGCATCGAGTTCACGGCGCTGGCGCCGCACGCCGCGCGGCCACGCATCTTTTCGAAGTGCGTCGATCATCGCACCGCGCACCCGCCGTTCGGCGAAGGTCTCGAACTTGATGCCTCGCGCTTCGTCGAAGCGGTGAGCGGCATCGATGAGGCCGAGGACCCCATCCTGGACCAGGTCGCCAATGTCGACCGAGTTCGGCATCGAAGCCGCCATGCGGCGAGCCAGTGCTTCGACAAACGGCAGGCCGGCTACGATTCGGCGGTCCTGAGCGGCGGTAGCGGTATGAACTCGCATCTCTGCTGGTCTCCTGGAATTTCGGAAGTTCATTTCCCTTCCGGTTGGTGACCACTATCGCAACCGCAGTACCAACGGCAGAGCCCGTGCGCCAAATCGATGCAGATTGCGCAGCCGTGACGCTGTATCCGTATGGTTCTGAATGGCTTACGGCTGATGTGCTGAAACGGATCCCGGCTGAGATTGCCGACGCTAATCTGTGAAGTTCGTCAAAACGGTGGCGTTTTGGGCTTCGTGCTCGTCAATTTTCTGACGAGACCAATGACGGAATTGCGATCGGGGAACGGTCCTGAAAGGGCAGTTACTGCGAGAGGTCGGAGGGGGGAACGAGGTACTGGCGGAGGTCTTTGACAGTAGCCATGGCCTCGAGCGCGCTTGCCACCACCTGGGAGGCTCGCGCGCGGCTCGGGGCGTCAGGCACTTTCGATTCCAGCAGTTCAGCGTGGGCGAGGATGATGCCTAGCTGGTTGTTCAGTCGATGGAACAGCAGTTGGAGTTCTGGTGTATCAGTCACGTCGCGGCTCGCCCGCACCTCGATCTGGGAGACGAAGCCGCGACTATGCCTGGTTCCGATGTTCCTGCTGCCACACCGTCTCGGCTGCCGGGCGGTCGGCGTGATTCGGGTCGCGCCACAGGGTATCGACGAAGATACGGACGGATCCGCCTGCAGTGCGCACGTATTCGATCTTCCCTGACGACAGCCAGTTGTAGATGGTGCGACGGCTGACGCCAACCAGTTCGCAGGCTTTCATGATCGAGATCGTCTTTCGTTCCACGGGTTCTGCCTCCAGTGAGGGTATCGGAGTCATGGTGGCGGTGCTGTAGAGGCTAGGCGCAATTTGGATAATTCCCAGGTTGTGTCAAGATTCTGTCGCTCGTTAAATGTCTGATTCGATGAAACATCTCCTGCTGGTCGAAGACGAGCCTGCGTTGCGATCGGTCGTCGCCGAGCAGCTCACCGACCGCGGCTACTCGGTCGATCAGGTGGACTCCGGAGAAGCCGCCCTCACGCGTCTCGCCGACTTCGCTTACGACGCCATCGTGACCGACCTGCGCATGGCAGGCGTCAGCGGTTCGGACGTGGTCGACGCGGCACTGGAGCGCTACCCGGATATCGTCGCAATCGTCATGACGGGATATGGGACGGTGAAAGATGCGGTCGATGCGATTAAGAGGGGCGCCGCAGACTTCGTCAGCAAGCCGTTCCAGATCGACGAACTGACGCACGCCCTTGAAGCCGCACTCGAGAAACGGCGGCTGAAGTCCGAGAACGCCTACCTGCGAGCACAACTCGACGCCCGGTACCGCATCGAGGGCATCGTCGGCAAGAGTCCGGCGATGAAACGCCTGTTCCAGCTGCTCGAGACCGTGGCTGCCACCAACAGCACGATTCTCATCACGGGTGAGACAGGGACCGGCAAGGAGGTCGTCGCCCGGGCGATTCACCACAGCAGCCAGCGTCATGCGCATCGATTCGTCGCGCTGAACTGCAGCGCGATTCCTGAAACGCTGCTCGAGGCCGAACTTTTCGGTCACGTGCGCGGCGCGTTTACCGGCGCAGTCGGGAACCGTCAGGGCCGCCTGGAGCAATCGCACAAAGGCACGCTCTTCCTGGACGAAGTTGGAACGATGAGCAGCGCACTACAGATGAAGCTGCTTCGGGTGCTCCAGGAGCGCGAGTTCGAGCGGATCGGCGACACGCACACCGTCAAAGTCGATGTCCGGGTGGTTGCCGCGACCAACAGCGACCTTACCCGCATGGTGAGTGAAGGATCGTTCCGCGAAGATCTCTACTACCGCCTGAACGTCATACCCGTGCAGCTTCCGCCCTTGCGCGAG
>Ga0310810_10006716_pt1 | contig 13027 bp, 12 predicted proteins | sample NCmetagenome_FD_207641 | JGI IMG/M metagenome (GOLD analysis project Ga0310810, IMG submission 207641) | Soil microbial communities from experimental microcosm in Duke University, North Carolina, United States - NC | ecosystem: Engineered > Artificial ecosystem > Soil microcosm > Unclassified ... | reverse complement strand
AATGGTGACCAGCTCGGCATCAAGTCGACGGTAGAGGCCCTGCGCCTCGCCGAGGAGCAGAACGTGGACCTGGTGGAGATCGCGCCGCTCGCGAACCCGCCGGTCTGCAAGCTGATGGACTACGGCAAGTTCCGCTATCGCGAGCAGAAGAAGGCGCACGAGGCGAAGCTCAAGCAGAAGCAGATCCAGGTCAAGGAGATCAAGTTCCGCCCCGGCACCGACGAGGGCGACTACAAGATCAAGCTCGGCAAGCTCAACCAGTTCCTCGAGGAAGGCGACAAGGCGAAGGTGACCTTGCGCTTCCGCGGCCGCGAGATGGCGCACCGCGAATTCGGCGAGCGCCTGCTCGAGCGGGTGAGGAAGGACCTGGATGCGATCGGCGTGGTCGAGCAGTTTCCTCGGCTCGAGGGACGCCAGATGGTGATGGTGCTGGCGCCGAAGAAGAAGGCGCTGCCCGAGAAACCGGCGCCCAAGGCGAAGTCGCCGCCGGCGCCGAAGAAGGTAGCAACGGCAAACAAGTGATCGCCGCGGCCTTTGAAGTGCTCCGCTGGAGCCGCCCGGCGTCATCTGAAAACTAGGAGAAGCAGATGCCCAAGATGAAGTCCAAGCGGGGCGCGGCCAAGCGCTTCCGCGTGCGCGGCAGCGGCAGCATCAAGCGCGCCGGCGCCTACAAGCGCCACATCCTGACCAAGAAGACCACCAAGCGGAAGCGCCAGATGCGCCGCCGCTCGGGCGTCGACGCCACCAACACGGCAGCGATCCGTTCCATGCTGCCGTACTCGTCGTAGGGAGCGCGCCATGCCGAGAGTCAAGCGTGGAGTGACGGCGCGCGCGCGCCACAAGAAGGTCCTCAAGCAGGCGAAGGGGTTCCGCGGCCGCCGCAAGAACGTCTACCGCGTCGCCAAGCAGGCGGTGATGAAGGCGGGGCAGTACGCCTACCGCGACCGCCGCCAGAAGAAGCGCCAGTTCCGCGCGCTGTGGATCGCGCGCATCAACGCGGCGGCGCGCGAGCTCGGCATGAGCTACAGCACCTTCATGGCCGGCCTCAAGCGCGCGAACATCGACATCGACCGCAAGGTGCTCGCCGACATCGCCGTGGCAGACAAGGCGGCTTTCGCCAAGATCGCCGGCCAGGTCAAAGCCACCCTGACGCACTAGCCGGTCGTTGCCAGACCTCGACAGCATCGTCTCGCGCGCGCTCGCCGCGTTCCGCGCGGCGGGCGATGCCGCTTCGCTCGAGAACGCCAAGGCGCGCTTCCTCGGCAAGGGCGGCGAGCTTTCCGCTTTCCGTCCTTCCGGGTCCCCTGAGGAACGCAAGCGAGCCGGCGCGGCGTTCAACGCCGCCAAGCAGGCGATCGAGGCGGCGCTCGAGGCGCGGCGCGGCGAGATCGCGCGCGCCGCGCTCGACTCGCGCCTCGCCGAGCAGGCGCTCGACGTCACCCTGCCCGGCCGCGGGCGCGGGCGCGGCGGCGTGCACCCGGTGATCCGCACCTGGCGCAGGATCGAGGAGATCTGGCGCTCGATCGGCTTCGAGGTCGCCGACGGCCCCGAGATCGAGACCGACTGGTTCAACTTCACGGCGCTGAACAATCCGGAGAACCATCCGGCGCGCTCGATGCAGGACACGTTCTACGTGGACCTGAAGGACGAGCATGGGCTGCCGCTGCTGCTGCGCACGCATACCAGCCCGATGCAGGTGCGCTACGCGCGCATGCACCAGCCGCCGATCAAGGTCATCGCGCCCGGACGGACGTACCGGGTCGATTCCGACGCCACGCACTCGCCGATGTTCCACCAGGTCGAGTGCCTGTGGATCGACGAGGACATCAGCTTCGCCGACCTGAAGGGCGTGTACACCGAGTTCCTGCGCCGCTTCTTCGAGGCGGCGGACCTCGAGGTGCGCTTCCGGCCCTCGTTCTTCCCGTTCACCGAGCCGTCGGCCGAGATCGACATGAAATTGAAGGGCCGCTGGCTCGAGATCTCGGGCTCGGGCCAGGTGCATCCGACGGTGGTGAAGAATTTCGGCCTCGACCCCGAGCGCTACATCGGCTTCGCTTTCGGCTCGGGGCTCGAGCGCCTGACCATGCTGCGCTACGGCATCGAGGACCTGCGCCTGTTCTTCGACGGCGACCTGCGCTTCCTGGGGCAGTTCAAGTGACTCATTTCCCGTGAACGTCCCCGAGTCCTGGCTGCGCAGCTTCTGCAATCCGCCGCTCGCCGGCGGCGAGCTCGCCGAGCGCCTCACCATGGCGGGCATCGAGGTGGAGGCGTACGCGCCGTACGGGCCGTCGTTCAGCGGTGTGGTGGTCGGCGCGATCCTTTCCGTGGCGAAGCACCCGAACGCCGACAAGCTCACCGTGTGCACGGTCGATGCCGGCGGCGAGAAGCTGAGCGTCGTGTGCGGCGCGCCGAACGTGCGCCAGGGCATGAAGGCGCCGCTCGCCCGAATTGGCGCACGCCTTCCCGGGATGGAAATCCGCAGAACATCGCTGAGAGGCGTGGAAAGCGAAGGCATGCTGTGCTCGGCGCGCGAGCTCGGCCTCTCGGAAGACCACTCGGGGCTGCTCGAGGTCGAAGGCGAGCCGGGCATGGACGTGCGCCGCGCGCTCGGGCTCGACGACCACGTGCTCACGCTCAAGCTCACGCCGAACCGCGCGGACTGCCTGTCGATCCTCGGCGTGGCGCGCGAGGTGGCGGCGCTGACCGGCGCGCCGCTCGAAATTCCCGGGATCGAGAAAATCGCCCCGAGATCGCAGGCGCGCCACGCGGTGCGGATTTCGGATGCGCAGGGCTGCGGCCGCTTCGCCGGCCGGGTGATCCGCAACGTGAACGCCGCCGCGCCGACGCCCTCGTGGATGAAGCAGCGCCTCGAGCGCGCCGGCAGCCGCAGCATCTCGGCGCTGGTCGACGTCACGAACTACGTGATGCTCGAGCTCGGCCGGCCGCTGCACGTGTACGACCTCGACAAGCTGAACGGCGCGATCGACGTGCGCTGGGGGCGCAAGGGCGAGAAGGTGCTGCTGCTGAACGGCCAGGAGGTCGAGGTCGATCCCTCGGTGCTGTGCATCACCGACGGCTCGGGCCCCATCGGGCTCGCCGGCATCATGGGCGGGGAAAGCACCAAGGCGGACGAGGCCACGAAAAACGTGTTCCTCGAGTCGGCGTTCTTCTATCCCGACGCGGTCGCCGGCCGGGCGCGCCGCTACAACTTCTCGAGCGACGCGGCGCACCGCTTCGAGCGCGGCGTCGACTTCGCCAACAACGTCGACGGCATCGAGCGCGCCACGCGGCTCATCCTCGACATCTGCGGCGGCGAGCCCGGCCCGACCGACGACCGGGTGGCGCGCCTGCCGGAGCGCAAGCCCGTGCGCATGCGCGTGGCGCGCGCCCGCAAGGTCATCGGCGTGGCGGTGCCGGAGGAGGAAATGGCCGCCGCCTTCCGGCGCCTCGGGTTTGCATTCGGAAAGGAATCCGGCTCGTTCATCGTCACGCCGCCTTCCTATCGCTTCGACATCGCCATCGAGGAGGACCTCATCGAGGAGGTGGCGCGCCTCTACGGCTTCGAGCGCATCGCCGCGCATCCGCCGCGCGTCGCGACGCACCTGCTCGCCGCCGCCGAGCGCCGCCGCTCGCTGCACGAGCTGCGCGAGCGGCTTGCCGCCGCCGACTACCAGGAAGTGATCACTTTCAGCTTCGTCGAGCCGCGCTGGGAAGAAGACTTCGCGGGCGAGGCGAATCCCATCCGGCTGCTCAACCCGATCGCGAGCCAGCAGTCGGTGATGCGCACGACGCTGATCGGCTCGCTCGTCGACATCGTGCGGCGCAACCACTTCCGCAAGGTGCCGCGCATCCGCGTCTTCGAGGCCGGGCGGGTGTTCCTGCGCGATCCGGCGGTCGCGGCGGGTCCGCTTACCGTCGCCGGCGTGCGCCAGCCGATGCGCGTGGCCGGCGCGGCCTACGGACCGGCGCTGGCCGAGCAATGGGACGCCGCGGAGCGGCCGGTCGACTTCTTCGACGTGAAAGGCGACCTCGAGGCGCTTTGCGCGCCGCTCCTGCCGCGCTTCGAGCCGGCGGCGCATCCGGCGCTGCATCCCGGACGCTCGGCGCGCGTGCTGCTGCAGGGCCGGCCGGCCGGCTGGCTGGGCGAGCTGCATCCGAAGTGGCTCGGCGCCTACGAGTTGCCGCAGCCGCCGGTCGTCTTCGAGCTCGACTCGGCCGCGCTTCTCGAGGCGCCGCTGCCGCATCCCGGGGTGCCTTCGCGCTTCCCGCCCGTCGTTCGCGACATCGCGCTCGTTTTCGACGAAAACACCCCGGTTCAGGCCGTTTTCGATGCCATCGAGGCCGAAAAACCCGCGATCCTGCGTTCTGTCAGGCTTTTCAGCGTATACCGTGGCGCGGGCCTCCCTGCGGGCAGAAAAAGCCTTGCGTTTCGGGTAGTTATGCAAGATACTGAAAGGACCCTAACGGATGCGGAGGCAGACGCTGCCCGCGACACGCTGGTCAGCCTGCTGGGCCGAAAATTCTCCGCAAGTCTCCGTAAATAAAAGGGAAGGGAGCCGGGATGACGTTGACCAAGGCGGAACTCGCCGATTTGCTGTTCGAGAAGGTCGGGCTGAACAAGCGCGAGGCCAAGGACATGGTCGAGGCCTTCTTCGAGGAGATCCGCGGCGCCCTGGAGCGGGGCGAGAGCGTCAAGCTCTCCGGCTTCGGCAATTTCCAGCTGCGCGACAAGCCGCAGCGCCCCGGCCGCAATCCCAAGACCGGAGAGGAAATTCCGATCAGCGCCCGGCGCGTCGTCACCTTCCATGCCAGCCAGAAGCTGAAGGCCATGGTCGAGAAAGCACGGCATGGAGCCAAGCCGCAGGAAAGCTGAGCTTCCGCCGATCCCCGCCAAGCGCTACTTCACCATCGGTGAGGTGAGCGACCTGTGCGGGGTGAAGCCGCACGTGCTTCGCTACTGGGAGCAGGAGTTCACGCAGCTCAAGCCGGTGAAGCGGCGCGGCAACCGGCGCTATTACCAGCACCACGAGGTGCTGCTGATCCGCCGCATCCGCGAGCTGCTCTACGAAGAAGGCTTCACCATCAGCGGCGCGCGCAACCGGCTCGACAGCATGCGCGTCAGCGACAACGGCCGTCTCGAGAACGGCCACGCCGAGGAGCCCGCCGTCGAGTCGGCCGCGCCTTCGCGCAACGGCGTCGACGTCGCGGCGATCAAGCGCGAGCTGCGCGCCGTGCTCGACCAGCTACAGGGGTAGAATTGCGCCCTTCGGGGCGTAGCGCAGCCTGGTAGCGTACCTGCATGGGGTGCAGGTGGTCGCGAGTTCAAATCTCGCCGCCCCGACCATCTTTCAAGTCCAAAACCGAGCGTTAGCGCGCGGCCTTCGCGTCTCCCAGGAGCGTCGTGAGCTCCGCAGGGTCCAACGGCTTCACGTGGTACGCATCGCAGCCAGCCTGCTGCCCTAGCTCCCTCATGTTGGCCGAGTCGTATGCCGTGAGAATGATGATTTTGGCGTGCATCAACTCGGGATCCCGGCGCAGTTGCCGGCAGACGGAGAATCCGTCCTCGCCGGGCAGACCAACATCGAGCAATACGACATCAGGCTTGAAGCGGCGCGCCACTTCGAGTGCGACGAAGCCGTTTAGCGCGTACTCGACCGTATGCCCAAGCTCCCGAAGAAGGAAGCAGGTCGTGTGCACGGCGTCCAGGTTGTCTTCCACAACCAAGACGCGATAGACGCGGGTTTGCGGCGCGCTCGGTATGCGTTCCATGGCTCAGAGGCTTTCGGTACGCCGCGAAACTTAACATTGAATATCCCGCAGCGCGTCGTTCGTTCGGTCATTGCGACTGACCGTTCTTTTGTCGTTGCCATTCGGACAGCATGTAGGGAAATCCCCGACTAGCCCTAGCCACGGTTCGGAAACGAGCTGTCGCGCTGCACCGAGCAGACCTGCACGCGGTATTCGAGATAGAAGCTCGCGCGCCCCTTCTTCTTCGCGTCGACATGCTCGGGGTGCACGCTCCAGGCGCGCAGCGCCGCTTCGGACTCGAACTCGACGATCGTGACCCGCTCGCCGTCCTCTGCGACGAAGCCCTTGTGCGAGAGGTAGCCCGGCATCGCGCGCGCCAAAGCGCTCATGCGCGCCGCCCAGCGCGCGTATTCTTCCTGGGCTTCGGGCTTTACGCGCGAGCGGAATACGGTGATGACCATCGGTCTCCCTTTCCTGGCAGTCGAAGATTCAGTCCCATGAGAAGCGGTAGAAGAGGCCGCCGCCGCTCGAGGTGCCGGTCTCGGCGCGCAGCGACCAGCGGCGCGAGAGCGAGTAGTCGAGCTTCACCAGGTTCGACACGATGGTGCCGATGCCCTGCTCGTAGCTGACGTACAGCCGGTCGGAGAGGCGCTTGCCGAACGCGACGACCCGGTCCTCGGCCTCGCCGCTGCCGCGGAAGGTGATCTCGTCCAGGCCGAAGGTGCGGGCGAGGCGCCGGTCGAGGGGCATCGAGGTCGTGTCGCCGCGCGTCAGCAGCGCGCCGGCCGCGGCCTGCAGCAGCCCGAGGTCGGCCTTGGTCGCGTCGGTCGGCGCGCGGCCGAGCACCAGCCAGGAGAGCTTCTCGTTCTCGGCGACCGGCGGCTGCGAGACGAGCTGCACGCGCGGCGCGCGCACGGTGCCCGAGAGCTGCACCCCGGCCTCCACCGCCTGGTTGCGCCGCCAGGCGGTGATCTGCAGCGCCGGGTTGTCGATCGGGCCGTCGAAGATCAGCACGCCGGGGTCGACGACGAGGCGCTGGCCGTACGCGAAGTAGGTCGCGTTCACGGTGTTCAGCTGCCCGTAGGCGAGCAGCTCGCCCTGCTTCCCGGTCTTCAGGTTGATGCGCCCGGCCAGCTTGCCGTCGAGGCCGCGCATCTGCACGGTGAGGTCGTCGCCGAGATCGAGGTCGACGTTGAGCGCCACCGGCAGCGGCGCCCTCGCGCCGGCGGCGCGCCGCTTCTCGCCTTCGACCACGACGTCGTCGGCGAGCTTCGGCAGCCGGTCGGGCGCGTACTCGAGGCTACCGCGGTCGGCGCGCAGGGCGCCGGACAGCGCGAGCTTCCTGCCGTCGAAGCTCGCTTCGCCGTCGCCGGAGGCGATGAGCCGCAGGGTCGGGCGGTCGAGCACGGTGAAGCGGCGCGCATGCCAGGCGAGCTTCGCTTCGCCGTCGGCCAAGCGCAGCGGCAGGCTGCCCTCCGCGGTGAAGGTCCCCTGGCCGCCGCGCAGCGAGAGCTTGTCGACGCGCACCCGGTCGTTCTCCACGCGCGCCTGCAGCTCGCCGTCGCGCAGGTAGACGCCGTAGGGCGGCAGCTCGAGGGCGAGCGCCGTGCCGTGCAGCGTGGCCGCGAGCTGCGGCGCGCCGAGCGTGCCGCTCACGTCGAGGTCGGCGGACAGCTTGCCGTCGACGCGCCCCTCGGCGAGGTACGGCCCCGCCAGCCCGCGCAGGCTGGCGAAGTCGACGTTGCCCTGCAGGACGATCGGCGAGGCGCGGCCGAGGCCGAGCCCGCCGGCGCCGGGCGCGCGGGAAATCTGGCCGCCGAGCGCCGCCGTGAAGGCCTGCGAGGCGAGCTCCATCTTCGCGGCGATGCCGCCGGCGGCGAAGCGCGCGTCGAGCGAGATCGCCTCGAGGCCGAGGTCGAACGCGCGCTCGCCGAGCACCGTGACATCGCCCCGCGAGCGGCGCACGCGCAGCGTGCCGTCGAGCGCGGGGGTCGCGCTGATCGCCCACTGGCCGTCGAGCAGCAGCGTCGAGCGCACGCGCTCGCCGAGGCCCGCCGCCTCGAACAGCCAGGCCGCCGGGAGGGCGCTGAACTCGCCGCTCGAGGTGACGCGGTTGCGCGTGCGCACCAGCTCGCGCACCAGCAGCCGTCCCTGCTCGAGCCGCGCTTCCAGCCGCCCGAGCTCGACGCGCTCGCGCGAGACGGCGAGCGGCGCCGGCGCGACCGTATCGAGCGCGACCGCGCCGGAGCTCGAGAGCGAGACCAGCTCGCCGCGCCACGCGTCGCCGGTCCAGCCGCCGCGCAGCTCCGCGGCGAGGTCGGAGTCGTAGGCATGCGCGGTGACGGACAGGCCATGGCGCGCCGGCGTGCCGCCGAAGCGGGCGGACGCCCGCTCGGCCCGCACGCCGCCGGGCAGCTCGAGCGCCTCGGCCTGCGCGGCGAGCGTCGCCTCGGGCGCCGACCATGCGCCGCGCAGCGTGCCCTGGACCGTGAGCCGGCCGGCGATGTCGGAGGCGAGCTCGGAGAGCTCCCGCGCCTCGAGCCGGAGGTCGAGCTGGTCGCCGCGCCGGCCGAAGCTGCCGCGCGCCACGACGTTCGTCTCGCCGAGGCTCGCCTGCGCCTCCGCGCTGCTGACGCGCTGGCGCGCGAAGCGCGCGCGGCCGCGCGTGGCGAAGGCGAGGTCGTAGAGCGTGCTGTCGCCGATCGCCCAGCGCGCGTCGGCATAAGGGGCGTCGCCGAGCTGGCCGGCGAGCTCGAGGGTGCCGTGGATGTCGCCTTCCGGGTAGTCGCCGAACGCCGCCGGGTCGAAGCCGGCGAGCTCGAGGTGGCCTTCGAAGCGCGCGGGCTCGCCGAGCGTCACCACGCCGGAGCCGGTCGCCTCGCCGCCGCCCGCCTCGGCGTGCAGCGCGCCGATCTCGATGCGCTCGCCGTGGCGCAGCGCTTCGAGCGAGAGCGTGATCCCTTCCTCGGTCAGCGAGGCGCGCAGCGCCTGCTCGTCGCGCGTGACGGCGACCCGCAGCCAGCCGTCGAGCGCCGTGCGGCGCAGGCTCGAGCGCAGCGCGCGCAAGTCGACCGCTTTCGCCTCGAGGACGGCCGAGCCGCGTCCCGGCGCGAGCTCGCCGCCGCCCTGCAGCACGCCGCCGCCGGCGAGCGTCAGGACCGTGCGGTCGAAGCTGGCGCTTTCGAAGCCGGCGCTGGCGAAGTCGGAGCGCAGCGAAACGACCGGCAGGCGCCCCGCGTCCATGGTCCCGGGCGCGTCGTTGACGAGAAAGAGCGTGCCCCGCAGTCCGCCGGCAGCGCCGCGCGCCTTGAGCGTCGCCTGGAGGGCCGTGGCGGGCAGCGACGCCTGGAAGCGCGCGAGGTCGACGCCGCTCGCCTGCAGCTCGAGCGATTCGACGCGCTGCGGCGCGAACGGCGCGAGCTGCGCGCCCAGCTCGGCGCGCGCCGTTCCGAGCGCCAGCGCAAGCCGCGCCTGCAGGTGCTCGAGCGTGCCGCCGAGCACGAGGCGTCCGCTCGCCGGGAAGCGCTCGTGCACCAGCGCGAAGTCGGCCGTGCCGCTCAGCTCCCCGAGGCGGCCGAAGGCGAAGCGCGCCACGCGCACCTCGCGCAGCGCGAGCCGGGTGTCGCCGCGCGCGAGCTCCAGGCGGGCGGCGCTCGCATCGGCGATGCGCACGCCGAAGGGCAGGCGCGGCGGCTGCGGCGGGCGGCGCTCGTCCGGCGAGAGCTCGAGCGCCAGGCGCTCCATCGAGAGCCGCGCGAGCGACAGGTCGGCGGAAAGCAGCGCCGGCAGGCTGAGCCGGGCGCCGAAGCGCTCGGCAACGAGCTTCAGGCCGTCGCCGTCGAAGGCGATCCGGTCGGCGAACATGCCGCTCGCCAGCGTGCCGCGCGGGCGCTCGATGCGCAGACGGCCGGCGCTCGCCGATTCGGCCTGCCGCGCCGCCCAGGCGAGGCCGGCCTCGGTGGCGACGAGCCACAGCACCGCCCCGGCGAGCGCGGCGAGGGCGGCGAGCAGCGCGCCGACGGCGAGGCGCTTCTTCAGAAAGCGTACCCCACCGAAAAGTGCAGGCGCAGCTCCTGCGTGCGCTCGCCATAGGCGATGTCGGCGCGCACCGGGCCGATCGGCGTGCGGAAGCGGCCGCCCACGCCGTAGCCCTGCGCGAGGTCGGGGCGCACGCCGCTGTCCCACGCGTCGCCGGCGTCGGCGAAGGCCGCGAGGCCCCAGCTGTCGGTGATCCAGAAGATGTACTCGGCGCTGCCGACCAGCAGGCGCCGGCCGCCGACGATGGCGCCGTCCTGCGACACGCCGAGGCTCTCGAACGCGTAGCCGCGCACCGTCTGGTCGCCGCCGGTGCGGAACAGGAAAGTGCTCGGGATGCCTTCGCGCGCGTTCGACAGCACCGCGCCGGCCTGGCCGCGCAGCACCAGGTCGGCCGAGCGGCCCACCGGGAAGAACAGCGTGCCGCTCGCCACGCCGCGCAGGAACTGGCGCGTCGAGAGCGCGTCGGGCGCGCCGCCGAACTCCAGGCCGAGCACATAGCCGCGCCGCGGCGAGACCAGCGCGTCGGTGCGGCGCAGCTGCGCGCGCGCGCCGAGGTAGATCGCGTAGCGGCTGTCGGCCACCTCCTGGCCGATGCGCTGCTCCTCGTGGTGCGCCGAGACGATCAGCGCGGCCGGCGTGGGTCCGGCGCCGAAGTTGTGCGAGACGCCGGTCGAGAGCTGGCGCGTCAGCTCGCCCTGGATGTCCTGCTCCTTCGCCTGCGCGAAATAGTTCTCCCAGACCGCGCCGGGGCGCGGCGGCGAGTCGAAGTCGAAGCGCAGGTCGCGGATCTTGCGGTCCAGGCGCAGGGCGGTGCGGTAGCGCCAGGCGGTGTCGAAGATGTCCATGTTGCCGTAGCGCGCCTCGACGCGCGGCCCGACGTCGGTGTTGTAGGACAGGCCGCCTTCGATGCGCTGCGAGGCTGCCTCGAGCACCGACACGTGCAGCGGCGCCGCCGCGGCGAGCGCCGCGTCCGGCTCGACCTCGGCCTGCACGCTCGCGTAGTAGCCCGACTCGAGCAGGCGCTGCTGGTAGAGGATCAGCTTGTCGCGGTCGTAGGCGTCGCCCGCCTTGAGCGGCGCCAGGTTCGCCGCCAGGGCGCCGGGATAGCGGCGGCTGCCGGTGACGTCGATCGCCCCGAAGCGGAACGGCGGGCCGCTCGCGATCTCGAGCGCCAGCTTGACCCGAGCCTCCTTCGGGTCGACGCGCGCCTCGCTCGCCGCGACGCGCGCGCCGGCGTAGCGCCAGCTCGCCACCTCGCGCACCGCGTCGCGCTTCGCCGCTTCCCAGTCCTCCTGGCGGAACGCCTGGCCGCGCCGCAGGCCCCAGTTCTGGCGCACGCGCTCGAGCACCGGGCGCGCCTCGCCGTCGTCGGCGATCGGCCCGCTGAAGCGGATGTCGATCGCGTCGATGCGCGCGCGCTCGCCGGGCTCGACCTGCAGCCGCACCAGCCACGGCTCGACGCTCGCGTCGATGCTCGAGGTGACGCGCGCGGAGAAGTAGCCTTCAGTGGCCGCGGCTTCCTTCGCCTCGCGCACCGAGTCGTCGACCAGCCGGCGAAGCCGCTCGGCGTTCAGGTCCGGGTCGTCGCGCCAGCGCATCACCGACAGGCCGCGCGCGAGCAGCGCCTTCAGCGCGGCGGGCGCGTCGATCTCGACCGTGTACTCGAGCGTCGCCGCGCCGGCGCTCGCCGCGAGGCAGGACAGGACGAGGGCGAGCCAGGCGCGCACGCTCGTTAGACTAGAATCGATTTCATGAAAATCCTCGTCTCCAACGACGACGGTTACTTCGCGCCCGGCATTTCGCGGCTCGCCGAGGCGCTGGCGCGGCGCGCCGAGGTGACGGTGGTGGCGCCCGAGCGCGACCGCTCGGGGGCCTCCAACTCGCTCACCCTCGACCGCCCGCTGGTCGTGCGGCGCGCGGCGAACGGCTACTACTCCGTTAACGGCACACCCACCGATTGCGTGCACATCGCGGTGACGGGGCTGCTCGACTTCACGCCGGACATCATCGTATCGGGCGTGAACCTCGGCGCAAACATGGGCGACGACACGATCTATTCCGGCACGGTGGCGGCCGCCGTCGAAGGCTACCTGCTCGGCATCCCGTCGCTCGCGGTGTCGCTCACCAGCAAGGCCGGCGGGCATTTCGAAGGCGCCATCGGCGTCGCGCTCGAGCTGGTCGAGCGGCTGGCGCGCCGGCCGTTCGGCGAGCCGGTGCTGCTCAACGTCAACGTGCCCGACGTGCCGCCCGGCGAGCTGCGCGGCATGGAGGTGACGCGCCTGGGGAGGCGCCACAAGGCCGAGCCGGTCAGCCGGCTCGTCACGCCGCGCGGCGAGACCGCCTACTGGATCGGCCCGGCCGGGGGCGCCGCCGACGCCGGGCCGGGCACCGACTTCCACGCCGTGGAGGAGGGCCGCGTCTCGATCACGCCGCTGCGCCTCGACCTTACCCATACCGGGCAACTGGGCCGGGCAAGGGAGTGGCTTGCGAACTGAAAGAACTCCGGCAGGGATCGGCATGACCTCGCAGCGCACGCGCGACCGCATGGTCGAGCGGCTACGGGCGCGCGGCATCGCCGACGAGCGGGTGCTCGGCGCCATGGCGCAGGTGCCGCGCCACCTGTTCGTCGAGGAGGCGCTCGCCAGCCGCGCCTACGAGGACACCGCGCTGCCGATCGGCTTCGCCCAGACCATCTCGCAGCCTTACGTGGTGGCGCGCATGATCGAGCATGTGCTCGGGCCGCCTGCGAGCTCTGCCAAGGCGCCGGGCAGGGCACTCGAGGTCGGCACCGGCTGCGGCTACCAGGCGGCGGTGCTGGCGCGCGTCTTCGCCCAGGTGTACTCGATCGAGCGCATTCGCGCGCTGCTCGAGCGGGCGCGCCGCAACCTGCTCGGCCTGCGCCTGGGCAACCTTCGGCTCGCGCACGGCGATGGCTACGCCGGCCTTCCGGGCGCCGCGCCCTTCGACGCGATCGTCGTCGCGGCGGCGGCGCCGAGCGTGCCGCAGGCGCTCGTCCAGCAGCTCGCCCCGGGTGGCAAAATGATATTGCCGCTGCGCGCCGGGCGCGGGCAGCGGCTGGTCGTCGTCGAGCGCAGCGCGCGCGGCTTCCGCGAGGCCGAGCTCGATCCGGTGCGCTTCGTGCCCATGGAGGCGGGAAAAGCGTGAGAAGCGCCGTCGCCCTGATCGTCGTCGTCTTCGCGGCCGCGTGCGTCTCGAGCGGCCGCGGGCCCGGCGGGGCGGG
>Ga0310810_10006715_pt1 | contig 13027 bp, 10 predicted proteins | sample NCmetagenome_FD_207641 | JGI IMG/M metagenome (GOLD analysis project Ga0310810, IMG submission 207641) | Soil microbial communities from experimental microcosm in Duke University, North Carolina, United States - NC | ecosystem: Engineered > Artificial ecosystem > Soil microcosm > Unclassified ... | reverse complement strand
GCCGGATTGGCGGCGCCTGAAATCGCATCCTGCGGCAATGCGATGCCGACGCCCCCCATGCCTTTGGACTTGAGGCCGTAGCCGATCTGGAAGTAACCCGCGGTCGCGAGCGCCATCGACGGCCAGACGAGCGCCACGAGCGCGGTTGCGCAGAGCCCTGCTCGAGCTTGGTCCATCCTCCCCCGGCCTCCTCGGTCGCAAACGCCGCCGGGTGCCCGCTATTCCCTTCGCGGCGCTATTTCGAGGGCGTCGCCAGTGCCTCCGCGATCGGCGGCGCAGGGAAGTGAAAGCGCACCGGGCCGTCGGGCAGCGCCTTGAGGAACTGCTCGAGATACGGATCCTTGGAAGCGAGCAGCTCCTCGGGCGTGCCCTCGCCGCGCAGCTTCCCGTCGGCGATGACGTAGAGGTAATCGACGAGCTTGAGCGACTCCGAAACGTCGTAGGTGACGATGATCGAGGTGAGGCCGAGCGCGTCGTTGAGCTTGCGGATCAGCGTCGCCACGACGTTCAGCGAGATGGGATCGAGGCCCGCGAAGGGCTCGTCGTACATGACGAGCAGCGGGTCGGTGGCGATCGCGCGGGCGAGCGCGACTCGCCGCGTCATGCCGCCCGAAAGGTCGGCCGGCATCATGTCGCGCGCCCCGCGCAGGCCCACCGCGTCGAGCTTCATGAGAACCAGCGTTCGCACGAGCTCCTCGGGCAGGCCCGGATGGTGCTCGCGGATCGGGAAGGCGATGTTCTCGTACACCGAGAGGTCGGTGAAGAGACCGCTCGACTGGAACATCATGCCCATCTTGCAGCGCAGCTCGTAGAGCTCGCGCGTGCCCAGCTTGTGCACGACCTTTCCGTCCACGCTGACCGAACCGCGGCCGGGCGCGAGCTGCCCGCCGATCAGCTTGAGCAGGGTCGACTTGCCGCTGCCCGAGCCGCCGAGGATCGCCACCACCCTGCCGCGGTGGATTCGCAGCGAAAGCCCCTTCAGGAGCTCGAGCTCCCCGTAGGAGAAATGCAGGTCGGAGACTTCGACGAGGGCGCGCGTGTCGTCGGTCATGGCGCAGCCGAGTCTATCAGCCGCCCAGGGCCTTGTAGAGGTCGGCGACCGCGGCTCGCTGGGCGCGCAGCGCCTCGTGGCGCGCGACTTCCGCGGCGAGCAGGTTGCGCTCGGCGTCGATCACGTCGAGCTGGCTCGCCATGCCGTTCTCGTAGCGCAGGCGCGCGAGCTTGAGCGCGGAGCGCAGCGACACGGCGCGCTGGTCCTCGGCCTCGAAGCTCTCCCGCGCGCGCGTCTGCGCGGAGAGCGCGCTGCGCACCTCGCGAAACGCATTCTGGATCGTGCCCTGGTAGCGCGCGAGCAGCTGGCGCTCCCTCGCGCGCGCCGCCTCGGTCTGCGCCTGCAGCCGGCCGGCGGAGAAGATCGGCTGCGCGATCGCCGCGGCGAGGCTCCAGATGCCGGCGGGACCCGAGAAAAGGTCGCGCATCGCCGCCGCCTCGGTGCCCAGGAACCCGGTGAGCGAGATCGACGGAAAGAGCGCCGTGCGCGCCACCGCGACGCGCGCGTTCGCGGCGATCAGCCGCTGCTCGGCTTCGAGCAGGTCCGGACGGCGCAGCAGCAGCTCGGAGGGAAGACCCGAGGGCACCACGGCGGGGAGGACCTTCGGCTCATCCGTGGAATTGCGCGCGACTGAATTCTCGAGAATCGCCTTCGGACTCCGGCCGAGCAGCACGGCAAGCGCCGCATCCTGCGCCTCGCGGTCGCGCTCGAGCGGCGGCAGCTGCGCGCGCACCGCGGCCGCCTCGGCCTCGAGCTGCCGGTATTCGAACTCCGAGATGAGGCCGTGCTCGAAGCGCTTTTTCTGCAGCCCGAGCGCCTCTTCGCGGAGCTTGAGCGTGCGGCGCGTCGCCTCGACCTGATTATCCAGCGAGCGCAGCCCGAACCAGGCCTTGACGACGTCCGCGGCGAGCGCGATCCGCACCGTCTCGCGCGCGGCCTCGGTTCCGAGCAGGTCGGCCCGAGCCGCCTGCGCGGTCGTCGAGAGGCGCCCCCACAGGTCGATCTCGTAGGAGACGTTGAGGGCGATGCGCGTGTCGTTCAGCTCGCGCGGAATTCCCGGCGGCAAAAGCCCGGTCGCCCCGGAGGAGAGCGAGCGCCGGCGCACGCCGGTCAGGTCGACGGTCGGATAGAGCGCTGCCTCGGCATCCTTGACGAGCGCGCGCGCTTCGTCCACGCGCGCGACCGCCACGGCGAGGTCGGTGTTGCTCTTCAAAGCCTCCTCGACGAGTGCGTCGAGCGCGGGATCGCCGTAGAGGGTCCACCAGCGGCCGTCCAGCACCGCCGGCGGCGCCGATTGCTTCCACGCCTGCGGCAGCTCGATCGCGGGGCGCTGATAGTCGGGCTTGGCGAGGCAGCCGGCGAGCCCGGCCGCGAGCGTCGTCAGTACGAAATGCCGGAGAAAGCGCCGGGCGTCAGGCATTGCCTTCGCCTTCCGAGGCGCGATGCGCCTCCTCCACTTCGGCGCGGATTTCGTCGGTCGAGCGCTTCTCGCGCAGGTGCCGGTCGGTGATCAGCTTGAAGAACATCGGCACGAAGAAGATGGCGAGGAAGGTGGCGGCGATCATGCCGCCCATCACGCCCGTGCCCGCCGAGTGGCGCGCGCCGGCGCCGGCGCCGGTGGAGATGGCGAGCGGCAGCACGCCGAAGATGAAGGCGAGCGAGGTCATGAGGATGGGCCGAAAGCGCAATCGCGCGGCCTCCAGCGCCGCGGCCGAGGCCGACAGGCCCTGGCGCTCCTTCAGCTCGGCGAACTGCACGATCAGGATCGCGTTCTTCGCGGCGAGGCCGAGAAGCGTCACAAGGCCGATCTGGAAGTAGACATCGTTCGCGAAGCCGCGCAGCCACACCGCGGCGAGCGCGCCGAAGGTGCCGAAGGGCAGCGCGAGCAGCACCGAGAGCGGCAGCGACCAGCGGTCGTACTGCGCGGCGAGGATGAGGAACACCATCACCACCGCAAGCCCGAGCGCGAGGAGCGAGGTACCGCCCGACTTCTTTTCCTGGTAGGAGGCGCCGCCCCAGTCGAAGCTGAAATCGGCCGGCAGCACCTCTTTTGCGATGCGCTCGACCTCCGAGATCGCCTGCCCCGAGGACATGCCGGGCGCGCCCGCGCCGAGGATCTTCACCGCCGGCAGGTTGTTGAAGCGCGTCATCGAGTCCGGGCCCGCGTCGAAGCGCACGCGGGCGAGCGAGGCGAGCGGGATCATGGCGCCCTTGTCGCTGCGCACGTAGATGTCGCCGATCGCCTCGGGCGAGCGCCGGTAGGCCGAGTCGGCCGACATGAGCACCTGCCAGGTGCGGCCGAACTTGTTGAAGTCGTTCACGTAGTAGGTGCCGAGCGTCGAGGCGAGCGCGCCGTAGAGGTCGCCGAGCGGCACGCCGAGCGCGCGCGCCTTCTCCCGGTCGACATCCACGTAGAGCTGCGGGACGCCCGCGCGCCAGAGCGTCTGCACGTACTGGAAGCCGCCGCTCGAATTCGCCTTCTGCAGGAACTGGCCCATGACCTCGGCGAGGCGCTTGGCGCCGCCCTCGCCGCGGTTCTGCAGATAGAACTCGAAGCCGCCCGCCTGCCCCAGGCCGAAGATCGGCGGCGGCCCGAAGGCGAGCACGAGCGCCTCCTTGATGCCTGCGGTCTTGCCGAAGAGCTCGCCCACGAGCTGCTTGGTATCCACCTTGCGCTCGTCCCAGGGCTTCTGCGTGACGAAGATGGTCGCCGCGTTGTTGCGGAAGTAGCCGCCCAGGAAGTCGAACCCGGTGAAGGCGACCGCGTCCTCGTTGGCCGGATTGGACTTGATCGCCTCGATCACCTGCGCGACCACCTTGTCGGTGCGCTCGAGCGTCGCCCCGTCGGGCAGGATCACGGCCGCGATGTAAAAGCCCTGGTCCTCGTCCGGGACAAGGCTCCCCGGCGTGATGCGCCACAGGCCGACGGTGATCGCCACCATGCCGGCAAAGAGCAGCACGCCGACGATCGCGCGCCGGATCATCCAGCCGACCCCGTCCGTATAGTGTTTCGTGATTTTCAGGAAGGACGAATTGAAAAACGTGAAAAATCGTCCCGGCGCCTTGTGCTCGCGCTTGAGGATCAGGACGCAGAGCGAGGGCGTGAGCGTGAGCGCGACCAGGCCCGAGATCACCACCGCGACCGAGATCGTCACCGCGAACTGCCGGTAGAGCTCGCCTGCGAGGCCGCCCAGGAACGCGATCGGGATGAACACGGCGCACAGCACGAGCACGATGGCGATGACGGGCCCGGTCACCTCGCCCATCGCCTTCAGCGCCGCCTCGCGCGCCGGCAGGTGCTCCTCGTGCATGATGCGCTCGACGTTCTCGAGCACGACGATCGCGTCGTCCACGACGATGCCGATCGCGAGCACCATGCCGAAGAGCGTGAGCGTGTTGATCGAGTAGCCGAGCAGGTAGAGGCCGGCGAAGGTGCCGATCAGCGACACCGGCACCGCGGCGACCGGGATCAGCGTCGCGCGCCAGTTCTGCAGGAAGAGGAACACCACCAGCACCACGAGCACCATCGCCTCGAAGAGCGTGAGCGCGACCTCCTTGATCGAGACCTTGACGAAGCGCGTGGTGTCGTAGGGCACATGGTAGTCCAGGCCCTGCGGGAAGCGCGCCTTGATCCGGTCGACCGTCTGCACCACATTCTCGGCGACTTCCAGCGCATTGGCGCCCGGCAGCAGGAAGATGCCGACCAGCGTCGCCTCGCGGCCGTTGATGCGGCCGACGAACTCGTAGTCCTTGGAGCCGAGCTCGACTCTCGCCACGTCCTTCACCTTCAGGGTCGAGCCGTCGGGATTCGCGCGCAGGATGACTTCCTCGAACTCCTTCGGATCGGAGAGCCGGCCCTTGGTCGTGATGGTGTAGACGAGCTCCTGCGATCTTCCGATCGGCGACTGGCCGATCTTGCCGGCGGCGAACTGCGCGTTCTGCTCGGTGAGCGCGCGGATCACGTCGTTCGGCGTGAGGTGGAGCTGGGTCAGCCGGTCGGGCTTCACCCAGATGCGCATCGCGTAGTCCTTGGCGCCGAAGATCTGGACGTTGGTCGTGCCGGGCACGCGCTTGAGCTCGTCGAGCACGTTCAAGGTCACGTAGTTGCTGATGTAGAGGTTGTCGTAGCGCCCGTCGGGCGAATAAAAGGCGAGCACCTGCAGGAAGGCGGACGAGCCCTTCTGCACCGTGACGCCCTGGCGGCGCACCTCTTCCGGCAGGCGCGGCTCGGCCTGCTTGACGCGGTTGTTGACGTTCAGCGCCGCCTGGTCGGCGTCCGCCCCGATGTCGAAGGTGACCTGGATCTGCAGCACGCCGTTGGAGCCCGAGGTCGAGCTCATGTAGATCATCTTCTCGACGCCGGTGATCTGCGCCTCAAGCGGCGCGGCCACCGTCTGCTCGAGCACCTCGGCCGAGGCTCCCGGATACACCGCCTGCACCGTGACCACCGGCGGCGCGATCTCCGGATACTGCGCGATCGGCAGGATGCGCATCGCGGCGAGGCCGGCGATGACGATGAAGATCGAGAGGACGGCCGCGAAAATCGGCCGGTCGATGAAGAACTTCGAGATCATTTTTTCTTTTCTTGCTCTTTTTTGGGCTCTTGTTCTTTTTTATTTTCCGGCTGTCCCACCTGGACCGGCGCGCCCGGCGCGAGCTTCATCACGCCATCGACGATCACCTGCTCGCCGGCCTTGAGCCCGGAGGTGACGATCCAGTCCTCGCCCGTCCACTCCGCGACCTGCACCGGCCGCGCCTCGGCCTTGCCCTGCGCCAGCACGTAGACGAACTTGCCCTGCGGGCCCTCGAGCACCGCGCGCTGCGGCACGGTGATCGCGTTCGGACGCGTCGCGCCCTTCAAGGTCACGCGCACGAACTGGCCGGGGCGCAGCGCGCCCTTCGGATTGGGGAGCTCGGCGCGCGTCTCGCTCGTGCCGGTCGCGTTCGAGATGCGCACGTCGGAGAAGTTGAGCTTGCCCGCCTGCGGATAAACGGTGCCGTCGGCGAGCTTCACCGCCACGTCGAAGCTGCCGCCCTTCGGCAGCTCGAGCCGCCCGGCCGCGACCTCGTTGTTGATGCGCAGCTGCTCGTTATCGGGCACGCCGAAGCTCACCCAGATCGGATCGATTTGCGTCACCGTGGTGAGGAGCACGTCCGGCCCGGAGACGAGGCTGCCGTCGGAGCGCTGTGCGCGCCCGGCGATGCCGGAGACCGGCGACTCGACCTTGGTATAGAGCAGGTTCAGGCGCGCCTCGGTGAGCCGCGCCCGCGCCGCCTTGAGATCGGCGTCCGCGATCGCCTCGGCCGAGGTCGAGTCGTCGTATTCCTTCTGGCTCACCGCCTTTTCGGCGAAGAGCGGCTTAAGCCGCGCGGCGTTCTTCCGCGCCTGCGCGAGTCGCGCCTCCGCGCCGGAGACGTCGGCCTCGGCGCGCACCGCCGCCGCGATGAAAGGCGCCGGATCGATCGTGAAGAGCGACTGGCCCTTCTTGACCGGACCGCCTTCCTTGAAGTTGCGCTCCTGCAGGATGCCCGTGACGCGCGCGCGCACTTCGACCTCGCGCGAGCCCAGCGTCTGGCCGGTGTACTCGTAGGTGACGGGAAGCGATTTTGGCTCGACCGCGACGACCGCGACCTGCGCCGGCGGCATGCCGCCCATCGGGCCGCCCTTGCCGCCCTTTGCGCCCTTGTCCGCGCCGCCCGAGGGGCCGCACCCATAGATGAACGCGGCAAGCACCAATGGAAAAAGAATGCGCATTGCGAAACTCCGGAGCGGGGGATTGGGCTGAAGAACGACTGACCGCCGGATATTACTGTAGTTGCACGACGGTCCGCTATCGCATCAGGCAGTGTTTCGACAGGTCCTCGCGCTCGGCCTCGCTCAATGCCGGACTGAAATACAGCAGCCGGTCCAGCATGTCCTCGGTCTCGAAATACGCCCTGCGGCAATCGAGGTGAATGAAGCCGCTCGGCTCGAAGCGGCCTTCTTCGTAATACACGAGGCGGATGCGCCAGGTGCCGCGGGCGATCGGCTGCCGGCAATGGCGGCAGGACGCCTGGCCGCTCGGCGCGCGCTCCGCGCCGTTGACGCGCGGCAGGCGCCGGTGCTCGACACCGGCGCGCGCGGCGCGCTCGAGCGCGTCTCGATCGAACGCCGCCTGCGGCGCTCCGGGGAGCGCCTCGAGGAACGGCTCGGGCCGCTTGTAGGCGGCGCAAGCCGGGTGGAACCAGAGCGTCATCTCGCCCTCGCCGAAGGGATTGGGCAGGCGCTCGCCGAAGCGCAGCTCGCCTTTCGCGATCGGCCGCCCGCAGCCGCGGCACTTGGCGCGGCCGGTGCTTGCCGGCTCGAAGACCTGCGGCATGGCTAGCGGCCCTGTCCCTGGTAGATGCCGCGAACGGTGTCGATCGTATCGGCCTCGTGTGCCGTCTTGTCGGGACGATAGCGCTTCAGGCGCGCAAAGCGCAGCGCGAGACCGCCGGGATAGTGCGGGCTCGCCTGCAGGTCGTTGAATTCGATCTCCACTACGAGCTCCGGACGAATGTGGACGACGTGGCCCTCGCGCCGCGTCTCGCGCTTGAGAAACTCGGCGGTCTGCCATTCGAGCGTCGCATCTGTCATGCCCTTGAAGGTCTTGCCCAGCATGACGAAGCCGCCCGCCGGATCGCGCGCGCCGAGGTGCAGGTTCGAAAGCCAGCCCTGGCGCCGGCCGTTGCCCCACTCCGCGGCGAGCACGACCAGATCGAGCGTCTGCGCCTGCTTCACCTTGAGCCAGGCGGCGCCGCGCCGGCCGGCCTCGTACGGCGCCTCGAGCGCCTTGGCCATGAGGCCTTCATGCCCCGCAGCGAGCGCCGAGGCGAGAAAGCGCTCGCCCTCGGCGAGGTCCGCGGTCACGACGCGCGGAATGACGAGCGCGGCCGGAAGCGCGCGCGCAAGTGCCTCGAAACGCGCCGACGCGGGCTCGGCGATCAGGTCGCGGCCCTCCGCATGCAGGCAATCGAAAAAGAGCACAGCGAGCGGGAGCTCCGCGCGCAGCCGCTCGACGTCCAGGCGCCGGCCGAAGCGGCGCATCGTCACCTGGAAAGGCTGCGGTGCCCCGCCCCGCTTGAGCGCGATCGCCTCACCGTCGAGGATGAGCGCGCGCGGCGCGAGCGGCCGCAGCGCCTCGACGATCTCGGGCACGGCCGCCGTGACTTCGTTCAGGTTGCGCGTGAAGACGCGCACCTCGTCGCCCGACTTGTGCGCCTGCACGCGCGCGCCGTCCAGCTTCCACTCGAGGGCCGCGCGGCCGAGCGCGGCGAGCGCCGCGGCCACGTCCTTCGCCGGCGAGGCGAGCATGGGTTGCACCGGCCGCATCACGGTGAGCGAAAAGCGCGCGAGGCCCGCCGCCCCTTCGCTGAGCGCGGCGCGCGCCACCGTGCCCAGGCCCCCGGCCACCATGGCGGCGCGTCGCATCTCGGCGGCCGGCACCCCCGCCGCGGCGGCGAGCGCATCGGCCAGCACCGCTTCGAGCGCCCCCTGGCGCAGCTCGCCGACGATGAGGCGCGCGAGAAAGTCGCGCTCGTCGCCGGTCGTGCGCGCAAAGAGCGCGCGCAGGCGCTCGGCGCGCGCGGCAGCCGAGCCCTTGCCGGTCGTGCGGCGCAGCTCGGCGAGCGCGGCGTCGACCTCGCGCAACTCGAGCGGCGCGCCGCCCTCGCCGGTCGCATCCGCAACGCGCATCACCGCGGCGTAACCCAGGCCGAGCTTGGGCTGGCGGGTGTCGCCGCTCAGGTAGGCGACCGCGATCTCGAGTTCTTCAGGCGCGACGCTCTTCAGCAGCGCGGCGAGCAGCGCCACCTTTTCGAGCCGCGACGGCGTCGCGGCGACCCGCTCGGAAGTGCCGACGAGATCGGAAAACCGCAAAGCCTAGCCGGCGACGATTGAATCCACCCTGTCGGGATAGAACGCGACGTGCTCGCGGATCGCGCTCATCTCGTCGTACGGCTTCTCGTAGCTCCACACCGCGTTTTCCGGGCCGTCGGCCAGCGAGAAGTACGACGCTTCGCCCTTGAAGGGGCAGTAGCTGTGGTGCGCGGTGGGCACGAGCCTCTCCATCTTCACGTCCTTGCGCGGGATGTAGTAGACGATCGGCGCAACGGTGCTCTTTCCCTTGCCGGTCGCCTCCTGCATTTGAACCGCGTCTCTGGAATCGGCGATGACTTCGCCCTTGAACGTGACGCGCACGCGCACGTCCGCCCGCCGGGTGCTGATCTCGTGATCGGGATGCTCCTTGAAGCCGGGGGCGCGGTTGGTGCTCATGGGAAATCTCCTTCGATGTCAGTCCCCGTAGAATGCGCCGTGATCCAGAAGCACTCAAGGCCCTACGAAGGGCTCACGCCCGACGCCGTGCTCGATGCGCTCGAGAGCATCGGCCTGCGCGGCGACGGGCGGCTGCTGGCGTTGAACAGCTACGAGAACCGCGTCTACCAGGTGAGTCTGGAAGACGGAGGTTACGTGGTCGTGAAGTTCTACCGTCCCGGCCGCTGGAGCGACGCGCAGATCCTGGAGGAACACGGTTTTGCACACGAACTCTCCGACCGGGAAGTTCCAGTCGTTTCTCCCATAAAAGTCAAAAACGAAAGTCTTCACAAATTCTCGGGATTTCGCTTCGCCGTCTATCCGCGCCGCGGCGGGCGCACGCCCGAGCTCGAGGACGAGAAAGTGCTCGAGTGGATCGGCCGCTTCCTCGGCCGCATCCACGCGATCGGCGCAGCGAAGCGGTTCCGGCACCGGCCCGCGCTCACGGCCGGGACCTTCGGCGAGGAGGCGCGGGATTGGCTCGTGTCTTCCGGCATGGTGGCGGCCGATCTCCAGGAAGTCTGGCTCGGCGTCGTCGATGAAGCGCTGGACAAGGTCAAAAGAACTTTCGACGCGATGCAACCCGTCAAGGCGATTCGCCTGCACGGCGACTGCCACGTCGGCAACATCCTGTGGACCGACGACGGACCGCATTTCGTTGATCTCGACGATGCGCGCATGGGACCCGCGGCGCAGGACCTCTGGATGCTCCTGTCGGGCGAGCGCAATGCGGCGCAAGCGGGATTGAAAAAGCTGCTGGACGGCTACCGCCAGTTTCATGACTTCGACGAGCGCGAGCTCGCCCTGATCGAGCCGCTGCGCACGCTGCGCCTCATCCACTACTCGGCGTGGCTCGCGCGCCGCTGGGACGACCCGGCGTTTCCGGCCGCATTTCCGTGGTTCGGCACGCAGCGCTACTGGCAGGACCGGATCCTGGAATTGCGCGAGCAAACCGCCGCCATGGACGAGCCGCCGCTCACCGTATAATCCAGCGCTTTTTCTCCGGGGGGAGCATGGTTCTATTTGCCGCGACGGTCTTCACGAGCGCGTTTTTGCTCTTTCTCGTGCAGCCGATCATCGCCAAGCAGATCCTGCCCTGGTTCGGCGGCAACGCCTCGGTGTGGACCGTGTGCATGGTGTTCTTCCAGGTGCTGCTGCTCGGCGGCTACGCCTATGCCGATGCGCTAAGCCGCCGCCTCGCGCCGCGCACGCAGGCCATCGTGCACACGGCGCTGCTTGTTGCGAGCCTCGCCTTCCTGCCGATCCTCGCCGCCGATTCGTGGAAGCCCGAGCCGGACACCGAGCCCGCGCCGCGCATCCTCGTGCTCCTCGCCGCGACCATCGGCCTGCCCTACTTCCTGCTCTCCACCACCGGCCCGCTCGTGCAGTCGTGGTTCGCGCGCAGCTTCCCGGCGGGCACGGTCTACCGGCTCTTCGCGCTCTCCAACCTCGCCTCGCTCCTCGCGCTCGTCGCCTACCCGCCGCTGATCGAGCCGGAAGTGACGCTGGCGTGGCAGTCCTACGCCTGGAGCGCGCTCTACGGGGTTTTCGCGGTGCTTTGCCTCGCCTCGGCCTGGAAGGCCGTGAAGGGAACGACGGAACCAAAAGCAGCGCAAGAAGAAGAAGGGGAAACCCCCAAGGCGAGCGACTACGTTCTCTGGCTCGCGCTCTCCGCGCTCGGCTCGCTCATGCTGCTCGCGGCGACGAGCCACATCACGCAGAACGTCGCCTCGATCCCGTTCCTCTGGCTCGTGCCGCTCGTCCTGTACCTGCTCTCCTTCATCCTCGTCTTCGACGTGGGCGGCGGCCGGCGCGAGAGCGGCTGGTACGCGCGCGCCTGGGGGCTGCCGGTCCTCTTCGCGCTGCTCGGCGGCATGGCCTACGCGCTCTACGACAACCTCGGGGTCTGGAACATCCGCTACACCATCGCGCTCTATTGCGCGGGACTCTTCGCCGCCTGCATGTTCTGCCACGGCGAGCTCGCCGCGATGCGCCCGGCGCCGCGCTATCTCACGCGCTTCTACCTCATGGTGTCGGTGGGCGGCGCGGCCGGCGGGCTCTTCGTCGGCCTCGTCGCGCCCCGCCTCTTCGACCTCTACCTCGAGCTGCCGATCGCGCTCATCGCCTGCGCCGCGCTCGCGGCGCTCCTCACCTGGCGGAGCGCGGCGGCGGGACCGTACCGGCTCGCCTACGCGTGGCCGGCGCTCGCGCTCCTCGTCACCGGCATGGTCGGCTGGTATGCCTTCGAGTACGTGCGGTACATCCGCGGCAGCGCCGTCGTCATGTCGCGCAACTTCTACGGCACGCTGCGGGTGCGCCAGTACGCGCGCGGCGAAGAGCCGAAGATGACGCGCAGCCTCATCCACGGGGTCATCAACCACGGCTGGCAGTTCGTCGATCCCGGCCTGCGCACGCAGCCGATCAGCTACTTCGGGCCGGGCTCGGGCATTGCGCGCGCGCTCGCCTGGTACGGCGAGCGCCCCCGCCGCGTCGGCATCGTGGGCCTGGGCGTAGGCTCCTTCACCGCGTGGGGGCGCAGCGGCGACTACTTCCGCGTCTATGAGCTCGATCCGGACGTGCTGCGCATGGCGCGCGAGCAGTTCTGGTACCTCTCGGAGGCCAGGGCGAAGATCGACGTGGTGATCGGCGACGGGCGCCTGAACCTCGAGCGCGAGAAGGAGCCGCAGCGCTTCGACCTTCTTTCCGTGGACGCCTTCTCGAGCGGCTCGATTCCGATCCACCTCCTCACGCGCGAGGCGCTGCGCGTGTACCGGCGCCACCTCGCCCCGGGCGGCGTCATCGTCTACAACGTCACCAACCGCTTCGTGAACCTGGCGCCGCTCCTCAAGCTCGTCGCCGAGACCGAGGGCATGAAAGCCCTCCTGCTCGAGGACAGCCCGAGCGAGGACAAGTACTCGGGGACCGCCTACGTGCTCGTCACCGACAACCCCGCCCTCATCGCCGACAAGCGCTTCGCCGACGCCGAGCCGATCGGCGCGATTCCGGGCCTGCAGCCCTGGACCGACGGCTTCAACAACCTCTTCAAGGTGGTGCGCTAGCGGCTGGAAGCGCCTGGCGGTAAGGGACGCGCCTAAAACCGGCGCGCCGTCGTCTGGCGCGGCTGGCAGACGCCTTCCCAGAGCGCGCCGCCGTCCGGGAAGTCGATGTCGCGGAAAAGCGCCACCGACAGCGTGAAGCGGCCGGTATCGCGCGAGACGCGCAGGTCCGAGACCGCGATCGAGCGCCCTTCGCCGCCGATCGGCCGCGGCTGCGACTGGCGCGCGCGCAGGAACGCGTCGTCGAGCTGGAAGACGAGCGGTCCGTTCAGCGCATCCAGGTTCGACTTGAACGTGGCGACCTGCATCCCTTCGGCATACTCGAGGGTGAACTCGATCGAGCTCTGGCTCTGGCTGAGATCCGGCCGGTTGGTGCCGCTCATGCGGCCCTGGCACATGAGCGTGCGCTCGACGGCGAGAGCCTGAGCGGCGGCGCCGAGGAGGGAGAGAGCCACGAGCACGCGCAGCACCATGCGCGTTGGGCACCCGAACCCGCGCCGGGTTCCCTAGGGACCGTCGACCTTGAGGCCCTTCGCGCGAAGGAGCGCGATGACGCCGTCCTTGCCGGTGAAATGCGCCGCGCCGACG
>Ga0310810_10006714_pt1 | contig 13029 bp, 9 predicted proteins | sample NCmetagenome_FD_207641 | JGI IMG/M metagenome (GOLD analysis project Ga0310810, IMG submission 207641) | Soil microbial communities from experimental microcosm in Duke University, North Carolina, United States - NC | ecosystem: Engineered > Artificial ecosystem > Soil microcosm > Unclassified ... | reverse complement strand
GCCCGAGAACGGCTTCAACGTCGCGCGCGCGCTCGTCGGCTCCGAGGGCACGTGCGTGACCATTCTCGAGGCCGAGGTCACGCTGATCGAGGAGCCGCGGGCCCGGTCGCTTCTCGTGCTGGGCTATCCGAGCGTGTACGAGGCCGGCGATCACATCCCCGAGATCCGCGAGCATCGCCCGATCGGACTCGAAGGACTCGACGATCGCCTCGTGCACGACATCCAGAAGAAGGAGCTGCACGCGGAATACGTCCGGATGCTGCCCGAGGGCGGCGGCTGGCTGCTCGTCGAGTTCGGCGGCGACAGCAAGGACGACGCCGACGCCAAGGCTCGTCGCCTGATGGACGCGCTGCGCCGCGCCCCGCATCCGCCGAGCATGAAGCTCTTCGACGACCCCGTCGAGGAGCACCACATCTGGAAGGTCCGCGAGTCGGGGCTCGGCGCGACGGCGCGCATTCCGGGCGAGCCGGACACGTGGGAGGGCTGGGAAGACTCCGCGGTCCCGCCCGATCGCGTCGGCAGCTATCTGCGCGGCCTGCGCGCGCTGTTCGATCGCTATGGGTATGCGTGCGCACTGTACGGCCATTTCGGGCAGGGCTGCGTGCACACACGCATCGACTTCGACCTGGTGACGGCCGCCGGGATCGCGAAGTTCCGTGGGTTCGTCGACGAGGCCGCCGATCTCGTGCTGCGTCACGGCGGCTCGCTGTCCGGCGAGCACGGCGACGGGCAGTCGCGCGCCGAGCTGCTCCCGAAGATGTATGGGCCCGAACTGGTGCAGGCGTTCCGCGAGTTCAAGGCGATCTGGGATCCCGACGGGCACATGAACCTGCATCACATCGTCGAGCCGTATCGGATCATCGAGCATCTGCGCCTGGGCGCCGGCTATGCGCCGCGCGCGCTCGACACCCGCTTCTCGTTCCGCGACGATGACGGCAGCTTCGCACGCGCGACCGCCCGATGCGTGGGCGTCGGCGAGTGTCGCCGCGAGGCGGGCGGCACCATGTGCCCGAGCTACATGGTCACGCGCGAGGAGATGCACTCCACCCGCGGCCGCGCCCACCTGCTGTTCGAGATGCTGCAGGGCCATCCGCTCACACGGGGCTGGCGCGACGAGCACGTGCGCGAGGCGCTCGATCTGTGCCTGGCCTGCAAGGGCTGCAAGGGCGACTGCCCCGTCAACGTCGACATGGCGACCTACAAGGCGGAGTTTCTCTCGCACTACTACGCCGGACGGCTGCGCCCGCGCGCCGCGTTCGCGATGGGCCTCGTCTACTGGTGGGCGCGCGCCGCGGCGATCGCGCCGGGCCTCGTGAACGCGGTGGGCCGCACACCGCTCGTGCGCGACGCCTTCAAGCTGCTCGGCGGGATCGCGCTGCCGCGGCGGATTCCGGTGTTCGCCGACGAGACGTTCACGCACTGGTTCCGCCGACGCGCGCGCGCCCGCGCCGGCCACGGCAATGGCGGCGGTGAGCGCGTCATCCTGTGGCCCGATACCTTCAACAACCACTTCTTCCCTGACACTGCGCGCGCCGCCGTGGCTGTGCTCGAGGCCGCCGGCGGCCGCGTCGAGATCCCGACGCGATCGCTCTGCTGCGGGCGCCCGCTGTACGACTACGGCATGCTCGACCTCGCGGAGCGCATGCTGCGCCAGATCCTCGACACGCTGCGTCCGGCCATCCGCGACGGCGTGCCGGTCGTCGGACTCGAGCCGAGCTGCGTCGCGGTGTTTCGCGACGAGATGGTCAACCTCCTGCCTCACGATCAGGATGCGCACCGGCTGCGCACGCAGACCTTCACGCTGAGTGAGTATCTCGAGCGGCGCGGCTGGCGTCCGCCCCCGCTACACGCGCGTGCGCTCGTCCACCCGCACTGTCATCACGCGTCGGTCTTGAAGTTCGACGCCGAGCGGCGGCTGCTGGGCCGGCTCGGGCTCGAGGTTGAGATGCCGGATGCCGGCTGTTGCGGGATGGCGGGCAGCTTCGGCTTCGAGGCGCGCCACTATGACGTCTCGATGGCCGTCGGCGAGCGCGTGCTGCTGCCCGCCGTCCGACGCACGGCGTCCGACACGCTGATCGTCGCCGACGGCTTCAGCTGCCGCGAGCAGATCGCGCAGGCCACGGGCCGCCGGGCGCTGCACCTGGCCGACCTGCTGGCCCTGGCGCTGCGACGCGCGGGCACGCCCACGCCCGAGCTCGTGGGAGCGCGAGACGGCAACGGCCCCCGCTCCGGTTTCGCGCTGACGGCGGCGCTCGTCGGCGCGGGCGCCCTCGCGCTGTCGGGCACGCTCGCGTGGCGCGCGAGCATTCAGGCGAGAAAGAAGAAGCCGATCCCCACGAGAAGGTAGACGGCGGGCAGCTGCGCGCCGAGCTATTCCGTGCGGCGTCCCTCGGCAGGCTGGCGTGGAAGCGCGGCCGGACGGTCGGGGCCCCAGACGCGCGAATAGTACGTGTCGGCAAGCTGAAGCGCGCCGATGGGGTTGTGCGCGAGCACGCGGTCCTTGGCAACGAGCGTCGTCGCGAGTCCCTGCGAGTGACGGAAGAAGAGACTGTCGTGGCCGACGCAGAGGCCGAGGACGATGTTGAGCTCGCACCCGGCGCGGTTCAGGAGCTCGGCCTGCGAGATCGGATTGCACATCGATTCGTGCGTGCCCGGCCGGATCTTTTCCGCGTCGGTGACGCCGAGCGCCTCTTTGGGCACGCCGCCGTTCTTGCACGCGACCGACGCGACCTCGAACCCGTGGCTCTCGAGAATCGCCGAGAGCGTGTGGGCGAGATCGACGAAGCTGATGCACGTCGCGATGCCGAGCTTGCGGAAGCCCAGCTTCCGGGCGAGCGCGACGATCTCTTCCACGCGTGACCAGCGGCAGTAGCCCTCGCTCTCGACGAGGGCCGAGGCGTGCGCGACCCGGCGCACGAACGGATCCTGGTACACGCGTCCCGCGGCCTCGATGCCCTCGTCGTCGACTTTCGACGGACAGAATCCCGGGCCGCGCGTCTCGCCTTCGCCCTGGCGACACGCGCGAATCGTCGGCGGACAGTATGCGCAGGAGGGCGTCTCGTAGCTCATCGCTCCATCTCCAGTATGGCCGCGAACGTCTCGACGAGCACTTCCAGCTCGGACTCGGCCATCGCCGTCGACAGACATCCGAGCCCGGTGATGGACATCAGCACGCCGTGCTCCATCAACCGGCGCACGAGGCGCACCAGTCGCTCGCTCTCCGCCGGCGTGGTGCGCGTGCTGCGATAGTCGCTCAGCTCGCGATCGACCGCGTGCAGCCGGAACAGCGAGCCGAGCCCTGCCACACGGCCGGGCACGCCCGCCCGCTTGAAGCAGTCGTCGAGGCTCGCGCGTAGGCGAGCGCCAAGCTCGTCGAGGCGCGCGAACGCGTCCGGCGTCAGCAATCGCATCGCGGCGAGGCCCGCCGCCATGGTCACGGGGTTGGCGTTGAACGTCCCGCCGTGCGGCGCCGCCGGTGTACCGCGCGTGGGATCGAACACGGCCATGACGTCGGCACGCCCGGCCACGGCGCCGACGGGGAAGCCGCCGCCGATGATCTTTCCAAGCGTCGTCATGTCGGGGGTGACACCGAAGGCGCCCTGCGCGCCGTGATAGCCGACGCGGAACGAGATGACCTCGTCGAAGATGAGCACGATGCCGTGCCGCCGCGTGACGTCACGCAGCGCGCGCAGGAATTCGACGCGCGCCGGGACCAGCCCGACGCGATTCGGCACCGGATCGACCAGCACGGCGGCGAGGTCGCGCGCGTGCTGCTCGATGCGCGCGACGGCCTCGGCGGTGTGGTTGAACGGCAGCACGACGACGTCCTCGAGCACCGCGGGCGGCGTGCCACGCGAATACGACGTGCTGGTCGGCGCGGCGAGGCTGCCCCAATTGTCCGGCGTCGACGCGAGGCTGACCTCGGCGTAATCGTACGAGCCGTGATAGGCGCCCTCGAACTTCGCGATCTTGGAGCGGCCCGTGAACGCGCGGGCGCCCTTGATCGCGATCATGACCGCCTCGCTTCCGGAGTTCGTGAAGCGCACGCGCTCCGCCGAGGGCAGACGCTCGCACAGCAGCGCCGCGAGCTCGATCTCCTCGGGCGTCGGCATCGGGAACGACGCGCCGTGCGCGAGCCGTCGCGTCGCCGCTTCGACGATGGCCGGGTGCGCGTGGCCGTGAATGAGCGCGGTGTAGTTGTTCAAACAGTCGAGGCGGCGATCGCCCTCGACGTCGGTGATCCAGCAGCCTTCCCCGGACGCCGCGTAGGGCGGATACGGGGCCATGTACACGGTCGTGCGCGAGTTCCCGCCGGGCAGCACGCCTTGCGCGCGCGCGAACAGCGCCGCCGATTTCGAGCCCGGCTCCGCCCACCGGGCGGTGCGGCCGAGCGCGCGCGGCGATTTGACGTTGGAGACCATCCGCGACTCCTATCCTTTTTGTTGCAGCGTTACGCCGACGCCATTTGAAATGACGGCATGAAAAGGCTGGCGTCCGCCGTGTCGGTCATCGCCCGGTCCGCCGCCGGAATGATACTCGGCCACTGGCTCGTCGTGCACGTCCAGTCACCGACGGTCAGCGCGGCGGAATCGACCCAGGCCGGGGACGTCGTGTCGACCCGATGCTCGAGATCATCGGCGCCGACGGCCGCCGCCAGATCGTCATGGGAACGTCCAGCGAGGGCTCGCCCGGAATCTGGCTTTACGACCGCAACGGAAAAGTCCGGCTGAGCCTGGGACTCTACGGCGACAACAACGCGAGCCTCGTGCTCAACGACGAGAGCGAGCGCGCGGTCGAGATCTTCCGCACGGTCGGCGAGCGCAGCATGCCCGTTCTCGTGCTGAAGTCTCAGGGCCGGGACCGGATCGTGCGCCGTACGCAATTTTGCGCTGGGCCGCGTGGACGGCGTCCAGGCGTCGCCGAGCGTGGTGTTCCGCACCGACGACACCGTGCGGCTGGTGCTCGGGCTCGACATGCTCGAGCGCGCGCAATCTCCGTTCCTGGTGCGCTACACCTCCGATGGCCGAAAGCACGACGTGATAGGTCGCTACTGCGACCGGCCCGATCGCGTCTGCGTCAGGTGAACGCAGATGAAATCCTGCGGCACCTCCGACAACATGTACGTCCGCGCCGCGTCCTCGAGCTGCCGGCACAGAGCGTCCGGAAACGTGGCTTCGAGCGCGTACAACAAACACCTCCGATCTTGAACAGGTTTTCCTCGGCGCTGTAGACGTAGAGGATGCCGCGCACGCTGCGATCGCGTCCGATCTGCCATCGTTGGAACACGTCTGCGGCCAGCTGCTCGATCGTCTGACCGCGGGGCAGGCGGGGCAGCAGGACGAGCGCGTTCTCGATCCCCGAGCGCTTCTCCGCGAGCTTGAGACTCAATCTGCGAGCGAACGATGCGAGCGGGGGATCCCAGGCCAGTCTCCGGGCTCCGCGCTGGCTGCCCGAGAGCTTCTTCTCGGGCGGCGCGGGAGCGACGCTGGCCGGTTATCGCAAGACGATCGCCGACTATCAGGCCCCGGTGCGCCAGCTTCTCACCGCGGATCTCGCCGATTTTGCTGCCGCCGACACTCCGGAAGAGACCACGCGCCGCTACCTCGCCTCGCTCGAGCGCGGCGTCGGCGATCCGCGGCTGCCGCTCCTGACCGAGGGCAGTCAGATCTTCCGGATGATCGTCCCGCGCAACGAGGCGCAGCAGCAACGGGTGTTTCGGTTCTACGCGGACGCCGCACCGCATCAGATGATGCAGCTTCCGGCATGGGCGCTGGCGGTGTTTCGCCCCGGCGTGCCGAACCTGCCGATCGTGCTCAGGCGCGCGAGCAGTGTTGAACTGGATCTCGCGGAGCGTACCGCTGTTCGAGCGCGCGGCCGCGCTCGCGCCGGACCGCCTCGACTATCAGTGGCGTCTCTACGATCTCTATCTGAACGATTTCTCGGGCGGACAAGGCGCTGGCGGCGCTGAAGCGGCTCGCCGAGCGGCTGCCCGGCGACGAGCAGGTTCAGCGGTGGTATCGCTTCTACCGCGAGCAGTACGATTTCAAGCCGGGCGAGTTCTCGCCCGCGGTCACCGTAACGGCGGCGCGCTGACCTCACCCGCGCGGCGCTGACCCGGGCGCCGATCTATCTCGTCAACACGATGTCGGCGCCACCGTGCCGGGTCCAATGGCCCGAGCCGCCGTACCAGTGGCCGCTCATCCTTCCGGCGTTGATGGTGAGGACCCACCCGGCACCGCGATCGAAATGAAGCTCGTTGCCGTTCAGCGCCGCGCGAAAACGCCGCGTTCGCCCTTCGCGAACCCCGGGTGACGACACCTCGATATCTCCGAAGACATACTGACCGTTCAGGCTCACGCGACGGACGGTCAGCAGGACCTTGGCCACCCATCCTGGATCGTCCATGGCCGTCATCGTCCCGCGCCACTCGCCAAGCAGGCTCTTCGGGTCGATCGGCTGGGCCTTCGGCTCGGGTGTCTTGACATCGGACGGCGTCGCATCGGCGTTGCCCGCGCCGCGCTCCGCGGGTGGCGTATCGGCCGCCTCCGCGACCGCCATCGCCGTCTGGGACATGCACACGAGGAGCGCGATGATGACGCAGCTGCGCCGCGGCAGGCGGATGCCGGCCAGCACGTCGTTCATGGCGGCGGCAGTGTACCTCGGCGGCGATGGTGAGCGTTCAGCGTCGACGCGCGCCGCCGAGGATGCCACCGAGCACGCCGCGAATGATCTGCCGACCGATCTCGCTGCCGACCGTGCGTGCCGCCTGCTTCGCCATCGCCTCCGCCATACCCTGCCGGCGCTTCGTGCCCCAGATGAGGTCACCGAGTCCGCCGCCGCCTTCGCGTTCCGTGGGAGGCTGCGCGCGCGCGCCGCGCGGCGCGGGCGCCTCCGGCGCGGGAGGCGCGGGCGTCTCGCGCTGTGGTGGCGCTTCGGCGGGCGCCTCGCGCGACGGCGTCGCCGCGGTGGCGGAGCGTCCGCTCAGCTTCTCGTAGGCGGATTCGCGGTTGATGCGCGTGTCGTACTTGGCGCCGACCGGACTGCGCTTGCGCACGGCGGCGCGCTCGTCCGCCGTGATGGCGCCCATCCGACAGCGCGGCGGCGCGATCAGCGTGCGCTGCACGGGCGCGGGCACGCCCTTGTCTTGCAGCGTGGAGACGAGCGCTTCGCCGACCGCGAGCTGCCCGATCACCGCGGCCACGTCGAGCGCCGGGTTGGGCACGAACGTCTCGGCCGCCGTCCGCACCGCCTTCTGGTCACGCGGCGTATACGCCCGCAGCGCGTGCTGCACGCGGTTGCCGAGCTGACCGAGGATCTCGTTCGGCACGTCGTCCGGGAACTGCGAGCAGAAATACACGCCGATGCCCTTCGACCGGATGATGCGAACCACCTGCTCGACACGCTGCCGCAGCGCGGGCGGCGCGTCGTCGAAGAGCAGATGCGCCTCGTCGAAGCAGAACACCAGCTTGGGTCGCTCGAGATCGCCCACCTCGGGAAGGTTCTCGAACAGCTCCGACAGGAGCCAGAGCAAGAAGCTCGAGTACAGACGCGGCTTGAGGATGAGCTGATCGGCGGCGAGGATACTCACGACGCCGCGCCCGCTGAGGTCGGTGCGCATGAGGTCGCCGAGCTCGAGCGCGGGCTCGCCGAACATCGCCTCGCCGCCTTCCCGCTCGAGCGTGAGCAGTCCGCGCTGGATCGCGGCAATCGATGCGGCGCTCACCAGCCCGTAGGTCGTCGAGATGTCCTTGCGGTTGTCGGCCACGAAGCCCAGCACCGCGCGAAGATCGTCGAGATCGAGCAGCAGCAGGCCGCGGTCGTCGGCGAGCTTGAACGCGATTTCGAGGACGCCCTCCTGGATATCGTTCAGCTCGAGAATCCTCGCCAGAAGCGTCGGCCCCATCTCGCTGACCGTCGTGCGGACGGGATGGCCGGATTTGCCGTAGAGGTCCCAGAACACCACGGGACTCGCCTCGTTCACGTATCGCTCGACCGCGGTGTCGGCGACGCGCTGCTTCACCTTGTCGTTCGTGACGCCCGGCATCGCGAGCCCTGCCACGTCACCTTTGACGTCGGCCATGAACACCGGCACACCGAGACGCGAGAAACCTTCGGCCATGACCAGCAGCGACACGGTCTTGCCCGTACCCGTCGCCCCTGCCACGAGGCCGTGGCGGTTGCCGTATCGCGCGAGCAGGTAGACCGGCTCCTTGGCTCGGCCCAACAGGATACGATCGTCGTTCACTCAGCCTCCTTCGCGACGGGCCTCACGATCCGAACGTGAAGCCGGCATAGCCAGCGGCGACGACCTCGTCGCATTTCTCGCGGTATCGCGGCGCGCCGCCCGCGTACACGATGAACGTGCGCTTGTCCTTGCCCGGCACGTTCCGGTTGATGCCCATCATCCACGAGTCGACCCGAGTGAACAGCATGCGCCGGCCCGTCTCGTGCACGTGCTCGAGCCAATCGCGCTCGGCCTCCGGCGTCGGCTCGACGCGCGTGTGGCCGCGCTTGCGCATGTATACGAGGAGCGCCGTGACCCAGTCGACGTTCTGCTCGATGCAACGCGGGATGTTGCAGAACGTCGCGGCATTGTGCGGCCCGACCAGCGTCAGCAGATTCGGAAATCCTTCGATCTGCAGTCCGAGGTACGTGCGGGGCCCGTCCGCCCACTTCTCGCGCAGCGCGCGACCGTCGCGGCCGCGGATGTCGATGCGGTCGAACGCCCCGGTGATGGCATCGAAACCGGTCGCGTAAATGATCATGTCGACCGCGTACTCGGCGTCGCTGGTCTCGACGCCGGCCGCCGTGATTCGCGTGATCGGCGTCTCGCGCAGATCGACGAGCCGCACGTTGGGCTGGTTGTAGACCTCGTAGTAGCCGCTCTCGAGTGGCACCCGTCGGGTGCCGAAGCCGTGATTCGTCGGAATCAGCTTCTCCGCCACGGCCGGGTCCTTCACGCGCTCGCGGATCTTGCGGCGCATGAACTCGGTGATCGTGGCGTTCGCCTCCTCGTTGACCAGCACGTCGCGGAAATTCCCCATCCAGATTCCGAAGCCGGGCTCGGCGTAGAGCTTCTCGAAGAATGCCTCGCGCTCCTCGGGACTGACTTCGAGTGCCTTGCGCGGGTCCGCATCGTGGATGAAGCAGCCGAACGAGTGCCGGCAGCGCTCGAAGATCTCCGGGTACGTCGCCTTGATGCGCGCGTGCGTGGCCGCGTCGATGGGGCTGTTGTGCAGCGGCGCGCACCAGTTCGGCGTGCGCTGAAACACCGTGAGGTGGCCCACCGTCTTGGCGATCTCGGTGATGGCCTGCACCGCCGTCGCGCCCGTGCCGATCACCGCGACGCGCTTGCCGACGAAGCTGACCGGCTCGTGTGGCCACAGCCCGGTGTGGTATGCCTCTCCGCGGAACGTCTCGACACCCGGGATGGTCGGCATCGTCGGCGCCGACAGCGGCCCGATGGCGGTGATCAGGAATCGCGCCCGCGCGCGCCGGCCGTCTTCGCGCTCGATCTCCCACTCGGCCGTCGCCTCGTCCCAGGCGGCGGCACGGATGCGACAGCCGAACTCGATGTCGCGGCGGAGATCGAGCTTGTCAGCGACGAAGTTGCAGTAGCGAAGCGTCTCCGGCTGGGCGGCGAAGTGCTCGCTCCATTCCCACTCGCGCAGGATCTCGTCGGAAAACGAGTAGCCGTACGTCCACGACTCGGAGTCGAAGCGCGCTCCGGGATAGCGGTTCCAGTACCAGGTGCCGCCGACGCCGTCGCCCGCCTCGAACACCCGCACGCTTACGCCCAGCCCGCGCAGCCGGTGGAGCTGGTACATGCCCGATATGCCGGCTCCGATGATGATGACGTCGTAGCGCTCGGTCACGGCCATGCTGCGCGCTCCTCCCTTCCGGTCGGCGGCAGTGTACCGCGGCCGAGCCCACGGGCGGCCGCCGGCCGCACGGTATAGACTCGGCACTCGATGATCGTGCTGGTCGCGCTGCTCGCTGCGGCGGTCGTCGCGTCGGCGCACCCGACGTCACCGGCGTCCGCTCAGGGGGCACCCGCATCGACGGGATCTGTGCAGCCCGCGGCCGCCCCCGCGGTCGCGCCGTCGGCGGAGCGTCTGCTGGACGATGTCAAGGCGCTGTCGTCGCCCGCGATGTCAGGTCGGCGGTCGGGCGCGCCGGGCGCCACGCTCGCGGCGCACCACATCGCGCGCGCATTCCAGGCGGCGGGCCTGGTACCCGGCGGTGACGCGGGCGGCTGGGAGCAGACGTTCCAGGTGCCGACCGGCATCCGCCTGGGAGCGCCCAACTCGCTGACCCTCACGGCACCGGCGCGCCGCGCGCTCGTGCTCGATCGCGATTTCACGCCGCTCGCCGTCTCCGGCGATGGCGCGCGCGTGGACGAGGTCGTGTTCGCGGGCTACGGCATCACCGCGCCCGACCTCGGTTACGACGACTACGCCGGCCTCGACGTGCGCGGAAAGATCGTGCTCATCGTGACCGGCGAGCCGCGCGCCGCCGATCCGGCAAGCCCCTTCCGCAAGCCCGACGCCTATCACTATTCCGAGCGCCGCCACAAGATCATCAACGCGCGCGAGCACGGAGCCGGCGCCGTGCTGCTCGTGAGCCGCCCCGGCGCGGCGCCCGACTCGCTGCCACGTCTGGCCGGCGTGAGCCAGCCCTGGAGCGTGCTCGCCGTCGCGATCACGCGGGCGGTGGCCGACACGCTGCTGGCGCCGTCCGGGACGACGCTGGCGGCGGCCGCGGACGCGATCGACCGAACGCTCGCGCCGCGCTCGTTCGCCGTCACCGGCGCGCGCGCCGCCGTCGAGGTCGCGCTGGTTCGCGAGCGGAGCGCGACCGCGAACGTGATCGGAATCCTCCGCGGCAACGACGCCGCGCTCGCGAGCGAAGCGGTCGTCATCAGCGCGCACTACGACCACCTCGGTCTCGGCGGTGAGGGCTCGCTGGCGCCCGACGAGATGGCGGTCCACCCCGGCGCCGACGACAACGCCTCGGGCACCGCCGCCGTCGTGGAGCTCGCGCGCACGCTCACGGCGAGCCGTCCGCTCCCGCGCACGCTCGTGTTCGTCGCATTCACCGGGGAGGAGATGGGGCTGCTCGGCTCGGCGGAGTACGTGCGGCGCCCGCCCGTGCCGCTGGACCGCACCGTCGCGATGGTGAACCTCGACATGGTGGGCCGTCTGCGCGACGGCAAGCTGTACGTCAGCGGCGTCGACAGCGGCTCGGGGCTCCGCGCGCTCGTCACGGACGCCGCGCGGGGATTGCCGCTCACGCCCGCGCTGCGCGGGGATCCGTTCGCGCCGTCCGATCAGACGTCGTTCTACTCCGCGGGACGACCGGTGCTTTTCCTCTTCACCGGCGCGCACGAGGACTACCACCGTCCGTCGGACACGTGGGAGAAGATCAACGCGGCCGGGCTCGCCACCGTGACGGTGTTCACGGGCCGCATCCTCACCGCGCTCGCGTCCATGCCCACGCCGCCCGTGTACGCGAAGCTCGAGGACACGCGCTCGGCGCGGCCGTCGGGCGGGCGCACGTACGGTCCGTTCTTCGGCGTCGTTCCCGACTTCGGTGAGCCGACGCAGGGCGGCGTCAAGCTCACCGGCGTGCGCGCCGGCAGTCCGGCCGAGCGCGCAGGGCTCAGCGCGGGCGACGTGCTCGTGCGCTTCGGCGGCGTCCGGGTGCAGAGCCTCGACGACTTCACGTTCGCGCTGCGATCTCACCGCCCCGGCGATGAGATCGAGGTGCGATACCTCCGGCAGGGCGAGGAGCGCACGGGACGCGCGATACTCCAAGAAAGGCGCTGATGGATCGGCGCGCGGCGCTCAAGGTCGTGCTGGGTGGCGTCGCCGCCGCACTCGGCGGCCCATCGGCAATCGCGGCGCCGTCGGTCGTCGCGTCCGATCCGCGAGAAAAGCGCCTGGCGAACGTGCGACAGCTGACGTCGGGTGGCTCGAACGCCGAGGCGTACTTCGACGCCACGGGCACCCGGCTGATCTTTCAGTCCACGCGCGCGCCGTTCGGCTGCGACCAGATTTTCACGATGGGCGCCGACGGCAGCGACGTCCGTCTGCTGTCGACAGGCAAGGGCCGCACGACGTGCGCCTTCTTCTTCCCCGACGGCCAGCGGTTTCTCTACGCCTCGACGCACCTTGGCGGAGACGCGTGTCCTCCCCCCGCCGATCGCTCTGCGGGGTATGTGTGGCCGATCTATCCCACGTACGACATCTTCAGTGACGACGGCGCCGCGCCGGGGACGAGGCTCACGCGGCTCACCGACAACGACGGCTACGACGCGGAGGCGGCCGTCTCGCCGGACGGGCGCCGCATCGTCTTCACCTCGCTGCGCGCAGGGGACCTGGACCTCTATACGATGGCCGCGGACGGCTCGGACGTGCGCCGCCTGACCGACCGCCCCGGCTACGACGGCGGCGCGTTCTATTCGTGGGGCGGCCGGCACATCGTCTTCCGCGCCGCGCGGCCCGAGACGCGTGAAGAGCTCGAGGAATATCGCGCGCTCCTTGCGCGCGGCCTCGTCCGGCCGAGCCGGCTCGAGATCTACATCATGCGTGCGGACGGGACGGGCCTCACGCAGGTGACCAAGGCGCGCGCGGCGTCGTTCGCGCCGTTCCTGCATCCCAACGGCCAGCAGGTGATCTTTTCGTCGAACCTGCACGACCCGGCCGGTCGCAGCTTCGCGCTCCACCTCGTCAACGTCGACGGCTCGGGGCTCGAGCGCGTGACATGGACGGAGTCGTTTGCGTCGTTCCCGATGTTCTCGCGCGACGGCACGCGGCTGGTTTTCTGTAGCAGCCGCAACGCCGCCTCCCCACGCGAGATGAACGTCTTCACGGCCGACTGGGTCGGCTAGCGCCGCTCGTGTAGCCACCGCGATAGCGGCGGCGGTGGCCGGGCGCGACCGTCGCGCGCCCCATTGCCTCGTGGGGCCAGCGCGATGGCGGCGGCGGCGGCCGGGCGCGACCGTCGCGCGCCCCATTGCCTCGTGGG
>Ga0310810_10006713_pt1 | contig 13029 bp, 11 predicted proteins | sample NCmetagenome_FD_207641 | JGI IMG/M metagenome (GOLD analysis project Ga0310810, IMG submission 207641) | Soil microbial communities from experimental microcosm in Duke University, North Carolina, United States - NC | ecosystem: Engineered > Artificial ecosystem > Soil microcosm > Unclassified ... | reverse complement strand
AATGTCTGGGGAGTCGCCGCCGCGATGCTGTTGACGACGACGATGCTCGCGGCGCAAGAACGGCCGAGCGCGCCGCAAACGCCCGCGCCTCGTTCCGACGCGCAGGAGGTGACGTTCACTGGCTGCGTCGTCGCCGGCAACAGCGCCGGCACGTATCTGCTCGACAACGCGCTCGAGCGTTTGGGTTCGACCGAACCACCGCGCGCGTTCCGGCTCGTCGGCGCCGCCGAGGATCTGGATTTCATGTCGCACCTCAACCACCGCGTGCAGGTGATCGGCACCGCGGATCGACGGCAGGTGCCGTCGGCGCCGCCCGGAGAAAAGATCGCCGAGCGGGATCTGCCATTGCTGAGTGTGAAGACGATCAAGGATCTGGCGGACACCTGTGCCGGGTAGAGATACGATGTCGGGATGAGCCGTCGATCTGTTGTCCGTTTCTGCGCACCAATTCTCACGGGGCTGGCGTTTGCCGCGTGCGGTCAACGCCAGCCCGCTGGTCCGGCGCCCGGCTCGGGCGATGCCGCCTTCACCAAGCTCGCCGGCGACGTGCTCGAGGAAACGTACCGCCGCGGTCCGACGCAGGCGACGTATCTCGGCGTTCACCGCTACGACGACAAGCTCGAAGACTACTCGCGGCTGGGCGTGATGGATCAGCTGTCGTCGCTGCGCACCTTGCAGGGGCAGGTGCAGGGCGTCGATCCGGCGACGCTGTCGCCGGTAAAACACCTGGACCGCGAGCAGGTTCTGCACGCGATCGAATCGCGGATCGTCACGCTCGATCTCGTGAAGCCGTGGGCCAAGGATCCGGACACGTACAGCAGCGGCATCACCAACACCGCCTACATCATGATCAAGCGGAACTTCGCGCCGCTCGAGGAGCGGATGCGCCGGCTGATCGCGCGCGAGCAGCTGATGCCCGCCGCGCTCGCGGAGGCCCGCAAGAACCTGGACAACCCGCCGCGGATTTACGTCGAGATCGCGATCGATCAGCTGGACGGCAACCGCGAGTTCTTCCGCGACGCGGTGACGCAGGCGTTCGACGGGGTCAAGGACGCGGCGCTCAAGGCGGAGTTCAAGAAGGCGAACGACGCGGTGGTGGCGGCGCTCGCCGAGTACAAGACGTGGCTGCAGAAGGATCTGCTCCCGCGCGCGAAGGGCGACTTCGCCTTCGGCGCGGATCTCTACGCGAAAAAGCTCTGGGCCGACGAGATGATCGACACCCCGCTCGACGAGCTGCTGCGGATCGCCGAGGCGAACCTGAAGCAGAACCAGGCGGCGTTCGCGGAAACGGCCCGCAAGATCGATCCGAACAAGAGCCCGCAGGACGTGCTGACCGCGATCGAACGCGACCATCCGGCGCCCGACAAGCTGCTGGCGAGCACGCAGGCGACGCTCGACTCGCTGGCGCAGTTCATGACCGACCATCACATCATCACGATCCCGAAGTCGGAGCGCGCGCGCGTCCAGGAGACGCCGCCGTTCCTGCGCGCCACGACGTCCGCCTCGATGGACACGCCCGGTCCGTTCGAGACCGTGGCGACCGAGGCCTACTACAACATGACGCTGCCCGACCCGAAGTGGCCGAAAGAGAAGACCGAGGAATACATGCGCCAGTGGTACGACGCGCTGACCTCCAACGTGTCGGTGCACGAGGTCTGGCCCGGGCACTACCTGCAGTTCCTCTACGCCAAGGATTTTCCGTCCGACGTCCGGAAGGTGTTCGGCGCCAACACCAATTCCGAAGGCTGGGCGCACTACTGCGAGCAGATGGTGATCGACGAGGGCCTCCACGCCGACGATCCGAAGTACCGTCTCGCGCAGCTGCAGGACGCGCTCCTGCGCAACACCCGCTTCATCGTCGGGATCAAGATGCACACGCAGGGCATGACGATGAAGGACGCGCAGGAGTTTTTCGTGAAGGAGGGGTTCCAGCCGCGGCCCGTCGCCGAGACCGAGACGAAGCGCGGTACCTCCGACGCGACCTATGGTTATTACACGATGGGCAAGCTGGCGATTCTGAAGCTGCGCGAGGACTACCGGGCCAAGGCGGGCGCCGCCTACAGCCTGCAGGCGTTCCACGACCGGTTCATCCAGCTCGGTCCGCTGCCGCTGCCGCTCATTCGTAAGGCGATGCTCGGAGACGCCGGCAAGCTGTTCTGACGGTAAAGTACAGGGAATGCCGGGGCCGCAGAAACTCGACCTCTACGCGAAGCACAAGGACGAATACCTCGCGTCGGCCGACCCGGTCATCGTGCACGTCAAACCGGCGCGCTATCTCGCGATTCAGGGACGAGGCGAACCGAACGGCGACGCCTTTCAGGCGGCGGTCGCGGCGCTCTACAACGTGGCGTTCACCGTCAAGATGGCGCGCAAGGCCGCCGGGCGCGATTATGCCGTCGCGAAACTCGAGGGCCTCTGGTGGGGAAAGGGCAAGGAGGGCGCCTTCGTCGAGCAGCCGAAGCACAGCTGGCAATGGCAGCTGCTGATTCGCGTGCCGGACTGGATTCAGTCGAAGGAGGTCGCGCAGACGGCGGACCTGCTCGTTCGCAAAGGCAAGCCTCTCGACGTTCGCAACGTCGAGCTCCTGCTCCTGAACGAAGGCCGCGTCGTGCAGATGCTGCACGTCGGACCGTACGAAGACGAGGCGCGCACCATCGATCGGATGCACGCGTTTGCGTCAGGCCAGCGCCTGACGGTGCACGGCCGCCATCACGAGATTTATCTGTCCGATCCGCGCCGGATCGCGCCCGCGAAGCTGCGGACGATTCTCCGCCGGCCTGTCAAGTAGCACGCACCAGGTCACCGCAGCGCCGGTGACATCCACAACGTCTTGGCGCCGAGTCCCTCGCGCGTGAAGCCTGCCGCTTCGTCGATGGCCGCCAGCGACGGCGGCAGCGTGACGTCGAACTTCCATCGATCGCTGCGGCCGCCGGCCGCTCTGACGGCGGCGACCCACTGATCCCACCACGGCGTCGCAGCACGCGCGAGCGGTTCGACCACGAGCACCGATACGCCGATGCGAGCGGCCTCGATGACATGTCGCAGCAATCGTTCCCGCGCCGGTGCTGGCAGCTCGTTGACGCTCCATCCGGCGACGATGGCCGTCGCGGCATCGGCTTGTCCCTGTCGAAGAAGTTGATTCGGCGCGTCGACCATGTCGGTGCGTGTCGCGTGGCCGCCGAGCCGCAGCTGCTGCCAGGTCCACTGGGATTCCTGAATCGCCCAGGGATGGCGATCGATGCCCCGCAGCGACGGCGGCGCGGCGACACCGAGCGCCCATGCGGCCGACGCGACGCCCGTGCCGCAGCCGAGGTCGAGAATGGTCCGCACCGGCTGGGCGTTCGCGCCCAGCGCGTTCACGACCTCCCGCATGGTGAAGAAGTGCAGCGGCGCATAGAAGGCCGCGAACGCGGCGCGCTTGCCCGCGGAATCCAGCGGCGAACGGCCGGGCAGTTCCGCGCGGCGTTCGACGTAGCGCGCCGACAGCGCGCGCACGGCCTTGAAAAACTCGGCGTTGGTCAGACCCGCACGATGACGGCTCTCGAGCCCTCGCAGCCAGCTCTGAATGGCTTCGTCGTGGATGGTCACGCGTGCGCGCTGCGGCTGGCGGCCTGGTAGTACCTGGACGGGAGGTCGTGGGTGAGAAGCGGCGCCATCAGCGCGGAGGCGCGGAGCAGCGCCGTGAGATCGACGCCGGTGTCGTAGCCGAGGCCGTGCAGCATGTACACAAGGTCCTCGGTGGACAGATTGCCCGACGCGCCGGGGGCGTACGGGCAGCCGCCCAGTCCGCCGGTGGAGGCGTCGAACGTGTTGACGTCGTACGGCAGCGCCGCCAGCACGTTGGCGAGTCCGGTGCCGCGCGTGTCGTGGAAGTGCAGCGCGATCTGGCCCGCCGGCACGCGGGCGAGCAGCCGCTCGAGCAGCTGCCGCACCTGTCCGGGATGCGCGACGCCAATCGTGTCACTGACCGCCACTTCATACACGCCGAAGTCGAGCAACCTCGCCGTCAGATCGACGACGCGGTCGATCGGCACGTCGCCTTCGTACGGACAGCCGAACGCCGTCGACAGGTAGCCGCGCACGCGAATACCGGACGCGAGTGCGCGGCTGACCACTTCGGCGTAGGTCGCCAGCGAGTCCTCGATCGACTGGTTGATGTTGCGCCGGCTGAACGTCTCGGACGCGGCCGCGAAGATCGCCACGTCCGTCACGTTGGCGTCCTGCGCCCGCGCCAGCCCTTTCAGGTTCGGCACCAGTGCGGTGTAGCGCGTGCCCGGCCGGCGCGCGATCCCGGCGAAGACGTCCGCGGCGTCCGCCATCTGCGGGACCCAGGCCGGGCTGACGAACGCCGAGACCTCAATCACCGGCAGTCCGGCATCGCTCAGCCGATCGACGTATGCGATCTTGTCGGACGTCGCGATCGACGCCGCTTCGTTCTGGAGTCCGTCGCGCGGACCCACTTCGTACACGACGATGTGTCTCATGTGAGGTCGACGAGATTCTGATCGGGCTGTACGAGCTGGCCCTCGACACAGTGTACGGCAGCCACGGTGGCGTCGCGCGGCGCGCGTATGGGCAGTTCCATCTTCATCGCTTCGAGCACCATCAGCGTGTCGCCCGCCGAGACGCGATCGCCCGGCCGGACCGCGACGCGCACGACGGTGGCGGGCATCGGGGAGGCGAGCAATTCGTGGCCGCGGCCGGCCGTCGTGGCGCCCGCCGCCGCGTCCTGCACGCGGCTGGCGAAGACATCGCCTTCGACCGCCGACCAGATCGTGCCGCCGGCTCGCGCGGCCGTGCCGGTCAGCTCACCGTCGGGATCCTCGAGATGGATCCGGCCGTCGGCGCCCGCGCGGATGTGGAACTCGACATTCGCCGCGGGAATCGAGACGCGGTCGCCGGACACCTCCACGACCCAGTCGCCGAACTCGTTGCTGACGCGCAGTCGCCTGGGCATGCTAGTGGCTCACCACGCGATGGGGCCGAGCGTCTGCCACGGGTCGGCCGCGGCCGCGGCGCCGCTGTCGGCCGCCTGCGGCGCCGTGCCGCGCACTTCGGCCAGCGCGGCGAGCGCGACCGCCGCGTGCAGGTGACGGTCCGATGGCCGCGCCGAGAGTTCCTCGAGATGGTCGTCGATGAAGCGCGTGTCGATCGCGCTGCGACGAACCTCCGGCCGGGCGAGAAGCGCCAGCAGAAACGGAATGTTGTGCTTCACGCCCAGGATGTCGTACTCGCGCAGGGCGGCGCTCGCGCGATCGATCGCGGCCTTGCGGGTATCGGCATGCGCGATGAGCTTCGCGATCATCGGATCGTAGTGCACCGTCACGGTCTGGCCCTCGCGCACGCCGGCGTCGATGCGGAGTCCCGCGCCGCGCGGCTCGCGGTAACGGACGAGGCGTCCGGCCTGCGGCAGGAGACGCCGCGAGTCCTCAGCGTAGACACGGCACTCGACGGCGTGCCCGCGTATCGTCAAGTCGTCCTGCGCCAGCGTCAGCGGCAGGCCCGCGGCGATCTGAAGCTGAAGCTGCACGAGATCGACGCCGGTGACGGCTTCCGTGACCGGGTGTTCCACCTGGAGGCGCGTGTTCATCTCGAGAAAGAAGAACCGCGCGGCGTCGCCCTCGCCTTCGACGAGAAACTCGATCGTCCCCGCGTTGACGTAGCCGACGGCGCGGGCCGCGGCGACGGCGGCACGCGTCAGCCGGTCGCGAACCGACGCCGCCAGCGTCGGCGCCGGCGCCTCTTCGATGACTTTCTGGTGGCGGCGCTGCAGTGAGCAGTCCCGCTCGAAGAAATGCAGGACCCGGCCTTCGCGATCGCCGAAGATCTGCACCTCGATGTGACGGGCGCGCTCCACGACGCGCTCGACGTACAACTCGCCGTTGCCAAACGCCCGCTCCGCCTCGCGCCGCGCCGCCGCAATGGCCTCGGCCAGGTCGGCGGGGGAGCGCACGACGCGCATGCCGCGGCCGCCGCCCCCATGCGCCGCTTTGATGAGCGCCGGCCAGCCGACCCGCGCGATCGCGTCTCCGAAGTCGCGCGGCTCCTGTGTCGCCGGCGTTTCGCCAGGCACCACGGGCACGCCGGCGGCGCTGACCGCCGCGCGCGCCGCCGGCTTCGAACCCATGCGCGCGATGACGTCGGCCGGCGGACCGACGAAGGTGACGCCGGCGGCCTCGCACGCGCGCGCAAACGACGCGTTCTCCGACAGAAAGCCGTAGCCCGGATGAATCGCGTCCGCACCGGCGCGGCGGGCGGCGTCGAGGATTCGAGGAATGCTCAGATAGCTGTCGATCGCCGGCGGCGGCCCGATCGGGATTGCCGTATCGGCCGCCGCCACAAACGGCGCGTCGGCGTCGGCCTCGGAGTACACGGCGACGCTCCCGATGCCCATGGCGCGGCACGCGCGAACAATCCGCAGCGCGATTTCGCCGCGGTTCGCGATGAGCACGCGGCGGATCATTCGGAGGGCGTCTGCGTGCCCCGCCGGCGCGCCGCCGGCGCGGCGCCGGCCGCCTTGCCGGGGAGCCAGGACGCGGAACGCTTCTCGAGAAATGCGCGCAGCCCTTCCTGACCTTCTGGCGACACACGCTGGTTGGCAATGGCGTCGGCGGTCATCGCCATGACCTCGGACGGCCGGCGGCCGTACACGTCGCGCAGCAGCCGTTTCGTCAGCGCGATCGCGGACGGCGCCGCCTTCAGGAACATCTGCGCGTGACGATCGACCGCCTCATCCAGCCGATCAGCCGGAACGACGTCGTGCACGAGGCCAATCTCGCGGGCGCGCGCCACGGGGAACCGGACGCCGCTCAGGCACAGCTCACGAGCGGCCGAGAGCCCGATCTTCCGGACGACGTACGGCGAGATCATTGCCGGGGCGATGCCCAGCAGCACTTCAGTGAATCCGAACTGCGCGTCGTCGGCGGCGACCACGATGTCGCAGACGGCCGCGAGTCCCGCGCCGCCGCCGAGCGCGGCGCCGTGGATGCGGCCGATGAGCGGAATCGGCAGCAGGTCGAGCGCCTGATACATGGCCGCGGCGCGCCGCGCGTCCGCGAGGTTGTCTTCGCGCGAGTAGCCGATCATGCGCGACATCCACTGGACGTCCGCGCCCGCGCAGAAGGCGGGCCCGGCGCCGCGCAGGACGGCGACGCGAGCGGGGCCATCCGCCGCGACGCCCTCCGCCCACGCGGTCAGTTCCTGAATCATCGCTTCGTTGAACGCATTGCGCACTTCCGCGCGCTCGAGTGTGACGGTCGTCACGACGCCGCTCTGAATCGAGATCGTCGCCATCTACATCCGGAAGACGCCGAACCGGGCGTCGGGAATGGGCGCGTTGTACGCGGCGGAGATGCCGAGCGCGAGCGCGTCGCGCGTCCGTGCCGGATCGAGCACGCCATCGTCCCAGAGCCGCGCGGTCGAGTAGTACGGGGCCCCTTCGCGCTCGTATTTCTCGAGGATGGGGGTCCGGATCGCGGCTTCGTCCTCGGGCGCGAGCAATGCGCCCTGCCGCGCGAGCTGCTCCTTCTTCACGGTCGCGAGCACGGAGGCCGCCTGCTCGCCGCCCATGACGGAGATGCGCGCGTTCGGCCACATCCAGAGCAGGCGCGGCTCGTAGGCGCGCCCGCACATCCCGTAATTGCCCGCGCCGAACGATCCCCCGACGATGACGGTGAACTTGGGGACGACGGAATTCGCCACCGCGTGCACCATCTTGGCGCCGTCCTTGGCGATCCCGCCGCGCTCGTATTGCTTGCCGACCATGAATCCGGTGATGTTCTGAAGAAAGATGAGCGGGATCCCGCGCAGGTTGCACAACTCGATGAAGTGCGTCGCCTTCAGGGCCGATTCCGAGAACAGCACGCCGTTGTTCGCGATCAAGCCGACCAGAAACCCGTGCAGCCGCGCGAACCCCGTGATGAGCGTCGTCGCATAGCGCGCCTTGAATTCGTCGAAGCGCGAGTCGTCCACCATTCGCGCCAGCACCTCGCGCACATCGTACGGATGGCGCGAATCGATGTTGACGATGCCGTACAGCTCTTCGGGATCGTACCGGGGCGGTTCGGGCGCGGTCAGATCGGCCGGCAGGTGCTTCGTCTGATGGAGCGTCGAGACAATCGTGCGCGTCAGAACCAGCGCGTGCTCGTCGTCTTCGGCGAAATAATCCGCGACGCCGGAAAGCCTGGTGTGCACGTCCGCGCCGCCGAGCTCCTCGGCCGTGACGTCTTCGCCGGTGGCGGCCTTCACGAGCGGAGGGCCGCCCAGGAAAATCGTCCCGGTTCCCTTGACGATGACCGTTTCGTCCGACATCGCCGGCACGTACGCGCCGCCGGCAGTGCACGAGCCCATTACGACGGCGATCTGCGGAATCCGCTCGGCGGACATCCGGGCCTGGTTGAAGAAGATCCGGCCGAAGTGCTCCCGGTCGGGAAAGACCTCGGCCTGGAGCGGCAGGAACGCGCCGCCCGAATCGACCAGGTACACGCACGGCAGGCGGTTTTCGAGCGCGATCTGCTGCGCGCGCACGTGCTTCTTGACGGTGATCGGATAGTAGGTGCCGCCTTTGACGGTCGCGTCGTTGGCGACGATCATCACTTCGCGCCCGCTGACGCGGCCGATCCCGGTGACGATCCCAGCCGCCGGCGCGTCGCCGTCGTACATCTCCCAGGCGGCGAGCGGCGACAGTTCGAGAAACGGCGTGGCCGGATCGATGAGCTGCGCGACGCGATCGCGGACCGGCAGCTTGCCCTGCGCGCGATGGCGTTCGAGATACTTCGCGCCGCCACCCTCGCGCACGCGCGCGTGGCGCGCGCGAAGCTCCGCGACGAGCGCAAGCATCCGATCGCGGTTGGTGCGGTAGGCGTCGTCATCAGTCTTGATGTGGCTGGTCAAGACGTGCATGGCGCGCTACCAGCCGCAGCAGTCGGTCTTGAATCCGCAATCGGGACAGCGCCAGACGGCGTGCATGCGGAACATCTCGGCGCCGCAGCGTTCGCAGAGGACGCGATCGCTGCTCGGCTGGGCCGGCTTGGCTGGAGGGCGTGGCCGTGCGCTGCCCGGGGGGCTCTCCTCAGGTTCCGCCATGGCGCGATTATAGAATGAGGCAAGGTGGCCGCTGACGCACACGTCATCGCCTGGCCGCTGCGCCTGGCGTCGCGCTGCTACTCGGGACTCTGTCTGGCGTGGCGGGCCATGCACCGCGGCCTCGTCGAGTTCTACAACAGCAGCAACCTGACGTACGCCTCGTCGATTGCGTACTACTCGCTCCTCTCGTTCTTCCCGTTCGTGCTGCTGGTCCTGTCGCTCTTCGGCCAGATGATCGTCGGGCTCAACGAGGAGACGCTCGTGCGGTTCGTCGGCCGCGCGCTGCCGAGCCACTTCGATTTCGTCGTCAACCAGATCGAGGAGCTGGCGAGATCGCCGAAAGGGTTCGGCGTCCTGCACACGATTGTCCTCCTGTGGGCGTCGATGGGCGTCTTCGGCGCCATCACGTCGGCGATCAACCATGCGTGGGGCGTCGAGCAGCCGCCGGGGTTCTTCAAGCACAAGGCGATCGCGTTCGTGATGCTCATGATCGCGGGGCTGCTCACGGTCGCGGCGCTGTCGCTCGGCAGCCTGATCCAGATCGTCGAAGCGCGCTGGTTCGCGGGCGTCGTCTGGAACGTGCCGGCGCTGACGGCTGTGCGCGGATTCATGTACCGCAACGCGCCCACGCCGATGTTCATCCTGATCGTCGGACTGATTTACTACTTCGTGCCGAACGCCAAGGTGCGATTGCGCGATGTGTGGCTCGGCGCCGTGCTGGCCGGCGGGCTCTGGCGCCTGGCGTTCGCGGGGTTCTCCTGGTATGTCCGGGATTTCTCGCGGTTCAGCAGCGTTCACGGCTCAATCGCCGCCGTCATCGTCTTTCTAATATGGGTCTATCTCTCGGCCGTGATCCTTCTTTATGGCGCCGAGGTATCGGCCGCCTACGCGCGGCTGAGGAAGAACCTGCCGCAACGGGCGCCCGCCGCCGCGCAGCTCGATGTGGCCCCCCATGGGTCGCCGCTGCCGCCGGCGCCGCAATCGCCCTGAATCTTGCGGGTCTGCCGGCGGCGCGGGTGGCCGCGGCCACGGCCCGGGTGCCGCTCATCTCGGTCAACGACGAAATCGAGCTGGGCCGGCAGGCGCAGGCGGAGGTCCAGGCGCAGACGCCGCGCGTGGCGGATGCCGAGGTCAACGAATACGTGCGCGGCATCTTCCGGCAGTTGACGCGGCACACGACGGGCCCCCGGTATCCATACTCGGTGTCAATCGCGAACTACGGCGAGATCAATGCGTTCTCGCTGCCGGGCGGGCCGGTGTGGATCCATCAGGGCGCGCTCAAATCGGCGCAGAACGAATCGCAGCTGGCCGGCGTGCTGGCGCACGAGATCGCGCACATCGAGCGACGGCATGTGGCCCGGCAAATCAGCAAGCAGATGGTGGCGGGCGGTCTGCTCGCGTTGCTCGCGCGCGTGCTGCCCAACGATCGCTCCGGCCAGATCGGGGAAGTCGCCGCCGGCGTGACCGCGCAAAGCGTGATGCTCAAGTACAGCCGCGACGACGAGCGCGACGCGGATCGCGAAGGCACGCGCATGTTGCGATCGTCGGGCTGGGAGGCGCGCGGTCTGGCGGACTTTCTCGACGTCCTGCGACGGCAGCAGGGTCGCGATCCGTCGAGCGTCGAAGTGTTTCTGTCGAATCATCCCGCGCCGGCGGCCCGCGTGGCCGCGCTGCGCGCCGGCGGGTTGCCGAGCGGCGGCCGTCGCGATTCGGATGCCTTCCGCCGCATGCAGACGCGCCTGCGCCAGCTGCCGCCCCCCGTGCGGATGCCCCGATAGAACGGAAAGGTTGTGTCACTATGAACCGTGCCCAACCGCCTGGCGGGCGAGCGCAGCCCGTACCTGCTCCAGCACGCCAATAATCCCGTTGACTGGTTTCCCTGGGGGGCCGACGCGTTCGAGCGGGCCCGCACGCAGGACAAACCGATCTTTCTGTCGATCGGCTACTCGACGTGCCACTGGTGTCACGTCATGGAGCACGAGTCGTTCGAGGACGAAGCGACCGCCGCGGTCTTGAACCGCGAATTCGTGTCGATCAAGGTCGACCGCGAAGAACGCCCCGACGTCGACCGCGTGTACATGACGTTCGTGCAGGCCACGACGGGCGCAGGCGGCTGGCCGATGAGCGTCTTTCTGACCCCGGATCTGCAGCCGTTTTTCGGCGGCACGTATTTCCCGCCGGCGCCGCGATGGGGCCGCCCGTCGTTCGTGCAGCTGCTGACGCAGCTGGCGCAGGCGTGGCGCGACGACCGCGCGCGCGTGAGCGAGTCAGCGGCGACGATCGTGGACCGGTTGAGAGAAGCGACGGGCGCCGATGCGCCAGCCGCGGATCGCGCGCCGGTGGCCGGTCTCGAGGCGATCGGCGCCGGCGTGGCCGCCTTCACGCAGGCGTTCGACAGTCGGCATGGCGGCTTCGGCGGCGCGCCGAAGTTTCCGCGTCCCTCCGAGCTGTTGTTCCTGCTGGCGGCGCACGGCCTGACCAGGAGCTACGACGCGAAGCGGATGGCGCTCGACACGCTGCGCGCGATGGCGCTCGGCGGGATCCGCGACCATGTGGGCGGCGGCTTCCATCGGTACTCGGTGGACGCGGAATGGCGCGTCCCGCACTTCGAGAAGATGTTGTACGACCAGGCACAGCTCGTGATCGCGTACCTCGAAGCCGTGCAGGTCAGCGGCGAACCGTTCTATGCCGCCGTCGCGGAGGACACGCTCGACTACGTGCTGCGCGATCTGACGGCGCCCGACGGCGCGTTCTACTCGGCCGAAGACGCCGACTCGGACATCGGCGGCGGTGAAAAGCGCGAAGGCGCGTTCTACGTCTGGACGGCCGAGGAGATCGATCGGCTGTTCGGCGCCGACGCGTCAGTCGTGAGGCGGCGGTTCGGCGTGGAGAACGAAGGCAACGCGCCCTCCGATCCGCAGGGAGAGTTCCGCGGGCAGAACATCCTCTATGTCGCGCAATCGGTCGAGGACGTCGCCACGCGATCCGGACAGGCCGAAGCCGACGTCATGCGGATCCTGGCTGACGCACGACAGACGATGTTCGACGTTCGCAGCCGCCGGCCGCGGCCGCACCGCGACGACAAAGTCATCGCCGCCTGGAACGGCATGATGATCGCCGCGTTCGCGCGCGCGGCGCGCGTGCTGGTCGACAGCCCGCGACGGGCCGATTGGAGGCGCGCGGCCGAGCGGGCGGCCGAGGCGGTCCAGGCGCTGCTCTGGCGCGCGGACGAACGGCGTCTGCTGAGACGATATCGGGATCACGACGCCGCGATCGACGGCTTTTGTGAGGACTACGCGTGCGTCGCGTGGGGACTGCTCGAGCTGTTTCAGACGACCGGCGAGCCGCGCTGGCTGCGCTGGGCCCAAGCGATCATCACCACGCAAAAAGAGCTGTTCTGGGACGATCGCGACGGCGGATGGTTCAGCACGACGGGCGAAGATCGGTCGGTGCTGCTGCGGCTCAAGGAGGACTACGACGGTGCGGAGCCCGCGGCCGCGTCCATCACGGTCAGAAACCTGCTCACGCTGGCGCACCTGGTCGATGAGCCGGCCTGGCGCGAGATGGCGCAGCGCACGTTCGAACGCTACGGCCCAGGCCTGAACCGCGTGGCGCGCGTGATGCCCTTCATGCTGTCCAACCTCGTGATCTGGCACAGCGCGCCGGTGCAGATCGTGATTGCGTCCGGTCGCGATCCTGACGAAACCGCGGCGTTGGAGATCGTCGCGGCGCGCCACTATGTGCCCGGCGCGATCGAGATCCGTCTGCCGCCCGACGGTGCTCAGGCGTTCGGCGGGTGGCTGCCCTGGCTGACCGCGATGACGCCGCGAGATGGCCACGCGTCGGCATACGTGTGCCGCGATTTCGCGTGTCAGGCGCCGGTGACCTCCGCCGCGTTGCTCGACGCCCAGCTGGAGACCGGGGCCGGTGCCCGTTGACCTCTCG
>Ga0310810_10006711_pt1 | contig 13031 bp, 12 predicted proteins | sample NCmetagenome_FD_207641 | JGI IMG/M metagenome (GOLD analysis project Ga0310810, IMG submission 207641) | Soil microbial communities from experimental microcosm in Duke University, North Carolina, United States - NC | ecosystem: Engineered > Artificial ecosystem > Soil microcosm > Unclassified ... | reverse complement strand
GTGCGGATTCCAGTAAGGCAGCGAGTCGGGTGGCGGCCGAGTACAACAGCTGGGGGAGCAGTGAGAAGCTTCCGCTTACGGATAAAGTGCGATCGCATCTGGCACAGTTCTTCAAAAAAGAGTTAAAGACCTGTGCGGTGCGGCTCGGGGGCGCAGCCAGAGATTGGCCCGGACGATACGGTTTTTCACTGCTCCTATTCTTATGGTTCTGCTTTAGATGATCGCATTGATTTGTCTTTTGGTGTGACTGGATCACGCAGTAGGGACGGCGCGCCGCGCCGTGCGGACATCGCAGCGTAATGTCCCTGCCACGCAAGCCCCGGGGTACTTTTTACGCTCCGCTCAGCCGAGCTTCGGCCAGATCGAGGTCCCGCTGAATTCGACGTAACGCGTCGTCATTAATCACTCGTTCGTTTCGCAGGCGGATGATGGTCTTTCGTTCGATGCGCAGCGCTTGGTGTTGCAAACGCTGATATTGTGGTGTGGCAATTTCGCCGCGGCAATCATCTGGATTTTGTGCGCAAAGTTCTAATTGCTCGATGCGCTCATCGTATTCGGCGTGCAACCGATTTGCCGCATCCGGCGAAAACTTCCCATTTGCCCCTGCTTCCTCAATCCATTTGAGAGCGGCTTTGTTTGCTTCTAATCGCGCCAGGCGCTCTTCTTCATCCGTTTCTGCATCGGGCGGTACTCCGAGCTTCCGAATCAGCACCGGCAGCGTCACACCCTGTAACACGAGCGTGACCAGAATCACTGAAAATGCGAGGAACAAAATGTAGTCGCGACCGGGAAATGGCCGGCCGCTCGGCAGCGCCAGGGGCAACGCGAACGCGGCGGCGAGTGACACTACGCCACGCATGCCGGCCCAGCCAACGATCGCAACGTGCTGCCACGGTGCAGTTGCCTCGTGGACCTGTCGCTTCCTTCCGAGCAGACGAGATAAATACGTCGACGGGATTACCCATGCGAAACGTACCACGATCACCATTGCGCAGATGACGATCGCACTCACAAACGCGCCAGTGAGCGATTGTCGATCCCACGCGTGCAGGATTCGGGGAAGTTGCAAACCCATGACAATGAAAACGAATCCGTTCAGAAGGAACACAATCATTTCCCAAAAGGCATAAGCTTGGAGACGAGTCCGCGCGGTGATCATCAGGGGAGAGTGCCAGCCGAGAAAAATGCCGGCAGCAACTGTGGCCAAAACACCGGAGGCATGCATGCGTTCGGCAGGCAGATACGCGATGAAAGGCGTGAGCAGAGAGAATGTGATTTGGATTGGCGGGTCATTGAGGTGGCTCTGCACCCAGCGCATCGTGAGGCCAACGAGCAATCCAATTGCAATGCCTGCTGCGGCGGCCCACGCAAAGCGGCCCGCCGCATGTGCCGGCGAGAAAGAGCCCGTAACGACGGCGGCAATCGCAAACTGCAATGCAACCAGCGCAGTGGCATCATTCACCAGGCTCTCACCCTCCAGGATCACCTGTATGCGATGAGGAACGCTGAGCCGGCGGATAATCGCCGTCGCCGCAACCGCATCCGGGGGAGAGACGATTGCTCCAAGCGCAAATGCTGCCGCCCATGGAAGTGCCGGCACAATCAAATGCGCCATCCACGCAACTGCGATCATTGTTGCCAGCACCAGCCCGATTGCGAGCAGGAGTATCGGGCGCAAATTCCGCCGAAAATCGCGCCACGACGTAAACAATGCGGCGGGATAAATCAGCGCCGGAAGAATAAAATAGAACACCACGTCGGGATTGAGGTTCACCGCCGGCAATCGCGGCACGAAACTTAAACCGAGTCCTCCAAGTACGAGCACGATCGGATACGGCAGCGTAATTTTATGCGCCACTACGGCCAGAACTCCGACGGCGGTGAATAAAAGCACAATAGTCTCGGCCTGCTGCATAATTGACTGTTTGCTGTAGCTGAGGGGCGCGGACCCCGCCTCTTGGAGAAATTACCTCATTACCCGCGGTCAACGGCGGCGACTTCAGCTTTCGCCCGTGCGCGGTTCGCCTGAAGCTCGCCGAGATGTTTTTCCGACCAACGACACAGTCCCTGGAGCGGTTCGATCAACGTGCGTCCCAGTTTTGTAAGCGAATATTCCACTTTGGGCGGCACAACGGGATGCACTCTGCGGTGCACCAGGCCATCGCGTTCAAGGCTCCGAAGAGTCTGGGTCAGCATTTTCTGAGAAATCCCCCCGATCTCACGCTGAAGAGCAGCGTAACGCATCGTGCCGCCGGAAAGAATCTGGATAATGAGCGCAGTCCATTTGTCAGCGATGCGGTCGAGCACCAGGCGCGAGGGACAACGCGGGTCCAGCACGGAAGGAGATGAAGACGCCTTTGGCATTGGCCTGTGTAAAACAATTTACCTACAGGTGCAAGCTGGAGGGTAACGTTCTAACAGGTATGTATCATCCTAGATCGTGTGTAGTTGACTGATGGTGTCGGCGTTCGAAAGTAGTGCATGAGCATCACAGCTCCTCCGAAAAACAACACTGGTCGGATCGACTTTGTTTTCCATGAGACCAACTCCGACGTTCCACAGCCAGTTCGCAGCGAGACACAGCTGGACGACTCCGAGTTACTCGACGCCTATTCGCGCAACGTTGTCAGCGCAGTCACGCGCGTCGCGCCGACTGTGGTGAACATCAACGTAAAACAGCGCGTCAGCGGACGCCGAGGAGAGCGCGAAGTCAGCGGGAACGGCTCCGGGTTCGTGATTACGCCCGACGGATTTATTCTCACGAACAGCCATGTTGTTCATGACGCCAGCGCCATTACTGTTAACCTGTCGGACGGCCGCGAATATCCCGCTCGATTGACAGGCGATGACCCGGATACGGACCTTGCGGTGGTTAGAATCGATGCGCCACAATTGACACACGTGCGCCTGGCGGATTCGGACAATTTGCGAGTCGGACAGCTGGTAATCGCGATCGGAAACCCGCTCGGATTTGAAGCGAGCGTCACAGCCGGCGTCATCAGCGCATTGGGTCGCTCAATGCACGCGCAGTCGGGTCGGCTGATCGACAACATCATTCAAACCGATGCCGCGCTGAATCCTGGTAATTCCGGAGGGCCGTTAGTCAACTCAGCCGGTGAAGTCGTCGGGGTCAACACGGCGATGATTAGGCCGGCGCAAGGCATCTGCTTCGCCATCGGCAGCAACACGGCGAAATTTGTGGCCGGCTGGTTGATCAAAGACGGAAAAATTCGGCGCAGTTACATTGGTGTCGCCGGTCAGAACGTCCCGATTCACAGGCGCATTGTGCGCTTTTACAATCTGCCGCTTGAGACAGGAGTGCTGGTTGTTTCAGTCGAGAAGAACAGTCCTGCCGAGCGCGCTGGCATGCGTGAAGGGGACGTGATCGTAGCATTCAATGGGCAGCCCATTGGAAGCGTGCACTATTTGCACAAAGTTTTGGTCGGCGAGCAAATCAACGTCAACGCCAACCTCACAGTCATTCGCCACACCGAGAAATTGGAGTTATCAATCCTGCCTACGGAAACACACGCATGAAGTAAGCACGCCGCCCTGCGGCACGCTGGACAGCGGAGCGGGCTGTCCCTACCCTCAACCTTTTTCTCGCTGAAAATGTAGTCCTCAGCGGTGGGCCGCGAACAGCAATGGCTTTTAGTAACGAAACGGTTGTTGCCGTTACTGCGACGGTGTCGCACGAGGCGCGGGTGTCGGGCGGGACCTTGGTGTCGGGGTCTGTCTCGGTGTCACTGTAGGCGTGGGTGTGGCCGTAGAGGTGACTGTGGCGGTAGGAGTCGGTGTCGTGCTTGGTGTAGGGGTAGGGGTGGTTTCGCGGTACGCAAAGACACCCTGGCGGTCGGCGACGATGAGTGTGCCGTCGGCGGCGAGCGACGGGCCGCCGGAGTTCTGGCGATCGAGTACAAGCGTGAACAGGAGAGTCTGAAGATCGGCGCTGAAGGCCCAAACGCGTCCATTGGTAGCGGGAGTGTCGGCCCATCCGTTCGAGACGTAAACCTTGCCGTCGGCATCAACAGCTGTGCGCGGGCTGAGATTCTCGCCGATCGGCGCGAGCACGCCCGCACTGTTGATTACACTTCCGTCGGTCGGGTTCAGGCGCACGAATTCGTCACCAGGCAGGAATGTGTACACGGTGCCGTCAGGGCCAACGCCGTGCTCGTGGCTGGTTGTCCAGCGCACAGGCACACGCCAGCGCTCCACCAGAGCGCTGCCGGTGTCATCGAAGGCATAGAGGAAATCAACGCCGGGGTTGTTCTGGCTCCTGGCGAAGTAGACCGTCCCGTCGGCGCCGACAAATGGCGCGTTCTGATTCGTCAATCCACCGAGGCCGTCCGTGGCATACTGACGCTCGCCCGTCGCGAGATCGAAACGCACTACGGCCGGGCCGTTCGGGGTCTGCTCGTCGATGTAGGCTGCTCCGTCGCCAAGCGCAGCGCCGCAGTTGCCGCTAACGGGACAAGACCGCGGTGTTTCCCACACCGTTGACCCGTCGGTCGACTCGATCCGCGCGATCGAATTAAAGTCGCCGACTATAAGATCGCCGTCGGGTGCGAATACCACGCCATCCTGCGGACCGGCAACAGTCTCAAACGTCGACGTCCAGATGCGACCGCCTGTCTCGGCGTCAAAGGCGTAGATCGAAGTGGTGCGCCCGCTACCGCCACGGGCGGCGTACACCTTCCCGTCGTGCGTGCCGGCGATGTAGGCGATCCATTCCTCGTTGGGATCGCCGCCGTACGGAACGACGGTGCTCCACAACTCCTGGCCGGTCGCGAGGTCGTAGGCGACGAGCTTGTCATTCGCCGTCACGCCGGGAAACCCACTCTCCCGGATGGCGAAAGCGCGTTCGCCAAGCGTGACCGGGTGCCAGGCGATGATAGAGAAATCGTTCGTGTTGCTCCATGCCAGCTGGTCGGCGCTCGGGCCCACCGCCGATGACATCCCGTTGCGCTGGGCATCGCCGCCGAGATTCGTCCAGTTCTGACTGTTTGCGCCGTCGACCGCCGTCGCTGATGCGCGTGACTGAAGCGCTGACCACCTATCCGCGTGCTTGGCAGAGCGGGCCCTGGTCGAAGCACCGTGAATAGGGCCAAAGGGCGCGCCGCCGTCGAAAACCCACAGTTTGTCTAGTGCCGCGCCGCTCTCCGGGAGATCGAGTTGCGCGCCTGGCATAGTAATCCGTGCCGTCCACCTGTTAGTCGCGATGTCGTAGTCCCAGACGACCTGAATTACCGTGTTGGTAGCATCGCGCCCCCCGGCGACGTACAGATGGCCGTTGATAACCCTCGACGCAAAGCCGCCTGACGGGTGCGGAAATGGCGCGCGTTCGGTGAAGGTGTTCGCCACGGGATCGTATTCCCAAGTACTGGGCGTAGCGCTTCCCAAAGTGTTGGCCAAGCTAAAGGAGTAGCCACCAGCGTGGTTTGGTTGCCGCCCCGTTCCCTGTGGCGGAAACGGTCCGGTGGGAGCGCCAAACGCGAAGAATGCAATGAGCACTCCGGTACAGCAAAGAAACAGGCCGATTGAGCCGCGCGAATTAAAGAACCCACCTTCGTCAACCGGCCTTCGGACAAGGCTAGGGCGCGCAGGTGTGCGTTGTGAAGCGGATTTATTTTTCATAGATGTTTGCTGGTACTACTCTTTCGGCATTGAAGGCATTTCAGGCCGTTCACGAGGAAATGCACTCGGTTGTCCATCTCACGAAAGGAAACCCGTGCAGCACTGAAAGAAAACGAGTCGTTAGATCGTTACAACTTTGAAGCGTTGAAGCGGTTGTTCTCTCCAACGCCGCGGGCCCGAAGTGGCTTCGTGTATGAGTAGCCTCATACGAAAGCGGGTTCGCGGTTACGGTCCAGTGAGTGGTTGCAAACGCTGCCTCGCCCTCCTGGATTGTGCCAGGAATCCCTTTCACAGCGAAAGAATAACCAGGATCAACTAGAAACAACAAGCAATGGCACGACGCCTTTCCAGCCGAACCTCGCACGGCGAGTAAGAAGCCGTGGCTTCCTGAGTTTCCGCGTGCAATTTCGAACGCGTTGCAGCCGATACGACTGCCTCTACAGTCAAACAAATTGCCCATGAAAATTCTGATTGTTGGCAGCGGCGGCCGTGAACACGCTCTTGCGTGGAAATTGCGACAATCTCCGCATACCGAGCGAATTTTCTGCGCCGCGGGAAACGCCGGGACTGGCGAAATTGCTGAAAACGTCCCGATTGCCCCGACCGATTTGACGGCGCTCGTTAGGTTCGCGAAGGAAAACCGGGTGGATCTCACGGTCGTCGGTCCAGATGATCCTCTTGCCGCTGGAATCGTCGATCTCTTTACAAGTGAGAAATTGCGCGTGTTTGGTCCAAATAAATCGGCGGCGCGGATTGAGTCATCGAAAATCTTCGCAAAAAAGTTGATGCGCTCGCAGAAGATTCCCACCGCGGACGCACGCACATTTTCCGATAGCAGCGAAGCACTTGATTACTGCGAGCGCTTGGAATTTCCCATCGTGATCAAGGCGGATGGGCTTGCGCTCGGAAAAGGAGTTGTGATTGCCGCCGATGCCGCCACGGCAAGATCGAGCATCGATGAGATGATGAACCAAGCCCGTTTCGGCGACGCTGGGCGGCGGATTGTGATCGAAGAATTTTTGCGCGGCACGGAATGCTCGATGCACGCCCTGATCGACGGAAAAAATTACCTGCTGCTGGAATCGGCACGCGATCACAAGCGGGCATTTGACGGCGATGATGGGCCGAACACGGGCGGCATGGGCGCGTTTAGCCCGGCCAACAATTGGAACAGCAAATTGCAAGCGCGATTCGATGACGAAATCATGAAGCCGCTGTTGCGTGGCCTAATCCAGGAAGGCGTCACGTTTAACGGACTTCTATATCCAGGTTTGATCGTTACCAGCGACGGCCCGCGAGTGCTGGAGTTTAACTGCCGGTTCGGCGATCCGGAGACGCAGGCGCTCCTGCCGCGAATGCGATCAGACCTCGTGCCACTGTTCGAGGCAACGATTGATGGGAAAATTGAGCGGTGCGCGATTCAATGGGACACGCGCGCTGCGGTCACAGTTGTGCTCGCCTCTGGCGGGTACCCTGGCAAGTACGAAACTGGCAAATTAATTTCGGGTTTGGACGAGGCAGCCAAGTTCGATGATGTGCAGATTTTCCACGCCGGAACTAAACGGCATGGCAACGAGATAAAAACTGCCGGCGGCCGCGTGCTCGCCGTGACGGCCGTTGCATTGACGGTCGAAGCCGCGCGGTCGCGCGCATACGAGGCGGTGTCGTGTATACAGTTCGAGAATTGTCATTACCGGCGCGATATTGCTCTGGATGTTGTTACAGCTAACGTGAGCGAATTATCGTGATGTCTCGATTGTTGCTGGCGACACTTCTCGTATCGGCCTTCGGTGCCAATCTGGCTGGTCAGTCACCTACAGCGACGTCCACGGCGCCGACCGGACTAAAGCCATCGGCACAGGCAACGGCTTCCCCGTCAGCTACGCCTACCTTGGAAGAGTTAGTTGATTCGTTAGGTCCAGCTGATCTGCAGGCATTCATCACGCTACTAAAAGCTAATTTTACCAACCCGGACGCGATTACCGATACCGAGTTGAATCGGGCAACTGTTGAGGGGTTACTGGTACGGCTGCCGCGTGGGATCATACTTTTGCCAACCAAAGAGAACCTTTCCGTCGCAACTCCGGGAACTTTCTATAGTGAGCTAATTGGCGGTCGCACGGGCTATGTGCGGTTGGGAACATTGAACAACACCAATCTGCAAGCACTTGATAAGGCCCTGAGCGGTTTCGCTGCGAAAAAAGTGAATGATCTCGTTCTAGATCTTCGTGCCAGTTCGGCGACGAGTGATTTGTCGTTGGCCGCCGAATTCGCGAAGCGGTTTTGTCCGAAGGGAAAACCTATCTTTACACTGCGCAAACCTGCGGGGCATCAAGACCGCCTATTTAGTTCCGATCGCGATCCGGCATTTCGCGGACTAATAATGGTGCTCACCGACAACGACACAAGCGGCGTTGCCGAAGCGATTGCAGCTGCACTGCGGTTCTACAACAAAGCACTCATCATCGGACAACCAACTGCAGGCCGCGCTGCCGAATATTCAGATTTGGCGTTGCCCAATGGCAGGGATCTGCGGCTCGCGGTGGGTGAGATTGTGTCCCCCGAAGGCCGATCACTGTTTCGCGAAGGCGTCAAACCAGATTTACCCGTTGAAATGTCATTGTCAGACAAGCGACAGATTTTTCAGTCGAGCAGCGAAAAGGGAATGGGACCGTTCATTTATGAGACGGGCCGCCCGCACATGAGTGAAGCTGCGCTCTTAGCCGGGACAAACCCCGAGTTGGAAGCGGCCGAAGCAGCGCAACAACGCCGCGGCCGCGCGCAGGAAAAACCTACGCCTCACGATCCAGTTTTACAGCGTGCGTTGGACGTGGTGACTTCGCTGGAAGTCTATCAAAAACGATAAAACGCGTTTACGCATTTGGCGGTTCTTCATAACCTCTGTGTCAGGACGCCGTTCGCCTCAGCGTTGGGTTTATACAGTTGACGAGATTCTCCGATTTGGCTCAGAATCGGCAATGTGACGCCGCTCGAGGAACGTATCGGCTATAAGTTTCGCAACTCCCTTTTGTTGGCCGAAGCGCTAACCCATCCCAGCCTCGGACACGAAGCGCAGCGTTATCACTTTGATTACCAGCGTCTCGAGTTTCTGGGCGACGCCGTGCTCCAACTTGTGATCACCGAATATTTGTTCAGCCATTTCCAGGCCGAAGCGGAAGGACAACTGACGAAATTGCGTTCACGACTGGTTTCCCGCGATGCATTGAGGACCCACGCTGCTGCTCTCGATCTTGGCCACTACATTCTGATGGGGCGCGGCGAAGAAGCCAGTGGCGGGCGCGACCGTACATCCACATTGGCCGACGCATTCGAAGCGCTTATCGGCGCGCTTTATCTCGACGGTGGCCTCGACGTCGCGAAAAATTTTATTCTGACACAGACTCGGGACGATCTTGCGAAATTGAGCGAAGAGCCGGTGGATTTTAATCCCAAAGGCGATCTCCAGGAGCTGTTACAAAGCATTTCGCCGCGCAGTCCAATTTACGAACTTGTTTCACAAAGCGGACCCGAGCACGAAAAAACCTTTGTCTCAGAAGTTCTTTGGGAAGGAATTGTTCTTGGTCACGGCACTGGGCGGAGCAAGAAACAAGCAGAAACCGCCGCTGCGCTGGAAGCGTTGCAATTAAAGCGCTGGGAAACAAAGCCCGGGCCGGAGACGTAAGATCTCTACTGACAGAGGAGACCACGCGTTTGAAATTTCGGCGTGCCCGCAGGTCGCGCCCTACCGCGAATGCCTGAGGGCGTTGAGGATGTGCCCGAATTTTGATTTCCAACGAAAACGTTGCTTGATCGATTCGGTGACAAACTTCTTCGCGCCTGTGATTGCCTGTTCTAACGATAAGCCCGCGGCCAGGCCCGCGGTGATTGCTGCCGAATAGGTGCAGCCGGTGCCATGTGTTTTGACCCCGCGCACAAATGGCGCCGAAAACTCTCTCAATTCGCCTTGATGAAAAAGTAAATCGATAGCCTTGCCACCGCGAAGGTGGCCGCCTTTCACCAGGATGGATGCGCCATACTCTTTCGCGAGAGCTCTTGCAGCACTCCCCATTTGTCTCCGATTATTGATCGTCGTGTCGAGCAATACGGCCGCTTCGTCGAGATTCGGTGTGATAAGTGTCGCCAGCGGAAACAGTTTCTTTTTGTAACCGTCAACAGCTTCGAATTCGAGAAGCTTGTCGCCACTCGTCGCTATCATTACCGGATCGACCACCAAAGGAATAGATCGCGCCGCTTTTTTTTTGCCTTCTTTAATCGCGTCCGCGACAGCGCAAACGATCTCCGCCGAGCAGAGCAGACCGGTCTTGATCGCGTCTACTCGGAAATCTGTGAGCAGCACTTCGATTTGGTCGCGAACCATGCGCGCAGTTATCGGCTCGATTCGCGAAACTTTTCGAGGAACTTCAGCGACAATGCAGGTTACCGCCGTCAATCCATACACACCGAGCGCGGTGAAGGTTTTCAGGTCAGCCTGAATACCGGCGCCAGCGCTGCTGTCAGACCCTGCGATGGTTAAGGCGACAGGCGGTGATTCAATCGGGTGCTGAATTAGTGCGTTCGGATCCGCGCGTCTGCGGCGCGCACGGCGGTCGCGCCCTATCATTCAGGCGCCGTTTCCGTCGCTGCCGATCGCTTCGACCGGACAGCCTTCCATGGCCTCTTTGCAGAGACCTTCTTCGTCGGACGTCTCCGGCTGCTTGTACACGTAGGAGTGCCCGCCATCATCGTTCCGTTTGAAATTCGCTGGCGCGGTTTCGCGGCACAAATCGCAGTCGATGCACTGATCGTCGACGTAAAATTTGCCCGGTACGTTCTCGGGGTATTTGTTTGCTGAATCGGCCATGTTTCCCTGAGGTAAAGTGGAAGGTTAGGAAGAAAGGCTCCTAACGCAATAATGTGCCTGTTCATGGGTCAGGCGCAACCGCAACGAGGCGCTCACACGTATCTCCTCAAACGTAAACGCCTTCGTATTTAGCGACCTTCCCCTTATCCTGCCGTCATGAAACGAGATGCTGCCAAAAGCCTGCGCGCGTTTGCAGCCGAACTCGCGATCTATGCGGTTCTCGTTACCGGTTATTTCTTTTTAGTCCTCCACACTCTGGGCGACTGGCTGTTCCGGCTCGAAACACAGCATCGGATTCTTTATGCGTTTATGGCCATTTTGCTGATAGCTGGTCAGGCCGTTGTCCTGGATGCAGTAGCTACGCTTTTGTTCCGGCTCGTGCGTGGTCGTTGGAGATAAGTCATGTTTTTTCCGATCTCCAACTCTCACATCAACCCGGTTTATCTGGTCGTTGTTGGTTTTGTGATTGGGATCCTGGGCGGCTTTTTTGGTGTCGGCGGAAGTTTCATTGCCGGTCCAGCGTTGCGCCTGATGGGAGTGGATTGGAATTACGCAGTCGGAACGGACCTGGCGCACATTGTTGGCAAGTCGATTGTCGCAGCAAGAAAACATCGCTCGCTTGGCAACGTCGATCTGAAGCTTGGATTGATCATGGCCGTGGGGACCATTGTCGGCGCCGAAGGTGGCGCGCAGCTGATCCAGGCACTCAAGCGCGCAGGCAACGTGAATAGCGTCGTCAGCTGGGTCGCCATTGTTGTGTATGTCGGTATTTCGGTTTTCATGCTCTGGGAGAGCCACAAAACATTGAAGTTGAACAAACGGAAATCAGCTCGAACCGCAAAGGCTGCTAAGTCACAAGCAGATCAGTCCGCATTCGGACCGGTCACAAAAAAGATTCAGAGGACAAAAATTTGGCCAATGATCAATCTGCCCACCTCAGGGATACAAATCTCTCTCTGGATCATTCTGGCGATCGCTGTCGTCGGCGGATTTTTCGGCGGTTTTTTAGGCGGCGGCGCGGGCTATATCCGAATGCCATCAATGGTTTATGTCCTCGGTGTTCCCACTCACCTGGCTGTGGGGACAGATCTTTTTGAGATCATAATCTCCGCCAGTTACGGAACGTTCACTCACGCGATCAAAGGCAATGTGGATATTCTAATTGCGCTCGTTATGCATACCGGGGCAGTGATCGGGGCGCAGATTGGCGTGGTCGCCACGCAATATTTCGCGGGTCCGAAGATTCGCCTCGCTTTTGTGCCGCTGCCCTTGATCGGTGCGGCGATAGTCATCTACACGCTGGTGACCGGCCACAAGCTCTAGCGATGAAAATTTTGGTTTGCAGTGACGGCACACCATCAGCGCAGACCGCAATCGACCTCGTCGCATCGTTGGCCGGTCCGCTCACAGCCGAGACCACGCTTTTGGGAATCGCAGAGACATCGGAAGACGAACAGCCCTTGCGCGAAGCGCTTCATACGCAGGCGCAATCCCTGCGGCAACGCGGCGTGTCGCCAGACACCGTAGTCCAGTTCGGCGAGCCGGTGTTGCAGATCGTCCAGCAAACTTCGAACAGCAAATACGACCTCGTGGTCATCGGCGCGCGCTGGACTGGCGCGGTGGGACATTACTGGCGGTCGAAAAGAACGTACGAAGTCATCAAAGCCATTCAACCCCCGGTGCTAGTGGCCATCGGCGAACGGACAGAATTCAAACGGTTCGTGGTTTGCACAGGTGGAAAAGAATTCATCGAGCAAGCGGTGAAATTCACTGGCCAGCTTGCCGCGGCGGTCGGCGCATCGGTGACTTTGTTACATGTCATGGCTGAGCCGCCGGCGATGTACGCCGATCTCGTGCGAATGGAAGAAAATGTTGATCAATTGCTCCAATCAAACTCGGAACTCGGCACTAATTTGCGCCGTCAAAAGCGCGAACTCGACCGCTTGGGAGTCCCCGCTGAAGTGCATCTCAGGCATGGTATCGTAATCGATCAGGTTTTCGAAGAAGCCAGGGCCGGCAACTACGATTTGATTGTAACCGGCACATCCCAGGCACGCGGGCTCTTTCGACACTACATCATGGGCGATTTAACCCGGGACATTTTGAACCGATCCAATGTGCCCGTCCTCGTCGCCCGCGCCGGACTGCCCAAACCAGCTCGAACGCTGTGGAAAGCGGTCAGAGGATTGTTCGGCAAGCCGTAGCGACCCGCCCAGTCATCCTGACTAATGCGTCGTGCAGGCGTAGCCGGCCGTATAGCCAACATAGCTGTGTTACGTTCGAACGTGCACGCACCGCAACGACCAATCCCGAGCGGATCCAGAGTGCGCCGCTGGCTCGGCCATCTATTCAGGGAGTGGACCATTGAAAGCTGGAGGCCAATCGCGCCGGCATTTGCGCGACCCAACTCGTTCACATGGAGTGATACGCAGGTGACACTTGCTTGGCTAGGTCACTCCACAGTGCTCATCAATTTTTTCGGTGTCACGGTGCTCACGGATCCGGTGCTTTTTTCCCGCGTCGGAATTCGTTTGCC
>Ga0310810_10006710_pt1 | contig 13032 bp, 12 predicted proteins | sample NCmetagenome_FD_207641 | JGI IMG/M metagenome (GOLD analysis project Ga0310810, IMG submission 207641) | Soil microbial communities from experimental microcosm in Duke University, North Carolina, United States - NC | ecosystem: Engineered > Artificial ecosystem > Soil microcosm > Unclassified ... | reverse complement strand
GTTTTGCCAGATCCCAGGACGCCAGTGACGAGGATAATCACCGCTAGCGACTGACTCCTCTCAGGAAAAAGGAAAGGCCGCCTTGCCGGCGGCCTAAGATTTACCGAGCATCGCCCGACAGCTGGAGACCTGGCTCCAGGGGTTAGTCGCCGGCTACTGGCTCTTCGACCTCCGGCGCCGGGACATGGGTGCCGTTTCCGTTGCCATTGGCTGGCTTCGCGAGGGCGTCCAGCGAAATGAAACCACCTTCGGAAACCGGCGCCTTCTCTTTGAGCACCACCTCACGGTAGAGCTGGGCCATACGCGCGTTGTAGGCCGGATCGTTCTTCTGCCTGGCATCGCGGGCGCGCATTTTTTCTTCGCGCGAGTTCTTGGCGATACCGAGCTTATCGAGGTCCTTCTGCTCTTCCAGCGTGACGATGTTCTCGCGCAGGTGGAGCGAGTGCTCGACCGATTCCAGGTTGACCTTCTTGCCCCCGGCGAAGATCTCATGACGGCCGTGCTCCTCGTACCATTTGGTGAGGGTAGCGGTCATGTGCATCTTTTCGATGATATTCCGCCAGCCCACTCCGGTGTTGTAGGCGCAGAAGGAAATCTCGCCTTCCTGCGTGGCATAGGGAATGATGCACTGCTCAGTGCGGCGGAAATCATAGTTGAACAGGTCCTGGAACCACATTCCTGCGATGAACAGGAAGTTCCAGCGGTCTTTGCGGCGCTTCATCACATCGTCGATAGTGCGGTCCGGACCGACCTTGCCGTAGTTCCGGCCGGTTGCGTTGAAGTTCTTATCAAACTTCTGCAGCAGGTCCATCAGCTTGAAGTGGGTCGGCGACTGGAAAGGATCGTAGTTCTTCATCAAGGCCAGGGCCATGCCCAAAGCAGTCAGGAATTTTCCACGAGCCGCGTCCGTGACCTTGGCAACATCCTTGGCGAACTGGTCGCCGTGCAGGAACGCAGTGACTGGGACGGCTTCCTTGGTTTCCTTGTCGATCATGACGGCCATGCCGGTACCGCAATTCGGGTGGCATCCGCAACTCAGCTGTCCCCAGTTGTTGTCGGCGTCGCTCGCGTGCATGACGTCGGCCCAATCGGAGAATGTGCTCATGAACGAGATTGGGAACCAGTCGCGCGCAGGCTCGCCCAGGCCGGTCTGATTCTTTACATCGTGCGCCAGATGCGAAAGGGTGTAGCGCTGGGCAGTGCGGCGCTCATCGGTGATAGCCTCGTCGCGGCCGGTGAACGATACTGGCTGAAACGAGAGAAAGCCGATCTTCTTGGGATTATCGAGAGCGAACTTGATGATGCGACCGACCTGTTCGTTGTTGATGCCGTTCACGATGGTAATAACGGGAACGATTTCGACGCCGGCACGGTGCAGGTTATCGATGGCTTTCAATTTCACGTCGAACAGGTTGCCGACCTTGCGGTGAGCGTTGGCGGCGTTGCCGATTCCGTCGAACTGCAGGTAGGCATAACGCATACCGGCTTCAGCCGCCTGCTGTGCGAACTCAAAGCTCTTGGCGAACTCAATGCCATTCGTCGCAGCCTGTACGCTGTTGTAGCCGACCTTGCGCGCGTAGCGAACGGCATCCAGGAAGTACGGCGAAAGGGTTGGCTCGCCGCCCGAGAACTGGACCGACATTTGACGACGCGGCTTGATGGTGATCGCATTGTCGAGCATCGTCTTGATGTCGTCCCAGGTCAGTTCATGGACGAAGCCAACCTGGTTGGCGTCCATGAAACAGGGGTCGCACATCATGTTGCAGCGGTTGGTCAGGTCGATAGTCAACACTGCGCCGCGGCCATATTTCACCGTGCTGGTGCCGTGATTGTGCAACTTCTCGTCGTTGTGGGCGCGAATATCGCGGCCGGGGAACACTTCCTCCAGGTGGCGAGAGAAATTGGTATCAATCGACATAAGGTCTTCGAAGTGCCCATGCTTAGGACAATCTTTGACCATCCAGATCTTGCCATCTTTCTCAATGATTTGTGCCTTGATCTCGCCTACCTTTTCATTCAGCAGGACTTCGTACGGCAGCTTACCGTCGAGAATCTGTTGACGGATCTCCGGCACGCACTTCGGACAAAGCGAGTCGGTGCTGCGGGGCCAACCCAGGGGCGGCTTGGACTTCTCATAGGATTTCAGCAGGGGCTTGTCGGACCACTTCGGTGTAGGAGCGGGATTCTGGTTGACACTGTTAAGGCGATTAAAAATCGCCCAAGCGCCAGTTGCTGCCACGGTTACCGCTTTCTCTACATACTTGATCGGCTTATGCATGTCCTCTCGCTTTCCACCGCTGGGAGTCCCGAACAGACAGGTATGTTTGCCTGATCTTCCTGGGTGAAACAAGTAACACTGGTCGCAACACCGATTGAATAGAACTCTCCCTGTGCTGGATCAGTACGGATATCCTATTGATAGCAGAGGCTGATTTCAGCAAGAAGCCAATGAAAGGGGTGAAATCGCGGTTTAGCTGCAAGTATGTGCATCGGACGGGTGTAAGTTATTGAAAGGAAAGACCCGTTGCTTGCTCTGAAACGAAACTCAGTGCGCCGGCCAGTTCAGTTCCTTTAAACAGCTAATACGCTCGGGGGGGTGGAGTCACGTCAAAAAGGCCCTGGCTGATGCCACACCGGAAATTCCATCCGAGAACGTTTTAATCTTGTAATTTAGGTCGTAGCTCGGATCAGGAGTGGAGACCTATGGTTACGATGGGCAATATCAGTCAGCTCGGCGACTACTCGGAAATCGCCCGGCGTCAGTTGGAAGCTGAGCAGTGCTCCCTGATTGTTGTTGATATCCAGGAGAAGCTTCTGCCGCCCATTTTTGAGCGGGAGCGCCTGTTGCGGAATTCGCAGCTATTGATTCGGTTGGCCGGCATTCTGAAGATTCCGGCGATAGTGACTACCCAGTATTCGAAAGGCTTGGGCAGGACGGTTCCCGAGATCGCATCGCTTCTGCCCGACATCGAAACAATTGATAAGGTGGGCTTCTCCTGTTTTGCCAGCGACGCTTTTTGTTCGACACTGAAGCGGATTCCGGGAAACCGGAATACGGTCTTGCTGTGCGGTATGGAAAGCCATATTTGCGTCATGCAGACTGCTTTGGGGGCTCTGCGGGATGGATATCTCGTGCACGTGGCGTCCGACGCAGTGAGTTCGCGCACAGAATGGAATTGGAATATGGGGTTGCAGCGGATGCAGGCCGCGGGCGCCATTATCTCTTCAACCGAGATGATGATGTATGAGTTGCTGCGCTCATCGGGAAGTCCGGCGTTTAAAGAATTGCTTCCCTATTTGAAGGAATGATTGTGACCCGAATTTGCAGGGGTCTTTCCGCTGCACTGCCCAGAGTGACTAACTGGCAAGATCCTTCTTTTTCACCCGAACCACTGTGATCTTGGAAAACCCTTCCTCAAAGGTTGGTGGGCGGAGCTTTGCACCCATGCGCCGCATTACGTCTTCCGGCACGGTGCGGTGACGACGCTGGTTGCGCTCCATGCAGACTTCGAGCGGCACGTCGAAAAAGACGGCGTGCACGTCGTAGCCATAGTCTCGCGCCATCTTGATCCAGGTGTGCCGATCATGGGGCGAAAGATTCGTGGCGTCCACATAGTTCATCGGGCGGCGCGCGATCAGCCGGGCTTTCAGCATGGAGCGCAGGTTGGAGAAGACAAGATCCTGAAAACGCTGTTCGGTTGGGTCGTCAAAGAGCAGCTGGCGAACCATGTCGCTGGAAAGGGCGGTGATCTCGTGGCGCTTGAACCATGAACTCTTGCCGGAACCGGGCAGCCCGATCGCCAGAACGACGAATCCCCTGGGTATACGCGCCAAGGTCGGCGGGGGCGCCGGGAGTTCGGCAGTGGGCTGCTGCGCTTCACCAGCTTCTTCTTTCATCAAGCTGGGCTCGAGAGGAGGGGCGGATCTTGCTGCCTGTCCACGTCCCCGTCCACCACGGCCTCGGCGGCGGCGGCGGCGAGGCCCGGATGCCTCACCGGCTGATTTTGTGGAAGTCCTCGGCGGTGCATTTTCGGCGGCCACCACCGGCCTGAATGCCGGCTCGGAGCTGGGTTCCTCAATGTGCGCAGGCTCCGGCTCCAGTACCTCAGATTCGGTTCTGTCTCGGGGCTTCTCTTGGGCTTCGAAGTAGGCAGGCTGAAGTGGAGCTTCTGTCGCCTGGACGGGCTGCTCAGTTTCGGCGGGAGGCTTTTTGCGGCGCTTCATGCGCTCGCGCATCCATTTGCGCATGCATGGCTTGTAACACACCCGAGTGCCTCGGGGCAATGTAGCTGGACGGTACCTGGTCCGCCCGCGCACCTTTCCCTCGCAGTAAAATGTCTTGTGCCTTTCTCCAGCGAATTAGAGGGCCAGAAATATATTTCCCTGACAAGCTTCCGCAAGAGCGGGGTTGGCGTCCGCACGCCGGTGTGGTTTGCGCAGGCCAACGGAAAGCTGTACATCTTCACCAATCCGAAGTCCGGTAAGGTAAAGCGAATCCGTAACAACCCAAACGTAAAGGTGGCTGCGTCTACGATGCGGGGAAAGATTACCGGGCCGGAGTTCGAAGTGCGCGCGCGCATTCTTCCGCTGGAAGACTGGCCGGGCGTCCGCGCGCTGATGCAACAAAAATACTGGTTGATGCGGGTGCCATTTTTATCGAGCTCGCCTAGAAGGAACTTTGTCACTCAGAGCATGAACCGCGCAACCAAAAGCAAGGGCGTTGATCACATTAATCTGCTCTCCTGAACACAAACTTCCCAAATCGAGCCTGGGTAGTTGTACTCCTTCCCAGGTTATTTGCTGCTCCCCGGGTCACCTGCTAACATCAGGAGTTCTTCAGTTATTTGAGGCATCGTCGGGTTACGTTTTCATAACTTCCGGGAGGCGACATGGCAATCAAAGTTGGTATTAATGGTTTTGGACGTATCGGTCGCAACATCTACCGCACAGCGCTGAACGATCCTAATATTGATATCGTCGCAGTTAACGATTTGACCGATCCTAAGACCCTGGCTCACCTGCTGAAGTACGACTCCATCCTGGGAAATCTCAGCAACAAAATCAGCGCCGGTCAGGATTCAATAAAAATAGACGACAAGACGGTGCGAGTATTCGCGCAGAAAGATCCGGCGCAGCTGGATTGGGCTTCAACCGGAGCCCAGGTTGTGATCGAGTCCACCGGCCGCTTTACCAATGCCGAGGACGCGAAGAAGCACATGCGCGGACCGGTTAAAAAGGTCATCATCTCGGCTCCCGCCAAAAACGAGGACATCACCATAGTTCTCGGCGTCAATGAAGATAAGTATGACGCGTCGAAGCACCACATCATTTCCAACGCCTCGTGCACGACCAACTGCCTGGCGCCGATTGCCAAGGTGGTGAATGACGAATTCAAGATCGTCAGCGGCACCATGACGACTATCCACTCTTATACCAACGATCAGGTAATCCTGGATTTCCCCCATAAGGATCTGCGGCGCGCTCGCGCGGCCGCGGTTTCGATGATCCCGACGTCGACCGGCGCGGCCAAGGCTCTGCACCTGGTCATTCCTGAACTCAAGGGCAAACTGGATGGATTCGCGATGCGGGTCCCGACTCCGAATGTCTCGGTGGTAGACCTCGTCGCCTATGTCGAAAAGAAGACCACGGCGGAAGAAGTCAATGCCGCGCTCCGGAAAAATTCCGAAAGCGGCCCGCTCAAGGGGTATCTGGGTTACGAGCAGGAGGAGTTGGTTTCGATGGATTTTCGCGGCGACTCGCGTTCCTCGATTGTGGACGCGCCCATGACTCGCGTGGTAGCCGGAAATCTGGTGAAAGTAATCTCCTGGTACGACAATGAGTGGGGATACTCCTGCCGCGTACGTGACCTGATCAACTATCTGGATCGCAAGGGTCTGTAATTCTTCACTATGCTGCGACCTCCGAGGCTCCCTCCCGGCGGTCGGGCTGATCTTCGAGGACTCTGATGTCCAAGCTTTCGATTCGCGATCTTTCGCTCACCGATCGTCGGATTTTCATGCGGGTGGATTTCAATGTTCCCCTGGATGAGGCTGGCCGGGTGATGGACGATACCCGCATCAAGGAAACCTTACCCAGCGTTGAGTATGCGCTGCGCCATGGCGCGCGCCTGATTCTTGCCTCGCATCTCGGGCGACCCAAGGGCAAACCCAACCCCAAGATGAGCCTCAAGCCGGTGGCTGAACGGCTGCGAATGCTGCTCGATCGCGAATTGGCGCGCGGAGAAAACGTTGGATTCTGCCCAGACTGCGTGGGCGTCGAAGCCGAGGAGATGGCTGGAAAGTTGGAGAAGGGCCAGACGCTTTTGCTGGAGAATCTCCGGTTCTATGAAGAAGAAGAGAAGAATGATGAAAACTTCTCCCGGCGACTGGCCAATCTGGCCGACTTTTACGTGAACGACGCTTTCGGCACGGCGCATCGCGCTCATGCTTCGACAGTGGGCATGACGAAATTCATGCAGAAAGCGGCTGCCGGACTCTTGATGGAGAAGGAACTGGACTACCTGGGCCGCGCTCTTCACCATCCAGAACGCCCTTTCGTCGCCATCCTGGGTGGTGCGAAGGTCAGCGACAAGATCGAAGTTATCCGTCACCTTATAACCAAGGTGGATACTCTGATCATCGGCGGAGCCATGGCCTACACCTTCCTCAAAGCCCAGGGACAGCATGTCGGAAAGTCGCTGGTTGAAGAAGACAAGGTCGCCCTTGCCAAGGACCTTCTTAAGGAAGCAAAAAACCGCGGCATCAAGTTTCTTCTCCCGCTAGATCACGTTACGGCGATGAAGCCGGAGCTTCACGCCGTCCAGAAGAACATCGGACCGGGTGAAAATATTCCCGACAACATGATGGGACTCGACATCGGGCCGAAAACCACCGAACTGTTCTCGGAGGAAATTTCGCGGGCACGAACTGTGGTTTGGAATGGGCCGATGGGTGTGTTCGAGGTATCTCCTTTTGCGCGGGGAACCTTCCAAGTCGCTGAAGCTCTGGCGGAAAATGCCGGCGCCATTACGATCGTGGGCGGCGGCGATTCGGTTTCAGCGGTGAAGGCGGCGGGAGTGGCTGACAAGATGAGCCATATCTCTACCGGGGGCGGCGCTTCGCTGGAGTTTCTCGAAGGCAAGAAGCTGCCGGGCGTCGAGGCCCTGACTGACAAGCATTGAGGACTGGTTGTGATGGCGGCCAAAAACTACGCGGCTCGTCTGCTGCTCCATGATGGAAAAGTTATCGAGTTTCAGGGTCCGGCGGACATAACCAAAGAGTCCACCGAGGCCATTGTTAACGCGGCGAATTCATCGTTGATGGGTGGTGGCGGCGTGGACGGGGCAATTCATCGCGCGGGTGGTCCCTCCATTCTCGCCGAATGCAAAAAGATTGTTTCCGAGATTGGCCGTCTACCGGCCGGCAAGGCGGTTATCACCACCGCCGGACGGCTTCCCTCGAAGTACGTAATTCATACGGTTGGTCCCGTGTACGGAGGCGGTGGCCGCGGGGAAGCAGAAACGCTGTCCCGTTGCTATCGCGATTCGATTCGATTGGCGAATGACCATGGGATCAGTGCCGTGGCCTTTCCCTCCATTTCGACAGGCGTCTACGGCTACCCGATCGATGAGGCCGCGCCGGTGGCGCTCAAGGCCGTTCTCGAGGCAATATCTCAGGCAACTTACGTGAGCACCGTCCGATTTGTACTGTTTGACCGGGAAACGTTACAGGCATACGTGAATGCGGCCGAAAAGGTGAGCCTTAAGAACCGTTCATCTTCATATCAATTCGAGACTAATCCTCAATGAGAAGAAAGCTGCTTGCTGCCAACTGGAAGATGTACAAGACCCCCGAACAAACCCGCGAGTTTTTTCGCGATTTTATACCCATGATTGCGAACCACAATCGAGACGAAATTTGCGTTTGCCCGCCATTTGTTGATCTGCCGACGGCGGTGGAGGCGGCTAAAGGGTCCAGTGTCGCGGTCGGCGGCCAGAACCTGCACTGGGAAAAAGAAGGCGCGTTTACCGGGGAAATATCCTGCGCCATGTTGCTGGCATTGGGCTGCAGCCACGTGATCATCGGCCACTCCGAGCGGCGCCAGTATTTCGGTGAAACTGACGACATGGTGAACGCGAAACTGAAAGCCGCCCTGGAGGCGGGACTGACGCCGATCGTGTGCGTCGGCGAAGTGCTGGAGGAACGCGAGGCGGGACTGACTGACGATGTCCTGCGCCGGCAATGCACGCGTGCTTTATCGAAAATTTCCGGGCGCAAGGCCGGGAAGTTGGTCGTCGCCTACGAGCCGGTATGGGCCATTGGAACCGGAAAAACCGCAACCCCGGCCATCGCTTCAGAGGCTCACTCCTTAATTCGCGGCGAGGTCGCCAAGGCGCTGGGCGATGAAGTGGCCAATAATCTCAGAATCCTTTACGGCGGCTCCGTTAAGCCTGAGAACGTGAAGGACCTCATGGCTGAGCAGGAGATCGACGGTGCCCTGGTGGGAGGAGCCAGTTTGATTCCCAGTTCTTTCGCTGCCATCGTGAAATACTGACGATGATGTTCGCTCCCCAGCGTATTGTCTGCCTGCAGCCAAGCGCCACCGTCATTCTGGCCGGACTGGGACACCTGGAAAAAGTAGTCGCCTGCACGAAGTATTGCGCAGATGTCTGTCCGCAGGTTCGCGCCGCAATCGTGGCTGATTCCTGGACCGCCCAATCCAAAGAGATTCTGGCTGCAAATCCCGATCTGGTCATTGCCGCCGTACCCTACCAGGAAAAGTCGGTGGCTGAAATCCTGAAGGCTGGGGTTCGTTTTCTGGGGCTGGCCCCGAAAACTTTGCGTGATGTCTACCAGGACATTTCCGTCATATCGGGTTTGGTCGGCGCATCCGGGCAGGGTGACGAGATGATCGCGAAGATGCGCGAGCAGATCGATTCTGTGCGAGTGCGAACCGGCAACGCAGTCCGCCCCAAGGTGTTTTGCGAAGAATGGGGTAAACCACTGATTGCGTCCCAGCCCTGGGTTGCAGAATTGGTAGAGGCCGCCGGCGGCGATTTCGTGGGCGAACCCGGTCTCTCTATTACTCCGGACAAAATCTTGCAGCACAATCCCGACATTTTGATTGCCGCATGGTGCGGGGCAGGAGATCGTGTGCCCCTGGAGAAAATTGTTCGCGAGCGGAGTTGGAAACAGCTTAGAGCTGTTCGGGACTCGCGCGTGTACTGCATCAGCGACGAACTTCTTAACACGCCGGCGCCGACTCTTTTGAAAGGGCTGGATGCACTCGCCTCGGCAATTCACCCTGAGCTGTTTCCTGTGCCGCCGGGCTTGAGAAAGATAGGTCAAACGAAAGAACTGCGCAGCACAATCTAGCCTTCAGCTTCACTTTACGCCGCGTGATTTATGATTGGTTGTATGAGCTCCGGCACCAAGCTGCAAGAGGTTCGCGCGCAAATAGATGGCGTCGCTGCGTCATCCGAATCGGCCGATGAACTGATGTCGGGAATCGTGAAGACTCTTCATGAGAACCTACTGAAATATAACTGGGTCGGTTTTTACCTGCTGGAAAGAAAAGCCGAGCCGATGCTGGTGCTGGGCGCATTCCAGGGCGCCATGACACCGCACACCCGGATACCCCTGAACCAGGGTATCTGTGGCGCGGCTGCTTCCAGCGGTCGCACCGTGGTGGTCGACGACGTGCAGTCCGATTCCCGCTATCTGGCCTGCTCGGTTGAGACCAAGTCGGAAATCGTAGTACCGGTGTTCGTGAATGGTAAGGTTGTCGGTGAACTCGACATCGACAGCCATTTTCCTGCGGCATTCACCCTGGAGGATCGCACTCTGGTTGAATACTGTGCTTCTCTCGTCGGCAAATTCATGGAACACTCGAAATCATGAGAATTGAGGCGGGCAGGGTTCGCGCGCCAGAAATCGGCCGCGTGTGGTTGAATTCGAGTCCACTCAGCTTTCGTCAGCTTCGCGGCCGGGTGGTGCTGGTCGACTTCTGGGACTACACCTGTGTCAATTGCATCAGGACCCTGCCATACGTGCAGCGCTGGTATGAACGGTACCGTGACGCGGGTCTCACCGTGATCGGGGTGCACACTCCGGAGTTCACATTTGCGCAGTACGAATCGAATGTGGAGCGCGGTGTGAAAGACTTCGGGTTAACTTACCCTGTCGTGGTAGACAGTAATTACGAGATCTGGAAGCTTTTTGCCTGCCGCTGCTGGCCCACTAAATACCTGATCGACAAAGATGGGTATCTGCGCTTCGCCCAATTTGGCGAAGGAGCCTACGACGATTGCGAACTGGCGATCCAAGAACTGTTGCGCGAGGCCAACCCTGCGCTCGAACTGCCCTCGGTCATGAGTGCTTTGCGTGACGAAGACCGGGCGGGAGCGCGCTGTTATCGTGCCACGCCGGAGCTGCACATGGGGCACAGGCGAGGAAAAATCGGGAATCAAGGTTCATTCCAGGAGGATCAAATTGCAGAGTACTCCTTTGTGGAGGAACCGGAGGAAGGCGTCGTTTACCTTTCGGGACGCTGGGCTTCCACTGCGGAGTACCTGGAAGCGGCGGGTGAAGAAACGCATCGCATCGTTCTGAAGTATTCCGCGCGTGGAGTCAATTTGGTGATGTTCGCTCCTCGATCAGAGTCTTGCGAGGTCGTCGTCCGGCAGGATGGTAGTCCGTTGAGCCCACGCCAGGCTTCTACGGACGTAAGATTCCGAATTGTGAATGGGCGTGAACAAAGCTACATTCCAGTCTCATCTCCCCGCATGTACGCGCTGGTTGACAACCCGGATTTCGGGACACACACCCTGGAATTGATTTCTCCAAACGGTCTGGCAGCGTTCGCTTTCACCTTTACAAGCTGCGTAGATCCGGCTCTCACCGCCCCATCCGCCAGCGTCCCGGCACAAACATGAAGCGCGTAGTAGCTGCCCTGATCGTCAAGGATGACAAAATACTGGTCTGCCAGCGAACCCGGCATCAGACCATGCCCCTCAAATGGGAATTTCCCGGCGGGAAAATAGAGGACGGTGAGCAGCCGCGCGAAGCCTTGCGCCGCGAACTCGAGGAGGAACTGGGAATAGACGCCGAAATCGGCGACCAAGTCACCAGCATCCGGCATACCTACAAGGGCGGCGGCTCTGTTGAACTGACGTTTTACCTGGTTCGCCACTACAAGGGTGAGATTGAGAATCGCATTTTTCGCGATGTCCAATGGAGCTCTCCCCAAGAGCTACCTACCTTCGATTTCCTCGAGGCTGACCTGCAGCTGGTCACGGACTTGGCCGCTGGAAGGATCTTGTAAGTTGTTGTCCTGGTTGCGTTTGCCCTCTCTGGCCGGCAACGCAAGTTCTTCCAACCTATTACTTAGGTTACTTTCGCTTCCTTGCGTCCAAACCTCAAGATAAATGTGTGGGCGTGTCTTTATCTCGACGAAATGAGCTTTGGCTCGCGGGCCTCTGGCTTCTCATTTCGCTCTCCGCTATCTCCTCGCTAGCGCTGCCTCACACCTTCCTGCTTACCGCCATAGGCGATTCAGTGCAATGTCTGTTGCTCTTATCGTTACTGGTAGTCAGCTGCTTCAACGTAAAGTCTTCGGACCATCGGGTGCGACTTTTTTGGCTGTTGACGGTGGCCGCCTGGTGCATGTGGCTTTGCGTACAAGTGCTTTGGACGTACTTTGAAGTTTACCTCCGGCGAGAGACTCCGAATCCGTTTGTCGGGGATATTGCGCTGTTCCTCCACCTGGTTCCGATCATGGCTGCGCTTGCCCTTCGGCCCGACATCGATCGAAGCCCGCAACCGGCGCATGTCGGATCACTGGATTTCGGTCTCCTGGTCGTTTGGTGGCTGTATCTCTATCTTTTCGTCGTAGTCCCATGGCAATACATATCGGTCGATGAACTCGCCTATGGCACCAGCTTCAATATCCTTTATTTCGTCGAACACCTTGTATTGCTGATCGCGGCTGTCGCCGCATGGCGGCGAAGCCAGGGACTATGGCGTGCCATCTACCGGCAATTCTTTTTCGCTTCCCTGCTGTACGCTTTGATCTCGATAACGGCTAGCGTGGCCATTGATTTCGGCGCTTACTACACCGGATCGTTTTACGATCTGCCCCTGATGGCTTCGGTCGTGCTGTTTAATCGAACCGCTTTCTTCGCACAGGGAAGTAATGAACCGGTGCAGACCCAAAAGGCCGCTCGTGAACCACAAAACTGGGTGTCCGGCCTCGCCATTGCGGCAGCCGCCAGCATGCCCTTGCTTGCCGGGTGGGCGGTTTTCTTCAGCAGCGCCCCTTCCAACGTTCGCAGCTTCCGATTGGTTCTCACGCTGGCAGCCATCGTTGTAGTTGGGGCTCTGCGCTCTCGCCGCCAGTACGTTGTGGATCGGGAACTAGCACGCGCTAACCAGGAACTACGGGAAGCATCCCTGACTGACCTTTTGACCGCGGTGAAGAATCGCAGGTTCCTGACGAGCACGATTGATAACGATGTGCGGCAAGTGATCCGGTCGTACGGCGATCCGGGAACAGCTCACGAGAGGTCGAACCGCGATCTCATCTTCTATCTGGTCGACGTGGATCATTTCAAAATAATCAATGATCGCTTCGGGCACGATCAGGGGGATGATCTGCTCATCCAGATTGTCGCCCGGATCAGTTCCGCCATCCGCCATTCCGATGTGCTGATTCGCTGGGGCGGCGAGGAGTTCCTCGTGGTTTCGCGTTACACCAATCGGGAAGAGGCGGAAACTCTGGCCAGTCGCGTGCTCCATTCGGTAGGGACGGAACCCTTCCGGCTGAAGAATGGACGAGGTATTCGCCGCACCTGTTCTCTGGGTTGGGCGGCGTTTCCCTGGTTCACAACCGCCCCGGACAAGGTCGATTATCGCGAGGTTCTGCGATTGGCGGATCATGCGCTATACCAGGCCAAGCACGCTGGTCGGAATCGCGCCATCGGATTATTGGCGGATATTGACCCTGCAGCAGCGACCCGTCTTTACGCGCTTGACC
>Ga0310810_10006709_pt1 | contig 13032 bp, 13 predicted proteins | sample NCmetagenome_FD_207641 | JGI IMG/M metagenome (GOLD analysis project Ga0310810, IMG submission 207641) | Soil microbial communities from experimental microcosm in Duke University, North Carolina, United States - NC | ecosystem: Engineered > Artificial ecosystem > Soil microcosm > Unclassified ... | reverse complement strand
CCAGCCGGTAACCAGAAAGAGCCAGGTCATGACCTATCATGCGCTATCTCTGGTGGTCACTGTGCTGATCTGACAGCAAGATACAGGATGCGGCAGGTCAGGGCAACGGATTCGTAATCAGTAGGTCGCGGGTTCAACTCCCGCCCCCGGCTCCATTCTCTTTGGGTCCATTCCGGACGCACGGGTAACAGTTCATTCTGGGGACATAGGTAACACTTTCGGGTCGAACGGGTTGTCGATCGGTTCGAGTCGGCATGTCTCGTCGTCGAAGTAGCCCAAATCGTACTGCATGAAGGTTACGAGCCAGATGCGCTCGGCGACTTGCGTAACGCCGACGTTCTGGCCGGCGAAGACGTGACTGAGATTCACCTTTCGGCGTTTGAAGCAGATCCGGCCACAGCGGGTGACGGTGATGGTGTGGTCGTGAAAGGGATAGGTGAGTTCCTGAAGGCCTCGGTAAACGCGCGGGGATCGCGCGTAGACGTCGGCGGGGACTTTCATCGCTAAGGCCTGATGTGGCCGTCGGTGGTTATAGCGCTCGACGAAGGCATCGAACCGAGCCTGCTGCTGCAGCACGTTGGCGGCGGCGGGTTTGGCGGCTTCCGTCTTCAGCGTGAGGTGCATGCGTTCGTGCCGACCATTTTGCTGGGGGCTGCCCGGGGTGGGTGCGCTCGATGTGGATGCCGAGGCGGAGCCACCAGACGGAGAGTTTGCTGAGGCCATAAAGCGCGTGGGCAGAGGCAAAGGGCACGCCGTTGTCGGTGCGAATGGTGTGGGGAAGGCCAAATTCCTTAAAGGTGCGCTCGAAGGCGGTGACGGCGAATTTTTCCTGCGTTGTGCACAGCGCCTCACAGGTGAGGAGGTAGCGGCTCGCAAAGTCGGTGATGGTCAACAGGTAGCAGTAGCGGCGATCGCCGAGCATGAACTCGCCTTTGTCGTCGGCGCGCCAGAGCGCGTTGGGTTCGGTCGGTTGCGACAGCTCGGTGCCGCGGGCGGAGTGACGCCGCCGGCGGCGACGTTTGACGAGGCCGTGGCGGTCGAGGACGGCATGGACGGTACTGATGGCGGGCAGGTGCGGTCCCCCCGATTGCTGGCGGAGTTTCTCGCGGATCTTCGGTGCGCCCCAGGCGGGATACTCGCGCTTCAGGCGGACGATGGTCGCCTCGATCGGGGCCGGCAGGGGTTCGCCTGGCGGAAGGGCCGGCGGCTACGGCCGATCAGCGCCTCGAGCCCGCAACCGTTGTAGCGGTCGAAGATCTTGTAGCCGGTCTTGCGCGAGATGCCGAACGCGGCGCACAGAGGCGCCATCTTCTCGCCCTCGAGTAGGCGGGCGACGAATCGGAGCCTCGTCCATGACGTGACACTCCTTCCAAGGCATGCCCTCCTCCTCCGAAGAGGGCAAGAAGTGTCACCCATGTGCCCGGAATACTCTGTTACCTATCTCGCAGGAAGGACATTGATCAAGATCCACATGTACCTGTCAGCAAACGCATGAGCGCGCCGGAGAGGTTCTTGGTCTCGCTCCGGGGCGCGTGGTGCAGGCGTGGGATAGGCGACGATGCAGCTCCAGCGCGCGCACGAAGCGTCGGCTATTGTCCGTCGGCAATCAATGCGCGTCATGCTCGGCTTCGCGTGGCCGAGCTGCTTCGAGACGAAGGTGATCGCCGCGCCGGCGTGCATCGCGTACAAGGCACAGCGACTCCTTGCCGACCAGCTCGCCCGCTTAGACGACTCAGCTCCTCGGATATGGGACAGTACGGCTGTACTGTCCCGGTACCGGCGGCTGCCAGAGTGGTCGCGGACGCGCGGCTCGTCAAGTGGTCAGAGCGGCATCGCCGCGAAACGGTTCATCGTCGTGGAGGCCGTCGCCGACCAGTTCGTCGACGGGTTCATGCGGGAGCTCCATCACGGCGAATGCGCGACCCCCAGGCGCGCGACGCGCAGGTCGGCCCGCAGGCGCGCGTCGAGCTGCGCGACGCGCGCCATCGACAGGTCGAGGAGGAAGGGCGCGTTCTACCCGGCGACCGTCCTGACCGCCGTCGACCGCGGCATGCCGGCCTTCGACGAAGAGACATTCGGCCCTGTCGCCGCCGTTATCCGCGCCAAGGACGAGACCGATGCCGTACGCCTTGCCAACGACTCTCCATTCGGCCGGCGCGTCGATCTGCACGCATCGCGCGCGTGCCGAGCGCCTGACCGCGCAGGTTGAAGCGGGCGCCGTGTTCGTCAACGGCATGGTGAAGTCGGATCCGCGCCTGCCCTTCGGCGTCGTCAAGCGCTTCGACTGCGGGCGGGAGCTGTCGGAGTACGGCATTCGCAAGTTCGCCAACATCAAGTCGGTGTGGATGGCGACCGCAGGCGCGACAAGGCAACCGTGGCTGTCGTCGGATCGATACCGGAATATTTCTTTCGATTGCCGCGGCGCTGGCCATGCCACATTGGGCTATGGACACGAGGCCCATTTCGTACATCGGCGAGCTCCGGGCAGCACTCGTACATCGGATTCCGATGCCGACCCTCCGCCGTCGCCTTCTTTGCCTCGCCGTCATCACGCTGGCGTGTGCGGGATGTGCCGCGGCGCCGCCTCCACCGGTCGCCGCGGACGCGCCTCCACCGACCGCTGCGGACAGCCGCCCTACCGCGCATCCGCCGACGAGTCCGGTCGTCGCGCCCGTGTGGCACGTTGGCGATCGATGGACGTACGAGTGGACGGCTGGCAAGGAGACCGGCACGAAGACCGTCACGGTCGTCGATCTCCGAGAGGTCAACGGCGTCCGGTACTACGTGGTGAAAGTCGGCGACGCCGAACACTATTACACGCCGGCGCTCCACTGGGCAGCTGCCGTGCGGGAAGGAACCGTCGAAGCCCGTATGGTGCCGCCTCAGCCATGGTTCATGTGGCCGCTCACAGAAGATGCGCACTGGACTCACCGCGGCCGCTTCGAGCAACGCGAGGGCGTCGCGTCGTACGACGACCGGTTCAGCGTGGCGGGTGCGGAGTGGGTCGACGTGCCGGCCGGCCGCTATCAGGCCATCAAGGTCGTGCGCGAGACCGATCGTAACGACGGCGATCAGTACTGGTTCGCGAGCGAAGTGCGCTGGTACGCGCGCTGGCTCGGGCGCCGTGGTGACGCGCAGTTCGAGGAACGACTGCGGGAGTACCGATCAGCCGCCATACCGCGGTGACGTCCGTCGCGTCTCAATGGGGACGCAGGACCAGCACGGCGCGCGCGGGATCGAGCGTCGCGGTATAGCGCGACAAGAAGGTGTTGCCAAGAATGCCCTGCATGCCGGGCAGGGGCAGTACGAAGGCGATCACGTCTCGTGCCTCTATTTCGCCGACGCGCACCGACGGGATCGTGACGCGTCGGCCCCACGTCGTGCCGGCCACCCCGCGTACGAGCACCGGCGGCTCTGCCGGATCGGGGGTAATGCCCAGCGCCTCGGCGAGCTCGGGCGTGATCGCGCAGGCTGACGCCCCGGTGTCCACCAGAAACGTCGACGTCTGCGTGTCGTTCAGCACAACCTCGACGAACCAGTTTCCGCCGCGCCGCCGTACGGGGACGGAGTCCGGCGGCAATTCCACGCGCGGTGGTCGAGCACGCGGTCGTGCTGCGGCTGGCTCTTCGGCCGGCGCCGCTAACGCCCGCGGCTGCGCGAGCGGCTTGACGGCGCGCAGCCCCTCGCGGGCCGCGGCGGCGAGCCCGGCCGGTGGTCGGAGCGTCAGCGCCTTCTCATAGGCCGCTTCCGCTTCGGCCCAGCGGCGCAGATGCGTGAGCGCGACACCGTGGTGGTAGTGCGCCTCGGGCTCATCAGGCGCGACCGTGAGGGCCTGTCGAAACAACTGCTCGGCGCTCGCGTAGTCTCCGCGCGCGTATGCTGCCTTGCCGGCGGCGTTGAGATCGAGCCAGCTGGCGCCAGCAGCAAGGAGCAGAACCGCGAGCAAAGCGAGCGCACGCCGCACCTTCATGCGAAGCTCTTCAGCGGCTGAAACTGAGGCAGCACACGGAAGTCCTGGCGTAGACGATCGATCGTGTCGCCGATCTGCTCGACGCGCTCTTCCGCCACGTTGCCGAGAAAGCGTCCGGCCTCCGCGAGATACCGGATCCGCCGCGGGTCAACGGTCATGAGCCTGGCCGCTGTGGCGTCGACCGCCACCAGGTCGTCCCCGAATACAAGCGCGCCGCACCGTCGCGCCTCGCCCTGGATCGGACCGTTGCCCTCCATCCCGACGATGGCGTCGACGATGGCGAAGCGCGGAATCTGTAGCGTGCTGTTGATGTCGACGATGCTCTCGTGAATGCCGGCCCAGTGCAGGACGTTCTTGGGCCACCCGTAGATCGCGCCGGGGATGCATCCGAACATGTTCTTGAGCGCGAGCGTCACTCCGGCCCAGTGATGGGTCTTGAGCTTCGGCATCGAGACGAGCAGATCCGCGTCGAGCAGCGTTTCGGGCAAGTAGAGACGTTGGAGCGTCGTGTAGTGGCTTCCCATACGCACGGCCCGCACGTCGTCGTTGTTGAGATCGACGTACCGCGTGCGATGTTCGCGCAGGATGGCGTGCAGCCCGGTCGCGGTCAGCAAATCCTCGGTGTCGCGATAGTGCCCCGGCCCTTCGGCGACGATGACCTGTTGCGCGCCCACGCGCCGAAATGCCTCGATGGCTGCCGCTACGAGCGCAGGGTGGGTGTTGACGAGACCGTTCGGGTCGTGCTCGACCAGGTTCGGCTTGAGCACGACGCGCTTGCCCACCAGCGGCAGGCGGAAGAGCTGCAGCCCGCGCAGCACGACGTCGACGAGGCTCTCGTCGTAGGTGCTGGCAGGCAGGATCGCCACGCGCGACCGCGGCGTCTGTCGCACCGCCTCGCGTTCCCAGCGACGCGCGTCGGTGCATCCGTACAGCGCGGAGGCTGTGCCCGCGACTAGTGCGCGGCCAAGGAACGCACGCCGACCTGGGTTCATGTCTGGAACGTCTCGGCCCCGCCGCTGAGCGCGAGCAGCGCGAGGGCCAGAACCTTTGTCTCGCCGAGGAATGCCGTGCGCGCGTAGCCGGCCAGCAGCCGCGCCCGCAACGGCGTCACATCCTCGCCGTACGCCGAAAGACACAGCACCGACCACGCCAGGGCGAGGCCGGAGTCGACCCGGTCGAGCATCGCGCGAAGCACACGAAGGCTTCGCTGATTGGCGTCGCGCGCGCGGTGCTCGGCAAGCGCAAGGAGGGCGATCGCGGTGACGTCGGCGTACGGCGCGAGCTGCGCTCCGAGCACGACCGAATTGCCGTAGTTCCAGCCGCCATCGACGCACATGCGGTCGTAGACCATGCCCTCGGCTTCGTGGATTCTCTCGGTCGCGCCCGCTCCGGGCAGGTGCCGTCGCAATCGCTTGAGCGCCAGCACCGCGTAGCAGGTAGGCTCGACGAACGCGGCGCACTCTTCGACCCAGGGCCAGCCTTTGAGATCCCAGTTCAAGCGAACCGAGGCGGCCTCTGGCGCGAGTCGGTTGAGGAGCGACATTGCGAAGCCCGGCCGGCGAGGCGTGCGCCGCAGCAGCCAGCGCGCGCCTCGCACGGCGGCGTCGGGCCCGCCCCCCAGCGCGTCCAGCGCCAGCACTGCCAGCGACGTGGCCCAGGTGGCGTCGCTCACACGCGCGCTTACCGGCCATCCACCATCGTCGTGCTGCCGATCGGACAGCCAACGCACGCCGTCGGCCGCGCTGAGACGCGCGTCCGGCGTATCGAGACGCCCCAGCGCCAGCGTGGCCAAGGCCGTGATCTCGGTGCTACTGACGCGGCCCGGCTGCGATCCCCAGCCTCCGTCTCGATTCTGGCTGGTGATGAGCGGCGCCAAGCTGATCATCGGGCGGCGTCTCCGACTCGCTCACTCCAGCTCACGCCGTCTGGGAATCGAAACTTGGTCACGATGTCGCCGCTCGCGCTGCGCCCCGTGAACCAGTCATCCTGCTCCCACAGCACCCCCTGGGGCAGCAGGACGCGGGCAATCACCGCACGTCCAGATCCATCGAGCGTCATCGGCGCCAGCGCGTGCGCAGCACCGCCGAAGGAGAGCACCGGTCGGATTGCCACGCGCGTCCCGGCGCGATAGGTGACGAAGAACGTGTAGACGCCTGGGCTGGCGTCCCGAAGATACGCGAGCTCGAGACCCAGCGCGTCCGCGGAGTTCACGGCATTTAGCGGCACCGCACGAACGCCCTCCAGCCTGGCGGGATTCGATCGCCACGAGACCCCGAAATCGATGGGACCGGCAGCGTCGCGCGGCCAATCGAGGAGCGCCAGCGCGATCGGCGGCAGTGCGGCGGTGGCGCGCACCGTGAGCGTCGCGCTCCCGCGCCGTTCGGCGCGGGTCTCGGCTCGGATTCGGACCACTGGTTCCAGGACCGGCACGACGTGGCGGAACCGTCCGTTGCTGACCGGGACTGACACGCGGCGGTCGTTGGCGACGAGCCAGACGGCCGTCAGAGCGCTGTCATGCACCTGTCCCTCGACCGTGATGAGCGGCGGGGCGCCGGGCGTCAAGGTGTCTCCGTCGCGCGGATTCGTGAGCGTGATGTCCGCGGCCAGCGGCGGCACATAGTCGACCGTCACGGGTTCTTCGACTTGCGCGCCGAGCGCGTCCGTCGCGAGGACGCGGACGTGGTTGACGCCTGGCAGAAGCTTGATGGTCGAGGTGAACAATCGGCCGTCAAGCGTCGGCTCACTCTGCCGGCCATCGACGTCGATCACCACGCGCCCGGGCGTTCCGCCGATCAGCGTGCCCGAGATGACATCCGTGTCTTGGCCTGTCGTCCGTGTGGACGCGCCGTCGAGCCGAATGCGCATGCGAACGAGGCCGAGCCCCGGCAGCGTGCCGGGCATATGTTGTCGGGCGTTGACACGACCTGGGCCGCCCGTTGGCCGGCCGCCGTCCGCGATCTGGCGAAACGGGGACGAGTTGGATGAACGTGGTGTGGGTTGCGACCGCGCCGTCGTCGTTGCCGGTGATGATTCCAGCTCGAGGACACTCGGCTCGGCCACTGTCGACGTCGCGGAAGTCGCGACGGGACCAGCGGGCTCGAGTGGTGTCGCCAGCACCGGCATCGCCGCCTCTCCGGTTCGCCCCGACGCTTCCTCGATAGGCGCCTGTTCGGTGCGTAGGGCGACGATCGTCGCCGCGGCGGCGGGACTCTCGACGTGAACGTGGGCGCTTGCCGACTCCGCCGTCGCGGTCTCGGAGAGATCGGGTGCAGCCAACACCGGTGCCGTTACGACGTCGGCTCGCGGCGCCGTGCTCGTTCGTGCTGAGGTCGTGTTGCTGCCGACGGCCGCGTTAGTGATCGCCGGCTGATCCATGGCGAGCCGCGGGCGAGCCGGTGACGGTGAGCGGCGGCCTGGCTGCGAAGCAACGCGGACCGGTCGCGAACCGATTGGAGTGTCGACAACGGCGCGCGCGGGTGTGGCCTCGATGGGACCGGCGGCGAAGACTTCGAGAGTCGTTGGCCGCGGAGTTCCGCCTGCGAATCGGGCCAGCGCAAGCAGCACGGCGGCGTGAAACGCCACGGACATTACGAACGCGTAGCGCGCGCGCGAGGGGTTCGACCGCGCGTACCGCGCCGACGCCTGAGCGCGCCAGGCCGCGGGCTGACTCATCGACGCGGGCGACGAGCTAGTTTCGGCCCTCCACGCCTGCGGCGGCCTGAATCGGGGTTAGTGCGCCGGCCGGATGCAGGGGCGTGGATGCGCCGTGCGTGCGATGGCCCGACTCGGGCCGCGAGGTGGTCGGCTCGACCACTGCCGGCGAAGCTGCGACGGCTGGCTTTGGCACGGAAACGGGCGGCGCCGGGCCGCCGACGGTCGGCAAGGCTGCCGACAGCGGCACCGTCACCACCGCGCCCGGTTCGAGTCGTATGGTGGCCCTATCCTCGCGAGCCGGCACCGCGCGCTCTGCGGTGCGGCGCGCCTCGATGTCGGAACGCAGCTTGTGGACCTCGGTGTGCAGCGTCGCCAGCGCCTCGGCGGCGGCCGGATCGGCTGGCGGCGTGCGAGCCACCGGCGGCGCCAGCACTGCAGCGATCTGATCATGAATCTGAGCGCTCGTGTCTCGATCGGCGAGCATCCGGCCGCGCTCGACGCGCAACGCGACCTGCGTCAAAGTTGCGGTGACCCGCTCGAGCGTCGCGTGCAAGGTCACATCGCCGGCCACCGCGCGGAGCCGTCGGCTATCGTCGTCCCGCTCGCGCGTCTCGATGCGGAATCCGAGGCGGACGAGCACCGCCTCGGTCGCGGCCTGTGCCTCGGCCAATTCTGCGGGCACCGTCCGTTCCACCGAACGATCACCGATCAGCTGCACGGCGGACATCAACGGGCCGGTGGCGAGGCCCGCCGCCACGCAGCCCGACGTCGCAACCGCCACGATAAGCCCAAGGGCCAGTCCGCCGACGCGTGTGAGTCCGCGTGTCGGTCGCGTCATCGGTACATCTTCACGAGGCGTAGCCGGTTCGCCAGCGCCGTTCGCGGCCCCGGTATCGGACTCGGATTGCCGGGGATGATCGTGCAGGAGAAGTAGCCGAAAACCGCGCGCATCGAGGTGTCGTTCTTCGACGCCGTGCAACCGTTCGAGGTCCCGGCTGCCTTCCACGGGTTGCCGCTCCAGTCGTTGCTTACGGCGCACTTGCCCTTGTTGATGACCTGCGCGATGACCATCTCGGTCCAGCCGACGATCTGATGGTTGCCGGAAATCGCGCCCGTCGGGCAATCGGTCTGGATGACGGGTACGTAGACCTTCCAACCCTTACCGCTGTAGGTGACGTCACCGTTGGCATTGGTCACCTGGACGGTGCTCGAGGCGTTGTACTTCTGGACGAAGACGCTTTCGAGCGAATTCATGACGTTCTGATCCATACCGTTCCCGGTGTTCGCCGTATCGCCGGTCTGTGCACTCGCCGCCGGGCAGTTGCCCTGACCGGCGCCTTTGATCGCGTTATTGAGGTAACCAGCGCTGGCGCTTCCCCCTTCGAGGTTCACCCAGGCCGCGCTGTTGGTGCATGGAGGGGAGAGACAACCGGCGCCCACATCGCCTTTGCCACTGCTCGTGATGAATGTAATGGGCGTGCCGCAGCCCACCGAGCTGTTGCCCTGGAAGGGGCAACTGCCAACGCCGATCGGCAGCGTACATTCGGTCACCGGCGGCGGCGGTGCCTGAGGAGGGTTGGCGACCGCGATCGCGGAGGCGGTGATCGGCAGGCTCTGGATACCGAGCACGCGCAAAAACGTGGTCGACACCTGCGAGCTGAACTGACACCGTACGGCGTTCACGACCGTCCCGTCCACCGATGGCGTGAAGCCGTTGTTCCAGACGCCGAGCACGATGTTGCCGTTCGCCGCATTGCCCGGGTTCAGATCGAGGTTGATCAGATTCCCGAACACCGGGTTGTGCTGCGGATTGAATTGACCATACTGTCGCGCCGACTGCCTGACCGTCGGAAACACGGTGTCGTTGAAACCGAGCTTGCCGGCGCCGGCTAGAGCCGCGGCCTCCATGCTGCGCTCGAGCTCGCCGATGGCCGCCATCTGGTACGTGATGTCGACCGCGAAGCCCATCAGTGCCAGCAGGAAGATCATGAAGCCGAGCGCGAGCAGAACAGCGGTTCCCCGCTGCTCGCACACCAGTCGTCGAATTATCGCCCGCCCCGCGCGCCTCATTGTCACCTCTTGAACCGCACGATCTCTATCTGTTCCCATGGGATGTCCACTCGACCGTAGGCCGTCCGCCCCCGCAGCGACGTCGTGCCGAGGCTCACGTAGTCGCCATCGATTCGAGACCCGTCGGCGAGGACAGCGGTCGCGGCGTAGCGGTAGTGCGCGGAGGCGACGTACGGCGGAAGGGTGCTGGCCGCAGGCTGACGCGTGAAGAACAGCGCGGCGACGCCGGCGAGCGGTAGGCGGATCTCCGTTCGATCCTTGCGCAGCGTGATGACATCGCTCTGCCGGTGACCCTGGATCGGCTCGGGCTGCTTGTCCAGGAACTGGCCGATGGCCGAAGCCGAACCGAACAACATGGGCGTCTTGGCCCCGGTCGTCGGCGCGGTGTCAGCCGGGGCGGCAGCGTCGTCCTTCTTTGGGATCATGATGGTGTAGAGGACTTCGAGCGACGGATCAGTCAGTTGGTACACCTGGCCAGTCCAGGTGCGGACCTCGGCGTTCACGGTCTGGGCTGCAAGCGGCGTCGCGGCGCCGACGAGCGCGGTCACCGCGGTCGCGGCACTGATCAAGACTTTCCCCATCATACGAAGTGTCCTCACTTTCCAATGGTGCTCATGATCTTCAGGATCCGAAGGAATGATGGCGCCGTGGCGACGAGCATGAACGACGGCAACAGGAACAGGACGGTTGGCGCCAACATCATTAGCGGTGCGAGCTGGGCTTTCTTTTCGGCGCGATGTCGCCGCTGGACTCGTGACGCATCCGCCAGCACGCGCAGCGTTTTTCCGAGCGACGTACCGAGCCGCTCGCTCTGGATGAACGACCCGACGACCGATCGAAGCTGCTCGGTGCCGAGGTTGTCCGAGAGTGCGCGCAGCGCCTCCTCGCGGGGCCGGCCCGCTCGGATCTCGAGGTGCATCCGCAGCAGTTCCGCGTGCAGCGGGCTGGCCTTGGAGCCGCGCTGTTCGGCGATGCGCGCCACGGCCGCATCGAATCCCATGCCGGCCTCGACACAGACCATGAGGAGGTCGAGGACGTCCGGGAGCGCATCGGTCACCGCCTGCTGGCGCTGTCGCGTCTTGAACCCGAGCCAGAGATCCGGCACGAAGAACCCGATTCCGCCCAGAACAATGGAGATGGGCAGCAGATTCGGCAGTACTCGCTGAGCGATTGTCCCGAAGACCAGATACGAGACGCCGAACGTGATCGCCGCGGTGACCTTGCCCCCGAGGAATAATGCGACGGCGCTCGGGTCGTGAAAACCGGCCCGGGCGAGCCGTGTGCGGTATCGAGCGAACACCATCGGGTCGCGCGGCATGAGCCCGCGGCCCACCCGCTCGACCATGGTGTGCCAGTTTCCGGCCGCGCGTTGCTCCCACCGCAGGATCGAGACATTGTCGGTGCTTGACCCTGAAATCGGCGTGATGAGGCGCTCCGCCCGGACTGCGGGGAACAGCCGTAGAAGGAGAGCGCCGACGGCGAAGGTCACCCCGGCCACCAGCACGAACGAGAGCGTGACGAACATGATCATGCCCATGGCTCAGACCTTGATCTTTGCCATGCGCCAGATGACCGCCGCGCCGATCGCCTCGAGCGCGAGCCCCGCCGTGATGAGCATCGGCCCCATCGGCGACTCGAGGAGAGGGTCGAAGTACCCTGGCGAGATGAAGTAGAAAACCACCGAGAACAGTGCGGGGCTCGCGCCGACAAAGCCTGCCGAGTACCGCTGCTGCGCGGACAGCACCCGGGCGTGGCTCAGTAGCTCGAACCGCTTTCGGATGACGTCGCTCAACCGGTCCAGGATCTCGGCGAGATTGCCGCCGGAGCCGCGCTGGATGAGGATCGCCGTGCAGAAGAACTCGACGTCTTCGGTGGTAACCCTCTGCCCCAGTCGCATCAGTGCCTCCCCCGGATCGAGGCCCAGGCGAATCTCCTCGGTGACATGTCGAAACTCCTCTCCGATGGGATCGGCCATCTCCTCGCCCACGAGCTGGATCGCCGCGCTCAACGCGTTGCCCGCCCGGATCGAGCGCGAAACCATGTCCACCGCGTCCGCGAAGTGCTCCTGGAAGCGCTGTCGCCGGCGGTGTCCCTTGTGGATGAAAAAGAGGACGGGCAGGGTGGCTGCGATCAACCCCGAGATCAGGGCGCCACCAAAGGTGCCGATACGCCAGCCGCCCGCGATGCCGCCGAGGGCCGCGACGCCGGCGATGATGAGGAGGAGTTCGCTCGCTGTCCGCTTCGAGCCGGCTTTCGTGGCGAGGTTGGCGAGTTGGGCACCCAAGTCGCTCTTTCGCACGAGCCGCTCCCAGATGGCGTCGCTCATCACGACGTCCCTTCTGAGCAGCTGGCCCTCGGGCGAGTCGAGAACGACGTGACGTCCCAGCCTGCGTCGCAACTGCTCGCCGGACTGGTAGACCCACCAGAGGCCTACGATGAGCGTGACGACCCCGACGAACACGAGCACGGCGGCGGCGAGGAAGGTCATGATGCGTACTGCTTTCGCGACGGGTCGAACAGATCTGGCGGCAGGTGCACGCCCGCCCGCTCCAGCCGTTCGCTGAACCGGGGTCGAACACCGGTTGCTCGGTGGAAGCCACGGACTCGGCCGTCCTTGTCGATCCCCTGCTGCTCGAACACGAAGATGTCCTGCGCCGTGATGACGTCGTCTTCCATGCCGACGATCTCGGTCACCTTGACGAGCTTGCGCGCACCGTCGCTGAGGCGCGCCAGCTGGATCACGAGGTTCAGCGCCGACGAGATGTAGTCACGCATGGCGCGAATCGGTAGGGCGAGTCCGGACATCAGGGTCATCGTCTCGATGCGCGACAGCGCGTCGCGCGTCGAGTTGGCGTGGACCGTCGACATCGACCCATCGTGGCCGGTGTTCATGGCCTGCAGCATGTCGATGACCTCGGCGCCCCGGACCTCGCCGACCACGATCCGGTCGGGGCGCATCCGCAAGGCGTTGCGGACGAGGTCGCGAGCCGTCACTGCGCCCGTGCCCTCGATGTTCGGGGGACGGGTCTCGAGTCGCACCACGTGGTCCTGCTGTAGCTGCAGCTCGGCGGAGTCCTCGATGGTGACGATGCGCTCCGAGGCCGGGATGTAGTTCGACAGGATGTTGAGCATCGTGGTCTTGCCGGCGCCGGTGCCGCCGGAGATCAAAATGTTCAACCGCGCCCGCACGGCGCCGTCGAGGAGCTGCGCGAGCTGGTCGGTGAGCGCCCCGAACGTCAGGAGGTCGGTCATCTTGTACGGATCCACCGCGAAGCGCCGGATCGAGAGGACCGGCCCGTCGAGCGCCAGCGGCGGAATGATGGCGTTGACGCGGGAGC
>Ga0310810_10006708_pt1 | contig 13037 bp, 8 predicted proteins | sample NCmetagenome_FD_207641 | JGI IMG/M metagenome (GOLD analysis project Ga0310810, IMG submission 207641) | Soil microbial communities from experimental microcosm in Duke University, North Carolina, United States - NC | ecosystem: Engineered > Artificial ecosystem > Soil microcosm > Unclassified ... | reverse complement strand
AGTACGTCATGTGGGTGTGGACGTCGATCAGTCCCGGGATCGCGGTGTAGCGCGACAGGTCGATGACCTGGGCGCCCTGGGGAATCGGATCGTTCGGACGCGCCACGCGGAGAATCGTGTCGCCGGACACGATGACGACTCCGCGCCGCGTCACGGCTCCGGATCCGTCGACGACAGCCGCGAAGCGCACCGCCTTGAGCTGAGCGTCGAGGCTGGCGGCGCACAGGAACAGCGCCGCGGCGGACGAGACGAGCATTCGCGTTCGCATCCAGCAAAGATGCTCGACGCGATGCGACTCGGCTATTGGTCGATCGAATTGGTTAGTCGAGAATCGCCGTGGCGATGAGGGAGCTCCACGGATGCCAGCGTGGGCCGGCGGAATACGAGCGAGTGTCGGTCTGGACGCGATAGGCGAGCGAAAGTCCGCGATACCGGAGCTCGATCCCCGCGCGGCCGCTGCCGACGAGCGGCTCGTGCCCGACGCGCGGGCCGTCGCGGAAGGTATTTCCGTCGAGGAACAAGCTTCGCGCGACTGCCTGGCCCGACGCACCCGCGCTGACCGCCATGCTGAAGCCGTTGTTCGACGGCAGCCACGGCGCGGTGAGACGCCAGCCGAGCCGCGCGTCGAAACCAGCGTCGCCGGCGACGATCACGTTGCCCGCCGATCCCGCCGCGTATGGCGTGATCTCGACGCCGAGTCCGTCGTTCTCGGGGGAGGCGGCGCGTCGCCGCGCTTCGTATCGAACGATCAGTCCAGGCTCGAAACCGATCTGTTGGGTCCAGTCGGTCGGTCGATTGAACTCGGGCGCGGCGTGATGCGCGAGTTGCTGCATCAGGTGTCCGAGCGACGGCGGGCCGGTAACGCCGAGCGTGACGGCGAGCTCGTCGAAGCGCGTCGGCGAGACAATGCGGGCCGCCTGGGTCAGATAGAGCCAGCCGGCGTTCGGCCGTGCGCCCGGGCTCGCGTGCGGGTCGTCGGGTGACACGGACGGCGTGTAGATGTCCTGGCCGATCTCCGTACGACTGCTGCGACAGGTCGCGGCGCCACTGTCGCACGTCGGCCGCCCGTGGAGGAATCGGCGCGCCCACAGCGGTGCGTCGCCGCCCTCGTACGTCAGATGGACGCCGCTCGTGTATTCCTCATCCGGCCGGTTCCACGGGAGCATCCAAAAATCGAACGCGTCGTTGTCGGCGCGAACGGTAAAGGCGCGGGATCCTTGTGCAATGGCCGTCCCGAGCGGGACGGCCAGAAGCAATGCCAGTGAAGCGCCGAGCCGCCGAGCCGCCGAGCCGCCGAGCCGCCAAATCACTGGTATTGGATGTACAGAGGACGAGGAAGGAGCCGAAGGACTTCGTGCGGCGTGAGCAACGCGTCGCCCTTTTTCACGTCGTTGTGAAAGAAGATCTTGAATCCTGTGTATTGGACGGGCTCCGCGACCTCGTAGTCACGGTACGAGTCGAATTTGAGCCAGGGCGGACCCCAGCCGTCCATGTCCATCACGACCTGCACCTGCGGCGTCGGCTTAATGCCCGCGGCGTTGAGCACCATCTTCTGCGTGAAACGGTGTACGACGAGCACCTTCGGAGGGAGCTTCTTGTCTTTCACGAGTTGGGTCAGCGTGCGGATCGCAAAGTTGACGTCGTCGGCGCTCATCTCACCGATCTTTCTTCCCGGCGCCATCCCTTCACGCTCGTAATGCATCGAGAACTCGGGGTCGATGGCGAGATGGACGTTCGGCCGAGAGAGGAAGGGAAGAAGCCGCGGAATCTCCGCCTGCAGGTTGCTCTTTCCGACCTGAATGTCGAGGAAGAGCAGTGCGTTCTTCTGCTGCGCCCAGCCGTAGACCTTTTCGATCAACGACGTGTCCATGCGCAGCCGGTACATCCCGTCGCGTCCGGGCGCGCCCTGCGCGACGACAGCGATGAGGTGTAACGCAGGCTGAACCGGCGTCGACGGATCGGCCTTCTTCCATTCGGCGACCGCCTGATCGAGCTTGGCGAGCATTTGATCGACCGGATACTCGCCGAGCACGCCCATCTTCTTGGAGAGCGGGTTGCCGTAGAAGGCGACGATGCGCTTCGCCGGCAGCACGGCGCCGGAGAGCGGATCTTTTTCCACGGGCCACTTGTCGAGCGACTTTTGCCCGCGCCGAATGGCAGACAAGAAGGAGACGCTGTCGTGGGCATTTCGCCCGGCGATGAGCTTCGGGCGCGCGGTGTCGCCGGCGAGGAACATCGCGGGCTTGCCGACGGTGTTCGCCGAGGTCGTCGGCGTCTGTCGCGAAACGTCGCCGCCGTCGCTGCCCTTCCGAGGCGTCGAGGCGCCGGCTTCGTGCTTCTCACTGCACGCCGCCAGCGAGATCGACGAGGCGGCCATGGCGAAGGCGACGAGTTGTGTGCGTTTTGAAATCCAGAACTTCATGGTCGAGGCTGGCGATGACTGAAAGATTGGAGAGCTAATCGGTTATACCGCACGGACTGTGCGAAAAAGCGTCGGCAACTCGGTAACAACCTATCCGACCTGTTGCCGAGTCCGACCCGACCTCGAGACGGAGCGCCAAGATGGAGTCTGACCCCTAAGAAAAATTGGAGTCTGACCCCTAAGGCGGGGGTTTGATGATGGCCAAAACAAAGAGGCCGCCATGAAGGCGGCCTCTTTGGGCAGGCTCCCGGGGAGGGATTTGAACCCCCGACCTAGTGATTAACAGTCACCCGCTCTGACCAACTGAGCTACCCGGGAATTGTGTTGCAACGAACACCGAAAGCTAGCGCTAAGAGGCGTGAAGTCAACGGCAAGTTCAGCGCGCAAAACTCAAGTGGGGCACCGACTTAAACCGCCTGTGGTACTCGAGTTGGCCTCGACGCACGCGGTCGTCGGGCGTCGAATTCCTTGAAGCCGGGCAGGACGTTGCGCAGCCACTCGCCGGTGTATGAGCCCGCCGCGCGGGCGACGTCTTCGGGGCGTCCGGTCGCGACGACTTCGCCGCCGCGTTCGCCGGCTTCGGGCCCGAGATCGATCACCCAGTCGGCGAGCTTGATGACGTCCATGTTGTGCTCGATGAGTACGAGCGTGTGCCCCGCGTCGACGAGCCGGTCGAACACCTGGGCGAGCTTACGGATGTCGTCGAGGTGGAGACCGGTTGTCGGCTCGTCCATGATGTACAGCTTCTTTCCAGATTTCTTATTGGTGAGCGCGAGCTCTCGAGCCACCTTGAGGCGCTGCGCCTCGCCGCCGGAGAGCGTGGTGGCGGGTTGGCCGAGCCGGAGGTAGCCGAGTCCGACCTGCTGGAGCTGCCAGAGCGCCTGCCCGAGCTTTTCTTCGCGCGGGAAAAATCGGATCGCCTCGTCGATCGTGAGCTCGAGGACTTCGAAAACGTTTTTGCCGTTCACGCGAACCTCGAGCACGGCGGGCTTGAAGCGCTTGCCGCCACATTCGTCGCACGGGACGAAGACGTCGGCCATGAACACCATCTCGACCTCGAGATAGCCGGCGCCCTCGCAGGTCTCGCAGCGCCCGCCGGCGACGTTGAAGCTGAAGGTCGCGGGCGTGTAGCGTCTCTCTCGCGCGAGCGGTGCGTCGGCGAAGATGCGCCGGATTTCGTCGAACGCTTTGACGTACGTCACGGGATTCGAGCGCGGCGATTTGCCGATCGGGCTTTGATCGATGCCGATCACGTCGTCGATCGCTTCGGCGCCGGTGATCGTGTCGAAGGTGCCGACCTTTTCGCCGAGATATGTCTTTGCGCTATGCTCGCCGTGCAATCGCGTCTCGAGCGCCCGCAGCAGGACGTCGTGAATCAGCGTGCTCTTCCCGGAGCCCGACACGCCCGTGACGGCGGTGACGGCGCCGAGCGGGATCTTGATGTCGACGCCCTTGAGATTGTGCTCGCGCGCGCCGGTGAGGGTGATCCAGCGCGGTCCAAGTCGACGTCTCGACTCCGGTACAGGGATCTCTCGTGCCCCCGTGAGATACGCTCCGGTGAGCGGACTCTCGGCGATGCGCGAGATCGGTCCGGCGAAAACGAGCTGTCCGCCGCGATCACCGCTCGCTGGCCCGAGCTCCACCATGTAATCGGCGGCGCGGATCGCGTCGGGATCGTGCTCGACGACGAGCACGGTGTTGCCGGTGTCGCGCAGCCGGTGCAGCAGGCGGAGGAGCCGATCCATGTCGCGCGAGTGGAGTCCGATCGACGGCTCATCCAAGACGTAAAGCGTGTCGACGAGCTGAGAGCCGAGCGAGTTTGCGAGTCCAATGCGCTGCGCCTCGCCGCCGGAGAGCGTGCGCGTGGCACGATTCATCGTGAGGTAGTTCAGACCGACGTCGCATAGGAACTGCACCCGGTCGCGCGCCTCCTTGAGAATGTGCGCGGCGATCTGCCGGTCGAAGTCGCTGAGCTGGAGGCTGTCGAGCCACGCGAGCAACGCGTCGACCGGCAGCTCGCTGACCTCGGCGATGCTGCGCTCCGCGATGCGCACGCGAAGTGACTCAGGCTGGAGCTTGGCGCCGTGACAGTCCGGGCACTCCTGCGCTGTTTGATACTGCCGAAGAAAGACACGGATGTACTGCTTGTACTTCTTCTCCTCGAGATCCTCGAGAAAGGGGAAGATTCCCTTGTACCCGCGGGCGCGCGATTTGAGAAGCTTGTTGCGGACCGTGAGGGGAAGCTTCTCCCACGGCGTGTCCATGGAGATTCCTTCACGCTTCGCGAACTCGGCGAGGGCGCGGCGCTTGTTGTCGTACCGCGGCTTCGTCCACGGGTCGATCGCGCCCTCGCGCAGCGTGCGCGACGGGTAGGGGACGATCAGGGATTCGTCGTACTCCAGTGTGGCGCCGAAGCCGTTACAACGCTTGCAGGCGCCGCGGGGGCTGTTGAACGAGAAGAGCTGTGGCGTCGGGGTCGGCGCTCTCGTTCCGTCGTTGGGGCATTCGAAGCGTTCGGTAAAGCGCAGGCCACGAGGATGTTTGAGTAGGTCCTTCGCTTCGCTCAGGATGACGACACAATCGCCGTCGCCTTCGCGGAATGCGGTGCCGACGGCATCTGCCAGGCGACCGCGCACGTCGTCGCCCCCCCCCACAGCCAATCGATCGACCACAACGAGCAACTCTTTCGCGAAGGTAACGTCGATCGCTTCGCTCATCAGGTCGTCGAGATGCTTGATGACGCCGTCCACCGCGACGCGCACGAAGCCCTGGGCGCGCAGATTCTCGATCACGACGTCGTGCGTCACCTCCGGCGACAGAATCAACGGAAACGTGACGTAGAAGCGCGTCCCAGCCGGCAACGCGAGTACGGTGTCGGTGACCGATTGCACCGTGTCCGGGCGCATCTCGCGACCACACAACGGACAAAACGTGTGGCCGATGCGTGCCCAGAGCAGTCGGAGATAGTCGTAGATCTCTGTCGCCGTGCCGACGGTAGATCGCGACGTCTTCGTCGGATTCTTTTGTTCGATCGCCACCGCGGGAGAGAGCCCGTCGATGGAGTCGACGTCCGGCTTTTCCATCCGCTCGAGGAACTGTCGCGCGTACGCCGACAGCGACTCCACGTATCGCCGCTGTCCCTCGGCGTAGATCGTGTCGAAGGCGAGCGACGATTTGCCCGAGCCGGAGGGGCCCGTGATGACGGTGAAGGCGCGTCGCGGGATCTCGAGGTCGAAGCCTTTCAGGTTGTGCTGTCGGGCGCCACGGACGACGATGCGATCCTTCATTGCGCCAAATCTAGCCGTCGCGGCGCCCCGAAGAAACGACGAAACTCGGCGACTCGGCGACTCGGCGACCCGGCGACCCGGCGACTCGGCGACTCGGCGACTTGGCGACTACTTAGGCGGGCGGCGGAGTAGGCGGCCGAGGAGGAGGAGGAGAAGCGCGCCGAAGGTGGCGATGGCGATCGAGCGGAAATCGAGATCGCCGGCGGTCACGCGCCCCCAGCCGAGCTGTGTCCCGATCAGTCCTCCCAGCATCGACCCAATTATGCCGAGGAGGATCGTGAAGATGCAGCCGGCCGGATCGCGGCCGGGCATGAGGAACTTCGCGAGCGAGCCCGCGATCAGTCCGAGCAGGATCCAGAACAACCAGAGGGGCATGCGAGAAAAGCCTAGGGCGAGTGGTCGTGTCCGAGGATAATGCCACACCTCTCATCTTTGGACACCGGACCTCACGTCCCAGGCTTTCCCGCGACGGCCGACATCGGCCGCCATTGGTTCACCAGCCGCGCGACGCCTAGAGAGGCGTCGTACCGCGCGACCTGGTAGTTGCCCGATAGATCCAGAGCAGAATGAGCGAACCAACGATGGCGAGCAGGACGCTCCAAAGCGAGAAACCGTTGAGGCCGCTGCCCGTCAGGAGATTCCCCAGGAACCCGCCGAGGAACGCCCCCACGATACCGATGAGAATCGTAACGATGATCCCACCAGGGTCGTTCCCTGGCATGATCGCCTTGGCGATCGCGCCCGCGATCAAGCCAAGAACGATCCACGCGACTATACCCATATCGATCGCCTCCGAAAAAGGGGGTCTAACGTCGCTCGGTGTTATCGCAACGGGTGTACCAGCCAGCTCTAACGGCCACGGCTGTCGGGCGGGGGCCAACGAGCGGCGTGGCGGGATGACGCGCGGCGTGGGGGGAGATTGAGCCGGGTGGGGGGACGAGGTGAAATAGGTCTGTAGTTTTCGGCGATGCAAGAAGACGACGTCGTCGGCAAAGTCTACGACGCGCGGATCGTGCGGCGGCTCATGGCCTATGTAAGGCCTCAGATGAGCCTCGTCGCGGCCGCGCTCGTTTGCCTCATGGTCGACGGGCTGATGCAGCTCGTGGGGCCCCTCATGACGCAGCGCGTGATCGACGTCGCGCTGCCGACACACTCGTCGCGGCTGGTCTGGCAGTCGGCGGCGCTGTTCGGCGCGTCGCTCGGCGTGGCCTTCGTCTGCCAGTACGGAGAGACGATCCTCACCGGCCTGCTCGGGCAGCGCGTCATGCGCGACTTGCGGCGCGACATCTTCGCGCACGTCCAGCGGCTTCCCGTCGCGTTCTTCGATCGCAATCCCGTGGGTCGCCTCGTGACGCGGGTGACGTCGGACGTCGAATCGCTGAACGAGCTATTTGCGTCAGGCGTCGTGGCGGGGCTTGGCGACCTATTCACACTGCTGGCGATCAGCGCGCTGATGCTGTTCACCGATTGGCGGCTGGCGTTGGCGGCGTTTGGCGTGATTCCCTTCGTGTACTGGGCCTCCCACGTGTTCCGCGCGAAGGTGCGGGAGTCGTATCGCGACATTCGAACGAGGCTTGCCCGTATCAACGCGTATCTGCAGGAGCATCTCACGGGGATGCGCGTGATTCAGCTTTTCGGACGCGAGCGCTCCGAGGCCGACCGATTCGACGCGCTCAATCGGGATCACCTGACCTCGCATTTGCACTCGATCACGTACTACGCGCTCTATTTCCCGGTGATCGAGGTCCTGACGACGATCGCGCTCGCCAGCTTGATCGTCACCGGCGCCCACCGCGTGGGCAACGCATCTCTGACCATCGGGACGCTCGCGGCATTTCTGCAATTGGTCCGTCGCTTCTTCCAGCCGCTCCAGGATCTCTCCGACAAGTTCAACACGCTCCAGCAGGCGATGGCGGCGAGTGAACGTGTGTTCCGCCTCCTCGACACGCCCGTCGCCGAGCCGCCGTCGGTAATCAATGCCCAGTCGCAGGCCGATACTCCCCGGGCCCTCGTCAGCGCGAGGGGCGTTACCGTCGAGTTTCGAGACGTGTGGTTCGCGTATGATATAGGCCACATTGCCCGCGATGGCGGCCAGCCCGCGTCGCCGGAGTGGGTTCTCAAAGGAGTGTGCTTTAAAGTCGAGCCAGGCCGGACTCTCGCCCTGGTTGGCCACACTGGCGCCGGAAAGACGACGATCATCAACCTGCTGCTGCGCTTCTACGACCCGCAGCGGGGGGTCATCCTCCTCGATGGTGTCGATATTCGCTCGATCCCCGTCAAGGAACTGCGCTCGCGCATCGGCTACGTCCAGCAGGACATCTTTCTTTTTGCAGGCGACGTGTTGACCAACATTCGACTCTCCAGCTCGATCTCCGAGGAAGCGGTTGCGGCCGCCGCATCGCGCGTCGGCGCCGATCGCGTCGTTCGGCGGCTGCCGCGCGGGTACGCCCAGGTGCTCGGCGAACGCGGAGCGTCGATCAGCGTCGGTGAGCGGCAGCTGTTGTCATTCGCTCGTGCGGTAGCGGCGGATCCGGAGCTGCTCGTGTTGGACGAGGCAACGAGCGCCGTGGACAGCGAGATCGAAGCCGAGATCCAGCGCGCGCTGGGTGAGCTGACGCGGGGGCGCACAACGATCGCCATCGCGCATCGATTGAGTACAATTGTCGACGCCGACGAGATACTCGTACTCCATCACGGAACCGTTCGCGAACGAGGAACGCATCGTCAACTGCTCGCGAAGCGGGGTCTCTACGACCGATTGTATCGTCTGCAAGCGGGAGTTGCGCGAAATGCGCTGGAGGCGGGTGCGTGACGCTTGCCAGGCTGAGGGGCCAAAGGGTAGTTTCTGCCGGAACCACGCCCGCCCGCCCCGAGCGCGCCTAAGGACATGCCGGTCATAAAGCTCAATGAACAACGATTCTCACTTCGCCCAGGCACTAACCGGCTCGGCATGGGAGAAGTCGAGATTCCGGTGGAAGGCGCCGGCGTCGCGGGCGCGATTGCTGTCATCGACGTGACGCCGACGGGAAGCTTCATCCGCCCCGGAGAAGACGGCGGCGGCGTGCGAATAAACGGAATGCTGCTCACCAATCCGATGCCTCTACTGCACGGCGACAAGATCGATGTGGCGGGGCAGGAGTTGCGCTTCAGCGACGACTCCACGGAAGGCAAGACGCAGTATGTGTCGTCCGAGGAAATATCGCGGCTCGCGGAAAAACCAAGCTCGCCGCCGATTCGTGGGGCGCCGACCGGTGGACGCCTCGTGTCGCTCGTCGACGGCAAGGAATATCCAGTTGGACCGGGCGGCGTGTCGATCGGCCGCGACGCGGGATCGGACATCGTCGTCGCCGAGCGGCAGGTTTCGCGCAAGCACGCCGTCGTCGCGCCGAGTCCGCGCGGCTACGAAATTCAGGATCACAGCTCGAATGGAGTCTACGTGAACGGCTCCCGAGTCGCGAAGACTCAGATCCTGAATCGCTCCGATGTGATTCGCGTCGGCACGGAAGAATTCCGCTTTCACGCCGACGTCATCGCCCTCGCGCCGACGATCGAGTTTTCGGCGATCTCCGACCGCATTCAAGGAGTCGGAACCGAGGCGGCGGATGGACCGGTAGAGCCTTTTCCGCTTCTGCCGAGCCTTCGACGTCCCGAGTCTCCGCCGCGTCGTTCAGAAACAGCTCATCGTTCCGAGTCGATGCGCCGCACGGCCGAGACCAAGCGACCAGAGAGCGTGCAGATCGGAAGGCGGCCGGCGGGAACTAGCGCGACGCCATCCCGATTGGCCCGAGCCGCCACGACGGCCGAGCGTCAAATTCCACCCACACCCGCGCGCCCGGCGTCAGGTTCGTCGAGCGCCGTCCCACGACCGCGACGAGAAGGCAACCTGGCCTGGCTCTGGTTTGTTCTTCTGATTCTGCTCGCGGTCAGTGCCTTCTACATGCTGACCAAGTGATGGTACGCCTGCTTCACGCCGCCCGGACCGATGTCGGCATGATCAGGTCCGGGAACGAAGACAACTTCTCAGTGAAGGCGCCGCAAGGCGCGAACCGCGGCTTGTTCATCGTCGCGGACGGCATGGGTGGCCACGCCGCAGGAGAAGTCGCGAGCGAGATGGCGGTGCAGACGATCGAGCGTGAGCTCGACGCGTTGAAAGAGCTCAACGAGAGTCTCGCGGCGGAGCGCTTGACCGAAGCCCTCCGCAAGGCGAATCGCACGATCCACGACCGCACGATCGCCGAAGTCGACAAGCAGGGAATGGGCACGACGGCGTCGGTGTTGTTGATCTGGGACACGCACTACATGATCGGTCAGGTTGGCGATTCGCGCGTATACCTGCTCCGCGACGGCGCGCTGTCCCAGCTGACGAAGGACCACTCGTACGTCCAGGAGCAAGTCGACGCGGGATTCCTCACGCCGGAACAGGCGCGTTATCACCCCTACAGCAACGTGATCACCCGTTGCGTGGGAGCGAGCCCCGACGTCGAGCCCGACATCTATCGGGGCGACGTCAAGATCGGCGATCTGTTCCTTGTCGCCAGCGACGGTCTCACCGGGATGGTTGACGACCGGCGCCTCCAGATTCTCCTCATGTCGCGCGCCGAACCGGAGCGAAAGGTCCACGCGCTCATTTCGGAAGCCAATGGACGCGGCGGCCTCGACAACATCACGGCCATCGTCGTCCAGGTCGCGCCGGAGGAAGATGGCGCGATCGCCAACAACCAGACGGCTCCTGGCGTAACACCAACAGCGCGACAATAGTAAGAATCGCAGTTCGCCGGACACTCGCCTCCGCCACCGGACGGTACCCATGTCATTTACGTCTCCCCTGACCCGCCTCGCCAGCGGCGTCACTTGTGCATTCGTCCTCCTTCTTCCGAGCGCCGCCCACGCCCAGAGCGCGAACAAGGCGAACTGGGAGCTGGCGGAGAAATTCTCGTCGCAGAACCTTCGCTCAAAGCTGTTCACCAATGCGGTGACCCCGCGCTGGCTCGGCCAGAGCGATTCGCTCTGCTACAACTGGAAGGACCACAGCGGCTCGACCTTCTTCCTCGTCGTCCCGACGAGCAAGACGAAGAAGCCGCTGTTCGACCAGGGGAAGTTGGCGGCTCAGCTCTCCGAGCAGAGCCATCGTGCACACGACCCGCAGAACCTGCCGTTCAACCAGCTCACGTTCTCGAAGGACAGAAAGTCCTTCACCTTCAACGCCGACAGCTCGCGTTGGGAGTGGGAAATGGCGACTGAGACGCTGAAGCGCCTCGGTCCGGCGACCGGCGGCGGCGGCGCAGGACGCGGCGGCCGCGGACAGGGCGGTGGCGGTGGCGGCGGCCAGGGCGGCGACGCCGCGGCTCCGGCGGCCGACTCGGTGAGCACCTGCGGCGGCACGGGCGGTGGACGCGCCGGCGGCGGTGGTGGCGGCGGTGGCCAGTTCGGCGGCGGGCGTGGGGGCAACGAGTTCCGCAATTATTCGCCCGACAGCAGCATGTTCGCCTTCGCTCGCGAGCACAACCTGTACGTCGTCAAAGTCTCGACCAAGGACACGGTTCAGTTGACGCGCGACGGGGTGAAGAACTACAGCTTCGGCGCGCGCGACACGTTGCAGGAGCGACAGCAGCAGGAGCTCAACCAGCAACAGCAGCAGCAGGACGACAACCAGAACGATGAGCAAGGCGGCGGTGGTGGACGCGGCGGCATCAACCGCGATCCCCGCGTCCGCGCGAACGTGATCTGGTCGCAGGACTCGAAGGCGTTCGCCGTGACGCGCATGGACAACCGCAAGGTTGGTGAGTTGTTCCTCGTCAACAACCTCGGCAATCCGCGTCCGACGCTGATGAGCTACACGTACGCGATGCCGGGCGAGACGAATGTCGGCCAGGAAGAGCTGTACATGTACAAGGTCGGCGACACGAAGCTCACGCCGGTGTCGATCAAGAAGTGGAAGGACCAGCGGTTGTTCGACATTCATTGGAATGGAACGTCGGAACACCTGCGCATGGTGCGCCGCGATCGCACGCAACGGCATTTCGAGCTGCTCGACTTCGCGATGCCGTCGCAGACCGTGACGCAGCTGCTCAAGGAAGACGTCGAGAACAACTCGAGCGAACGGCAGAACGTCCGTTACGTGAAGACAGGCGGGGACTTCATCTGGTGGTCGGAGCGGTCGGGCTGGGGCCACTACTACCTGTATGACAATTCTGGAAAGCTGAAGCGACCGCTGACAAGCGGCGCATGGCGGGCCGAGCGGATCGTCGACGTCGATTCGGTGAAGGGCGTGTTGTATTTGGCGGGCGTCGGCCGAGAATCGGGTGAGAACCCGTATTACTCGCACCTCTATCGCGTGGGTCTCGACGGCACCGGCTTCGCGCTCCTCGACGCGGGCAACGCGACACACGATTCGCGTCTCTCCCCGAACAAGAAATGGATCGTCGACAACGCGTCGCGCATCGACATGGTGCCGGTGGCGACGCTCCGCGACGCGACGGGCAAGTCGGTGATGGATCTCGAGACGATGGACGTGTCGCAGATCAAGGCACTGGGATGGAAGGCGCCGGAGACCTTCCATGTGAAAGCCGCGGACGGCACGACGGATATCTACGGCAACATGTGGAAGCCGTTCGATTTCGATTCGACGAAGAAGTATCCGATCATCGCGAACGTGTATCCGGGGCCGCAGACGGAGTCGGTGACGTTCCCATTCTCGCCGAGTGCGGTGCCGCAGCAACTGGCGCAGCTGGGCTTCATCGTGATTCAGATCGGCAACCGCGGCGGCAGCCCACAGCGCTCGCAGGAGTACCAGGGCTTCAGCTACTACAACCTGCGCGACTACGCTCTCGCCGATAAGAAAGCCGGCATCGAACAGCTCGCGTCGATTCACAAGTGGATCGACATCGATCGCGTCGGCATCTATGGGCACTCAGGCGGCGGATTCCTCACCGCGGCGGCGATGCTGTTGCCGCCGTTCAACGACTTCTTCAAAGTCGGCGTGAGCGAGTCGGGCAATCACGACAACAACGTCTACAACCAGAACTGGAGCGAGCAGTATCACGGTCTGAAGGTGATCGCGAAAACGCCGGCGCGTGGTGGCGTGGTGCAGGCCGGTCGCGCGGCAGGTGGTCCGTCGGGGCAAGGCGGACAAGACGGGAATGGGCCGGAGGGCTCGCGCGTCGCCGCAGTCGCCGCGCTGCTCGATGGATCGATCGCCGACGGCGACACGACCAACGCGTTCCAGATCAAGGTGCCGACGACAGTCGACCTGGCGGCGAACCTCAAAGGCAATCTGCTGCTCGAGACGGGCGACATGGACAACAACGTTCACCCGGCGAACACGATTC
>Ga0310810_10006707_pt1 | contig 13038 bp, 12 predicted proteins | sample NCmetagenome_FD_207641 | JGI IMG/M metagenome (GOLD analysis project Ga0310810, IMG submission 207641) | Soil microbial communities from experimental microcosm in Duke University, North Carolina, United States - NC | ecosystem: Engineered > Artificial ecosystem > Soil microcosm > Unclassified ... | reverse complement strand
TACGTAAGTCATCCGCCGTCTCGTCTAAGTTTGAGAGGCTAGTTTCCCGAATGGTCGGGCGCACCACAAAGGCGGCTAAATTCGATTCAATGCCGCGTATCTCCTGGGAAGGGACTCTCGCATTACGTCCCGTTGGTGTAACGGTTGGTCTAGGATGAATCACCTGTAAGCTTTGCACACCCGCTCGTAACGCACCCGCAGGCAGCAAGGAAAGGGGTAAGACGATTTGGGTTGAACTAACTTGCTGGGGCGTTATTTTCACCCCACTAATACTTAAAAGTGTGATGTTACTCTGCAAACGCTGACCTTGGATAATTAATGTACTATCTGCCAAAATCGGCTGAAGCCTCCCCGCCTGAGGGACGACTTGTTCAATCTGCGGCTGATTCGGTGCGGCAAAAAATCGGCGTTCGCGCACGGGTAAGGGTCTTTGAGGAATATCATCGCTTTCAATCAAGACAACCCTGGCCTCGTAAGCTACAGACAGAGAGTGCGGCGTCTGGAAAAATACAGACCAGAGATTGGACAACTCATCCATCGAAAGGGATAAGGGAATTAATTTTACCGTCTCTACCTGATCAGCCAGGTTAGAGTCTGCCAGATAACTATAGGTGGAGTCGGCAACGGTGTCCTCTATAACTTCCCGTGTCAATACCGATCGCGCATGGAACGTGCGAACAACACTACCCATCAGGCGTTGGGGTTCCAACTCATTTTCATTACCATAACAACTGATCAGGTAATGCAGGTCTAGTGCCACTAACGGGCGCTTGAGGAATTCTCGATCTGAGTTACGGGTGCGTAGATCCGCATTGCCCCAAGCCGGATTGTGAGCAACGTTGTACAAATAAAGGTTAACCCCGGTTTCTGGCGTACCACTCCCGACACTATCGGGGCGAACGGTTGTTACCCTTGCACCATCTACGTCTACCTGTACAGTTGCCTGCAAGGTTCTTTGTAAGGTTGCGGTTACTGTGGCGATCGCCAAATAATTACTCATAGTGCTTCAATATCACAGGACGAGCCATTAAGCACAAACCAAACCTAGTTTTAAAGCTTTGACAATTGCCTGAGTCCGGCTAGTAACTTTGAGTTTTTCAAAGATGGCAGTTAGATGAGCTTTAACGGTAGCAACGGTAATGTAAAGATGTTCGGCGATTTGTTCGTTAGACGCTCCCTGGACTAACCAGTGTAAGACTTCCCGCTCCCGTTCGGTCAAGTGAACCGACTCACAAGCTTGAAGCGAACGTCCCGAATAGAAGTGAAACAGTCGGAAAAAGTGCGTGGCAACTTCTGGAGCCAGATAGATTTCATGATTCATGACGGTTGCGATCGCTTCACACAACTGACTGGCAATCCGGTCTTTAAATACATAGCCATGAGCTCCGGCCTGCATCGCCCGAAATACCCATTCGTCTTCTCGGTGAGCTGACAAAATAAGGACTTTACCTTTGTAAGACAACTCTCCTAGACGGAGCAGTGCTGTGATGCCATCACTGGGAGGTATCTCCAGATCGAGCAGAATCAAAGCTGGATGTTGCTCCACTGCCAACTTGAGCGCTTGTTCCACCGAGGCGGCTTCACCGACGATCTCAAATCGAAACGTCCCGTTATTGTTGTAAAAGTCAAGCAAGGTTTGTAATCCCTTGCGAAAGCGCTGGTCATCATCTACTAACAGAATGGAAATTGGCTGAGGGGTGGTCATCAGTGATACCTCTCTTGTTCACAGGGGAACTGCTCACTTTTCTTCCACTTTACAGAGATCAACCATTGGTCGAACTCTAGCAAAAGTTTGTTTCTAGCTCCGTAACTGTCAAACTTATCACCTCCTCCTAGGTCATTTATGCAAAGAATCTAATAGCGATTGCATGAGCCTAAAAAACGCTCAGTCCCCTTCGCCTAAAAACCATATAGCGCTTCTCGGTTAGATGCGGTACAGGTTGACCTCTCTGGAAAACCTCTCTCATACTTTTGAGAGAGGCTTTGATTCTTACTCCCCTTCTCCACAAAAAAAGGGGTTGGGGTTAGGTTATTCCATTCGTGACAAGTTAAGGAGAGGAACGGTTTATGTCTTGGGGGTAATGTGAAGGCTCTTGGTGCGATCGCTCAACTGTGTGAACTATTATCTTTGGCGGATCGGAGTCCTCCAGGTTTACAGCTTACCTGAACCTCTGAGGCTTGTGAGTCACCTGCTTCTCAACAAGCCCTGGTTTTTGCTGTGAGCAGTTACTAAGCTGCTACGCAGCTAAACCGGATAAACACTATTACCTTTGTTTTTGATTTTTCTATCCCATTTAATAACCATTTCTCCCTCGTGAAATCCCCCATTCCGCACCCTCAACTGTCACACAGTGGCAAAGGCTGGTGGCAGTGACTAAACCCCAAAGGTTTGTAAGGATTCAGGTCAACAGGGGCGAGCGCCGGAGTGCAGATAACTTTTGCATCCCAACTGAAGATGAGAGGCACTCCGGCGCTTGACCCTCCATCAAAGCGCAAATCGCAAATATTTAACTGAGGTGAAGACTCAGGTCAAGTGGGATTGACAAACAGGGATTTTCCAGTAACTTGACTATATGAGCGACGACAAGATGTCAGAACTACCAGGATTAGAGGGGAGCATCCCAAATGTGCAAAAATAAAGGTACTCGCATTATTCGCGAAGCTGCATCGCGAATAATGCGGGGGATTCAATCCTGTGGTTTTTCTTCCTCCTGCTCAGCTCCAGAAGTAATATCTAGCAAGCAATCATCCAGGGAACGGATGCTCTTGTGTATCTCATCGATAACAGAACGTCTAAAAACAGACATAACAGCATCTATATGGTCTTGAGAACCAGCTTTTCCCAGATGCTTGTATTTACTCAACTCTGATGATGCCACGCAGGGGAAGTATGGAGTCGGCGCTTGTAATTTGTAGCACCAATATTTCTTATTATTTTGCCGAGCTTGATAATGCGCTACCCAAGCGCCGGATGGCACTAGCTCACCCTGTTTTTATATCTGTCTTTGTTGTTTTTCTAGCGCTGTTATCGCCTTTTTAATACGGTCTTGCTCGAGCTAATTTATCTTGCTCAATATCCTTGGAAGTCTTTCGAGGCATAAACACCCACGGAAATTATTCGCGATTTCCAAGAAGCTGTTGGCGAATTAGTGGAGGGTCAAGCCCCTCAGCCAGTCGCGCTGTTAAAACTTCTTCATGTCATTAGAGTAGAGAGTCACAGAACATGAGAACTAACGACTTAGTAGAATGGCTCTTCCTCAACCATGACCCTTCAGCCTCGCGATTGGACAATCATTCCAGAACAAACAGCTCAAATTGCACGGGCAGCATTTCCTAAAGGCAACATCTACATGAAGATGCGAGATGAATTAGGAGTGTTGTATGCTGACAATGACTTTGTCACCCTATTTAGAGCCGATTGTGGTCAACCGCCGATATCGCCAGCACAACTCGCCTTAGTCACGGTTATGCAGTTTGCAGAAAGGTTAAGCGATCGGCAAACAGCAGATGCGGTGCGAGCACGCCTGGACTGGAAGTATGCCTTAGGTCTAGAGTTAACCAACCCAGGCTTTGATTTTTCGGTATTCTTATATCTTGCACCAGTACAAGTGTTCGCCTTGCTAGGAGTGGCAATAGATGAGAGAAAAGGGCGTGATGTTATTTCAGCAAAGTAAGAACAGTGAAAACCATTCTTACCCACGCCCAAACGCTAGTTTATACCCTCCTGAATTTAATGCCGACAGCCCATCAGGGCGACAGCTTACAAGCAGTGTTGGGGTTGTTTTTACAAGCGGATGGTCGTCCCCTACCGGCGTACAGCACTATCAAATCCCCTAGTGCCCTAAGTCGATTTTTCAATGAGTATGACTGGCCTACCCGCGCGGTAATACGACAGGTACGTCAAGAGATGTTGCAACAATTACTCAGGTATCAGCCAAAAGGACGACGACCTTGGTTGCAAGTGATCATTGACCTAACAACACTGGAAAAATGTGGCAAGTTCACAGCTTTCAAACACCTAATTCATGTACTTCATGGCAAACGAGGGCTGCATCTGGTCGTGCTGTATTTGGTAGTAGGACCGTTTCGTTTCCCGTGGGGGTTTCGGGTCTGGCGGGGCAAAAACAGCCAAACGCCTGTACAACTAGCACTGCGTTTGATCGATAGTTTGCCTGCAAGCCTAACTCAGGCATTTCGGGTGATGATTTTAGTAGATACGGCATTTGGCAGTGTACCTTGCCTCAAGGGCGTGCGAAAGCGTCGTTATGCCGCGATTGTTGGAGTACGCTGTGACGGTCATCAATTATTATCAGCCATCTATGATGAGAAGACCGCAAAACCGTTGCGGCAACTCCCCTGTGTGGAAATCCTACGTCGCGTTTGGGTACAGCAATATTATCAGGAAGCGGGAGTGGTGCAATGGCGCACTACGGATAACTTACCTCCGAACAAACAGTTGATTTTCTCACCTTATGACCCTGAGGCTCGTAACCGCACTAAACGAGAGATGAATTGGACTGGGTATACGGTGCATTTAACTGAAACCTGTGACTCAGACAAACCACATTTGATTACTCATGTCGAAACCACCCCAGCCACTACAGGTGATGTGGAAATGACTGGGGTAATTCATCAAGCTTTGGCAGATCAAGACTTGTTGCCAGGGCAACATCTAGTTGACACGGCCTATGTAGATGCCCAGCATTTGCTGAGCAGCCAGGTTGATTATGACCTTGACCTAGTTGGACCTGTACCTTCTGACACAAGAAAAGCAAGCCCAAGCTGGTCAAGGTTTTGGTCTGTCTTGTTTTCAAATTGACTGGGACGCTCAACGAGCCGTCTGTCCTCAAGGGTGTCATACCAAATCCGCTTGCCAAAACCCCTTTATAAAAATCGTCCAAATCTTCTTTTTACAACAATTGAGGGCTATATAGATAAGGGGGGTATGAGAACCGGATTTGGTATCAGAGCCATTCTTGGGCTTTGCACTCTGACAATTATGGCAATCCTGTGATTAAGGTGCGATTTCGACCGAGTGATTGCCGTGGTTGTCCTAGTCGTTCCCAATGTACTCGCTCACCCAAACTGCCCCGTGTTTTGACTGTGCGACCAATGGCTCAACATCTGGCTCTCACCGCCGCACGGGAGCGCCAAACGACTGCACAATTTAAGCAGCTCTATGCCAAACGTGCTGGCGTGGAAGGCACCATTTCTCAAGCTGTCGGTGCCTTTGGACTCCGACATTGTCGTTACATTGGTCTGGCTAAGACTCATCTGCAACACATCGCTACAGCAGCAGCTATCAACTTGAGTCGTCTTTTTGATTGGCTCAGGGCAGTTCCTCGCTCACAGACCAGGCAATCTCGCTTTGCCGCACTTAAGCCACTACCTCAAGATAATCTCTCATCCCAGGCTTTGGAGTGCGGGGCTTAACCCTCCGCTAATTCGCCAACAGCTTCGCTTTAATCGCGAATAAAGTCCCCGTTCTCTTGCCTTCTTGCAAAATTGGGATGCTCCCCTTTGACGATGACTCTCCCTTGTGACACTTCTAGGTGCGGAATCGAGGTTGGTGCGACCCTTGTGCCGCTGATCCCTTGACTCCAGAAGAACTCGCTCGTGAAAAAACCAAATTTCACTCCAAGCATACCTAACTCTTTCTTTTGGAGAAATATATGGCGTCAACTTAGAAGGGAAGTAATTATTAGCCACCGATCATTAGATAGAGATTATTAATTGTTATTAGTAAAGTAAACATTGCTGAGTCTAGTAGGGCTATGTCCTAAGACTGAAAATCACGCTAACAAACAAAAAAACTCCTGAACGCTAAGAACACTCTTGCAAAGGTTAGGTGAAGACTACCTAGGAGTATTCTTAGCAATATGGTCACAGTTACAAGCAGTGCAGACAATGGGGCCGGTACCCTGAGAGCAGCGATCGCTTCTGCTGTGCCAGGGGAGACGATTCAATTTGACCCCAGTCTCGCGAATCAGACCATTACCCTTACTAGCGGTCAACTGGAAATCAACAAAAACCTGATGATTGATGGTGCCAATGCTCCCGGTTTAACCATCAGTGGAAATAACACATATCGGGTGTTTGATGTCAATGTCGATGCGAGCTTTAATCCCACAACGGTAACACTGCGGAATTTAGCGATCGCTAATGGGCAAAGCACTGGAATTGGTGAAGAAGGAGCAGGAGGAGGAATTCGCACAGCCAGCGGAACAACCCTAACGGTAGAAAATAGCCAATTTAACAACAATGCCTCTTTGGGTAGTGGCGGAGGAGCGATTTGGGGCGGGTTTCGCAGCACCATCACGATCGTTAATAGCCAATTTGTGGGAAATGATGGCACCGCTGGTACAGATGAGCGAGGGGGTGGTGTGATCGCTGTCAAAAGTGAAAGCCATCTCACGGTTCGGGATAGCCAATTTACGAATAACCGAGGGATTAACGGTGGGGCGATTAACAGCCTGTTGAGCAGTCTAACAGTCGAAAATTCCACCTTTGTCAATAACGACTCAACACCGGGTGGACTCTTGAGTTTACCTCCCCGGTATACCAAGGGTTACGGCGGCGCAATTTACACCGATGGTGCTTCGGGAGGCCAGATTTCGATTCGCGGCAGTCGATTTGACGGCAATAAAGGTGCAGGACAGGGGGGAGGACTATTTCTGTTTGCCTATGGTTCAGACCAAGTGATGGTTGAAAATAGCACAATTATCAACAACCAGGTGATTAAGGATGCCAAAGGGGACTCCTTCGGCGGTGGCATTCGCCAGGGTAACGTGCCGTTAACGATCAACAACACCACCTTCGCCAACAATTCGGCGCTGCAACAAGGTGGCGGTTTATGGGTAGGAGAGCAAGCGCCTCTGAGTATTACCAACAGTACGTTTTCGGGCAACAAAGTTCAGGATACCGATGGTGGTGGTTCGGGGGGTGCGATCGCGCTAATCAATGGCACCAGTCCCACCAATATCGTCAACACAACGTTTGCCAACAATTCCGCTGGATGGTCTGCTGGAGCGATTTTAAGCGGAGAGCAAACGCCTGTCACAGTCAGCAATTCGATTTTTGCCAATAATACAGCAGGAAATCCCTACAACATCGATCAACAGACCAACCGGGAATTAACCGATGGGGGGAATAATCTCCAATTTCCTGCCAAACTGACGGATGGTGACCCTAATGATAACAATGTAACGGCAACGATTACGATCGCAGACCCGAAACTTGGCCCGTTGCAAGATAATGGCAACGGTATTTTAGTTCATCCTTTGCTGCCAGGGAGTGCAGCGATTGATGCGGGGAATAATGCGATCGCACCCAGCACCGACCAACGGGGGGTGACTCGTCCTCTGGATGGGGATAGCAACGGTACGGCAATTGTGGACATTGGCGCTTACGAATTTTCGGGTACCTTACCCACAACTTCAGCGCGTTTGATTAAAAATGCCAGCGATCTTTTTACCATCCAAGGCAACCAGGGACAAGCCCAACTTCAAATTCAGCTAGCTAACCGAGAGACGGAACATATCAATGAAGTTGGCGTTTTTGTGGTAGATGATAATTCTGGCAAGATTAATGGGATTGCTCCAAGTGAAGTTGGCTATCAACAAGCCGCTATCAACCGATCTCAAGCCCTTTTTTCCGTCCCCCCAAACCGTCAACCCCTCAGTCCAGATCTGTCTAGTCAACTCAGTTTGAATGTTGGTACAAATTTAGGATTTTACCTAGTTTCCAACAGTACCATCGCTGCCGTGCAGGCTGGGCAGACCTCTTTAGAGAATGTATTCTTCTTCACACCAGAGGCGAATACGGATAAATTCGACCATCTCCAAGTTTCAGAACTTGGCATCAGTAGCTTTAGCCTAGCTTGGGAAGACTTAGTTGGTGGTGGGGACGCCGACTTTAACGACATGGTACTAAACGTGCAACTCATCCAATCCGGTGATTCGCTAACGGGTTTGGTGCCAATGCAGAGTATTGTCAACCCAGACATTGCCTCTAACGATTTATCCGGTGCTGCGGGGGTGGATGAGTCTACAGGTGGTATTGACAATCTCAACTCAGGCTATACAGTTGCCGATATTTCTGAAAGCCAGGTGGATTCAACAACAGGACTACTGGGAGGGATATCAGGCCAGACGCCGGATACATTGCTGAGTTTGAATAATCCTCAAGCAGTTGCTGACTCTCCTGGCTTAGGGGCGAATTCGGATGGTGTTGACCCAGTTCGCCAGTTGGGGAACAATGGTTCTGGTTTTTAGGGGTTAAAAACCTAACCCCCCAGCCCCCTTCCCTGCAAGGGAAGGGGGAGTAATATACTGATGCGATCGCGTTTGGCGTGAGGTGAAAGATGCGATCGTATTATCCTATTCTTGAAATTTACTACCTTTTCCTAAACTAAAGGTGTCGTGAGTACTGGTGCAATTCCCGATGATATTCCAACCAATTTACAAGAACAACTTCTCCTACAAGATGCCAAAGTTGGTAATGGTAGAGCGATTCAAGGTGGAATAGATGAGCCACTTGGGGATGCTCCTCGACTGGTAGCAAACTACGGGGGGCTTCCTGAAGATTGGTATAAAATGACAAGTAACCAAGCCTTTATAATTAATGGCTCATCGGTACAAGTACATTGGTTTCGCAACCTTCAAACTCTTCAAGACGTTGAATTTAAATTCAAACGACAGTACCCCAAAACAGCATCTAAAAACCAATGAGGTAAGTAGATTATGAGAATTCGCTGTATCGCCAATACTGGAGCATCTCTTCCTGAGAGTTACATCGATCCGGCGCGAGGCTACAAAAAAGAAACAGAGTTTCCCCTAACAGTTGGCAAAGAATATACAGTTTACGCTCTCAAAGAATGGCAGGGAAGCGTTTGGTATTATATTTGCGATGATCATTATATGTATTACCCCATGCAGAATCCTGCACCGTTATTTGAGGTAATTGACAGCCGAGTGTCTAACTATTGGCGGTTTAAGCTGTACCCTAATGGGTTGTTAAAGATAGCCTTTGAACAGTGGCTTTCTGATACTTATTTTTACGACAAACTAACGGATCAGAAAGAAGAACAAGTTTTAATTTTTGACAAAGTAAAAGAACTCATGGACGCAGAAGCTTTATCTCCTCAACTCAAGCCTGTAGCACTTAAGGAATCCCTGGCAACCTCCAACCTTTGAGAAGTGAATATATACCCTCCCAACACCCACTAACCAATTAGTAAAGCTCCATCACCCTAGTCAGCGGCAAACGCGACTGAACTCCTAATGTAAGTGGAGAAGTATGTCCCCGGTTCAGATGATCAGCCGCCGCACAGCCAATCATCGCCGCATTATCAGTACAGTACTTTAGGGGAGGGAACAGAACCCGCAAGTTGTGACTCGCTGCCGCCTCTTGCATCTGCTTCCTCAATCCGCTATTTGCCGCCACACCACCCCCAACGGCAATTGTATTTAGCCCGTAATCTAGGGCACAAGCGATCGCACGTTTGGTGAGCGATCGCGCCACGGTATCCTGAAAACTAGCAGCAATATCAGGTACAGGTAACTCAGATTCATCCTGCCCCAATTTTTGCACCAACCGCAGCACGGCGGTCTTCAAGCCGCTAAAACTTGAATCATAGGGATGATAGCCCCCATTTGGACGGGACACTTTCCCCTCTGGTAGGGGAAAGGCTTTGGGATTCCCCTCCTGTGCCAAACGATCAATAACGGGGCCGCCGGGATAACTTAGCTTCAACAACCGCGCTACCTTATCAAACGCTTCACCCGCCGCATCATCGCGAGTCTCGCCTAATGTTTCGTAATGACCACAATCTTTAACATATATTAAGCTGGTGTGACCGCCAGAAACCAGCAAGCACAAAAAAGGTGGCTCTAATTCGGGTTCACTCAGATAAGTCGCATAAATATGACCTTCTAGGTGATGAACACCTACCAAGGGCTTTTGGTAGACAATCGCCAGGGTTTTAGCTGCTGTTAACCCTACCAGCAGGGAACCGACTAAGCCAGGGGCACAGGTAGCCGCAATCCCGTCAATCGCCCTCCAGTCGAGTTGGGCTTCTACCAGGGCTTGGGCAATTGCCTGGTTAATTGTCTCTACATGGCTGCGTGAGGCGACTTCCGGTACCACACCCCCATACTGGCGGTGAATCGGAATTTGAGAAGCCACGACATTACTGCAACAGTGGCGATCCTTGACAACCGCTACCGAGGTTTCATCACAACTGGTTTCTATTGCTAACACGCAAGCCATTGCCCATGACCTTAATTAATAAAACTACTTTTAGTTCGTTAAACTTTACTAGGTTAACCTGTCAGAGTAAGATTGCTTGGGTGTACGCATCGTTTAATCTTTATAGTGTACACATAACTTTTTGTTGCTTAACAAAAGGAAACAATTTTATGCGACGATTGTTGGCTCTAATTTTTGCCATTTCTCTGTGGTTTAGTTTTGTTACTCCAGCCTCTGCCGAGGTATCTGGACTCGTTCCTTGCAAGGAATCTAAGGCGTTTCAGCAACGGGCTAAATCTGCCAAGAATACCACCGATGACCCCAGTTCTGGGAAAAATCGGTTTGAGCGTTATTCTGAAGCTTACTGTGGCCCTGAGGGGTTACCCCACCTGATCGTAGATGGTCGCTTAAACCGGGCTGGCGACTTTCTAATTCCTAGCGTTCTGTTTCTCTATATCGCCGGTTGGATTGGTTGGGTTGGCCGTGCCTATCTACAATCGATTAAAAAAGAAAGCAACCCCGAAGAGAAAGAAATCATCATCGATGTGCCCAAGGCAATCAGTTTTATGCTATCGGGTTTCACATGGCCTCTGGCAGCCCTTGGGGAACTAACAACCGGTAAGTTAACGGCTAAGGAAGACGAAATTCCTGTCTCACCCCGCTAATTCAGTTTGATTTGATGACCATTATTTAGGAGGAAGTTTATGGACGGTTTACCCAGATTTCTTTCAAGTGCTCCTGTGTTAATCATGCTTTTGTTGTCGGTTACAGCAGGAATTTTGATTGAATTTAATCGTTTTTTCCCAGACCTACTGTTCCATCCCATGTCCTAAGTGCAAAGGGTTGATTCTTTAAATAAGAGTTAACCTAACCGCAAGTTGTATCGCTCAAATTCACACCGGAACCCTGTCTCAATTGGCCGTGGAGACAGGGTTTCTCATTTAGGCTGCTCAAGGGGTTTCAGCATACAAGTTCTACGCATAAATTCCCGGCTTTCAAGTTCCTTTTTCCTTTGAGCGCACTTCCATATATGCTGGACAATGCATAATGGCTAGTGAGCGTGGAAAGCAGGGGAAAATTCATGGGACGTTTGGCACTGCTGAGTGTGTCGGATAAAACTGGGCTAATTGACTTTGCCCGTCAACTGGTTGAGGAATTTGAGTTTGATTTAATCAGCAGTGGCGGAACGGCAAAAGCGCTGCAAGAGGCAGGGTTGCCCGTTACGAAAGTTTCGGATTACACGGGTTCCCCTGAGATTTTAGGTGGAAGAGTCAAGACGCTGCACCCTCGGATTCATGGCGGCATTTTGGGGCGTCGGGACTTGCCACAGGATCGGGCAGAGATGGAGACGCATCAAATTCGTCCCATTGATTTGGTGGTTGTCAATTTGTATCCTTTTGAACAAACGATCGCACGCCCGAATGTCAGTGAATCTGAAGCGATCGAGCAGATTGACATTGGTGGCCCTGCTATGCTAAGAGCAGCGGCGAAGAATTTCGCAAATCTAACGGTATTGTGCAATCCGGGGAACTATAACGACTACCTCCGGGAGTTGCGACAAAATGGGGGAGAAGCCCCATTGGACTTTAGGAGAGTCTGCGCCCAGAGAGCATTTTGGCATACGGCTGCTTATGATCGCGCGATCGCCACCTACCTCAGCGACGACTCTGTACAAGCCACGAGTCCCGCACAACTGGTGCCTCCTCTCCAATTTCTCCTATCAGGACAGCAATTACAACCCCTGCGTTACGGAGAAAATCCCCATCAATCAGCCGCTTGGTATCAAGTTGGGGGTGTGCCAACGGGATTTTCAGGAGCCAGTATTCTCCAAGGCAAAGAACTCAGCTACAACAATTTGGTGGATTTAGAAGCCGCACGGCGGATTATTGCGGAATTTCCCGATAGCCCAGCAGCAGCCATTCTCAAACATACCAATCCCTGCGGTGTGGCGGTAGGCGCAACGTTGGTAGAAGCGTATCAAAAAGCGTTTCAAGCGGATTCTACTTCCGCGTTTGGGGGAATTGTGGCGTTAAATCAACCGATTGATGCGCCCACCGCCACGGAACTAACCAAGACATTTCTAGAATGTGTTGTGGCACCCGCTTGTGAGGAAGCAGCCCAAGAAATTTTAGCCGCTAAAGCCAAGGTGCGTGTTTTAATCTTGCCCGATTTACAAAAGGGGCCACAGCAAACCGTGAAAGTGATTGCGGGTGGTTTTTTGGTGCAAGCGTCTGACGATGTGGTGGAGACGCCAGAGAGTTGGCAAGTGGTTACCGAACGGCAACCCACGCCTGAACAATTGGCAGAATTGCTATTTGCGTGGAAAGTTTGTAAGCATGTCAAATCCAATGCCATTGTTGTTACACGCGATCGCACCACCTTAGGGGTTGGTGCCGGTCAAATGAATCGTGTAGGTTCCGTGAAAATTGCTCTGGAACAAGCTGGGGAAAAAGCCCAAGGTGCTACTCTGGCTAGTGATGGATTCTTCCCCTTTGATGATTCGGTACGAACGGCGGCGGCGGCTGGCATTGTGGCGGTTGTTCAACCGGGCGGTAGTCTGCGGGACAAAGATTCGATTCAGGCGGCTAATGAACTGGGTTTAGTGATGGTACTCACTGGTGTTCGTCACTTTTTGCATTGAGCTGTTGGCTAGAGAACCGATTCATTAATGCTAGGGGCAATCTCCTCACTAAAGCTCCGGCTGTGGTTGCCCCTCTGCAAAACGGGGATTTAGGGGGAATGCCACTGATTTAAGCAAAAAGTAATCGTTCTTTGAGAAAAACCTAGATT
>Ga0310810_10006705_pt1 | contig 13039 bp, 15 predicted proteins | sample NCmetagenome_FD_207641 | JGI IMG/M metagenome (GOLD analysis project Ga0310810, IMG submission 207641) | Soil microbial communities from experimental microcosm in Duke University, North Carolina, United States - NC | ecosystem: Engineered > Artificial ecosystem > Soil microcosm > Unclassified ... | reverse complement strand
AGTGCGCGACGATGCCGATGACAATCTCGAACGCCATGAACCCGACGATCAGCACTAAAGCGATCGTCAGGTAGCGACGATCGGCGTCAGCGCTGACGCTATGGGAATGGCCTGCGTGGTCATGATGGGGGCCTGCGTGATCGTGCTGGTGATCGCTCATATGGGCCTTGAAGAAGCAGATGGCAGCCGTATTCGAGGCGCTCCGGCAGTAACGATCCCAGCCCTGCGAATCGTGCGCCGACCGTCAACGCGCGGCTCAGCCGGCTCGGCGCGCCGCCGGCAGCCTGCCGCCAGCGACCGCTCGTACCAGTGCCTGGTGATCCGCTTCGATTTGATCAGCATAGCCGCGCGCAAACTGACGCATCGCCTCATCCAGGCGGCTCGACGATCCGACATAGCCAGCAATCATCGATGCGCCGCTCGTCCGCGCATGTCCCTTGGCGAGCAGATGACCCAAAATCTGCGCGTAGTCCGTCAGCGCTCCGGTGTTGAGCGTGTCGAACGGGATCGCGCCCTTCATGTCGCGGAACTGCCGGACGAAGTACGACCGGTTCTCGATCGTCGTCCAGCCCAGGAGCGGATCGCTCACCGTCTGCACCTCCTGCTGATACTCGACGACTCGCTGTCCCTGATGGGCGTGCCGCGGCACGTCACCGTGCATGTAGGGAGCCACTACCGACCGGCGCGCCTCCTTCAACTGCAGAAAGAGGACGTCTCCCGGCGTGCTTCCTTCCAGCAGCGCGACGTAGCTTCGCAGTCCGACGCTGCTGACACCGACGACTTTGTGAGCCACGTCGACCAGCGTGTAGCCGCCAACCACGCGGCGCCAGTGAGACGTGAGCGTGTTCAGGTAGTCGTCGATGGCCGCGCCAATCCGCTGGAACGCTGCTTTTGGGAGCCGGGTGATCAGCGGTGGCTTGTCGACAATGTGACGGCGGCCGCCGAGTTGGGTCGTGAATCGCGGCAGTGCGCGGTCGCTCGTTCGACTGCGCGCCAGCCTCTCGGCGCGAGCGATCGTTGCCCGTAACGAGGTGCCGGCCACGGTGCTGTGCAGGAGTCGCACGTCCATGCGCTGAAACGAACGCGACAGCAGCGGTTGATTCGCCAGCAGGCGCATCGAATACCGGTAGGCGGCCACGCACGACATCACGGCGTCATCACACTGCGAACCCCGCATGCCACTTTGTCGCCCCGCGACACAAATGCTCGTGACCAGCCGCCGCAGGTCCCATTCCCATGGACCGGGATGCGCCTCGTCGAAGTCGTTGATGTCCAGGACCAGGTCGCGTTCTGGTGAGGCGTAGAACCCGAAGTTTCCGAGGTGAGCATCGCCGCAAATGACCGGGCTGATGCCTGTCGCGGGGAGGCGCGCCAGATCCTGGGCCATCACGTTGGCGCTGCCCCGGAGAAATCCGTACGGTGAGGCGACCATTCGCGCGATCCGGATCGGAATGAGGGAGGCGACTCGTCCGACGTGGGCCCTCTCGATCAAAGCGATCGGATCGGGCCTGTTGGCGAAGACCCGCCACTCACCGAGCGAGCGTCGTGAGACCTGCTGCCGCAGCTGGCGACCGAGCTCGAAACGCTTGATCCGCGAAATCGGTCGAACGCGCACCGACCGATAGGCTCGGCTGTCCTCACCCGGCAGCGCTGAATAGGTGCTCAGCTTCGTCGCCACGTCGGACGTCCGGTCCTTCTGGATGGACGGAATGTTCGCCTGAGTGCGTGAAGGTTGGCGGCATCGACCACCATCGCGGCAATTGTAGCCGCGATCGCGACCTACCGACTTCGTTCCATATGTCGGCGGCTCGCGCGGACTAATCCTCGCGCACGATCACGAATGAACCCGGTCGCGCCGCGGGGCGCACCACCCAACCCGAGTTCAGCGTCACGCTCCATCCCTCCCCTTGCAGCGTGGTCCCTTCGAGCGGTCCGCTAACCGGTACGGACAATGTGGACCCATCGGCAGCGCGCAAGACGCCGTGGTTGGCGTTGAGACGCCCCCATCGAGCGGAAAGGGTGAAGTTGTGAAAAAACACTGTGCCGACACCGGGAATGCCGACACTACCGGTGGTGTCGCTGTTCCCGCTCCCCGGTGCAGGCATCGTCAGCACCGGCCCATCAACGAAGCGACGACGCAACTCGGCGACACGGACCGCGGCTTGTGGCCCGCGTTCCCGTTGCCTGGTCAACGATCACCATCGGACCACAGGGCGACACACCCCACAGCCGGCCCGCGTCTCGCTCACAGAGATTCGTGGCCTCATCGAAATAGCGCCTGGCGATCTCTGGTCGGACTTGCGCCCCGGCCGCCGTCGCGGCGACTAGCAGCATGAGGGCGAAGAGCGCGTTGAGATCGTATCGAGTCGACATCTCCTCTCCGCCAGGGGCCTTTTCCCAGAGCCGTGTTATGCCCACCCTGGGGATTGCTTGAGGGCACCAGCCCCGGTCAGCATAACCCTCCGGGCCGGGATGCTCGATAATGAATGGGTGTCCGTCATGCCCCAGGCGATGATTGCGCGGGCCGCATTCCGGCCGACGCGCATCCGAGTCCGGCGCGCGCGCCGCTCGGCCGCCTCGCGCCCAGGGCGACGCCCGTTCATGCAGGTCGCCTCGTTGGCCGTCCGGTTCATCGTCGGAACGGTCTTGCTGGTGATCGTGTGGGCGACCGTGAACTGGATTGTGCAGGTAGTCCGAAAGCCCAGCGAGATGTTCGTCGCCGTCAGCGGCTCGTTTGCCAAGGTGCCAGCGCAGACGTGGCGGGAATATGGCGCGCTCTTCAACGAGCACTCCACGCCGGTCATCACCCCGGATTTGCTGGCCGCGCTAGCCCAGGTGGAGAGCAGCGGCAACCCGGTAGCACGCACCTATTGGCGGTGGCGGTTCAGCTGGAACCCGTTCGAGATATACGGACCAGCCTCGAGTGCCGTCGGGATGTTTCAGGTCACCGACGGAACGTTCGCAGAGGCCCGGCGCTATTGCATTCACGATCACGTCGTCGTCGAGGACGGCCCCTGGAATGACCCGCACTCCTGCTGGTTCAACGCGTTCTACACACGTGTGATGCCTGCTCATTCTGTGGAGATGACCGCCGCGCTGCTGGATCGCACGGTCGCGCGCATCCTCGCCAGCAACCGCATGACGACCGCCTCGCTGCAGCAGCGGCAGAACCTGGCGGCGGTTATCCATTTGTGCGGAGATGGCGCCGGTGACGGATACGCGCGCCGGGGCTTCCGATTCAGTAGCGGCCAGCGATGCGGCGACCACGATCCCCGGCGGTACCTTGCACAAGTCAACGCGCTGAAGCGTCAATTCGTTCGGCTGGCTGCAACTGACTGACGCCTCTATGGTGATTAGCAGAACGAGCCTGTCGCAGACAGTCGACCGCCTCAACGCAGCGCAATTCGATGGCCGCACGCTCCCTGCGACCGAACGCGGTGAAGTGGCACGATGGATCGCTGCGCGTCAGGGGCTTTCCGGAGCCTATGGAGGGACTTTCGCCGGGTTCCCCAGCGAGCGCTCGAGAGGGATCGTTCTTTTTACCGGCGAGCGGATCGCGTCGGCTTCCGCGCGTCACATTCTCGGCGAGGAGACATCGCGTGCATTGCGGCTGCTGCGAGTGCGGGATCGCAGCGTCACAGGCGCGCTAGAAGCAGCGGACGCCGGCTTGATGCGATGTCTCGCGCGCGCAGCTGCGGATCCGCGCAACCGGAATCCAGGCCTGTATTGCTGCGGGAAGTGCAGCGTCGGCCTCTGGAGGAATCTGCTCGCCGGCGGTCTGGATCGCCGCCAGGAACGACTGCAGCGCGGCGCGTTGCATCTGCGATCGACGCGCGATGGCGAGTATGGCTGGCGGAGATTTCCTTTCTGGTACACGGTGCTCGCCCTGATGGAGATGGACACGGCCGAAGCGAAGACGGAGTTGAGGTACGCCGCGCCTGCTCTCGAACGCACCGCGGCCCGTCCTGCCGCATCAGCCGCTTACGCGCGGCGCCGCCAGCAGCTGGCAGCTCGCGCGCTCGACCGGCTCTAATCGCTGCTCACTGACTCATTGAGCGCAGCCGCTCGTCGCCGCTGGCCTGATGCCGCTCGCGTTCTTCTTCGCCAATCTAACCGGCTGGACAATCTCTGAGAGCTCGCCATTGCCCGTCAACTGGCAGTAGAGTGTCTCCGTGACCACGACGACCTGGATGCCACGATGGCGGTGGGTGTTGCTCACCGCCGTGGGTCTGGCCCTCTCCTCCACCCTTCAGGCCCATCGAATGGTCGCCTTGGGGGTCCGACCGCCGTCGGTCATCCCGACCGGTCGGCTGTTAGCGTTGAACGGGGTGCTGTGGCTGGCGCCAGCGGCGATGACCCCCGCCGTGTTCAGGCTCATCGATTGGTTGTCTCGACGAAATGCAACGTGGACTCGTTCGCTCGCCTACCATGCCGTGGCGACCGCCGCATTTTCCATTCTCCACGGTGCCGCCCTCTTTGCGGTGCACGTGACCCTTTGGGGCCTCCAGGGAGAGCTGACCACAGTTCGATGGCTCTCCGCGGCGCAAAGCGAATACCTCGGCAACATGAATTTCAGCTTCGCAACCTACGCGTCGATCGCGGCGCTCGGCTACGCGCTGGAGTTCCGGCATTCGGTCCATCAGCGCGCCCTCGACCTCGCGAAGCTCGAAACACAACTTGCCGAGGAGCGGCTCGGCGCTCTGTCCGGGGAACTGCGGCCGGAGTTTCTGTATGGTTCGCTCGAGACCGTGTCCAAACTGGTCCACACCAATCCTGACGCAGCGGATCGCATCATCAGCAAGCTGGCCGATTTCCTGAGGCTCATTCTCAATCGATCCGGCACCATCGTGGGCCCACTCCAGGACGAGCTCGAGTGCGTCGAGCGGTACATCGAGATCGAGCAGGTGCGGCAAGGCCCCGGGTTGTCGGTCACGCTCGATATCGATCCGGATACGTTGGACGCGCAGTTCCCTTCGATGACGCTTCACAACCTGGTCGACATCGTGCTCGATTCTTCCTCGAGGCCGGCGTCTCTCCTCACAACAGCGCTGACCATTGAATCCAGTCATCGCCAGGGGAGTCTGTACATTCGAGTCAAAGGGATTTTCGAAGGGGCTCGTGCGTCGGGCGCAGGTGCGCCCACGCGCATCGGTGTCGTGCGGGAGCGGCTTGAGGCGCTGTATGGCGAGCGCCACGAGGTCGGCATGACGATGGACGAACGGACATCGGCGGCCTGGATCACTGTCCCCTTTTCGGCAGCGATGGCAACCGACTGAGGCGCTGGAGGCCGCGGATCCCGCGGCGCATGGTCTGGAGGACGACGAGATGCGATTCGGACAGTTGTGGCGCAATGTCTCCCGGCTGCTCGCACTACTGACTGTTGTGGCAGGTCTGTCGCTCGCGACTTTCGCGCAGCAGCCAGCGCCTGGCACGCAGCAACCAGCAAGCGCGCAAGCACCGCCTGCCCCGCAAGGAACGGCCCCAGCGAATCCACCTGCGGGTCCGCCGCCGAATCCGAATGCGGCTGCCAGCGCGGCGGATCACAAAAACATGCTGGAGCAGCTCGGAATCAAGACGCTGCGTCCCGGGCCCAGCGGAAACGAGTCAGCGCCCAACCACGCCAACTACGACGAGGCGACAGCGAATCCGTACCCGAAACTTCCCGATCCCCTGACGCTCAAGAACGGCAAGCAGGTCAAGACCGCGGACGTGTGGTGGAAGCAGCGCCGGCCGGAGATCGTCGAAGACTTCGATCGCGAAGTGCTCGGACGGGTACCCAAGAACGTCCCCAAGGTCGGGTGGCGGGTCAACCGCACAGAGTCGTTCGAGGTCGGCGGACGCCCAGTCGTCGGCAAGGAATTGATTGGTGCTGTGGACAACGCGGCGTTTCCCGAGATCACTGTAGAAATCCAGATGACGGTCGTCACCCCCGCAAACGCGACGAAGCCGGTGCCGGTCATGATGATGTTCGGCGGCCGATCCGGAATGCCGCCAGCACCCGGCACCCCACCTCCACCGGCGCGCGGTTTCGGTCCGGGTCGCGGTCCGGGAGCGGGAGCCCCAGGCGCCGCACCGGTGCCTCCTCCCGATCCTCCGGCGACGGAACAACTGATCGCCGACGGATGGGGATACGCGACGATCAACCCCGGCAGCATCCAGGCCGATAACGGCGCCGGTCTCACCAAGGGCATCATCGGCCTCGTCAACAAGGGGCAGTTTCGGCATCCGGATGACTGGGGATCGCTGCGCGCCTGGGCGTGGGGCGCTTCGCGCGGCCTCGACTACCTCGAGACCGACAAGGCCGTAGACGCGAAGAAGGTCGGAATCGAAGGCGTCTCGCGCTTCGGCAAAGCGGCGCTCGTCACGATGGCCTACGACCAGCGATTCGCGGTCGTCCTCATCGGCTCGTCCGGCGAAGGCGGCGCGAAGCTGCATCGCCGCAACTGGGGCGAAGCCGTCGAGAACCTCACGGGCTCGGGCGAGTATCACTGGATGGCGGGAAACTTCCTGAAGTACGGAACGGAAGAATCATCGTTCGGCAAGAAGACGGCTGGCGACATTCCGGTAGACGCGCACGAGTTGCTCGCGCTCTGCGCGCCGCGGTTGACGTTCGTCAGCTACGGCGTGCCCGAGCGCGGCGACGCGAAGTGGCTCGATCATCAGGGCAGCTACATGGCCGCGGTAGCGGCGCAGCCGGTCTTCCGTCTGCTCGGCGCGAAGGGCCTCGGCGTCTCAGACGACTACAAGACTGAGAAGATGCCCGCGGTGAACGTCAGCCTGCTCGATGGCCAGCTCGCGTGGCGTCAGCACGATGGCGGCCACACCGACGGCCCCAACTGGAAGTACTTCATTCCGTGGGCAGACAAATTCCTGAACCACTCGTCGTCGGTGACGGTCGGATCGAAATAGTAAAACGAGAGAAACGGGAGAAAAGATGTCTCACGTTTCTCCAGTTTCTCCTGTGATTTGTTGCTAGTGGTGCGCGCGACAGGGGAACCGTCGGTGCCGGAGTTGACACCAGTCTTACAACATGTCAGATTGTATCCGTGACTAGGCCGGCGCGAATTCCTACCCTCTCCACGAAAGAAGCTCTCGTGCTGGAACTGCTCATTGAGCACGGAGAGATGTACGGGCTGCAGCTGGTCTCGTCGTCCAGGAGGCGCCTCAAGCGAGGAACCGTGTACGTCACGCTCGGGCGGATGGAGGACAAAGGCTACATTCGTTCGCGGCTCGAAGCGCCGCCAGCCAGGACCGGTGGACTGCCCCGCCGTCTCTATGAGTGCACCGCTCTGGGAAAACGAGTCCTGACCGCATGGACTCGTGTGGCCCGGGAACTGCTGCCGGAGTTTGCGCGATGACCAAGGGACACCGGTTACGACAGTGGGCCACTCGCGTGTGTTCGGCGCAGACGATGGCGCGGCTGATCGATCCAGTGATCGCAGACCTGCAGCATGAGTATGAGCGAGCGAAGGCCGATCGACGAGGCCTGCGCGCCGCAATCATCTTGCTTCGCGGCTATTGGGCATTCTGGAAAGTCTTCTCGCTTCAGGTGCCTGCGGTTCTGTTACGCGAATTCCGAGTGTCACACCGGGATTCTTTCGTCCGCATGGCCGTGCCCGCAGCAATTGCAATGGTGATGGCCTGCGCGGCGCTGATCGTGGAGCCTGCCCGAAGCATCAGACAACGGGACATGCTCGGCGTGTGGTTGGTGATCCTGCTGTTGCCACAAGCCATTCCGTTCAGCGTTCCAATCAGCATCTTTACGGGAATCGCGTACGGATTGCGGCGACGGCCCCTGACCAGGCGCGTGCGTCGATTTGTCCTCATGCTCGGACTCGCCGGGACACTCGTATCAGCGAGCACGATCATCTGGGTCGTGCCTACCGCGAATCAGACTTTTCGCACCGTCATTGCTCGTCAAGTCGTGATCGAAGGTCCGCCCGAGATGTCCTCTCGCGAGCTTCGCGATCATGCACTCGCCTGGAAAAGCCGGGGACAGACGGCAAAAGCTGGAGACTTGCTGTTTGCCTTTCACGCACGGTGGGCCCTCGCCGGAGCCGCGCTCGCTTTCGCAATTTTCGGCCTGGGGGTGACCGGCCTCCGGCTCGGACGCATCGCGACTGTGCTGGTAGCCGCAACCGCGTTCGTGGTGTACGTCACTTACTTCGCTGAATTGGGACAAGCTCGATCGTCGTCAGTCTTCAGTCACGAAGGGCTCGCAGTGACGTTCGCGTGGCTGCCGAACCTGCTGATCCTGCTCACAGGCCTGGCTTTTCTGACGAACGAACCGCGTCGAACCCTGTAGAACCCGTCGGACATTCCAGACTTGCTAGACTCCGCGGGATGTTGAACACTGTCGGGGTTCATGATCCTCACGAAGTTTGCCGTCCGGGCGCTTCTCCTGCTCGCCATTACGGCGACGATCAGCTGCGATCGCCTCACGAAGCACGTCGCCGTCAGCACGCTCGCCGGTAGTTCGAGCCGATCATTCCTTGCCGACACCTTGCGGTTCCAGTATGCGGAGAACACCGGCGCGTTCCTGAGTCTTGGCGCAGAGTGGCCAGCGAGAACTCGTTTTGCCGTCTTTGGCGTGGGGAACGCGTTCCTCCTCTGTGCCCTCGTGACCACCGCCGTCCGCCGCCGATGGCCATGGCCGGCGCTCCTGGGTGTGGCGTTGTTTGCCACCGGCGGCGCGTCGAACCTGCTCGATCGAATTCTCTACGGAAGCGTGATCGACTTCGTAAATGTTGGCATCGGGCCAGTGCGCACCGGCATCTTCAACGTCGCCGACATGGCCGTGATGCTTGGCGCGTTGATTGTGCTGTGGGCGGGGTATCGCTTCGATCGACACACAGACAGCTATTGACGCCATCACCGTACTACTATCGGTCATAGTAGGTGCCGGGTCGACAGCACCCGGCCACCCCGAAGTACCTGTTCACTTTTTCTCCAGCATGTTCGTGACGGAATGACGGAATTGGTGTAGAAAATTGCCATCGATGCCGATCACCTGGAGTGTCGAGCCCGATGGGTTTGTGCGGTTCACGGTCGTCGACCCCTACACGATCGACGAGTGGCGCGAAACCATGACGGCAATCCTCCACTCCCCTTCGGTCCATCTGCCGCTGACCCTTCTCGTCGATCGACGCGGGACGCAAACGCTCTCGAAATCCACCGTCGAGGGATTCAATCGGTTCTTCGGCGAACGTCAGCAGGCGCTCTCAGGCGGCCGAATCGCGATCGTGCTCAGCAGCGGCGTGTACTTCGAGATCGCGGGAATGCTTCGAGCTGTGCTCAGCATTCCGAACACCGCGGTCCGTACATTTCAGGACTACGATGAGGCGCTCGAATGGCTCGTCGGATAGGGGATAAAAAGGGAAAAGGGAAAAGGGAAAAGCGACAAGGGAAAAGGGGCAAAGACCAGGTCAGTCCCTATCGGCGATGGCTGGAGAATGATCAAAGTAGGTTCAGGATGCGGGATTCAGGGTGCGAGATTCACGATGAGTGATCAGTGATTAGCGATTACTCGCGTCCGACGTCCTGCGCGAGTTTGTCGTCGCGCAGTGCGATGAACTTGGCATGACGCAGATGATCGTCAGCCGTCCATTCGAGGAACTCGAATTGCCCGACCAGCTCCGGCTTCAGCCAGCGGCAGTCTGCCATCTTCGCCTTCGTCAACCCCTGCCCCCATCGACCGCTTCGCTCTTCGGGCAGGTTTGCGAACGGGCACGTAGGAATCTCGAGTGCCTGGAATCGCTTGAATAACTGCTGGCGCACAGCAGGCGTGAAGCCGTTGCGCGTCCGCGCCACATACAGCAGTCGATCACCCTCGTAGTAGCCAAAGATCAACGCGTCGAACGTCTTCGTCCCGATCGTGTAGCCAGCGATGACGAACTCCTGCCCCCGGTTGACACGCATCTTCAGCCAGGCGCCGGAGCGCCGGCCGGATTCGTACCGGCTGGTGCGCCGCTTTGCAACGAGCCCCTCGAATCCCTGTGCCTTCACCGAGTAGACGAGGTCCCGCAACGTCGCCTTCAATTCGCCGGCATAGCAAACGGGGTCGCGCAGCTTCGGCACGATCTTGTCTTCGAGCAACTCGCGTCGCGTCTGCAGCGTTTCGCTCCTCAGATCTCGCCCGTCAAGCACCATCACGTCGAAGACGTATAACTGAACCGGGTTCGACGCCGCAGAGTTCTGCAGCGCATTGAAGGAGGGGCGCCCATCGTCATCGAAGGCCACAAGTTCGCCATCGACGACGGTCTCGTTCGGCAGCTTGGCAAGGCCAGGCATGACCGAGGCGTATCGATTGCTGAAATCGTTATCGTTGCGAGAGCGCAGCCGAACTTTGCCCTCGGCCTTGAACGCGATGGCTCGATAGCCATCGAGTTTCAGCTCATACGCCCAGCCGTCAGGGTCGTCAGGGAGCGTGTCTGTTCGCAGGAGCAACATGGGTTCGACAAACCCCGCTTTGACACGCATTCGGTGAGTCTACAGAAAGTTAAAAGGCAAAAGTAAGGAGAGATCTCGTACTTTTGCCTTTTAACTCTCAACTTTCTGTCGTTCCGCCGCCGGCACCCACTTCCGCTCGTGTGGTCCGGCATATTCGGACTGCGGTCTGATGATGCGGTTGGCGCGGCGCTGCTCGAAGGCGTGCGCGATCCATCCGCTCACGCGGCTGATCGCGAACGTCGGTGTGAACAGTTCAACCTCGAATCCGAGCCCGTGCAGCAAGAGCGCGGTGTAGAACTCGACATTCGTCTGCAGCCTTCGTCCGGGTTTGTACTCTTCGAGCAGGCGAAGCGCGTCCGCCTCAACAGATCGGGCGAGGGTGTACAGCGACATGTCGCCATGGCGCGTGAACAGCCGCTCCGCCGCCCTGGCCAGCACGTCGGCTCGTGGATCGCGAACCTTGTAGACGCGATGTCCGAACCCCATCAGCTTTTCGCCGGCCTCGATCTTCCGGCGTAACACGGCCTCGGCGCGCGAGGCTTCGCCGATCTCGAACACCATCTCGAGGGCTGGCCCTGGCGCTCCACCGTGAAGCGGCCCCTTGAGCGCACCCAATGCACCGGTCACCGCAGAAACGAGATCGGATCCCGTGGACGTGATGACGCGAGCCGTGAACGTCGACGCATTCAGCCCGTGATCGATGACGGCGTTCAGGTAGGTCTCGAGCCCTCTGACTCTCTCTGGATCCGGCACCTCGCCTGTCAGCATGTAGAGGAAATTTGCCGCATGGCCAAGCTCGCTCTGAGGCTGGAGCGGCTCTTCGCCGCGGCGCAGCCGGCGATACGATGCGACGATCGTTGGAACGCGCGCAACGATCCCTTCCGCATCGTCGCCGGCGAGCGACAGCGTGCCGGCAGCCATGCGCAACGCGTCCATCGCGTCGACCTGACGGTGGGCGCATTCGCGGAGCAACGCGCGGGTCGAATCCGGAATGTTGCGAACCGCCGCGAGCGTCCGCTTGAATTCCTCGAGCTGGGCCGCCGACGGCAGCTCGCCGCGCCAGAGCAACCACGTCGTCTCTTCGAACGTGGCGTGCTCGGCCAGTTCCTCGAGCTGAAACCCTCCGATCACGAGCTCGCCGCGCTCGCCATCGACATGGCTCAGTCGCGTGGTCGCCGCAACGACTCCCTCTAATCCGCTGGCTTGCATGCTGTCACCGTAATCTCCGCGCGTCAGCGAGTCAAATATCACTCCCTCACTCGCTCTCGCGCTCGCTGCTTCGCCACGCTCGCTGCCGCCTCCGCGCGAAGCGCTACGGCGAGACCTCGCCGAAGCCGGGCGTAGGCGGGCCGTTCGCGAGGCTCACTCGCTGCGCTTGTTCGCGCCTTTCTACCCACCGCCGCTTTCTGATATACCGTGACATCTGTCCAGCGGCAAGTGGAAGCTGAAAGCCGACTGCCAACTCCCGCATCAACCTCCCGCGGCGTGAACCGCGAGAACCGGCAGCACGATGAGGCTGACGGCACCGGCGGCGATGCCGAACTTCGTGCCAACGCCAACCTTCTGGCCGGCACGTGCCTTCTGCGATGCCGACGCAATAAGGCCGCTCCACGCGCCGATAGCAGCGCCCAGAACGCCGACGCGCGGATCGTGGTTCACGCTGCCAATGGAATCGACCTGTGAAAGGGCGAGCCCCGTGCCCGTTCCTATCAGTGTTCCGGTAATCACCGTGTGGCGAACGAGCCAATTCGATTTGGGCGCGTTGACCGTTTGTTGATCTGATCGAGCCTCGTCTCTGAACCAGGGCGCATCTCGATGAAGCGCGGCGTGTAACGGACCTTCTGCGCCGATCGCCGCGGCGGCACCCACGTCAGGGGAACTCGTTTGGGCGGACGCGATTGTGCTACAGACGATCAGCCCCGCCGTTACGAATCCCGCAATGATGGGCCGAGTGAAACCGTCATCGTGTGCGAATCTGCAAGACATTTGCTCTCCTCATTCCATATTGCGCACGATGCTGGCAAGACGGCTCATCCATGGCGGCCAGCACGACTATCCCACCGTGACGCGGCCGGTCATCTTCGGATGAAGAGAGCAGAAATAGTCATAGCTTCCAGGAGCCTCGAACGTGTGCGAGAACTGTTCATCGGTGTCCATGACGGGCGACTTGAACTTCTTCTCGGTGCTCATGATGACGTGAGGCACGTCGTCGTGATTCGTCCAGCGAACCGTCGCGCCGGCCGGTATGGAAGCCGCCGCCGGAGCGAAGCTGAAGTTGTCGATGACCACTTCGTGTCCGCCGGCCGATCCGCTGTCGGCTTCGAGCGGCATATCGGTGATGGCGATTGGAGAATTGAGCGCGCGAAACGACATGCGTGAGAGCCCGAGCACTTTCCGCAGACGATCGTCGGCCACCTTCATCGGTCCTGGCGACGCGGCCGTCCCGGGCGCGGGTTGCGGGAATGCGGTCGACATCGCCGTGTGGAACGTCACGTGCCCTTCGACTTTCTGCATGACCTGGTGAATGTGGCCATTGAGTACCGACACCGAACCAAACCGCTTCAGATAGGACAGCGCTTGTTCGCTATCG
>Ga0310810_10006704_pt1 | contig 13039 bp, 15 predicted proteins | sample NCmetagenome_FD_207641 | JGI IMG/M metagenome (GOLD analysis project Ga0310810, IMG submission 207641) | Soil microbial communities from experimental microcosm in Duke University, North Carolina, United States - NC | ecosystem: Engineered > Artificial ecosystem > Soil microcosm > Unclassified ... | reverse complement strand
CGCCAACCAGAGCCAGCACGATCAGCGTCGCGAGAAATGTGTTCATGCCGAGGTCTCGGCACTCGGCGGCGGCGCGATTTCGGTGAGGCGGACGGCGGTGCTGTCGTCGATGATGACGACCTCGCCATGGGCCACGAGCACGCCGTTGACCACGACCTGCATGTCGCTGCCGGCTGACTGCTCCAGCCGGATGACGTTGTGCCGCTTCATGTGCAGGCACTCGCGGACCGAGATCGTCGCCGTCCCGAGCCAGACGTCCACGCTGCACGCGACGTCACTGAGCGGCAGCAGTTCGGCGTTACTGAACAACGAATTCGACAAAGAGGACATCGGTCACCTTCAGTTCCTCGCCAGTCGTTTCGGTCGCGCGCTCCGCGATCGCCTTCTTCAGTTCTTCTTTGCCGTCTGGGGTCACGAGCGGCGCCGCGTACTGCAGCGAGAGGAGCTCGAGGATCGCTGAACGCATCCGGGCGCTCAGCACGGCGTTCTCCTTCAACTCGGCCGCCTGGTCCTCATTCCACGTGAGGAGCTTCATGTTCACGCGCAGGAACCGGTTGCCGCTTTCGTCGGCGAGGTTCACGACGAAGGGATCCATGTCGAGCACGCCGGGCTTCGGCGGCTTGGCCGCGGCGGCAGCACCCTCGGTCGGGCGGTGCGAGTACATCCAGTAGCCGCCAGCGCCTCCGCCCGCGAGCAACACGAAGAGCACTGCCACGATGGGAACGAACTTCGACTTCTTTTTCGTCTTCGGAGCCGCGTCGGCTTTGTCTTTTTCAGCGTCTGCCATGGTCGTCTTGTGTCCTGCCGGCAAGTCAGCAAGCGAGGTACCGTGCGGCTGAGCCGAAAAGCCGCGAAAACAGGTGCTTTTGGGGGTTTAGACCGACGTTGACCCGACGGCCTGTCGGGCCGCCGTCACGCGAGGGGGAGAGCCGTAGGCCGGGTCCTCTTCTTTTGGACCCGGCTTCCGGGCGGGTCTACGAAGCAAGACCCGCCCTGTGCTATACGACGACTTCGAACACCGGCGAATCCATCTGCCGCGCGAGCCGGCGCTGCTGGCGGCGGCGCTGCGCCGCCTCCTCGCCACGAGGATCATCCGGCTGCGCCTGCTGCTGGCCATCGGGCTCGACCTCGAACCGATCGAGCCGAAGACCATGATCGGCGAGCGCGCTGCGCAGCGTGTCCTGCTGCGATTCGAGCCACTGTCTCACCGCGGGCATCTCGGCCTGCACGTTCGCCTTGAGCCCGCCGTTCTCGACCTTCAACGAGATCGAGACCGAGCCCAGATGTTCGGGCTTCAGTTTGAGAACGGCCTCGCCGATGCCGTCACGGAACTGCATCCGCAGCGACTGGACGAGTTGACTCGTCACGTCGTGTTCACCTGGCAAGAGCGAAGTCGCCGCCGGGGCAGCGGCTGCGCTTGCCGCCTGAATCGTCAGTGCATCGCCGATGCGCGAGTCCGTATGCGCGGGTGTGACGAGATTGAGCGCCGACGCCAACATCTGGGCGCGTGCGCCCGGCGCAGCCTGAGGCAACTGCTGCACCTGTTCGCGCAGCCGCTCACCGAAGGACTGTTGACTGTTGCTGTTCTGATTGGCGCTCGCGCCGTTGTCCGTCGTCGCCGTCGCGGCGACCGGCATTGGATCCAACACGCGACCGATTGCCCGAACGAGGCGCGCCCCGTTGCCCCGTGTGCCGGGCGGCGGCTCGTTCTCCGCAATTCCTCGGGGCGCTGACTCGCCAGTCGTCGCAGGAATCTCGCCCTTCGCTTGCGGCGTCGAGGCTGTCTTCCCCGTGTCCGGCGCAGCGGGCGGCACCGTGCCCTTGACAGCCGCAGCCCTGGTCTTCGCTTCAGGCGTAGCCGCCTTCTCTGTCTTTCCTGTCGCCGGCGCCGGTTTAGATTCTTCCGCAACAACAGGGGTGGTGGTTTCAACGAAGGAGACCGGGCTCTTGGTACTCACCGCCGATCCTTGCTCCGGCGTTTCTGGAACAACTTCTACCGGCGGCTTCTTCGCACCGTGTGGCTCCGCGGACACCTGGTCCGCGGGCTTCTCGACCTTCTCCTCGATCTTCGACAGCACGTCTGGCACGAAGGCCTTGGCGATGGCTGCCGCGTCTGGCACGGCGATCCCGCGATCGGCCGTCGGGCCATCGTCATCGGACGTCTCGATGCTCGTGATGGTGTCTCTGCCATCGTCCGCGCTATCGATCGCCGTGGCGCTTTGCGCGTCAGTGACATCGGCCACAGGCACAATGGGCACGATCGGCACGATTACCGGCACGGGCACAGTCATCGACATATCTGACGCAGACTCGTCCTCATCGGGCTCGGTGGAAGCAGTTTTCGTCGATTCAGCCGCGACGGCATTCAGCAGCGCAGCGAACGAGCTCTTCCCCTTCGCCGCGTGTGATGGCGCCGCGGTTGGTTCCGACGACGGCGCGACATTGGACGCGCCGGGCACTGTATCGATCAGCATGGTGTGTGTAGTGACGCGTTACAGGGCTCGCGACACGCTGGCCAGGTAAAGCGGGTCTCACAAGCAAGACCCGCCCTACGCGTCCGGCGTCAGACGGGTCCAAGACGCAACACCCGTCCTCCGTGTCGTCAACCCGTGGTGGTTACCGTTTCAGGTTCAACGTGTCCATCAGCAACTCGTCGGAGACGGTGATGGTCTTCGAGTTGGCCTGATAGCCGCGCTGCGCCAGGATCATCTGCGTGAACTCCTGCGCGATGTCGACGTTCGATTGCTCGAGCGCCGAGCCGATGAGCGTACCGCGCCCGCCGGTGCCGGCGACGCCGACGTTGGGGATACCCGCCGCCTGGCTCTCGCCATAGCGATTCGATCCGAGCTTCACGAGACCTTTCGGATTGTTGAAGCTGGCGAGCGCGAGCTGACCCACCGCGACGGTCTGACCCGCGCCGAACGTCGCGACGATCGAACCGTCGGCGCTGATGCTGATGCTGTCGATCATGCCGGCGGCCGCGCCGTTCTGGCTCTTGGACGACGTCGCCGACGGTGAGGCATAGCCGGTGAGCGACACGACACCGTTGGGATCGACGAGGTCCCAGGTGATCGTGCTCGCCTGCGCGCCCGTGGTCCAGGCGGGCGTCGTGAACGAGAGATCCGCGACAGTGGGTGCAGTGCCACCACCAGTAGTCCCGGTGGCTGGTGTCACGCTCGCGATCTGACCGGCGCCATCGAACGCCAGACTGCCACCGCCGAGCACGAACGGAGTGCCCGCCGTACCACCCGCAACCTCGCCTCCGTCCACCGTGATCTGGAAATCCCAGCCGGTCGCCGTGCGGGTGTAGCCGACGGTCGTGACGTGCGACGCACCGACTGAGTCGTAGATCTGCACGGGCGTGTTGAACGTGGTGCCCACGGTTGCATTGACATCGAGATTGCTCAGCGTCCGGAACGAGCTCGTCGCCACCGGCTCTCGCAGCACTCCGGGAGGGACCACGATGTCAGTGGGCTGGCTGCTCGTGATGATCTGGCCGGTCACCGGATCGGTGGCTGTGTATCCCTGCACCTTGAAGCCATCCGGCGTCACGAGCGCGCCCTCGCTGTTCAGGCTGAAGTTGCCCGCACGCGTGTACGAAAGCCCGTTGTCACCGCGCACCACGAAGAATCCGTTGCCCTGAATCGCCACGTTGGTGGCCTCACGCGTGTTCTCGATCGCGCCCTGGCTGAAGACCGGCGAGATCGAACCAGTGACAACTCCGAGACCAACCTGCATCGGGTTTGCGCTGGAGCCGCCGACCGTCTGGCTCACCAGGTCCATGAAGGTGACGGCGCTCGACTTGAATCCGATGGTATTGATGTTCGCCAGGTTGTTGCCAATCACCGCCAGGTATTGCCCGTTCGCGTTGAGGCCGGAAAGACCGGCTGAGAAAGATCCGACCGCCATTTAGCTGTTCCTTTCAGTAGAGGAAGGCACGGACAGGCCGAACGCCGTCGCAATCGACTCGAGCGTCTGCTGAATCTGCGTCAACTGTTCGAGCGAGCTGAATTGCGCGAGCTGCGTGATCATCTGCGCGTTGTCCTGCGGCGCGGTTGGATCCTGATGCGCCAGCTGCGTTGTCAGCAGGTGCAGGAAGGCATCGCGTCCCATCTGGTCCGCCCGCTTGGGGACCTCGGGGGCGATGCCCGCGCCGTTGGTAGCGGAAGTCTGCGAAATCAAGTTCAGCTCCTTTGCGCCGATTCCCGAAGTGCCGCAACATGGCGCAATGTCGCGAGCGCGTCGATCTGCTTCTGTTCCTCGGCCGCGGCCGCGTGCTCCCACGCGTGTCGGGCCTTGTCATGAAAGCGCTCGAGCGCTTCCAGACGCTGACGGGCATTGAGTGCGGCCGTCGACGCACGCACGACATCCCGCTCCCGTGCCGCGACATCCGCCGCGCACACGGCTCGCTCGTGCTCCAGACGAAGAATCCAAGACTGGTGCCACTGCCAGCGCGCAGTGTCGATGCTTCCCTTCATCTCGCGCGTGTTCTGCTCGCGCGCCGCGATGATGCGGACGTCGGCCTCGGTCCTCAGCTCTTCTGCGGCGCGCAAATCGAGCGATGCGCGCGCGAGGATGCGGCGCGCTTCGTCGTACTCGCGTTGCCGAAGGTCGATGGCGGCCTGTGCACGAAAGCGAAATGCCTTCATGTCAGAGCGCCCCCAAGGCGGTCACGGCGTCGGTGAAGCCGCAGAGGCTGCCGGCGTCCTGACACAGGAAGGCCTCGATCAGATCTCTCTTGGCGCGTGCTTCGTCGATGCGCGGGTTGCTGCCCGTCACGTACGCACCGACGCTGACCAGATCTTCACTGTCGCGGATCGCGGCCATCCATTCACGCACGTGCCCGGCCTTGCGCCGATGGTTGACGTCGGTGACATCGGGCATCGTGCGGCTGACGCTCTGAAGGACGTCGATCGGCGGATAGTGATGTCGCGACGCGAGATCGCGCGACAACACGACGTGGCCATCGAGGATCGACCGCACCGCGTCGGCCACCGGCTCGTTGTGATCGTCGCCATCCACGAGCACCGTATACATGCCCGTGATGCTGCCGCGTCCACGGACCGCACCGGCTCGCTCGAGCAGCGCGGGCAGCAACGCAAACACCGACGGCGTATAGCCCTTGGTCGTCGGCGGTTCGCCAGCGGCCAGCCCGACCTCGCGCTGCGACATCGCAAAGCGGGTGACTGAGTCCATCAGGAGCAGCACATTCTTTCCCTGATCGCGGAAGTATTCGGCGATGGATGTTGCGGCATAGGCCGCGCGCATTCGCAGCAGCGGCGGGTTGTCCGAGGTAGACACGACGACGACGGCCTTGCGCATGCCCTCAGGCCCGAGGTCGTGATCGATGAAGCTGCGAACCTCGCGACCGCGTTCGCCGACGAGCGCCATCACGATCACGTCCGCCGCCGTTCCGCGCGTGATCATGCCGAGCAGCGTGCTCTTCCCGACACCGCTGCCGCCGAAGAGGCCGATGCGCTGCCCGCGTCCGCAGGTCAGCATCGCGTCGATGGCGCGCACGCCGGTCCCGAGCGGCGCAATCACTGGATCGCGTTCCATCGGATTGAGCGGCGCGGGAAAGAGCGGGTAGCGTATGTCGGTGCGCAGCGGCAGCCCGTCGAGCGGCTTTCCCAGCGCATCGACGACACGGCCGAGGAGAGCGGGACCGACACCAACAGACACCGCGCCGGTTCGCGCGACGATGCGATCGCCAGGACGCACGCCGGCCGTATCACCGAGCGGAACGGTCAGCAGCGTTCCCTCGCGGAACCCGACGACCTGCACCGGGAGCGGTGGCGCGTCGGCCGCGCCGCTCGTGACCTCACAGATCTCACCAACGCTCGCGCGTGGTCCCGTTGACTCGATCAGCAGGCCGACCGTGCGAACCACGCGGCCGGCTGGTGGCGTCGTATCCACCTGGTCGACTTTCGCGATGTAGTGACCGAGCGAAAAGCCCGGCGCCGCGTTCATGCCGCCTCGCCCAGGAGCGCGCGTGCAATCTCGTGGATCTGCCCTTCCACTCCGGCGTCCATGACACCGAACTCGGATTCCACACGGCAGCCGCCGCGGCCGACGCGCGCGTCCGCCACCACCGTCACATGGGTGCCGGTCCACGGCCGGGAACGCACGGCGGAGGTCGCGTCGAAGTCTTCGGGGCTGAGGCGTACGGTGACGTGCGCGCTCTCGCCGAGGCGATCGAGCGCGACGCGGGCCATGGCGATCAGGAGATCCTGGTCGATCGCAATCTCGCGATGCACGATGCGGCGAGCGATGGCCAGCGCGAGCTGTACCATCTGCCGCTCGGTCTGATGAATCATCTGCGCGCGGAGCGTCGTCAGCTCCTCGAGCGTCTCCGTCAGACGCCGGAGCATGGCTTCGCCGCGTTGAGCGGCGGCTTCCCCGCCGGCGCGCTCGCCTTGCGCGAACCCTTTCGAAAACGCGTCGCGCTCGAGCGCCGCGAGACGTGCCTGGAGCGCGGCGCGATCTTCGTCGTCGGTCTTCGCGACCGGCTGCCCGGCGGGCGGCCGCGTGTGCGCCCGCGCCGGTGCATCCGCCTGCGCCGCCGACCCCGACCAGGCAAACGCCTGGACGTTGCTCCCGTCGATGCGCCGCGCTCTAGACGACATACGCTTCGCCCGCGGCGGCACCCGTCGCGATCACACCCTCCTCTTCGAGCTTGCGGGCGATGGCCACCACATCCTGCTGTGCCTTCTCGACATCCCGCAGGCGCACGGCGCCGAGCACGTCCATCTCCTCCTTGAGCATCTCGGCGGCGCGCTTGGACATGTTGTCGAAGAAACGGGCGCGAATCTCCTCGCTCGCCCCCTTGAGCGCCACGGTCAACGACTTCTTGTCCGCGCGTTGGACGATCTCGCGCATGCCGTTGTCGTCCACGTGCACCAGGTCGTCGAACACGAACATCAGGTTGCGAATTGACACGGCCAGCTCGGGCCGCTTGGCCTCGATCGCCTCGAGCACCGGGCCACTGACGGTGCGCTCGAGCCGATTGAACAGTTCGGCCACGGCGCGCACGCCGCCGTGTTGCTCGCGCGCCACGCCGCCGAGCGACTTGAGCCGCGTTTCGATGACGCTCGAAATGCGCGAGATGACATCGGGCGAGATGTCCTCGAGACTGGCCATGCGCGACAGCACGTCCACGCGCAGCGCATCGGGGAGCAGCGTGACGAGCTGCGCCGCGTTGCTCGAATTCAGATGCGCCAGGATCAACGCAATCGTCTGTGGGTGCTCACCGAGGATGAACTTCGACAGCTGCTGCGGATCGGCCTTCTCGAGCGAGGTGAAGCCGGCGGTCGACTGGAACGAGCGCAGGACGCGGTCCATGATGCGCCGCGCGCTGTCGGCGCCGAGCGTGCGATTGAGGACGCGTCGCGCGTAGTCGATGTCACCGCGCGTGATGTAATCGGCCGCGACCGACGTCTGATGAAATTCGTCGAGGACCTTCTCGCCGAGCTGCGACGGCACCGGGCCGAGCGCCGCCATCTCCTTCGAGAGCGCTTCGATCTCTTCCTCGGAGAGATGCTTGAACACCTCTGACGACAGCTCTTCGCCGACGAGGAGCATCACGATCGCGGCCTTGCGGATTCCCGGAATGACCTGGTGAACGACAGCCATCAGCGCTCGGCCTCCTGCATCCAGCCGCGCAGGAGCTTCGCGACTCGATCGGGCTCCTTCTTCGTCAGCGCACTCACCCGCCGCGTGAGGACCGGCAGTTTCCGGTTCTCACTCGCCTTCTCCAGTGCCTGCGCATCCATCTGCGCTTCGATCTCGCTTTCGAGATCGGCGACCGTCCGCGGCCGCTGCATCTCGACGAGTTGTGGCTGCTGCTGCGCGCGCGCGCCCAGCCCGCCCGCCTTCAGGAGCGGACGCACCACAAAGAGGAAGCCAATCAGTCCGACGATCACCACCGTGATCAGCCGGCCGAACTCGTTGATCTGAGGGGCATAGCGCACGAAGATCGACGGCGGCGTTTCCGGGTCGGCCTCGGGCTCGTCGAACGCCACGTTCTCGACGGTGAGCAGATCGCCTCGCTCCATGTCGAAACCGACGGCGGCGGCGACGAGCGACTGGATCTTTTGAATCTCTTCCGGCTTGCGCGCCACGCGCACGGTGCTGACGGCGCCGTCCTGCTCCTTCTTCTGTACGTGGTCGTCATCCAGAATCACGGCGACCGAGAGGCGCGCTATGTCGCCCGGCGGCTGCACCACACGTCGCGTCGTCTTGCTGACCTCGTAATTGGTCGTCTCGGCGGTGCGAGCCGTCCCGTTGCCTGGAACTGTGACCTGCGGCGTCTTCGGGTCGGCGGGCTGCGGCGGCAAGTTGCTCCGCACGCCCGCAACGGACCCGATCGCCCCACCGGTGTTGGCGACGTCGCTCGTGCGCTGCACACTGCGAATCACGGTGTTGGGGTCGTAACGCTCTTCGGTCTCCTCGCTCGTGCGCGGATTCAGCTTGAGCGCAACGTTCACGCGCACGCGCTCGGCGCCGACAACGGGCTCGAGCAGCGCGATCACTTTGGTGCTGAGATCACGCTCGATGCGTTGCTGGCGATCGAGCTGCGCAGCTGCAAGTGGATCATCCGCGTCGACCTGCGGCTTGGCGAGCGTACGGCCGAAGCTGTCGAGGATGACCACGCTCTCCGGCTTGAGGCCCTCGACGCTGGCCGCCACCATGTTGGAGATCCCGGAGATCGAGGCGTTGGACAGCTGGCGCTGTCCACGCAGCTTCAGCACGACCGACGCCTTGGCGGGACGCGGTTCGCCAAAGAGCGACTCCTTGCCCATCGCAATGTGCACGCGGGCGCTCGACACTTCCGCCAGCGTGGCGATGGTTCGTGCGATCTCGCCTTCGAGCGCGCGCCGGTAGTTCACCTTCTCGAGAAATTCCGTCGCGCCGAACGCCGTGCGGTCGAAGATCTCGAACCCGATGCGTCCGGAGCTCGGCATACCCTGCGACGAGAACTCCATGCGGAGCTCGTCGACCTGGCTGCTGGGCACGCGAATGGCGCCGCCGCCAGGATCGATCTGGTAGTGCACCTTCATCGACTTCAGACGCGAGACGACCTGCGCCGCCGACTCGGCGTCCATGTCGGAGAAGAGCAACGCGTAGTCGGGCCGGTTCAGCCACCACGCGGATCCCACGACGATCGCCACGACCAGCACGAAGGCGCCGGCAATGGTCGCCAACTGCGTCGTGGTGAAGTTGGCCGCAAGAGCTTTGAGACGTTCGAGGAGCGCGTCCATCAGACTGGCATCCTCATGACCTCTTGATACGCCTGGACGAGCTTGTTACGAATCTGCACCGTGAGCTGCAGCGTCATCTCTGCGCGCTGGAGCGCGATCATGGCGTCGTGCACGTCACCGGTTTTATCGAGCATGTTGGACACGGATTGATTCGCCTCGGCGCCGCTTTGCTCGACGTTGTGCACGAGATTCATCAGCGACTCGCCAAAGGTCTGGCCGACGCCGGCATCCGGATCCTGTGTCTTGCCGAACTTGGGCACCGCCGGCGCCTTGCCGAGCGATGCGATACCACCGAGAGGAGTTGTGGGCATTGACCTTTGCCTAGCGTCCGAGTTCGAGTGCCTTGGCCACCAGCTCTCGGATGAGGCCGATCGCCGTGAGATTCGCCTGATACGCTCGCGACGCCCCGATCAGATCAACCATCTCGTTCTGCGGGTCGACGTTGGGGAGCGTGACGAACCCCTCCGCATCCGCATCTGGATGCGACGGCTCGTACCGCCGCCGGAACGGCGCCTGGTCCTCGACAACCGCGGCGACGTTGACGCCCACGGCGCCGGTGCGTCCAAGCGCCGCGTCGAAGGAGCTGGTGCGATCGGGTGCCAACACCACATCGCGCCGGCGATACGGCTGCCCGTCGGGGCCGCGCGTGGACTCGGCGTTGGCCATGTTCGACACGGCGACCTCGATTCGTGTGCGCTCGGCCGAGAGCGCGCTCGCACTCGCGTTGATCGCCGAACTGATAGTCGACATCCCCTTATCCCTTCACCTTTGCCCTTGCGCCTTCACCTTTGCCCTTGCGCCTTCACCTTTGCCCTTGCCTTTGACCTTTGACCTTTGCCCTTTGACCTTCGGTCAGCGCTCGTTGATCGCGTAGCGCACGAGTCGAAACTTGGCGGCCAGTGCCGTCTGCGCAGCGCTGAAGTCGCCGCCGGCGCGATTCATCGCCAGCAGCTCGTGATCGAGCTGCACCGTGTTGCCGTCGCGGCGTGGCGTCACGCCTTGGATCTCCTTGGTCGAGAGCGCGCCGGGCGTCGCCGTCGAGAAATGCTTCGCGTGCGTGGCGGCGGGCGGAGTCAGACGCTCGTCGAGCGCAGACTCGAAGCTCACTTCGACTGCCTTGTAGTCGGGCGTGTCGACGTTGGCGAGGTTGCCAGCCGATGCGACCTGCTTCGCCACTGAGATCGTCATCTGCCGCCGCAGTGCCGCGACCAGCGCGCTGTCACTGATTTCGTTCATCGCTCACGCCTCGATTCAAGAAGTCGCCGAAGATGTCGACCAACAACTGAGCAAGTGGGGTGCCCCGATCGAAATGCCCGCAATTGCCCGGATTGCCCGCGATCAAATGAGGCGATGAGATCGGTTACTCGACACACGTGGACGGATGAGCGGAAAGTCTGAAGGTCAAAGTTTGAAGTCGGAAAGTAAGTTGGAAGTGTCGCTGCGCACTTCGAACTTACTTCCCTACTTTGACCTTCGAACTTTGAACTTGCCGCGAGGCCTACGCGCGCGTTCGAAGGAGAGCTTCGATGTGAGCGAGGCGTTCTTCGATGGCTTGCAGACGCCACCCGAGATCCGCCGTCACGGCGGCGCCGTCGCGGCTGCCAACCAGCTTCGACAGCTCGCGGTTCTCCTGTTCGAGCGCCATGCGATCGCGGATGCGGGTGAGGACGACCTCGAGTTGCCCAAGGGCAAACGGCTTGGCCAGGTAGTCGTAGGCGCCTTCGCGGACGGCCCGGACGGCGGAATCGATGCTCGCGTAGCCGGTGATCATGACGACGTAGACGGACGGATTTGCGTCACGTGCCGCCTTGAGGACCTCGAAACCGTCGGCGCCGGGCAGGTGCAAATCCGTGATGATGACGGCAAATTGACCGGGATCCCGCGTAATTGCGGCGATTGCCGCCCGGCCGTCATGCGCCGTGGCCACCTCGAAGCCCTGGCCGCGACAGAACTCCGAAAGCAGTTCCCTCGCTCTGACATCGTCGTCTACAATGAGCGCTTCCTTTTTGGGCAGCTGCACTGATGGCATTCGAGTTGCTCCCCTACCGCGGCAACCACACTGTCGGTATGTCGATCAATCGACGAACCGGCTGGAAACTTCAACAAACGTTAACCATCTCCGGGCCCTCCCACTCGGAGACAACGTTGGGTATGTCGGGCCACCGACAATCCGACGATAACTTGACGTAAGCGAACTTATGAGCCAGCGAGCCCTGCCCTCTATCCTCGTCGTTGAAGACGACCTCGACCTCCGACAGACCATCGTCGCCAGCCTCGAATCCAATGGGTTCGCGGCGGCCCAGGCTGCCGACGCAGCCGATGCTCTCGAGCGGTTGCGCTCGTTTGCGTACGACGGACTGGTGGTTGACCTCCGGCTGCCGGACGCAGACGGCATGACAGTACTCGACGAGGCACTCGATCGCTATCCGGAAATCCGGGCGGTCGTGATGACCGGATTCGGCGGCGTCGCCGAAGCGGTCGCAGCGATCAAGCGCGGGGCCGTTGACTTCCTGATCAAGCCGTTCCAGCTCTCACAACTCTCGCGCGTGCTGCACGCCGGGCTCGAGCAGCAGCGGCTGCGCGAAGAGAACGCGGAGCTCAAGGCGCAGCTCAAGGGCAAATTCAGATTCGAGAACATCATCGGCCGGCACAGCACGATGCAGGCGCTCTTCACGACGCTCGAACTGGTGTCGCCGATGAACAGCACGGTGCTGATTCACGGCGAGACCGGCACCGGCAAAGAGCTGATCGCCCGCACGATTCATCACAACAGCCCGCGTTCGAATGAACGCTTCGTGGCGTTCAACGCCGCCGCCATTCCCGAGACGCTGGCCGAAGCCGAACTCTTCGGACATGTCAAAGGCGCATTTACGGGCGCGATCGCGTCGCGCGCCGGCCGTTTCGAGCTGGCCCATCGCGGCACGCTCTTCATCGACGAAGTCGCGTCGATGTCGCTGCCGCTGCAGGCAAAGTTGCTGCGTGCGCTGCAGGAGCGCGAGATTGAACGCGTCGGCGAGTCGCGCCCGATGCGCCTCGACATCCGCGTGGTCGCCGCCACCAACACCGACCTGCGAAAAATGGTGAAAGAAGGCACGTTCCGCGAGGATCTCTTCTATCGGCTCAACGTGATCCCCGTGACGCTTCCCGCGTTGCGGCAGCGCCGCGAAGACGTGCCGCTCCTCGCGCAGCACTTCGTGCGCAAGTCGTGCACCGAAAACAACATCGTGGTGAAGACCGTGACGCAGGATGCGCTGCGCGCGCTGATGGCGTATGACTGGCCGGGCAATATCCGTCAGTTCGAGAACGCGATCGAGCATGCGGTTGCCATGGCCGCGGCGAAGTCGGAGATCGGCCCGGAGGCGCTGCCCGATGACGTTCGCGAACGAGCCGGATCGATGCTCGTGCCGACGGTCGCGATTCCGGACGAAGGGCTGAACTTCACCTCGCTCGTGTCACAGCTCGAACGCGAGTTGATCCTGCGCTGCCTCGAGAAGACCGGCGGCAACAAGCGGCAGGCCGCGCGACTGCTCAACCTGAGCCGCACGACCTTCATCGACAAACTGCACCGCCTGAACCTCGAACGCGGCGCAGCCTAACTCCCCAACACGTCCTCCCTTGAACGTTGGGTTTTGGGAAGGTCTTTGATTGGCGCCTGCGACTGCGGGGTGCTGTGTGGGCCACGCACGCCTGCCGGTCCGGTCGGCGCCGGCGCTGCACGCCGGAAATCGGTTTCCGCTCATACCCGTTCGGTGCCGCGGCGAGTAGGCGGTGACGCGCGG
>Ga0310810_10006702_pt1 | contig 13045 bp, 11 predicted proteins | sample NCmetagenome_FD_207641 | JGI IMG/M metagenome (GOLD analysis project Ga0310810, IMG submission 207641) | Soil microbial communities from experimental microcosm in Duke University, North Carolina, United States - NC | ecosystem: Engineered > Artificial ecosystem > Soil microcosm > Unclassified ... | reverse complement strand
AGGGCTGCGAGGCCCCACATCAGTTGCCTTGCCTTCAACTCAATATCTCCGTTGGAACTACTGCGCCGTATTACGACCCGGCGGACGGCGCTGTTTACCGGGGTGTGTAGTAAGCTGCCACACCCGGCTACCCACGCGACGCCGTAAGCGACTGAAAAGGCGCGATTTGCCGTGGCACGTCGATTGCCCCTGCATCGACGGGCTGGCGATGGGGCCGGCGAAACGGAGGGTTCGGCCGTGCGTGGAGCGATGATCGCGTGGATGTTGTTTGCTGCCCTGCTCCTCGGATTGAGCATCGGCCGCGCCGCCGATCGCGGCGAGACGACGATCACCGTCGAGGTCAGCTCGGCCGCACACGAGACCGAGGAAGGTTATTTTTCGCTGGGGAAGGACGCCACGATGCTCGCCAAGCCCGGCTCCGAGCTGCACCGGTTCCTGTCCGAGCAGAACGGCCACGAGATCCGCGTGACGTTCACTGCCGTTGGAGGGAAACAGCTCTCACGGCTGGAAAGATAATTGGTGAATTGGTGAATTCGCGAATTCACCAACCCACCAATTCACGAATTCATCACCTTCGGTCAGGCTCCCGTAAACCTCTCCAGCGTCTCGATCACCTGTCCAACAATATTGTTCGGCGTCGATGCGCCCGCGGTGAGGCCGATGACGACGCGTCCTTCGGCGGGGAGCCAGTGCTCCGTGATCGTTTCGGCGGCGCTGGCCGTCGAGGGCGGTCCGATGGGGCGATGCCGGATTCGATCGGCGGAGATGAGACAGCCGGGATCCGCCACGTGGAACGTTCTGGCGCGGGCGGCGCAGATGCGCGCCAGGTTGCAGGTGTTACTGCTGTTGTAGCCGCCCACGACGATCATCAGATCGACCGTTTCGGCGTCAAGGAGCGCTTCCACCGCATCCTGCCGCTCCTGGGTTGCGCTGCAGATCGTGTCGAAGGCTCGGAAGTGCGACGCAAGATCCGTCTCGCCGTACCTGTCGCGCATCGCCTCGCGGAACATCTCGCCGATCTCCAGCGACTCCGACATCAGCATCGTCGTCTGGTTGGCGCACCCGATCCGTGCAAGATCGGTGTCGGGATTGAATCCGGGCGAGCTCGCGCCGCCGAAGCGCGCGAGAAACGACCCGCGATCGCCGCCGTGGCGGATGTACTCACAGACCGCAGCGGCCTCGCCGCGGTCCAGCACGACCAGGTAGCGCCCGCCGGGATACTTCAGCGCCTGTGACGCCGTGGCGCGGGTCTCTTCGTGCTTCACCTTCCCGTGAATCACGGCAGTGAAGCCGTCCTGCGCGTAGCGCACGACGTTCTTCCAGACGTTCAGCACGGAGCCGCAGGTGGTGTCGACCAGCGTGCATCCGCGCTCGGAGAACTTCAACATGTCCTCGACGGTGATGCCAAATGCCGGCAGGATGATGACGTCGTCCGGACCGGGCTCGATGCCGCGCTCGTCCGGATCGCTCAAAAAGCGGATGCCGCTCGCACGCAGGCGGTCGTTGACGTGCGGATTGTGAATGATCTCGCCGGTGAGGAAGACGCGCCGGCCGGGGAACCGGGCGACGGCCTGGTATGCATAGTCGACCGCGCGATCCACGCCGTAGCAGAAGCCGAATTCGCGGGCCAGGTGGATGGTGAGACGTCCGCGATCGTGCCGGAAATCAGACGCGCGGACCTTGTCGACGAGCGCGCTGTGGTAAGCCGCGGCCAGCTCTCCCGCCACGGCCTCCTTCATGTCGAGGCCTTTGCGGAAGATCAGGGGCTGACTTGATGCCAAGCAATCCATTCTACCGCGGGGCGAAGCCCGCAGCCTATTTGGACCGTTCGATCATGTCGCGCACGTGCGGCGTCATGTCGTCGAGCGCGCTCAGAGTGCTGACGCGCGGGCGCGAGAAGGCATCCGACAGCAGTTCCTCGTCGTTGATGGGACTCTGCGACGAAGCGGTCGCCTTGATTTCCTTGGAGCGCTCGGCCGCCTGCGGACGCGTGAGCGGCCGCGCCGAGGAGGCGAGCCGCTGTTCACGATCGAGCGCCGTCCGGAGCGGGACGACCTGGCCAAGGCCGACGCCGGCGATCAGGCCGGCCGCCGCGGCGACGGTGACCCACCGGCGCACGTGCGAGTTGCCGCTAATCACCGCACGAGCCGCCTTCGGGAACGCAATGACCCTGGCAGGGCGTTCGAGCGACTCGATGCGGCGGGCGATCTGGGCCTGCTGGAACGCGAGGCGCTCGGCCGGAAAGGCGGCGTCGGCCTCGAGGCGCAGGTCGTCGCCGATGCCCGCGATCCATCGCTCGAATTCCTCGAAGCGGGCGCGGCACACGGCGCACCCTTCGAGGTGCGGATGCGGGCCGCCGGTCGTCCAGAGGCGAGCGAACTGGGTGTCGGAGAGATGTCCGCGGCGGAGGCGTTCAAGAAGTGACACGGCGTTTTCCTCTCACTTCACCAGGTACGGCGTCCGCGGCGTCTTTCGCCAGGAGCGTCCGCAGCTTCCGAATGGCGCGAAACAGGTGCACACGGACCGTCGATTCGTTGAGACCCGTCAAGGCGCTGACTTCCCGCGACGTTCGTCCCTCCACGTGACTCAAAACGAACACCGACCGCTGCCGCTCCGGCAGCCTGGCGAGCGCGGCCGCGATCTGCCGCCGGCGCTCGCGCCCGAGCAGCGCATCCTCGGGCGAAAGGCCGCGCGCGGCCATCCGCTCGGTCACGTCCCGCTCGACGTTCGTACCGTCGGCCGTCGACGCGCCGCGCAGCATACCCATCGGGAGCAGCCAGCGCTCCCGGCGCGTGCGCGCCTTGATTCGGTCCAGGCACCCGTTAATCAGAATGCGCGTGAACCAGACGTCGAACGGCAGCTCTTCGCGGAACGACGGCAGGTGCTGGTACGCCTTGACGAAGGCGTCCTGCACGGCCTCGTCGGCCTCGGCCGCATCCCGCAGATAGTGGTACGCGATGCGCGCGGCCCGGCGCTGATGCCGCGCGACGAGATCCGCGTACCGCTCTCGGGCCGCGTCATGCTCGCCGGCCGCCTGCAGCGTCTTTACCGCTGACGCCGCGGCAGCATCCGCTTCTCGCGCGGCCAAGAGTGCCGCTGACGGTCCTGCCATGAAATACGCCTGCCGGCCGGAGGCGTTTACCGCCGCGGCGACCGGTCCTGCTCCCTCCATTATAGGCCGTCGTCTGTCATACACTTAGCGCCGGTGTCGCGCATCCTCGTCATCGACGACGACCTGGGAGTTCGCGAGAGCATGTCGCGCATGCTGCGGGCCGCCGGCCATACCGTCGAAACGGCTGAAAGCGGCGAAGAAGGGCTGGCCGCCGCACGCGGGGGCGGCTTCGACGTGATCCTCTCCGATATGCGGATGCCTGGCATGTCCGGACTCGACGTCCTGCAGCGGCTGCGCGAACAGCATGTCGATTCCGCCTTTCTCATCATGACCGGGTTCGGTACCGTCGACACCGCCGTCGAAGCCATGAAGCTCGGCGCCGTGGACTTCGTGCAGAAGCCGTTCTTTCGCGACGAGCTCCTCATGCGCGTCAAGGCGGCGTCCGAGCGGCGGCAGCTCGCGCGGCAGGTCGACCTCTTGCAGCGGCAGATTCGCGGCACCGGCACGCTCGACGCGCTGGTGGGCGACAGCGAGGCCATGCGCCGCCTGAAGGATTTGATCGTCCGCGCCGCCGCGGCGCCGGGCACCGTGCTCATCACCGGAGAAACCGGGACGGGCAAGGAGCTGGTCGCCCGAGCGCTCCACGCCGCGAGCGGCCGGGCAGCCAAGCCCTTCGTCGCGCTGAACTGCGCCGCGCTGACGGATTCGTTGCTCGAGAACGAGCTGTTCGGCCACGCACGCGGGGCGTTCACCGGGGCGGCGGCCGCGCGCGCCGGCCTCATCGAACACGCCAGCGGCGGAACGCTTTTTCTCGACGAGATCGGGACGATGCCGGGCGGCGTGCAGGCCAAGCTGCTGCGGGCCCTCGAGGCGGGGGAAGTCCGGCGGATAGGGGAGAACGATTCCCGAACGATCGACGTCCGCTTCGTCGCCGCGACCAACACCGATCTGCAGGCCGCCGTCGACTCCGGCGCGTTTCGCAGCGACCTGTTCTACCGCCTCAACGTCCACCGGCTTCATCTGCCGCCGCTGCGCGACCGGCGCGGCGACATCGAGCAACTGATCGCGTTTTTCCTGTCGCGGTACGGCGGCCCCGCGGGCGTCACGCGGATCAGCGGCGCCGCGCAGACGGCGCTGCTGTCCTACGACTATCCGGGAAACGTGCGTCAGCTCGAGCACGTCATTCAGCGCGCCGCGGCGGTGTCGCGCGGCCCCGAAATCGAACCGGCCGACCTGCCTGAGGAACTGTTCGCCACGCGCGCGGCCGACCCCCAGTCGACGGCAGCCGACGGCACCGTTGCCGCCGCGCGCGAGCGGGCGGAGCGCGAGATGATCGTCGCGACGCTGGCCCGCAACAACGGGGAGATCACCGCCACGGCCCGCGAGCTGCAAGTGAGCCGGACGACGCTCTGGCGCCTGATGAAGAAGCACCAGATCTGAAACCCGCCGCGTTTCACCCCTGAAACGGCTGGCCGCGCCGTCCCGCCGACGGTCTCTTTTCCTTCCACTTTCCCCATGTCCCGCCGTGTGCGGATGCGGCTCGGCTCTTGCTGAGATGGGCGGCATCGAGGCAAAGCCGTGGAACCTGTGACGCTGCTCATCATCGAGGACGACCAGGTGCTCGTGAAACTGCTCGCGCTGAACGCGCGGCTGCGCGATTACGCCACGCAGGTGGGCGCGACGATCGACGATGCGCGCCGCGCGCTGGCCGCCGGGCCGTTTCAGGTCGCGCTGGTCGATCTGACGCTCGGTGGCGAATCGGGGCTCGATGTGCTCCGCGCGATCAAGCAGGAATCGCCCGACACCGAGATCGTCGTCATCTCGGCGACCACGTCGCTCGCCTCCGCGATCGCCTCGTACGAGCTGAAGGCGTTTGCATTCGTGCCGAAGCCGTTCGACGTCGATCAGTTGTTTTCGACCGTCGAGCGCGCCCTCGAGCACCGCCGCGTGGTGCTCGCGAACAGGCGGCTCGTGTGGGAGCAGCGCCTCATCAACGACGTGGGCGAAGAGCTCCGCAACCTGCTTCCGCCCGAGGAGCTCGCCGAGCGCGTCCTGCAGCGCCTCATGGAGGGCTTGAGCGCGGATTCGAGCGCGGCGCGCCTGCTCAACCCGGCGACCGGCGAGTACGATCTGCGCGTCGTCAGCGCTCCGCCCGAGATGCGTCTTGCCTGGTCCGTCGGCACACCCGTCGTGCCGCGTCCGAGCGATCGCGTGCTGCAGACGCGCGCGCCCATTATCATCGACGACCTTCACGACGGTCTCGATCCCGATATCGCCGCGCGCCTGCCGATCCGCTCCGCACTGAGCGTGCCGATGTTCGCCGGCGACGTGCTTATCGGGGCGCTTACCGTCGGCAGCACCAAGGCGCGGCGGTTCTCCCCCGAAGATCAGCGGCTGATCGCGACGATCGCGAACCAGACGGCCGTCGCCATCCAGAACGCGCGGCTCCACACCTACGTGCGGATCGGCAAGCAGGAGTGGGAAGCGACCTTCGACGCCATCGCGGACCCGATCGGGGTCTTTTCCCGCGACGGCCGGCTTCTGCGCGGCAACGCCGCGCTGAGCGCGTATCTGAACCGGCCGGTCACGTCGCTCCGCGGCCTATCGTGCGACGAGATCGGTCTGTGCGCAGGGCAGTTTCCCGATTGCGCCGTCGGGCGCGCGGCCGGCACCTGCTGCGTCCATGAAGAGATCACGCGGCCCGACGATCACATCTTCACGGTCACGACCTGCCCGGTCCTGAACGCGAACGACAGCGCCGCCATCGTCCAGATCGCGAAAGACGTGACACGCGAGATCCGCAACGCGCGCCGCATGCGGCAGATGAGCGAAGAAATCGCGGCGGCCAACGAGCGCCTCGTCGCGACGGTCGATCGCCTGAAGACAACCCAGGCGCAGCTCCTGCAGGCGGAAAAGCTGTCGGCCATCGGCCAGCTCGTGGCCGGCGTCGCGCACGAGCTGAACAATCCGCTGACGAGCGTCATCGGGTACGCGCAACTGCTGCAGGAAGAGGTCCGCGAGACGTCGGACGGCGACGCGCTCCCCATCGGCCCGCAGCTCAGGCACGACCTCCGGCGGATTGCCGAGGAGTCTGAGCGCGCGGCGAAAATCGTTCGCAATCTGCTTGCATTCGCGCGGCGACAGTCGGCGGAGCGCGCGCCGCAGGACATCGCCGACGTCGTGAGCCGCGTGCTGTCGCTGCGCGCGTATGAGTTCCGGCTGAACGCCATCGAGCTCGAGACCGATTTCGAGCCGGGCCTTCCACCCGTGCTCGGCGACGGCGGGCAGCTCCAGCAGGCGCTGCTCAATCTCGTGCTGAACGCGGAACAGGCGATGCGGTCCAGGCCCGTGCGCAGAATCCGCGTGGGCGCGCGGCACATCCGTGAAGCCGACGCGGTCGAACTGGTCATCAGCGATTCGGGACACGGTATTCCCGACGAGATTCTCCGCCGCATCTTCGATCCGTTCTTCACGACCCGTGAAGTCGGCGAAGGCACCGGCCTCGGCCTCAGCATCTGCTACGGGATCGTGCGGGATCACGGCGGCCAGATTTCGGTCGAGAGCCGCGTCGGGCAGGGGACGACGTTCAAGGTGCTCCTGCCGGCTCGCGCGGCCGCCCCGGCGGAGCCGCTCCGTGCGCTGGTGGCGCATCACGACACCACCGAGCGGGATTACGTGGCCGCGGCGCTGACGGGATGGGGACACGCCGTCGTCGCGGCCGAAACGACCGCCGACGCGTTCGCGCGGCTGGGAAGCGGGAGGTTCGACGTGGCGTTGATTGACGAGACGCTGCTCGCCGGCGGAGCAGATCGGCCCGAAGGGCCGATGACGGGCGCCCGGCCGGCGCTGGTGCTCATGACGGAAGCGGCCGGAGACGGGGGAGTGCATCCTCCATTCGAACTCGCGGCGCTGAAAACGGCGCTGTGTGGAGTGATCAAGGAGTACGTATGAACGGGCAGAAGCCGCTGCTGGTCGTCGTGGACGACGAGCAGGGAATCCTCGATGTCGTGAGCCGCTTCGCGCAGCGCGCCGGGTATGAAACCATCACGTGCTCGAACGGCCGCGACGCGATCGGTCAGCTGCAGGCCCGCAAGGCCGATCTGGTCATGGTGGATCTGCGGATGCCGGAGGTGGGCGGGCTGGACGTGCTGCGCGCCATTCGGGACATCGATCCGGCGTGCCAGGCGGTGCTGATGACGGGCTACGCGTCGGTCGATACCGCCGTCGAGGCGATCAAGCTCGGCGCGACCGATTATCTGAGCAAGCCGCTCGACTTCCCGCGTCTGGAGCAACTGCTCGCGGGCGTGCGCGACGATCTGGAACGACGCCGCAGCCTGATGTCGATCGAGAGCGACGTGGCGCGGCGCCTCGAGTTCTGCGGGATGATCGGGCGGGGTCCGGTCATGCAGGAGCTGTTCGGCATGATCCGGCGCCTGGCGCCGCACGTGCGGACGGCGCTCGTCACGGGCCCGACGGGTACGGGGAAGGAACTCGTCGCGCGCGGACTGCACAGGATGGGCCCTCGGCGCGATCGCCGTTTCGTCACGGTCAACTGCTCGGCGGTGGTCGAGACGCTGTTCGAGAGCGAGCTGTTCGGGCACGTGCGCGGCGCGTTCACCGGCGCGACCGACAACAAGCCGGGCCTGTTCGAGCTGGCCGACAACGGCACCCTTTTCCTCGACGAGATCGGCGAGCTGCCGCTCACGCTCCAGGCGAAGCTGCTCCGCGTGCTGGAGCTCGGCGAGGTCCATCGCGTCGGCTCGCTGGATCCGCGCAAGGTCAACGTCCACGTGATCGCGGCCACCAATCGCGATCTGCGGGCGGAGGTCGCCGCCGGCCGGTTCCGCAGCGATCTGTATTACCGGCTGAACATCGTCGAAATCGCGCTGCCGCCGCTCCGCGATCGGCGCGAGGACATCCCGTACCTCACGGCGGCGTTCGTGCGTGAGACGTCGGAGCGGCTGCAGAAACCGCTCGTCGGCATGACGCCTGGCGCGGAGCGGCTGCTGGGGCTCGCGCCGTGGGAAGGGAACGTCCGCGAGCTGCGCAACGTGATCGAGCGCGCCTGCATCCTTGCGGACGGCGACTTCATCACCGAGCGCGAGCTCGCGGTGAGCATGCCGCACCTGCAGTACGCGGCGCCGCGGGGCGCTTCGCCCGCCGCCCGGCCGTCGAGCGCCGACGGACCGGCCGCCACCGAGCTGCTGGCGACGGTCGAGAGGGAACACATCCAGCGCGCGCTCATGCGCGCCAACGGCAACAAGAAGGCGGCGGCCCGCATGCTCGGCCTGAGCCGGCGCGCCTTGTATCGCCGGCTCGAACGCCTCGACCTCGCCGACACGATCGTCCGGCGGCGCGACCCGGCGATGGAAGCCGTGAGCGCGTAGCGCGCCGCACGCCGCGCGTGGGCGGATGCGCACGCCACACGCGCACATCGGTCCGCCGCAGGGCGGCCGCGCCGCGATACTCGTGCGTCGGCCCTGGAGGCATCTTTGCAGTCGGTAGGGCGTCATGCACATCGAGACACCGCTCCCAACGGCGATGACCGAATCGATCCTTGTCGTCGACGACGAGACGGGCGTTCGAGAGTTGATCGCCCGCTGGCTCGCCAACGGAGGATATGCCGTGAGCACCGCGTCCGGCGCCGACGAGGCGCTGGAGCGGATACATGATGCGCCGCCGGCCGTGGCCCTCTGCGACATCAGGATGCCCGGGCACGACGGCCTCTGGCTCGCACGGGAAATCCGGCGCGACGCGCCCGAGACGGCGGTCATCATGGCCACCGGCGTCCAGGACGTCGGCCCCGCCGTCACGAGCCTTCGCCAGGGCGTGATCGATTACCTGACGAAGCCGTTCGGGCGCGATCGGCTGCGCGAGTCCGTGCTGCGCGGCGTCGAATGGCACAAAGCGGCGCGCGAATCGCGCCGCTGGCGCGAGACGCTGCAGGGCGAAGTGGAGGTGCGCCGCGATCGCCTGCGCGACGCGCTCGCGGCGCTGACGATCGATTCCGACGCCGCGCTCGACGGCTTCCTCTCCGTCCTGCTGCTCGCGGATCACGACGCGTACGCGCATGCCTATCGTGTGGCGGCGCTCGCGGCCAGCGTCGGGTGCGCGCTGCAACTGGGCGACGACGACATGGCGTCGCTCGAACGCGCGGCGCTGATGCACGACATCGGCAAGCTCGCGATGCCCGAGGCGGTCCTGCGCAAGCCGGCCCCCCTGACAATCGAGGAGCAGCACCTGATTCGCCAGCATCCGCAGATTGCCGCCGATCTGATCGCGAACGTTCCCTACCTGCAGAAGGCGGCGGAGCTGGTCCGTGACGCTCACGAGCGCATCGACGGGCTCGGCTATCCGAACGGCAGCCACGCCAGCGACGTTGCCCTCGGCGCGCGCGTCATCGCCGTGGCCGACGCGTTCGACGCCATGACGCGGCCGCGGGTGTTCCGCGACGCGATCACGGCGCGCGAGGCGCTGCTCGAGCTCGACCGCTGCGCCGGCACCCAGTTCGACCGGCTCGTCGTCGACATGTTCAAGCGGGTCGTGCAAACGTAATCGGGTAATCTGCTGATCGGGCATCGCGCCGGCTACCGCCGCCGCCTTGGAAGCACGCGCGGTCGCGCGTACGAAGCAGGATTACCGATTACCAAATTACACAATTACCCGATTACAATGCGGCCCTGTGCCGCAGTTCGAGCCTGTCATCGGCCTGGAGATCCACGCGCAGCTGCTGACCGCGACCAAGATCTTCTGCGGGTGCTCCACGCGTTTCGGCGCGGAGCCGAATTCGGCCCTGTGCCCGGTGTGCCTCGGTCTGCCGGGCGCGCTGCCCGTACTGAATCGGCGCGCCGTGGAGCTGGCCGCGCGCGCGGCGCTCGCCCTCGGTTGCCGCGTTCACACGGAATCGATCTTCGCGCGCAAGAATTACTTCTATCCGGACCTTCCCAAGGGGTACCAGATCTCCCAGTACGATCGGCCCCTGGCCACCGACGGGACGATCGCCTTCACGGCCGGCGGCCGCGACGTCAGCATCGGCATCGTCCGCGTTCACATGGAGGAAGACGCCGGGAAGTCATTGCATGACGGCCTGCCCGATTCCGACCGATCCACGAGCCTCGACTTCAATCGCAGCGGCGTGCCGCTCATCGAAATCGTCACGCGCCCGGATCTGCGTTCCGCGGCGGACGCGGCGGAAGCGTTCAGCCGGGTGCGCGAGATCCTCGTGGCGGTCGGCGTGAACGATGGGAACATGGAGGAGGGAAGCCTTCGCTGCGACGCCAACGTGTCGGTGCGGCCTGAAGGAGAGTCGGCATTCGGCGTGAAAACCGAGGTGAAGAATCTGAACTCGTTCCGCCACGTTCACCGGGCCCTCGAATTCGAGATCGAGCGTCACGTGCAGGCGCGCCGGGACGGCGTGCCGCTGGTGCAGGAGACGCGCCTCTGGGATCCGGCGGCGGGGCGGACGACGGTGATGCGGACGAAGGAGGAAGCCGACGATTACCGCTATTTTCCCGAGCCGGACCTTCCGCTGCTCGCCCTGTCCGCCGCGTGGATCGAGGAGGTGCGCCGCGCGCTGCCTGAACTGCCGGAAGCGCGCCGGCGCCGTTTCGTCGCCGCGTATCATCTGCCGGAATATGATGCCGGCGTGCTGACGCAGTCGATGGCGCTCGCGGACTATTTCGAGAGGGTGGCCGCGGCCAGCCGCAACCCGAAGGCGGCCAGCAACTGGGTCATGGGAGAGCTAACGAGGAAAATGAACGAGAGCCGGACCGAGATCGACCGCGTTCCGATGCCGCCCGACGCGCTGGCGGAGCTGATCGGCCTCATCGATAGCGGCGCCATTACCGGGCCGGTCGCGAAGGAGGTATTCGAGAAGATGTATGCGTCGGGACGCCGGGCGGCCGAGATCGTCCAGTCCGAAGGGCTCGGCCGGATCGACGACGAAGCGGCCATCGATCGGATCGTTCGGGATGTCCTCGACGGCCATGCGGCGACGGTCGCGGAGTACCGCGCGGGAAAGACGAAGACATTCGGATTCCTCGTCGGACAGGTGATGAAGGCGACCGCGGGCAAGGCGGATCCCGCGCGCGTGAACGAGAGCGTCCGCCGCGTGCTCGCGGAGCCGGCCGCGAAGCCCTCATGATCGAAGCGCAGCGCGTCTCGAAGATGTACACGCGGGGCCTCTACGCCCTGCGCGAGCTCTCGCTGCGAATCGACAAGGGCGAGTTCGTGTTCCTGACAGGGCCGAGCGGCGCGGGTAAGTCGACGCTCCTCCGTCTGCTCCTCCGGCAGGACGTGCCGTCGGAAGGACGCCTCGTCGTCGGCGGGCGCGATCTCTCCAGGCTGTCGGTGCGGCAGGTCCAGGCGTATCGACGGTCGCTCGGATTCGTGTTCCAGGATTTCAAGCTGCTTCCCAACAAGACCGTGCTCGAGAACGTCGCGTTCGTTCCGCGCGTGCTCGGCATGGCGCCGACGCAGCAGCAGCGGCGCACGTTCCAGGTGCTGAAGTGGGTCGGCCTGCAGCACCGCATGAGCGCGTATCCCCTCGAGCTGTCGGGCGGCGAGCAGCAGCGCATCGCCATCGCGCGCGCGCTGGTCAACGATCCCATCATCATCCTCGCCGACGAACCGACCGGCAACCTGGATCCGGATCTGTCCCTCGAAATCATGAACCTGTTCCGCGAAATCAACGCGCGCGGCACGACGGTCCTCGTCGCGACGCACGACCGCGAGCTGATCCGGCGCGTCGGACGCCGCACGCTGACGCTCGATCATGGCAGCGTCGTGGAGATGGCCTAGTGCGCGCGCTCAGATACTTTTTCAACGAAGCGATAGAGAGCCTGTGGCGGAGCTGGCGCCCGGCCGCGCTCTCGATGGTGACCATCGCCGCGGGCCTGTTCGTGCTGGGCTTCTTTCTGATGGTGAACGCGAACCTGCAGCGCGTCATCGGCCGCTGGAGCGACGCCGCCGAATTGACGGTCTATCTGCGCGACGACATCCCGCAGGAGCAGACCGCCGCCGTCGGCGAGATGCTGAACAAGAGCGGCCTCGCCTCGTCGGTCCAGTTCTACTCGAAGGACGAGGCGCGCCGCGAGTTCGCCCGCGATTTTCCGGATCTGGCGCCGGCCGCCGCGAGCCTCGATCGCAATCCTTTTCCGGCGTCCTTCGCCGTGCGTCTCAACGCCCGGGCCCAGGCGGCCCCGGCCGCGGTCGACAACATGACTTCGGCGCTCTCGGCCATGCCGGGGATTGCCGACGTCCGCTTCGATCGGACCTGGATCGCCAGGTTGAACGGGACCGTCCGGTTCATCCGGACGGTCGGCCTGGTCATCATCCTGCTGATGACCCTGGCGAGCGCGATGACGGTCGCCAACGTCGTCCGGCTGACCGCGCTGGCGCGTCGTGACGAAATTGAAATCATGCAGCTCGTCGGTGCGCCGTTCCCGTACATCCGGGGGCCGTTCATTGCCGAGGGCGTGCTGCAGGGAGGCCTCGGTGCGCTGTTGGCAGTTTTCCTGCTGCTGGTGGCCTTTGCGGCGATTCGCGCGCGCTTCGGCTCCGTGCTCGGGGAAGCCGTCGGACTGGCCGGCGTGGCGTTCGTGCCGACCCAACTGCTGCTCCTGCTCGTCATCGGCGGGATGGCGCTCGGGTGCCTTGGTGGATTCGCCGTCGCGCGCGCCGTCCGCTGAGCTTTTACATTCCGTTGACAACCGCATCAGCCAGCGTCTAGACTCGATTTATCCATCTGAATATGTCCCACGCGAGGAGTCGCATGGCACGCTTTGTTGGCCCGGATCGGGTTTCGAGCGCTCCTGTCCTATTGACCGACTTCTACCGTGAAGAATTCCTGAAACATCGCCAATGCCTCGCGCTGCAGCGCGAGTATTACTCGGAGCGCGCCATCACCGACGCCGACGGCGCGATCTCGCGCGT
>Ga0310810_10006701_pt1 | contig 13046 bp, 16 predicted proteins | sample NCmetagenome_FD_207641 | JGI IMG/M metagenome (GOLD analysis project Ga0310810, IMG submission 207641) | Soil microbial communities from experimental microcosm in Duke University, North Carolina, United States - NC | ecosystem: Engineered > Artificial ecosystem > Soil microcosm > Unclassified ... | reverse complement strand
TCCCGGCCGAAGCGGTTCAAGGTTGTAGCGCACCCTGAACGTCGCGCCGGGCTGCAGGTAAATCTTCTGTTGAACGCTGCGGTGACCCGGGAGATACAACTGGAGGTCGTGTTCACCAGGCGGGAGCCTCAGCCGCTGGAGCAGGCCGTCGAAGTCGTCGACCTTCCCGGCGAAGTAACCGTCGACGAATACTTCGGTCTCGCGCGGCGTCACCTGCAGCCGCAGCGAGGCTTCTCGCTGGAAGGCGCCGCCATAGCGATACGGCGGTCCGTACCACCGGTAGTACGGATCGAAGTAGAACGAGTTGAAGTAGAAGGGGTCGTAAAACCAGGGGCGATAGTAGCCGCCGATCACGACCGCAGGGCGCACGATGCGGGCAGCGGCCACCGGGCGTCGGCGTTGCGCGAAGCCGGTCGCCGGCAATAACAGCGTGGCGGCGGCCGCGAGGCAGGTGATGGCAATTGCGTTGAGACGAGGTTTCACGGGGGACCTCCACGAGGACATCTGGGCTTGAAGCAACGCGTGTGCCGCGGTGCTCGGCGGGACCGTGCGCGCACAGGGGCGTAAGCCGTGTCGCCTGGCAGCGACACATCGTGTCGCGTGAACAGGACGGCCAGCCAGCCGTCCTGCCACACTTTCTTCATGCACTCCGCACCTGCATCGTGCCTCGCGATGTTCAAGACCGATCGGATGGACGCGTTTCGCAGCGCAGGTCTCAGGCTGCTTTCGTTGCTTTCGTAGCGCAGGTCGTTAGACCTGCCGTGGCAGGTTGCTTTCGTAGCGCAGGTCGTTAGACCTGCCGTGGCCGTAGCGCAGGTCTTTAGACCTGCCTTGGCAGATATGTGACGAGTCCAACGGCGCAGCGCTCGTGCCGGCCGACTCCCGCAGGGCCGATCAGTGCGTCAATCCGTAGATGATGTAATTGACGCCGAGCTTGTAGGCTTCGTTCGTTTCGTCGAAGGGCCGGAGCCCGCGTCCCGACCATTCCCAGTACTGCGAGATGTCGGTGTTGTAGTTCACGATCATCTGGAGACGTTTGTTCGGATCGTTGTCCTCGTACAGCCCGCGGAAGATCGGCTGGCCGGCGTTGTACGCCTGCGGAAAATTCGTGAGTGATTTGATCTCGAAAAACGTGTGGAAGATCGGATGCGAGGTCTCCATGTCGACGAAGCGCCCCTCGGGCATCACCCGCTTCATGTTCTCCGCGAACCGCACCCAGCCGGAACTGCCGAAGTCGCCTTCGGCCTTGAAATCGTCCACGATCACGAACCCGCCTTTTTGCAGGTATTCGCGGAGCGCGGCCCCTTCGCGATCGGTCATGTTCCACCAGCTGACCTCGATGATGTAGATCACCGGATACTTGAAGATCTCGGGATCGTCCAGTGCGAGCGTATTGAACTTCTCGTCGTTCGCTCCGAGATAGCTCACCTCATTCATGATCTTCATGAGGTTCTCCTCGGACACAGGATACCCGTGCGACCACGCCGGCAGGCCTCTGTACCAGAAACCGCCGGGCGCCGTGTCGTAGTTGATGCGAACGAAGGTGAAGCGGCCGTCGTACGGGGCGTTGGGCTGCTGGTTGCGCAGCATGCGGCTGCCGCTAAACCCGCCGAATCCGCGTCCGCGGCGCTGGGCGAGCGCTGCCGCGCTCAGGCCCAGAATCACCACCAGGACCGTGGCCGGGACGGCCCAGCGGCGCAGGAGACGCGCGAAGCCCCTGGCGCCCGGGCCCGGCGGCCCCGGTAAGCGATGTGCAGTACGCTTAGCCGACATGCTTCAAATCGTCCCAATTCTACCCCGATGATTAAAGCCGGCAACTCCATCATGATCGACGACCGCCACATCGAGGAGCGGTTCGTCCGCGCGTCTGGCCCGGGCGGCCAGAACGTCAACAAAGTCGCGACCGCTGTCGAACTGCGCTTCAACATCAAGGAGTCGTCGCTCCCGGCAGACGTGAAGGCGCGGTTGACCGTGCTCGCCGGACACCGCGTGACGGCGGACGGAATCCTTCTGATTGACAGCCGCGAGCATCGCACGCAGGCACAGAATCGCGACGCGGCGCGCGCACGGCTCGTCGCCCTCGTCGAGCTCGCCGCGAAACGGCCCAAACGACGGAGGCCGACGAAGCCGCGCGCGGGCGCGCGCGAGAAGCGGCTGTCGTCGAAGAAGCAGCGTAGCGCCGTCAAGGCGGCCCGAAGGGGCGATCGGCGCGGAGAAGAGTAGGAGAAGACGGGCGGGTTCTGGTAGTGGTTTAGTATTGACCTGGAGGCACTCATGATCTGGACACGCCCCGCCCTCGCCGTCCTCTCGCTGTTCACGACGTTCGCGGCACTCGCCGCGGGAGCCACCGTGTCGTCGTTCTACGACCTCAAGACCAACACGCTGCTCGGCAAGCCGGCCGATCTCGCCGCGTACCGCGGCAAGGTGACGCTCGTGGTCAACGTCGCCAGCTATTGCGGATACACGCCGCAGTACAAGGGCCTCGAAAAACTGCACCGCGATCTCGAAGGAAAAGGATTCGCCGTGCTGGGATTTCCGAGCAACGACTTCGGCGAGCAGGAACCGGGATCGCCCCAGGAGATCGCCGAATTCTGCAAGCGCACCTACGACGTCACCTTCCCGATGTTCGCCAAGGTGGTCACAAAAGCCGGCCGTGAACAATCGCCGATCTATGCGTTCCTCGGTTCCTCCGGCCACCTGCCCGCCTGGAACTTCAGCAAGTACCTCATAGACAAGAGCGGCAAGGTCATCGCCTTCTATCCGAGCGACGTCACGCCGGAGTCGCCCGAGCTCCAGCGCGCGATTATGAAGGCGCTCGCGGCGAAGTAGTGGCGAACATTCTCCAGAGCGTTCCTGCCGGCCGGAAGGTCGGCATCGCATTCTCCGGCGGTCTCGACACGAGCGCAGCGCTGCACTGGATGCGCGCCAAGGGCGCGATTCCATACGCGTACACCGCGAATCTCGGTCAGCCCGATGAGCCCGATTACGACGACATCCCCCGCCGCGCGCTCCTGTACGGCGCCGAGAAGGCCCGCCTGATCGATTGTCGATCGGAGCTCGTGTCCGAAGGGCTGGCGGCGCTGCAGTGCGGCGCGTTCCACATTTCCACGGCCGGCGTGCCCTACTTCAACACCACGCCCATCGGCCGCGCGGTCACCGGCACGATGCTCGTCGTCGCGATGAAAGAAGACGACGTCCACATCTGGGGCGACGGAAGCACCTTCAAGGGCAACGACATCGAACGCTTCTACCGCTACGGTCTGCTCGCCAATCCGAATCTGCGCATTTACAAGCCATGGCTCGATCAGATGTTCATCGACGAGCTTGGCGGCCGCGAGGAAATGTCGGAGTACATGCGCAAGGCAGGCTTTGCGTATCGGATGAGCGCGGAGAAAGCGTACTCGACCGATTCGAATATTCTCGGCGCCACACACGAAGCCAAGGATCTCGAGCAGCTCAGTCGCGGGATGACGATCGTCGAGCCGATTATGGGAATCCCCTTCTGGCGGGAAGACGTCGTCGTTCCTCCGGAGACAGTGACCGTCCGCTTCGAGGAAGGATGGCCGGTCGCGCTGAACGGAAAGGTCTACGCGGATCGCGTCTCGCTTCTGAGCGAAGCGAACGCGATTGGCGGCCGGCACGGACTCGGCATGAGCGATCAGATCGAGAACCGCATCATCGAAGCGAAGAGCCGCGGCATCTACGAGGCACCCGGTATGGCGCTGCTCTTCATCGGCTACGAGCGGCTGATCACCGGCATTCACAACGAAGACACGATTGAGGAATACCGTGAGAGCGGCCGCAAGCTGGGCCGATGGCTCTATCAGGGGCGCTGGTTCGATCCGCAGGCGCTGAAGCTGCGCGAATCGGCGCAGCGCTGGGTAGCGCGGCCGATAACCGGCGAAGTGACGCTCGAGCTCCGGCGCGGCAACGATTACTCGATTCTCGACACGGTGAGTCCCAACCTCACGTACAAGCCGGAGCGCCTCACCATGGAAAAGGGCGACTCGGCTTTTTCACCGCAGGATCGCATCGGCCAGCTGACGATGCGCACGCTCGATATCGACGACACGCGCGAGAAGCTGCTCGCCTACGCGAAGATGGGTCTTCTTGCTCCCTCGGCCGGAGCCGCGCTCCCCCGGTTGCCGAAGACAAACGACGACAAGCAATAACACCGGTTCAGTCCCGGTTCGACGCGTGCTGGCCGGCAATCCAGGCTTCCAGATCGCGCCGTCGAAAGTACCACTCCCTTCCGATGAGGATGCCGGGCAGGACGCAGCGAATAGCCGCACGGCGGAGCGTGTCGCTCATCATCAACCGATCGATCACCTGCTCGTTCGTCATCAACTCTTCGGCTGCGATGTCTGTGTCAAGCATTGGCCCGCCTCCGCGATACCGCCCCATCAGAGCATCGAGTCATGACCACATCGTGAAGGAACGATGACAAAAGTATTGCCGGGCAAACGAGGATTCGGACGCGCGCTCCTCTGCCAAATGGCATATCCACGCGGCCACGCTGATTTCACGCGCCGGCCACACACTCGCCACATTCGTTCCGTCAAATATCTTGAGAGCGCAAGGACGGGATGTCGAGACGCGGCGGTCCTGGCGGCGAAGGTGGACGCAAGGCGGATCCGCCGCGGCCGGCGCGCTGGCGTGAAGCTGTCATGAGTCCCCTGATGACGTTGCGAATCGCATTCAAGTCGCTCGGCCGCAACAAGTTGCGCACCGGTCTCACGATGCTGGGCATGATCATCGGCGTCGGCGCCGTGATCACCATGGTCGCGCTCGGCGATGGAGCGCAAAGCGCCATCGACGCGCAGATTCAGTCGGCCGGCACGAACATGATTCAGGTGAGTGCCGGCAACTTCGCGGCCGGCGGCGTGCGTCAGGGCCAGGGCGCCGCGAGTACGCTCGTCCCCGAGGACGCGGCCGCCATTGCGCAGCTGCCTGGCGTTCAGTATGTTGCGGCACAGTCCAATACACGCGCGCAAATCGTCTTCGGCAATCAGAACTGGAACACGACAGTTCAAGGCACCGATATCGACTATCCGCTCATCCGATCATGGTCGACCGTCGACGGCGACTTTTTCACGTCCCAGGACGTGTCCACGGCGGCCAAGGTCGCCGTACTCGGCAGCACCGTCCGCGATCAACTCTTCGGGTCCGGCGAGGATCCGACGGGTCAGATCATTCGCATCGGCAACCAGCCGTTCACCGTCGCCGGCGTGATGGGGGTCAAGGGCCAGTCCGGTGTCGGTCAGGATCAGGACGACGTCGTGTTCGTGCCCTACACCACCGTCATGAAAAAGTTGAAAGGTGTGACCTTCGTGCAGCAGATCACCGTGTCGGCGACGTCGGCCGCGACGACGGCACAAACCGCCGACGCGATCAGCGCCGCCCTGCGCGTGCGCCACAGGATTCAGCCGGGCGATCCCGACGATTTCATGGTCCGAACCATGGACGAAATCGCCAGCGTGCGAAAAGAGACGACCCAGACGATGACGGCGCTGCTCGCCGGCATCGCCGGGGTGTCGCTGCTCGTCGGCGGCATCGGCATCATGAACATCATGCTCGTGTCGGTCACCGAGCGCACCCGCGAGATCGGCCTGCGCCTGGCGATCGGCGCGCGCGGGGGCGACGTCCTGCTCCAGTTCCTCGTCGAGGCGATCGTGCTCAGCCTCGTCGGCGGCGGCATCGGCATCGCCCTGGGGTTCGGCCTCTCCCAGGGGCTGACGTACTATCTGACGTGGCCCACGACCGTGTCCATGACCGCGGTCGCCGCGGCATTCGGCTTTGCTGGCGCGACCGGCGTGTTCTTCGGGTTCTACCCGGCGCGGAAAGCCGCCGCGCTCAATCCGATCGAGGCGCTCAGGTTCGAGTGACCGTGCAATAGTTTTGTCATATGCCCGTCTCACAACTGTCATCGGTGTCCTTGGAAAACGAGCGGTGCAAAGCTCTTTGTCTACTGAACAGGTCACCGACGGCTGCAACTGGTGGTAATTTGGTGGCCTTGAGCTTGCACGGCGCGCAACGCATATGAAGCATTCACTTCTGATTCTGGCCGCGCTCACGTTGACCGCTGCCGCCTGCAGCGGGTCGAACTCGACGACAGCGGTCACGACGCCGGCAGCGCCGACGGTCACTGAAACGTTTCCCGGCACTGTGTTGTACCAGGGCGTCGACTTTCATACCTTCAGTGTGGCGCAAAGCGGGACGTTGAACGTCACGCTGACCGCCGCCGGTCCGCCGCCGACGATCTGGATGGGCGTGGGCATCGGGACACCAAGCGCTTCGGCGTGCGGACTGATATCCAACTCCACCTCGACAGTCACCCCGGCGGGAGTAAACCCACAGTTGTCGGGCACGCTGGCGCCGGGCACCTATTGCGTGCAGGTGTACGACGTGGGAAACATCAGTGCGGGTGGGGCTGTCACGTACTCAGTCACGGTCGCGCATACATGACGCGCTTTACGGCTATCCTCGTGTTCGCCGCTCTCTGCACCGCGTGCAGCGGCACGCTGACGGACCCCACTCCGACCACCGCGGCCGGGACCGGCACTGTGACCTTCGCGAGCTTTGTGTCGCTCGGGGGCACGAGCGTGCACGCGTTCACTGTCACGCAGGCTGGCACCATCACCCTCACGCTGATGAGCGTCACCCCGGCAGGGGTCGTCGGCCTGGGCGTCGGCATACCCAATGCGAGCGGGTCCGGCTGCACTCTCACCAGTTCCGTGGAGACGGGAGCCGCCGTCCCGGATCCGGCGACCTCGGCGACCCCTCCGCAGCTGACGATTCCAGCCGTCCCGGGGAACTACTGCGCAGAGGTTTACGACAGCGGTCAGCTGGGCGATGTCGGCAGAAGCTTCTCAGTCACGATCGTTCACTCCTGATCGCCGATGCGAGATCATCTGCGGGTTTTTCTGATTCTGCTGACGCTTGCACCCGCGGCGTCCGCCTGCGGCGGGGACAACACCACGGCACCAGCTCCAGCATCGACAACGATCGCGTCGCCGACCTCGACTGAAACGTTTCCCGGGACGGTGCCCGTCGGAGGCTCCCGCTTCTACTCGTTCGTCGTTTCACTGAATGGCACTGTCAACGTCACGCTTGTGAGCGTTTCAGGTATCGGCGTACCGCCAACGGTGACGCTGGGTCTCGCCATCGGCGCACCGAGCGGCACCGGATGCAGCGGCGGCACGGTGACGAACGCCACGGCCGGAACCGACCCGCAGCTCACAGGCACCTATAGTCCCGGCCGGTATTGCGTCAATGTTTCCGACGTGGGCGGCCTGACCGCGCCCGCAACGTTCATCGTGACGATCGCACATCCATGAAATCATCTGTTCTCGCGCTGCTCATCATGGCGTCCGTGAGCATGGCGTGCGGCGGCAATTCGAGCACGACGCCGGCCACCACCGCGAGTTCGTCGGGCTCGTTCAATACGTTCTCCAGCCTCCTCGATGTACAGGGATCGATCTTCTACTCCTTTACCGTGACGACCGCGGGGACTGTCAGCCTTTCCCTCGCGAGCCTGAGTGCGGCGAACACGGCAGGTCCGGCGTCGACATCCGTCGTCCGGCTGGGCCTCGGCGTTCCCCTGGGCACCGGCTGCAGCGTCACCAGTTCAGTGGACACGACGGCCGGTCTCACCACGCAACTGACGGTCCCGGTCAGCCCCGATATCTACTGCGTGAACATCTCGGATATCGGGAACCTCACCGCTCCGATGAATTTCACGATCCGGATTGGTCAGAACGTCGCATCGTCGTCTTCAAGTGCCGCCGCTGCGAGCAGCGCGTTCGCGAGCTTTTTATCCTTCGGAGGGTCGAGCACCCACACGTTCACGATCTCGCAGGGCGGGACGATCAGCCTTACGCTGACGAACGTCACTCCACCGGTCCCTATCGGCATGGGGATCGGGATCCCCGGAGCGTCCGCCACGACGTGCAGTCTCACCAGTTCGCTGACCACACCGGCCGGATCGACGCCGCAAATCACCATCCCCGTCGACTCCGGGACGTACTGCGTGGAAGCGTACGACGCGGGCGCCGTGGTTGGCCCGGGCGTGGCGTTCTCGATAACCATCGTCCACCCGTGATGGACGCGGCGCAGTCTCATGCGCACACCGTCATCGGGCTCGCGTGGAATGGCTGGCTCGCGAGGATTAGAAAGAGAGTTGATATGACAAGGCTGGCTGTCTTGATGGTTTCGATGGCGGTGGCCGCCACGTCAACCGTGGCGCAGGCCGGAGCCGGCCGGCCATCCGCGCCGTCGTTGATCGTCGGTGCGTGGACGCTGAACAAAGACCTGAGCGACACGTCGCCGGGCCAGCCGGCGGGCGACAATCCGGCGCGGCGCGGAGGCGGCGGCGGTGGCCGCGGCCGCCGGGGCGGCGGTGGTAGTGGCGGCTTTGGTGGTGGCGGTGGATTCGGCCGAGCGGCGAGAGGCAACCCTGATGACGTGCGGCGGCGAGCCGAGGCCGTGCGCGCGATCATGGAAGCGCCCGAGGGCCTGACGATCACCCAAACCGATTCTCTCGTGATCATCGTTGGTGAAGACGGCCGCACAACCCGTCTCTCGCCGGACGGGAAGAAGATCAAGGACGACGCCACCGGAATCGAACGGCGGACGAAATGGGACGGCGACAAACTCGTCTCTGAAATCACCGGCGCCGGGCCCGGTAAAATCACGGAATTCTACGCGGCCGGCTCGGACGGCGGCCGACTGAACGTCACGCTTCAAGTGGACAATTCACAGGCCCGCGGTGGCCGTACGATCCACCGCGTCTACGACCGCGTGCAGAACCGGTGAGGCGGCGGGCTCACCGTGACTTTATAGAACAAAGTTCTTTCATGTGATATCGTCGGATGGCCATGTCTCCTGCCGTCGTTCCGCCGTCGCTGCACGACCATGCAGCCGACCATCTGCGTTACATCCGCGACACGATGGCGCGCGCCGCGGACTTTACGGCGGTGCCGGGGTGGGGCGGCGTGCTGATGGGGCTGTCGGCCCTGCTCACCGCGGCGGCCGCCGGCCCGCCGCGCGATGCGCCGGCCTGGGTTGACCTGTGGCTGGCCGACGCGGGAGTCGCCGCCGTGCTGGGATTTGCGGCGATGGTCTGGAAAGCGCGGCGCGCCGGCCTCTCCCTCACGAGCGCCGCCCCACGCCGCTTCGCGCTCGCCTTCGTGCCCCCGCTCGTGGCAGGTGGCGTGCTGACCGCCGTCTTCCTCCGCGAACATCTGACCACGAGGCTCCCCGGCTGCTGGCTGCTGCTTTACGGCGCCGCCGTCACGAGCGGCGGCGCGTTTTCGGTGCGGCTCGTGCCGGTGATGGGGATGTGCTTCCTTGCGCTCGGCATCCTGGCGTTCGCGTTCCCCGAGGGAACCGGTTCCCTCTTCATGGCCGCCGGCTTCGGCGGTCTGCAAATCGGCTTCGGCCTCATCATTGCGAGGAAGTACGGTGGCTAGATCAGCCAGCGGTCGGCAGTCGTCGGCCACTGGCCGCCAGTCTGCAGCCGGCAGAAAGACAGCGGACAAAACCCCGCTCTCGCTCGACCGGCTCATTCACGAGCGCCTCCGGCTCGGTATCGTCAGCGCGCTCGCGGTGAACGATCGACTGACGTTCAACGAGTTGAAGCGCCTGTTGCAAACGACTGACGGGAACCTGAGCGTCCACGCCCGCAAGCTCGAAGAAGCGGCCTACATCAGCTGCGACAAGACGTTTGAAGACCGTATGCCTCGGACCGAGTACCGCCTCACCGCCGCCGGCCGTCGCGCCTTCGAGAAATATCTCGCACACATGGAAGCGATCATCGCGGCCGCCAAACAGTAGTCCCTGGTTCCTGGGCCTCGGGCCTTGGTCCGTCCTCGGGCCTTGGTCCGTCCCTGGTCACTTGGACTTGATCCGATTCCGTGGACGGGTTTGGTAGATCATACTGCGGCCTCGAAGGAAGCTTCGAACGTCGCAGGACTTTGGAAGTTGAGCGCCGAATGCAATCGCTCGCGATTGTAGAACCGCTCGATGTAGTCGGCGATCGCCGCGGCCGCCGCGCGGCGTGTGGGCATCGGGTGAAAGAGTTCGACCTTCAGCGTGCGGAAGAAACTTTCGACGGGCGCGTTGTCATAACAGTTGCCCCGCCGGCTCATGCTGCACCGAAAGCCATAGCGGGCGAGCAGCTGTTGATACCGATCACTGCTGTATTGAGCCCCCCGGTCCGAATGATGCAGGGCCGGGCCCCGCAGTCGCCGACGACCGACGGCGAGGTGCAACGCGGCGCCCGCGCCAGGCATAGAACCCACTGGGCGGCACCCCGAGCGTGCGACACAACAGCCGCACCGGAAAGGTGGCCTTCTCCGCCTCGATAAAGGCGAACCTTACTCGCTCTGTCGGACGAAGAAGGCCGTGCCTTTTTTTTAGGATGTCGCGCTCCATCTGCAATTGCCGATTCTCACGGCGCAGCTGGACGAGCTCCGCGCGTTCGTCGGCGGTCAACATCTCGGGCGTGGGTCGCGCCGCGTTCGGGACCCAATTGCGAAGCGTGGCCCGACTCATGCCCAGATCATTGGCGATCTTGGCAAGCGGGTCCTCGGATTGTGCGACCATCCGCAGCGCTTCGGCTTTAAATTCCGGCGTGAAGTGGCGACGACGCTGGCGACCCGTCGCGGACGCAAGGACCAAGGACGAACCAAGGACGAACCAAGGACTAAGGACCAAGAACCAAGGACCAAGCTATTGCGCACCCCCGACCCAGCCTTCGACCTGCCGCTCGAGCACGTCGAGCGGCACCGCGCCCTGGCCGAGGACGACGTCGTGGAACTTGCGGATGTCGAAGCGTGGACCGAGCGCGCGCTCGGCGCTCGAGCGCAACTCCCGGATCTTGAGCTCTCCCATCTTGTACCCAAGGGCCTGACCCGGCCACACGATGTAGCGATCGATTTCGACGACGATGTCCACATCGGTCTTGGCCGTATTGGCCCGGAAGTAATCGATCGCCTGATCGCGCGTCCACCCCATCGCGTGCAGGCCCGTATCGACCACGAGGCGCACAGCGCGCCACGCTTCGTATGTCAACTGTCCGAACTTCGCATACGGATCCGTGTAGAGGCCCATCTCGTCGCCGAGCGACTCGGAGTACAGCGCCCAGCCCTCCACAAACGCGGTGTAGCTGGCATTCCTGCGGAACTCGGGAAGGCCCTCCATCTCCTGGGCGAGCGCGATTTGAATGTGATGTCCCGGCACCGCTTCGTGCAGCGTCAGCGCGGTCATCTCCCAACTCGGGCGCGAGTCGAGCTTGTAGGTGTTGGCGAACATTTGGGCTGGCCGCGCGGCGGCAAGCGCGCCGGGTTCGTAATACGCGGTCGTCTGCGACGGCGCCACGGCGTCAGGCACCGGCACCACGCCGTACGGCGTCTGCGGGAGGCGCCCGAACAGGTGCGCGAGCTCGGGATCGGCACGCTTGGCGATGTCCCGGTAGGCCGTGAGCAGCGATGCCGCTTCACGGAAGAAGAACTTCGGATTCGTTCTCAAATACCGGGTGAACTCGTCGTGGCTCCCCTTGAAGCCGGTCGAGGCCTCGACAGCGTCCATCTCCGCGCGGATCCGTTTTACCTCGGCGAGGCCAATCTCATGGATCTGCCGCGGCGTGTCGTTCGTCGTGACGTGCCACTTCACGTTGTACGCGTACAGCCCGCCGCCGTTCGGCAGCGCGGTCGCGGCCGTCGTCGCGCGGCAGCCGGGGATATACCGCGAGACGAGAAAGTCGTGCAGCTTCTTGAACGCCGGGGCGACGCCCTCGCGGTACGCAGCGGTCGCACGAGCCATGAGATCCGGCCGATCCGTCTGGGGAATCGCGGCCGGCCACGTCGTAAACGCCGCAAGCAGGGGACTCTTGAGCGGGTCGTCGACGATCTGGGCCTCGGCCTGACCGGGAACGTCACGCATCGTGATCGCCGGCGGAGTGAAACCGGCGGCCAGCCCCTGCTCCATCAGGACCATCGTTTGATCGACGACCGGCCCAACACCCTGCAGCCTGGAGATGATGTTCTCGTAGTCGTCACGCGATGCCGCCGGCATGAGCGCAATCGTCCGCGGGATGTCCTGGGGAATCCCTTCGAGCTGGTTGATCGGCATCAGCAGGTTGTGCGGCGTGACCTGGCGGATTGGCAGCGCGTCGTTGTGGAACGCCAGACCGGCGACGGCCGTATCGAGAAGATCGCGGTACAAATCGTAAGTCAACTGGTCGTTCCGAGCGAGCGTCGCGCGATCGATCGATGTCAGCCGGCTGGCGCTTTCTTTGAGGTACCTGGCGCGCGCATCAATCGCAGAGGGAGTGTAGTCGGTCCAACGCGCGTTCTGGCCCGGGTAGCCGAACGCCGTGGCGATCTCCGGGTACTGCGTCATCCAGTACCTCCAGTCGTCGTCGAGCTGCGCGTGCAGCGAGTCGGACCGGCGCTCGGGCGCGCTCACGGCGCAGGCAATCGCCGCACAGACGAACGGAAATACGGTCAGCAGCGTGTAAATGCGCATCATCTTCAGGCCCGCCTGACGGCGCACACGTACGAGCCAGAGGAGGAACACAACGTACGAGGGTTTGATAATAGCCTGATAGAATCCCGCAGGCGATGGCGAACCACGCGATTTCGGTGACGGTCGAAGATCGACCGGGCATGCTGTTCAAGACCACGCAGGTCCTGACGGAGAACGCGGCCGATATCCGCTACGTCGATATCCTTCATCGCTCCGCCCAGACTGAAATCTTCTTCGAATGCGAGCTGCCGAACGCGGTCGAGCCGGTGATCGAGCGCCTGCGGACGATCAGCGGCGTGCGTCAGGTTTCTTCCGCGCCGTCGATGTCTCAAATCTACGGCAAGCGCATCATCATCATCGGCGGGGGCGCCCAGGTCGGACAGGTGGCGCTCGGCGCGATCGCGGAAGCCGACCGGCACAACATCCGCGGCGAGCGGATTTCAGTGGATACCATTCCGCTGGTCGGCGAGCAGGAGATCGCCGCGGCCGTGCGCGCCGTCGTCAGGCTGCCGCGCGTC